>WNGL01000010.1_pt1 | contig 350140 bp, 394 predicted proteins | sample 5400591 | NCBI WGS metagenome assembly WNGL01 (sample SAMN13153377, study PRJNA577476) | soil metagenome | isolation source: 80 cm soil or saprolite under Garry oak tree replicate 1 | place: USA:California | collected 2016-06-15 | reverse complement strand
CCGTACATGACGCAGCTCGCGGACACGTACTCCTTGTCGAGGGCCTGGTCCGCGATCACGCATCCGAGCGAGCCGAACTACTTCGCGCTGATCGGCGGGAGCACCTTCGGCATCAACGGAGACGGCTACATCGAGCATCTCCCGGACCGCAATATCGTGGACGTCATCGAGGCCACGGGTCGTACTTGGAGGGCCTTCGCCGAAGACGCGACAGGGTCCGGGGGGAATCTTCAGCCGCCTCGAGGTCAGGACCACTTCCCGTTCCTCGGCTTCACGGACATCACGGGCAATGCGGCTCGAGCCGCGAACCTGCTACCGGGATCGTCCGCCGAGGTGATCGCCGCCCTCAACGCCGGAGTGAACTTCATCTGGCTCACGCCGAACGATTGTCACAACATGCACAGCTGCTCCGTCTCCACCGGCGATTCGTGGCTCGCGTCGTGGGTGCCGCAGCTGCTCACGGCGATGAGCGGCAAGCGATGCCTCCTCGTGATCCTGTTCGACGAGGGCGTCGCGGGCCAGATCGTGTATGCAGGTTTCTCGGGCACCGCGGCGAAGTTGGCGTACAAGTCGACTTCGCCCTACACCCACTACTCGCTCCTGAAGCTCCTCGAGACGGTGTGGGGCGGCGGGGACCTCGGGAAGGGCGACGTGACTGCGAACGCGCCGACGGAGTTCATCGCGTGAGAACACAATTCACATGGAGAAAAGTGCCCCGTCACTCCATGGAGTTTCGTTGAGATAGGGCATTCCGGAACCGTGTAGGAGGCCGTTTTCATGGAGAAAACACGTTGACGTAGCTATGGCGTAGCCGCGTCAACGCAGCGTGTATTAGTCTGTATTAGCGTCGCTCCGACTACGTCGGCACGGGCTTCGGATCGTACCACGGGCTCAGCGGATCCACGCCCGAACCGCGGCACCGCGGGCACTCCTTCCACTCGTCGTCGTGCAGCTCGATGTACTCGTGGTACGTCGGCGCGATGACGCGATGGCCATGGCACCTTCTGCACCGCACCTCTACCACCGCTGAGAGGTGCGAAGGGGTGTTCCTTGCCTTGCCAAGCCTGACCCGACCCGGCCTGACCTATCCGGGCCCAGCCAAACCGTGTCTCGCCCGGTCACGCCGCGCTGGGCCATCAATGTTCCCTTCACGTCGTCACCTTCCGGGGAAGGACGGCGAGCGTCCATGCGATCCCCGTCGCGATCCCGATCAGGAAGAGCGTCGAGCGATGCATGAACGTCCAGTCGATAACGGTGCCCGCGTATAGCACCGTCGAGTCCACCGCGACGAAGGCGGCCGTGATCGCGGCCTTGCGAAGGATCCCCCCGTGGTGCTCGACGACATGGACCTCGTGGACCACGACGTCCTTGTTCTCCTCCTCCCAGCTCACGACTCCGACGGACGGACTGACGTTGGGCTGCATCGATCCCACTCGAGGGGGCATGGGAGGGATAGGCTATTAAGCCCACAGGACCCATATCGCCGTGAAGGGACATGAGGGCCAAGCGGGATGCCGGGCGCATGACGGTCAAGGCCGTGGCGAAGGTCGGCTCCAAGGGCCGCCTCTACCTGCCGCCCGAGGTCCGAGATGCGATGAAGCTCTCCGAGGGCGACTACCTCGCATTCCGGGAGGAGCGCGGCCGGATGTACGTCGAGAAGCTGGAGTGAGCGATGATCGACGCAAAAGCCAGGAATCTCCGAGTCATGCCGGGGATCTTCTTGTCGCCTCCAACGCTTGCCCAAACGAAGGAGACGCCCGACGGGTTCGTCATTGGCATGGGGGCGGGAGTGTCGGAGAAGAATGTTGTCAAGGTTCTCAATCACGAGATGCTACACGTCATGTTCCTCGGGGATCCGACCATGCTCGATGCCTCAGAGGCGTTGGACTCGTGTTTCCTGAAAGGGGTCGAACATGTGTACACCCGCTACGATCCAGTCGGACTTCCCACGGAGTGGTGGGCGGAGGAGTGAGCGGATGACGGACGAGTACCGAGAGAAGAAGGGACTCCGGATGTACACGCTCCTGAAGAAGGCCACGCTTGAGTTCATGGAGAGGCACCCATGAGCGACGCGCCCCCCGAGATCGTGCGAGCCGTCGCACGGATGAAGCCGGAGCAACGACGCGACGCGGTGGACTTCCTCAAGCGCATGATTCGCGAGGGCGTGCCGCTCGCCTCGATTACGGTCCTCCTCGATGAGGACGACGTACCCGTCGCTCTGACGGTATCCGCGATCCCTTAAGCTCCTCGTCGCGGGCGGCCTACTTCTTCCGGGATCACGCGGCCTTCGCGGCTTGAAGGAGTTGGAGGAACCGCGCGACCTTCGGATCCCCGAGGAGGTTCTCCAACTCGGTGCCGGGGAGAGGCCCGGCGCGACCCGCCGGGACCGCCGCGGGAAGCATCGGGACGACCGGTTGGAGTTCGCCCTCCGCGGCCGCGAGCCGTCCGAGGTCCTCCGATGCCGGGGGCTCGAGACCGTTCGCCCGAAGGAGTGCTCGGTAGGCGTCCTCGTTCACCAGGTGCCCGTACCTCCGCGCGAGCATCCCGGAGCCCGGCGACCATCCGAGGAGCTTTTCGATCTGCGCCTCCGGCACGCCGAGTCGCATCAGGTGCGTCGCCCTCGAGTGTCGGAACAGATGTGGATAGACGCGTTTCGTCAGGCCCGCGCGCCTCGCCGTCGCCTGCACGATCTTCAGGATCGCCGACTCGTTGAGCGGTCGGCCTTGGCCCACGGTCGCCGACGGGAAGAGGGGCGTCTCGTCGGACTTCGAGCCGGGATGCGCCTTGATCCACGCGCGGACATGGTCGCCGCCCTCGTGCTCGAGGACCCAACCCACGTGCTCCTCCCCCGCGATCTTCACCGTGCGGAAGAAGATCCGGAAGGCCGCGCCCCCGTTGTCCGAGGGCCTCTCGCGGATGTCGCCGAGGCGGATCGCGCCGATCGCGCTCGCCCGCTGTCCCGTCGCCCAGAGCACCGCGATGAGTGCCCGGTTCCGGAGATCGCCCGCGGCCTCGAGGAGCCGGTTCACTTCCGGGAGAGTGAGGAGATCGTCCGGCGAGAGCCGATGCCGTCGCTGCTTGAGGACGCAGAGGTCCGCGAGGTCCGTCCGGCCCGCGGCCTTGTAGAACCGCTTCAGCTCGGCCGCGTAGTTGTGCCCCGATCGCATCCGCCGGAGGTGGACCTTCAGGTCGCCGAGGTCGCGAGCGGTCGCACGGGCGAGCGGCTTCTCGAGGAGCGCCTCGCACCGCGTCAAGAGCTTTCGATACGTCCGCAGGGAGGACTCGCCCGCCCCGCTCCGCCCCAAGTAGTCCGGGATCCCGAAGTCCGACATGGTCATCGGGACGGGTATGCACGGGAGGGGATATTAACTTACCGTCCTAATCCTGAGTGTTGCGATTAGTGTGGAACTTGCCATCTTTGAGGAATGCAACCTTGTTGCGGTAGACCGACGGTGCGGCCGGGTTGTGGTGATCGTAGTGGTAGTGACTCACGGTGAGGACGTCGGCGTCCTTCGCGGCGATCCGGATTCCTTCCCAGAGTTCTTTCTGCCGCGTCTTCTCGGTCGGGTGCGCCGGGAGGTCGTATCGGTACGGCCCCAGCCGGACGCTCGGATCCAGGAGGATCGTGACGTCCGGCGTCTCGACGAGCGTCGCCATCGAGCGGGCCCCGAGGCTGTCCGCCGCGAGCGGCACGATTTTCATTGAAAGACCGCTTCGCCCCAAACCTGGATCCGGACTTTTTGGAATCCTAGGGTGGGGAACAGCGCAAGCGACGCTTCGTTGTCGACGTATGCGTGGAGCGCGGGGACTTTTCCGGATTGCAAGAGGTCCCGCGATACCGCTGCGACAACGGCCTTCGCGAGCCCCTTCCGCCGGTGGCTCTCGAGGACATGGACCATTCCGATGATGCCGACCCGGTCCGTGACGATGTGCGTCAGGGCCCACGCCACCGGTTCTCCATTTTCGTAGATCGCGGCGGTCGGTCCTTCTTCGATGCGCCTCCGGACGTAGTCCTCCGCGGGCCACGTCGGCTCCCAGAACTTCGCGACCTTCTCGGCCCATCGCGGGTCCAGGGGTCGCACCCGCTCGTCCGGCTGGTCGACGAAGTCCTTCGCGTCGAGTTGGAAGAGCCACGCCGACTTCGGTCGGAATTCCTTCGCCCGGTGCGCGAGGAGCGTGAGCGGGAACTCCTCCGTGAGGTGGATGATCGTGAAGCCGGGCGGCAGGTGCTGGCACAGCGCGCTCGCGGCATCCAGGTCGAGCGCATGGAGCGCGATGAAGTTCGCCCCGTTGCGCCGCGTCGTGCGGTGAACCGCCAGCACGCCACGGAGCGGCCGGCCCTCCGAGTAGACCTCGTACTCCGGCTGTTGGAACGCGCGGTCCCAGACGACCGCATTCCCGACAGGGTCCATGTGGAGGAACGCCCGCGCCGAATCGTTGTTCACAGGGAGGGAAGATGCCGCCGTGACTTGGGGGACCGCTTTCGCGGCGAAAAGGCTTCGCGGATTCAGTCGGGCGACCAGGTCCCGAGGCGTTGCGCTCGAGGCCCGCGTCCGCGACGGGTCGTCCTCGATCCAGTCGTCGATCTGCTGGAGGGCGGCGGAGTCGGGTGGATCATCGGGGTCGCCGGGAGACGAGGACGTGCGGCGAGACCATGGCCCTTTCCGATGGATCCACAGGTGCAGCGCCACCGCGACCACGATGGCGGCGGGGATGAGCAGCAGGAGCGTCCATCCGGAAATGAGCCCCGCCGCGGCGACCTGGACCGAACGCACGACGATCGCCTGATGGCCCTGCGCATCGGTGACCTGGACGGACACCGAATGGGCGCCGGGCTGATCCCACGTGTGGGAGACCTGACAGCCGTTCGCCGATTGTCCGTCCCCGAAGGTCCACCGGCAAGTGTACGCGGGGCTCCCGCCGACCGGATACGCCGTCGCGGTGGTCGCCTCTCCGACGCGGGGCGAGCCGGGAGAGAAGTCGACGGTCACCGCAAGGCGCAAGCCGATTCGGACCTGGGCGTGCGAGGAGGCCTGCGTCCCGTTTGAGTCGGAGGCGAGGACGGACACGTTGTACCCGCCGGGTGTCGCCCACGTGTGCGTCGCCGTGCAGGTTTGGGGCTGCGTCCCGTCTCCGAAGTCCCACGAGCAGGAATATCCACCCGCTCCGCCGCGCGGGTACGCGGTGAAGTACACGAGTTCGCCGGAGACGGGGGAGGACGGCGTGTATGTGAACGCGACCGTGAGCGGACCGCCCGGAGGGCCGGGCCCGCCACCGCCGTTCTCGATCGTAATGGTCGGCAGGTTCGCGGTGCCGGACGCCCCGAGGGAATCGGATCCCGTGACCACGACGGAATAGTTGCCCGGATTCGTGTAGGCGTGGGAGACGGACGCGCCGCTCCCCGTGGTCCCGTCGCCGAAGTCCCAGGCGAAGTCATACGGAGATCCGGCGCCGCCACCCGCCCACGCGTTGAAGATGATCGGACGCGCGGGGGCCTCGTACGTCGTCGAGGACGACGCGCTCACGCTCACCGTGGTGATCGACAGCGTGACCGTGTCCGAGGCGGTGCCTCCGTTGCCGTCCGTCACAGTGACGGACGCCGTGAAGGAGCCCGTCCCTCCATAGGCATGCGTTGCGGTCGATCCCGAAGCGGTCGAGCCGTCCCCGAAGGACCAAGCGTAGCTGGTGAAGGTGCCCGGCCCGCCCGAGGCATCCGCGGTGAAGCTGAGGTCGGTCCCGGGGGCGGCCGCCGCGTGATCCACGGACGCGACGACCGCGGGCGCCGGGCTCACGGTCAAGTCGACGTGCGCGGTCGCTTGGCCGGACCCGGCATCTCGCACGGTGCAGGTCGCTCGCATCGGGCCCGAATTGGCGTACGTGTGACTCGCGGTCTGCCCCGCTGCGGTTCCTCCGTCGCCGAAATCCCAGGCGTACGTGTAGGGAGGTGCGCCACCCGAGGCCGCACACCGGAACGAGACGGACTGCCCAACGTCCACCGCCACGGCCGACGCATCCGCTGTCGCCCCGATCGGTTGCGGCGCTCCGAACGTCACTGCGTTCGACGCGGACGGCGAGTCGGGTGTCCCGGCCGCACAGTCCGGGCAGACGTCCGTCGTGAGAATGTAGAAGGTGTATCCGTTGCTCGAAGAGAGCCCGTCCACCGTGTACGTCGTCGTGCCCGAGTCCGAGATCTGCGCATAGACGGTGTAGGGCCCGCCGTTCACGGACTCCATCACCTTGTAACTCCCGAACGCGATGTGACCGCCGTACGTCGCCTTGTTGTCCCAGGAGAGTAGGACGGCCGTCCCGTTGATCGTCGAGTAGCTGAGGGAAGCGACATCGGACTGCGTCACGACGACCTGCGTCGCGGCCTCGCTTCCATCGCAGTCCCGGACCACGAGCTGCCACCAGTACGTGTTCACCGGTGCGAAGCCGTACACGAAGGCCCACGTCGTCCCCCGATCCGGGATCGTCGCCCACGTCGTCCAGGGTCCGGTCGCCCCGGACTCCGAGTACTGCAGCGCGTATTCGCGGAAGCAGAGGTCGATGCTCTGGATCCAGCCCAGGCTCGCCGCCGACGGTCCGACGCCGTCGAGGACGATCGGCGAGGGCAAGGCGAGTTGCGCGTCGACAGTCGGCGTTCCGCGCGACGCCGGAGGCGGGAGGTTCTGGAAGGCTGCGAGGCCGAAGGCAGCGAGGACGAGGAGCATCGCTGCAAGGAATACCGGTCTACCGCGTCGCGTCTGAGTGTAGAGCGAAGCCCGAACGAAGATCCCTTCCTGCCTTCCCACTCCCGCAGACTAGAAGAATATTACCCGGACGATGGTTGCACTTGTGTTCGTTTGTGGTCAACCGCTCCCGGGTGACCGGCCTCTCGGCTTCGGCGCTTCCTGCCGGGAGAGCGGCGCGATCTCCGTCGCGATGTCCTTCGCGGCCTTTGCCGGATTCGCAGACTCGAGGATTGATCGTCCAACGATAACCGCGTCCGCGCCCGCCGCGATCGCGGCCGACGCACTCCCGCCCTGAGTCCCGACCCCAGGAGACAGGATGAGCTTCGTGCCGACGATGGCCCGAAGCGCGCGCACGCGGTCCGGTCGCGTGGCCGGGGCGACGATGCCGGCCGCACCGGCGCGCACGGCGATCCGCGCGATCGCCTCCGCGTGAGGCGCCGTGAATTCCGCGCCGCCCGGATGGCTCATCTCGGTGATGACGAAGACCTCCGCGTTTCCGGCCGCCTCGACCGCCGCCCGCACGGAGTCCTCTCCGACGAAGCCCTGGGTGATGATTCCCGACGCGCCCATTGCGACGACCTGCTCGACGATCAGCCGGGTCACGTTCGGAATTTCGGCGGTGCGAAGGTCCGCGAGGAGGTACCCGAGTCGCGCGATGTCCTTGAGGACGTCGCGGCCACCCGACAGGAACAGCGCCCAGCCGACCTTGATCGCGTCGACCTCGCCCGCAACGGACTTCGCAATCGATCGCGCCCGGTCCGGGTCCGTCACGTCAAGGGCGAGGATCAGCCGCCGCTCGAGCCGCATCGATGCCCTCAGGAGGGATCGGGTCAAAAAGGCTTCTCCGCCGCGCCTTGGCGGACCCTTTAAGTAGCGCAAGGCGAATGGGACGCCGCTTTCCGATGCCCGAGGTCCAGCGGATCAAGACGAAGATCTGCCTCGTGGGCGAGGCGGCCGTGGGCAAGACGTCCCTGATTCGTCGGTTCGTCCAAGACGAGTTCGACGATCGCTACATCACGACCCTCGGCGCGAAGGTCTCGAAGCGCGAGATGACGTTCGATCTGCCGGACCGCGGCTCGAAGATCCAGATGGACATGACCGTCTGGGACATCATGGGGGAGAAGGGCTTCCGGGACCTCCTGAAAGAGGCGTTCTTCCACGGGGCCAAGGGGATCCTCGCGGTCTGCGACCTCACACGGTACTCGACCCTCAAGGAGCTGGACGACTGGGTCCAGAGCGTCTTCAACGTCGTGGGCGAGATCCCCGTCGTGTACGCGATCAACAAGATCGACCTGAAGGACGAGGTCATGATCCTCTACGGCGACAAGGAGATCGAGCAGGCCGTGCGCGCGTTCGAGGCGCCGTTCTTCTATACGTCCGCGAAGACGGGCGAGCGGGTCGAGGAAGTGTTCAAGCGGCTCGGCACGATGGTCCTGAACCGTGACGGTATCCCGGTCGTATCGTGAATTCATCCGGGAGAACCGCGCGGGAACCGTTAAGTAGACGGCATCGGTCTGAGGCGCGGTAACCGGGGCGAGGGCGCCGAATGACGACGACGAAGACCCTGAAGTCGAAGATCTGTCTCGTCGGCGACAAGGCGGTCGGCAAGACGTCGCTGATTCGCCGCTACGTGCTGAACATGTTCGACGAGCAGTACATCACGACGATCGGTACGCGGGTTTCCAAGAAGGAGGTTCGGGTGTTGCTGCCGGAGCAGGACCTCCTGGTGGACATCGACATGACCATCTGGGACATTATGGGAGAAAAGGGATTCCGCGAGCTCCTCAAGGACGCCTACTTCTACGGGGCGAATGGCATCCTCGCGGTCGCCGATATCAGCCGCCGCAAGACCCTCGACGACCTCGACGATTGGATCGACGGCGTCGAGCAAGTCGTCGGCAAGGTTCCCATCCTCTTGGCGGTGAACAAAGCGGACCTCGCCGCGGCGGGGCAGTACAAGGAGCGGGATGTCGCCCAGGCCGCGAAGGCGTACGAATCGGAGTATGTCCTAACGTCTGCGAGGACCGGAGACAAGGTCGAGGACGCGTTCCGCCGCCTCGGTGCGCTCGTCGCGGAGCATCAGCTCCAGCTCGTGTAAGCCCGCCATCCGTGTCGGACAGTCATCCGACGTCCCCAGCTCTACGAAGAAACGAGCGAATTGCAAATCATTAAGTACGCTCGCCAAGATGGTCACATCCCCTGAGCCGGCGCCCGCGCGGCGGGCGAAGGAGGGGTCTCGGGCCGGGAGCAGGGGAGAACCCGATCGGAAGGCCCATGCTCGCGCGAGGACGGAGAGTGACACCGAGCGCCCGCGCCGTCTTGGCGCTCTGTCTGCTGTTTGCGTGCTTGGCGTTCTCGGTTTCCCCGCCCCTTCCGATCGCGGCAGACCTGCCGATCGTGTTCCCGGGCACCGACGCGTCGCGGACCGTCGGATGGGGCATGAACACGAGTGCGGGCCTCACCCTGCAGGGCGTCGAACTGTCCGGCGGCGCGGCCCGATTGCCTTGGACTTACACGAACACGTCGTGGCCCGACGCCCAAGGGTTCACGGACAACGGCACTCTCGACGCGAATCTCACGACCGTAGGGAGCGGGATCGTGATGGCGGCCGACTCGAGCAATCACGTCCTCAACGGCGACTTCGCCGCGAACGCGTCCTGGGGATTCGGACAGGGTGCGGGAGGCCGGGTGTCGACCGGTTGGGACGCGGTCGCCCAGGATGCCGTGGCTCGATCCGAGTCCCCTTCGACCGAATCCCTCTGGGACGGAATGAACTCGACCAGCGGGTGGAAGTTCGACTCGTCCCCTAACATCACGGCCGGATTCCACCTGAACACCACGAATCCGAGGGAAGGGACCGGGATGATCGAGATCGACGTCACGAACGTGTTCGACGCGGCTGCGCACTACGTAGGCATCGAAAAGCTGAGTCCGGTGAACTGGTCCAGGATCGATCGCCTCGCGCTGTGGGTGAACATGAGCGGTCCCGACTCGGTGACGTTCCGCGTGACCGCGATTAATTCCACGAGTATCCCGGTCCAGACGGCTGCCCAGACCCTCGCACCCGGTTGGCAAGAGCTTGCTGTGGATCTCCGAGAACTCGGCTCGGACCGCGCCGCGCTCAGCGCCGTCACCCTTCGATTCGACGGTGTCTTTTCTCCTCCGATCCAGTTCTACCTCGACGATGCGCGTACGGGCCTCACGAAAGAGTACGTGGATTCGGCCGTCGTCTCGCAATCGATCTCGAAGTCGTCGACCACGTCACCGACTCTGGGGAACGCGGTCCTCGCCCTGAACTGGACCGCCACGAGCGTGACGAACGTGAGTCAGTTCTCGCTCGCGGTCAACGTGTCGGGTCCTCTCGGGACGTTCGAACGGTCGCTCCCGATCTCCTCCGCGAGTCCATGGCAACGAGCCTACGCCGACGTCTCATCCATCATGTCGTCACCGGACACCTATTTGGTGAGCCTCAAGGTCCTCGTGAAAGCCAACACCACCGGGCCCATCAACGCGACGATCCACCTCGATGACGTTGTGCTGACGATCCCGAACCGGCACGATGGGACCTACCTATCCGCCGCCGTCCCACTTGGCACCGAATCCGAGTATCTCCGTCTCACGTGGTCGGCGGCCATCCCGGACTCCGCGTCGGTCGAGTTTGCCCTGCGTTCCGGAAACAGCTCGAGCCCGAACGATGGATCGTGGAGTCCCTGGCAGACTTGGACCACGCCCGGTTCATCCACACCCGTGGCGGGCGGAGGCTCGTGGTTCCAGGTGCAAGGGGCCCTCACAACGACGAACGCGAGCGTGACCCCCGTGCTCGATTCGATGTCGTTCGAGACTCGTCATCATACCGCCCAAGGTTCGATCGTCTCCGGTTCTTTCACGGCCCAATCGGACTTCCTGAAGTGGCGCACGCTCATGGCGTCGTTCGCCGGCGGGTCCGGAACCTCGGTCGCATTCTACGTCGGAGACGGGTCCTATTGGACCCCGGCTCCACCGGGGAGCAACCTCACGGACTACGCCGGTCGCTCGATCCGGTGGCGGGCCGTCCTCGGCACCTCGAACGGACTTGAAACACCAGCTGTCACGCACGTCGATCTGATCTACGAATACCTCGGGCCAATCGTCCGCGTGACGATTTCCCCCGGCGGGCCCATCACCGTCGCGTCGGGCGCTACGGTTTCGTTCCGCGCGAGCGCATTGGATCCAGGATCGCACGTGAACGGCTCTGCCGCATTCGTCTGGGCAACGGACGATCGGGACGGAGAGATGCATCCGAACGGCGACTACACGGCCGGCACGGTCGGATGGTCGAACATCACGGTGACGTTGGCGGGAAACCCGGGGATCTTCGCCCGTGTGGCCGTCCATGTCGTCGCAGCGCCATTCAACCTCGTCGCCAGCTTGCAGCCAATCGCCCTGATCTTAGCCGCCCTCGCGATTGCAGGCTACCTCGTGTACACGTTCGTGATCCGCCGCATGTTCGCGGTCGACGACCTCTTCCTGATCTCCAAGGACGGCCGCCTCATGTTGCACAACACGCGCCGCATGCGCGCGGACCGCGACGAGGACATCCTCTCCGCGATGCTCACGGCCATCCTCACGTTCCTGCGGGACTTCGATCCCGAGGAGGATAGCGGCCTTCGCCGCTTCGAGATTGGCGGCAAGACAGCGCTGCTCGAGCGCGGACGCCACGCGTTCCTGGCGGCCGTCTACTCGGGCCGCGTGCCGCGCTGGGCCGGTAAGGATCTGAAGCGGTTCATGGCCGATCTCGAGGTGCGGTTCGGGGCGACGTTCGCGCACTGGACAGGGTCTCCGCAGGATCTGCAAGGTCTGAAGGAATTCTCGGAGCGATTCGTCTCCCGCCTCCGGTATCATCGGCCGCGCGGAAGTGCGGAAGCCTAGATCGTGCCCCGGCGGAACAGGACCAGGTAGAAGATCACCGCGAAGCCGAACATCGTGAAGCCGGTGGAGATCAGCCAGAGATACCGGAGGAGCCTCGCCCGTTGCAAGGGATCGGCCCACGCGGCGGCGAACCGATCGATCACGGCGCCACCAACGGTGTGCGGACCATGAAGTTGTCTCGGTCGCACCAGTGTGTTCGGGAGTGCGGCGGTCCGGATTCGCGCCCTCGTTTTCTGCCAAAACATCGCTCGCGCACTTCCAGCACCGATACCTTTATCATGGACCTGGACAACCCATGACAGCCCTTAGCGCGGGAGGGGCGTGGGTTCGCCGAGGACGCGGCTCGCTGGAGCCTGCGGAGTTTCCCTCCCATGCACGAACGGTCACGCCACCTGCCCGAAGCGCTCGTCCTGCTTCTGGTCGTCGTCGCGCTCCTTCCCGGTGCAGCAGCGGCACCGGTCGTGAGCGAGCAGGCGGGCGGGGCCAAGCGAGTCACGTGGGACTTCTCGACGGGGGCGGACTATAACGTGACGGGCGTCGCGCTGGCGCCGGGATTCGCGGCGCTTGCCCAGGTGCCATCGTGGTGGAACTTCACGAGCGACGCCGAGTTCCTGGCTGCCGAGGCCTCCGCCACGAACGTCAGCGTGGGGTCGGGACTCCAACTCGCGGCCCAGGCGACGAACCTGATCCAGGACGGGTCATTCAATCTGACGCAGGGACCGTGGACGTACGTCAACGGAACGACGGGGCAGGTGCTGTCCGCGAGGGACGCCGGACGGGACGCACGCCTCTGGCACCTGACTCCGAGTGTCCAGTTCGACTCGATGGACAATGTGTTCGGGACGCATCCCTGGACCGCCGTCTCCAACGGGCAGAGCACCAGCACCCTCGGCCAATCGACCGGCACCCGCCATGAAGGGAGCGGCTCGCTTCGGGACGACGTGACCCTCGCCCAGCAGGGGGGCGGGAACTGGGTCGGCGCGGTGCGCGACGATCCGGGCACCTGGAACTGGAGCGCCTACAATCGCCTCGGGGTCTGGATCAACGTGAATGCCAGCGGCCTCGCGGCGTCCATCCTCCTCAGCAACCTGGGAGGCCAGAACTGGGTCAGCTGGATTCCACAGTCGCTCAGCACGGGGTGGCACCGGTACATCTTCGATGTGTCTCCTTCCTTCGGGACGAACGACCGAATCGATCAGGTCGAGGTCGGCTTCCTCGGATCTCCGGGCCGGTACCGGGCCCACGTCGACGACCTCGTGCTGTTCAACTACACGGCCTTCGACGAGACGGCGAACGTCTCACAGGCGTTCACGAAACCGTTCGCGACGAGCGGCGCCCCCGGGACGCTCAACCTGCGATTCGACGTCACCGCGACGCCGTCCGTCAACACGGTCGCCTACCTGAAGCTGAACGTCGGCAACTTCACATCCAGCGAGTCGCCGGTCCCGGTGGCAACTCGAACCTTGACCTTCGACCTGAGCGCGGACTCCGCGCTTCGGAACGGCGGTCCCTTCAACCTCACGTTCTCCTTGGAGTTGATCCGCATCGGGACGGAAGAGGCGTCGATGTCGGTGTCGATCGACAACGTCAGCCTGGAAGCCGAGCAGTACGCCGACGGCTCCTTTACCGGCGCACCGATTGACGCCGGATCCGCTGCGGTATTCTCCGCCGCGGTGGCGCAAGCGACGGCGGATCCGCCCGCGACGTCCGTCGCGGTCGAGACAAGGACCGGGAACGCTTCGTCGCCGGGAGATTCGTCATGGACCGCATGGGCTCCCGCCGTGGGTTCGCGGATCACAAGCCCGCCGAATCGGTTCCTCCAGTGGCGGCTCTCTCTCGGCACGGACGGCGCCGGGACGCCTGTCGTCACGCGCCTCTCGATCCGTGCGGACGCCTTCCGGCCCGTCGGGATCCTACGCACAGCACCGTTCCTCCCGGGGGAGTCGGTCTTCGGATGGGAATCGTTCTCGGTGAACGAGACCCGGCCTCCCGGCACCGCGATCGTTTGTGAGATCTCCGTGGACGGGGGAGCGAGCTGGACCGGGGTCGCGGACGGACAGGATCTCTCGAAGCTCGCGACACAGGCCTTGGTCCTCCGCGTCACGCTCTCCAGCGGGAACACGAGTGTTTCCCCTTCCGTCACCTCGCTGTCCGTATCGTACCGCCCGTCGATGTGGTCCGCTTTGGTCAGCGCATGGGGAGGCCTGCTCCTCCTGGCCTGCGGGATTGCGGGGTACTTCGGTTGGAAGCGGTATCCACACCGGACGCCGACGGACGACCTGTTCCTCATCGGCCTCGACGGACGCCTCTTGGTCCACACGTCCGTCCGCCAGCGGGCCGCGATGGATGAGGACATCTTGGCGGGGATGCTCACCGTCATCTCGGCGTTCGTCCGGGACGCCTTCCGCGAGGAGCATGAGGAGTTGAAGAAGTTCGAGCTGGGGGACCGCAACGCGGCGGTCGAGCGGGGGGAGTACGTATACGTCGCCGCGATTTACCCGGGAGCGCTGCCCCTCGACGTCTCCCGCAGTATGAGGGAATTCTTGTCGGACCTGGCCGAGCGTTACGGGGAGAACCTGGCCTTCTGGTACTTCGCGGACGACCTCCCGGGCCTCCCGGGCATGATGGCCGCGTTCGCGAGCCGCGGCCGGTATCGTCGCGGGAACTGGCGGAAGGCTGGGCGAACGCCGTCGGGGTCCGCCGGCGTCCCCACGATCGGTTGCCCGATTGTCGATGGACCGAAAGATGCGATGGCAATACCGAACGATGAGCGGACCTCGGCAAGCGTGATCCCGCTGCGCGGGCGCTAGCACCGAAGCCTTGTCTCGGGGCTATCCGGTCGTCGACCGCCCGCGTCCTACGACGCCTCGGTCTGCTTGAATCGCTTGAGCCGCATGAAGTTGTCCCGCTCCATTTCCTCGAGGCGTTGACGGATGAACGCCTCCGTGGACTTGAGTTCCGGGATCACGCGGTACTCGAGTGCGTTCACGCGTCGTTTCACCTTCTCGATCTCTTCGATGAGGCGTCGCATTGTCGTCTCGATCTCCGCCGCCACGACGATGTCCTCGACCAGGGCCTCGTACGCCTCCGCCGCCTCGTCGATGCGCGCGGACGTCGTGATGATCCCGTAGCCGCGGTCCTCGAGCTTCTTGCGCACGCTCTTCGCGTCGATCTTCGGGACGATGATCCCCATGACGTTTTTCGTCTTGAGTTGCAGGGTCGGCACCTCCCTCGAGGCGAGCGCGGCCGATCGGACGCCGATAGACCCCTCGATCGCGCGGGCGATCGCGATTCGCTGCTCCGCGACCCGGTACTTCTCCGCCAGGTTCGATCGGAGCGTCTTCGCCCGCTCCAGCACGCGGAAGAACTCGACGATGAGCGCGTCCCGCTTCAGCTTGAGGAGGCGATGCCCGCGCTCCGCCATCCGACGCGTCCGGCGGACCTGGAGAAGCTGAGACCGGGTGGGCTTGTACTGCGCAAGGACCATTCTACGCGGTCACCTTCGCGATGCCCCGGTACTTCGGATGGTACTTCTCGAGCGTCTTGCGGTCGATCTTCGTGAGCCAGGCCTCGTCCAACGTCGCGAGCAGCCGCCATCCGATCTCGAGGGTCTCCTCGATTGAGCGGTCTTCCTCGGAGCCCTGGCGGATGAACTCCTGCTCGAAGCGATCGGCAAACTCGAGCATCTTCCGATCGCGGTCGCTGAGAGCTTCCTTCCCGACGATTGCCACGAGGCCGCGGACGTCCTTGCCTTCGGCGTACGCGGCGTACAGCTGATCGGAGACCTGCTTGTGGTCCTCCCGGGTCCGGTCCTTCCCGATCCCCGCGTCCATGAGACGCGACAGGGACGGCAGCGGATCAATCGGAGGGTAGATTCCCTTCCGGTGCAGTTCCCGGTTGACCGCGATCTGTCCTTCCGTGATGTATCCGGTCAGGTCCGCCACCGGATGCGTCCAGTCGTCGTCCGGGATCGACATGATCGGGATCTGCGTGATGGACCCGGGTCGGCCGTGGATGCGGCCCGCCCGCTCGTAGATCGTCGCGAGGTCCGTGTACGTGTAGCCCGGATAACCGCGGCGGCCCGGGACCTCCTCCCGCGCGGCGCCGATCTGTCGCAGCGCTTCGGCGTAGTTCGTCATGTCCGTGAGGATGACGAGGATGTGCATGCCGACCTCGTACGCGAGGTACTCGGCGGCGGTCAGGGCCATCCGTGGCGTGATGAGCCGCTCGACCGCGGGGTCGTCCGCGAGGTTCTGGAAGAGCACGGCCCGCTTGAGGGCGCCCGTGCGCTCGAAGTCGGTCATGAAGACGCGCGCTTCTTCATGGGTGATGCCCATCGCCGCGAAGACCACCCCGAAGGGCTCTGGGCTCCCGGGGACCTTCGCCTGCCGCGCAATCTGCAGCGCGACCTCGTTGTGCGGCAGGCCCGCACCGGAGAACAGCGGGAGCTTCTGGCCGCGCACGAGCGTGTTGAGGCCGTCGATCGTCGAGATGCCCGTCTGGATGAACTCCGCGGGATGTTCTCTGGAGTACGGGTTGATCGCGGCGCCTTGGATCTCGACCCGCTTCTCCGGGAGGATCGGCGGACCACCGTCTGCCGGCTCGCCGGATCCCGTGAGGACTCGGCCGAGCATCTCGCGCGAGACGGCGAGCTTGATTGTCTCACCGAGGAACTTCACACTCGACTGCCGGTCGATCCCCGCGGTGCCCTCGAATATCTGCACGACGACGACATTCGTCGACGAGTCGAGGACCTGACCCCGCTTCCGCCGGCCGTCGGGCAGCGCGACCTCGACGAGCTCGTTGTAGCCGACCGGTTCCGTCTTCTCGACGAAGATCAGCGGACCCGCAATCTCCGTGATCGTGCGGTATTCCTTCGCCACTCAGCGCGCCTCCAACTTCTTGAAGTCCTCATCCATCATCGTGAGCGTCTTCTCGAGTTCCTGGTCGAACTTCTCCTCGTACTTGACTCGAGTCAGTAGCTCGCGGCTCTTCACGGCGGCGATGTCCTTGACCGGGACGTCGAGCGCGAGGGACTTCTTCCCGAGGTCCGCGTACTTGTGGATAGAGGAGATGAGTCTGAACTGCCGCGCCGGCGGGCAGAACGTATCGACCGGATGGTACGCGTTCTGCTGGAGGAAGATCTCCCGGATCATCCGCGCGACCTCGAGCGTGAGCTGCTGCTCCGGCGGCAACGCATCGGCGCCGACGAGCCGCACGATCTCTTCGAGCTCCGCCTCCTCTTGCAGCGTGCGCTGAGCCCACGCGCGGAGCTTCGGCCACTCTTCGTTCACCTGCGTGCGGAACCAGTCCTCCAGGGCGGAGCCGTAGAGGCTGTACGACGTGAGCCAGTTGATCGCAGGGAAGTGACGGCGTGCGCGAAGCGCGGTGTCTAGCGCCCAGAACACCTTGACGATGCGGAGGGTTCCTTGCGTGACGGGCTCGGAGAAATCGCCGCCGCTGGGGGAGACGGCGCCGACGACCGACACGGATCCTTCGCGGTCGTTCAACGTGGTGACCCGGCCCGCTCGCTCATAGAACTCGCTCAGGCGCGCGGACAGATAGGCGGGGAATCCTTCCTCGCCCGGCATCTCTTCGAGGCGGCTCGAGATCTCGCGCATCGCCTCCGCCCATCGCGACGTTGAATCGGCCATCAACGCCACGTTGTAGCCCATGTCGCGGTAGTATTCGGCGAGCGTCATGCCCGTGTACACACTCGCCTCGCGTGCGGCGACGGGCATGTTGCTCGTGTTCGCGATGAGGGCCATCCGCTCCATGAGCGGCGCGCCCGTGTACGGATCCTCGAGTTTCGGGAACGTCGTGAGGACTTCCGTCATCTCGTTGCCGCGCTCGCCGCAGCCGATGTAGATGACGACCTGGGCGTCGCACCACTTGGAGAGCTGTTGCTCGCTAACCGTTTTCCCCGTTCCAAACCCGCCAGGGATCGCGGCCGTGCCGCCTTTCGCAAGCGGGAAGAGGAAGTCCATCACCCGCTGACCCGTGATTAACGGGACCGTGGGCATCTGGCGGTCCTTCGTGGGCCTCGGCTGGCGCACGGGCCAGTCCTGTTTCATCATGAGCTTGCGACCGTTGTCGAGCTCCGTCACGACCTCGTCGACTTTCATCTTCCCCGACCGGACGCGCGTCACTTTGCCGGACACATCCGGTGGCACCATCACGCGGTGCTCGACGTTCTTCGCCTCCTGGACCGTGCCGAGCACCTGGCCACCGCGCACTGCATCGCCCTCTTTCACGACGGGCTTGAACTCCCACTGCTTCTCGCGGCTCAGACCCGGTGCCCGCACCCCGCGGAGGATGAAGTCGCCCATGACCTGCTTCAGGACAGGAAGCGGGCGCTGCACGCCATCGTAGATGTTGCCGAGGAGGCCGGGACCCAGCTCGACGGTAAGCGGCTTGCCCGTGTCGCCGACCGGCTCACCCGGCCGAATGCCAGACGTCTCCTCGTACACCTGGATGACGGTCTTCTCGCCGAGGATCTGGATGACCTCTCCCATGAGCTGCTCTGTGCCCACGAGCATCACGTCGTACATCCGGGGACGCAGTCCGATCGCCGTCACGACCGGCCCGGCGACCCGTTCGATCGCGCCGGTTCCCTTCATGTCGCCCGCCGCCGTCCTCCCGCTCGTCGCCACCGCACCACCTCACTTGAACAGGTCGACGCCGATCGCGCGCTTCACCTTCGTCCGCAGGTCCTCGTCCTCCGAGGCCCCGATGGCGATCACGACGGGCCGCGCGACGGTCTCGAGCCGTCGCCGCATCGTGTTGCTGAGGCCCTTCATGTCCGCGGTGTCGAGGACCAGGATCCCGACCTCGGGATCGTCGAGGACTTCTCCGAGCTTCCGCTCGATCTCCTCTTTGGTCGTCGCGACCGCGCGCCGCACGCCGACGAGCTTGAACCCTTGGACGAAGTCGTCCCGGCCGACGGCGGCGATCTCCATCTCACACCACCAGCAGTCCGCGGATCACGTCGAGGGGAAGCCCGCTCTCCTTACCGCGGGCGATGAGCCGGATGTTCTGGACCTCGCGGTCCTTGCGTACGATGAAGTCGAGGATCGGCAGGATCGAAAGAGGATGCAAATGCGAGTAGCGCGCGGCCCCGATCAGGTGGACTTTCTCCACCTTCCGGAGGAGCGCCCCCACGCCGGTCGCTTGTACGCGTTCGAGGTCCGCGGAGATGTCATCGTAGAACGAGTACGCAGACAGGCGCTGCATCAGCGCGGCCTGGTCCAGTCGGACCATTGATTCGAGTTCCTCGACGGTCATCTCGAAGCCGCCCGGGAGGAAGATCTCCCGCTCGAAAATCGCCTTCGCAGCCCACACCCGCAGGAGCGTTTTCAGATTCACGATGTCAATTTCCCGCTCCACGAACTGCCGCATGAGGCGATTCGCCTCCGTCGATGGCGGGATGGACCGGAGCAGCTCTCCGTAGTAGATGCGCGAGACGCGGTCTTCCCACGCGGACCAGTTCGTCACGTCGGAGGCCTTGGCCCCGAGCCCCGCGAGGGCTTGCGCGTAGATGGTGTCCTCGAGGCGATCGAACGTCTCGTCGAGCGTCGCAGTCTCGCTCAGTTCGCGCAGGTATTCGAGCGGGAAGCTCCCCGCCGCGACGAGATCGTCTTCCACCTCTCCCGCAGACGCGCCGTACGTCTTCCCTCGGACGATCGTCTTCACGTTCTGTAAGTCGTAGCGGTCCAGGTACAGACCGACGATCGCCTTGAGGTGCCCCTCGCAGAAGTCGTAGATCGCGTTGTACGTCTTCGCGAGATTCCGCGACGTCGCCGCCTCGATCAGGTCGACGCCGGAGTAGCGTCCGCCGAGTTCGAGCATCTCCGCTTTGTATTCTCGTTCTCCGAGGAACCGTGCGATTTCCGGGATGTCCATCTGGAGCAATCGTCCGTAGACGTCGGCGGGGAGCAGCGCGGCGCGCTTCGCCCGCACTCGCGCGGTGACGTAGGGGTAGTTTCCCGAGTCGTACGGGATCTGGTCCCGAACCCGCCGATATCGCTCGAGGACCAGGTCGAGGCCCTCGGGTGCCTCCGACTTTCGTCTCATCCCTTGGGCGGCCATAGCGTCTCCGCGACCTCCTTCACCGCATCGTCCCAAACGTCCCGCAGGATCGATTCGTACCGTAGGTCGACCCGCCGCGTTCCGTCCGCGCTCTCAATCACGACCCCGCCGGCGCAGTCGATCGTCCCGGCGAACGCGGAGCCGACGATCTTCCGGACCGCCGCTTCATCGTGCGCGTTCGAAAACACCTTGCCGCCGCCCCGCCACTCCGATTCATTCGCCTTCAGGAGCGTCCGAAGGAACTCGGCGTTTTCCGGGAGACTGCCGAGCCGCTCGAGGGTCCCGCGATAGACGCGGTCCAGGGCCTCCCGTTGTTGTCCAAGAACGATCTTGCGGGCCTCGAGCTCGGCACGCGCGAGGGCTTGCACCCGTCGTCGTTCCGCGGTCGTGCGGGCGCGTTCTTCCGCTTCGGCCATGGCCTTCGCGCCTTCCGAGCGCGCCTCGCCGAGCATCCGCTCGCGCTCGGCTCGGGCCTCCGAGAGGATGGCCTGGGCCTCCGCCTTCCCGTTCTCGAGGATGGCCTCGACGACGGTCTCCAGGCTCACGAGCGATCCGTCCCACTCAGAGGGCGCCCAGCAAGGAGAACGCGATGACCAGTCCGAAGATGACGATCGTCTCCGGAATGACCACCAGCGGGAGGACCCGGCCAAACAACTCCGGTTTCTCCGCGATGGCACCCACGGATGCCGCTCCGATCACCTTCTCTGCCCAGGCTGTCGCGATTCCCGTCCCGAGGACGGTCAACGCGGCCGCCATCGCCACAAGACCTTCCTGACCCGCCGTCACCGGCATAGTGTGTCACACCTCCGATTTCACTCTCTCGCCGAATGGCCGGAACATCGTTCCGCTGCCCTTGTAGAACTTGAGGAAGAACTCCACGTAGTTAAGACGAACGGATTGGATCGCGCCCGAAATCGTGCTGAGGATGAACAAGAGGAAGTTTGCGGCTCCCACGATCGCGAGGCCGACCACGAGGCCTATGACGTTCCCGGAGTCGATCCAGGGAAACAGGAAGTAGGTCAACGCGAGGGAGTTCAGGGCGAAGATCACGGTCTCCTCCGCCACGCCGATGCCCGCCAGCCGCGCGTACGACACGACGTTCGCCAGGAGGCCGAAGATCTCCATGATGTGCAGGAACCCTTCCGTGACGAGCATCATGACCAGTCCCACACCGAGCATCGCGAGCGCGACGTACGGGATCGGGTTCGTTTCCGTGAAGCCAAAGCTCGCTTGGACCAAGCCCGCCCGCGGGACCCAGCCGAGGACGTCGTTCCAGATCGCGTAGCCCAGGGTGCCGTGCCAGCGGCCCGCGCGGTCCATGATGACGAAGAAGAGGCCGGTGAGGATGAGGAGCCATCCCACCTTCCCGACCGCGTGTTTCGGGCTGTGGCGGGCCTCGTTCACGACACCGAACGTGAATCCGATCGCGAGGTGGATGTAGGCGATCGCGAGAGAGAGCACGATGAAATCCGTCACTTGGTGGAGCTTCTCGAGGAGCGCATGCAGCGGAATGGACAGGTGCAGGATGTCGTCGGACCAGTTGAACGCCTCTGCGCGCGAGATGCCCACGATGTTCGGCGCGTGGAACGGGATGCCGAACGCCTCTCCGAAGACGAACGCGCCAAAGATCGAGGCCCACAGGCCGCCCCAGACAAATGCGACCGTGAGGTTCTTCCAGAAGCCCCACGGCTTGTCCTTCCAGCGACGGAGCAGCCAGAGGCCGTAGACGACCCAGACCAGGCCGTAGCCGAGATCGCCCACCATGATCCCGAACATCATCGGGAACGCGAGGGAGAAGACGAGCGTCGGATCGAGCTCGTTGTAGCTCGGCGTCCCGAACATGTGGATGAGCATCTCGAACGGCCGGAAGGCCCTTGGGTTCTGCAGTTGGACGGGCGGTTCGGCGGCGGGCTCGGCGTGGGCCTCCGTCGTCTCGAGCTCCGAGACGAACAGGTGCATGCCCCGTTCGAGCCGCTCCTTCATCTCGGGGAACACGGAGCTCGGCACCCATCCCTCGACGACGAACGTGTGGTCCGTCACCGCGAACCGGAGCGGGGCCTCCGCCTTCTCGACCTGCGTCTCCAGGTGGGCTCTCACAGCGACGAGGAATCCGGCATACCTCTCGCGAAGCGTCGTGAGGCGCGCTTCGATCTCCTTCGACCGCGCCTCCCAGCGCTCTCGCTCCGTGCGAAGACCGGCGAGGAGTTCTTTCGGATCGCCTTCGCCTTCCGGGATGGGAATGCCCGTGAACCCGTTTTGAGCGAGGAACTCGCGCATCGTTGCGGCTTGCGGCTTCACGACGAACACCACGAGGAGGCCGGGCGCGGTGAACGCCTCGAATTCGGACGTCACCGAGTCGAGTCGCTCGATCTCCCGGGCGAACTTTCCGACGAACACCTCGAGGCTTTCGTAGCCGCGGTATTTCTCGAGCGGAAGCGGCAGCTGGGCGAACGGGGTCATCTCCTCGATCTGGCGGTCCAGGTCGGTGAGGAGCGTCTGGATTTTCTTCTTCGACGCGTCCTCCTCGGAGATGTTCAATTCGAGCGCGAGGATTTTCTGGCGGAGATCGCCCGCGAGTTCCGTCTCCGGGGCCGGCTCGGCGTCCTCGACCTTCAGGACAGCCGCGAGGGAGCGGAGTTTCACGAGGATCTCGGAAGCTTCCGAGGCTTGCTGGAGCGGTTTCCCGATCTCGAGGCCTTCCTCGCCCTCCCGGTGGTCGACGATGTGGACGAGTTTCAGGTCGTACAGCGAGTTGACCGTCGCTTCCAGCTCGTCCCGCGGCCCGACGATCAGGGCCCGGGTCATCGGGACGGGCCTAAGCATTCAGCGCACCTTTGAACTTCTCGATCAGGCGCTCGATCGCGCGATCCAGATTCGCGTCCGCCTTCGCCTTCAACGCGGCGGCGTCTTTGCGCCCGGCGGCCAGCAGCGTTTCCGCTTCGCGTGCGACCGCCTCGTCCGCGGTGCGGATGATTGCCTCCGACCGCGCTTCTGCTTCCCGGCGCAACCGCTCGCGTAGCTCGAACGCCTCGCGTCGCGCGTCCCGGAGGATCCTCTCACGCTCGGCGAGGATGGTCTCCTTCGTGCCGCGAACTTGGCTTTCCGCGTCCTTGATTTTCTGGAGAGTTTCCTCTTTGTTCATGCGGGAACGTCGGGGGAGAATTGGGCTCGTCTTTAAAGGTTTTCTTACTACGTCCGATACGCCGTTGGAAAACGGGCTGTCGTGCTCCCTCCGCATTTTCATAATGCGAATATTATAGTCCCGCGTAAATGCAACTCACACTCGTCGGAAATGGGAGTGCGAGGAGGCGGTTTCGCAGGATTGTAAGGAGAGAAATCGCACAACTGCACAACGTATAAATAGGGAACGCTCTTTGTCGCGATCGCCCGAGAATCCTCCATGTAAAATCGGGAGTCCGAGGGTCGAGGCATGAGCCGGTTTGCGCTGATCTTGGCGACGTTTCTCGTCGTCGCCGGGATCCCCCTCGCGGGCCTCGCGACGGTCAACGCGCAGACGGTTCCGACTCCCACGTTGAGCGTGACGGTGTTCGGCGAGACGGTCGGATCGCGCCAAGTCTTCGCGCCGGACCAGATCCTGATCCCGCAAGTGCCGATTCAGCTCGTGGTGACGTTCCACAACAACGACACGGTCATGGACCACTCCTTCACGATGAACGACGTGAACGGGACCGTCCACCCGAACACCGGCAGCCTGGCTCCCGGCCAGAACGCGACCGTCACGCTGACCGTCATCACGATGACGCAGGTCTCGTTCAACGGGACGACGTACACGCCGGAAGCCGGGCCGAGCGGCATCCTGTTCTACTGCATCCCGCACCGCGGCACGGGCATCGTGGGGCAGGGGATGGTGGGCCAGATCATCCTCGCGAGCGCCCCGGTGCCCACGACGGTCCCCGAGAAGGGCATCCTGTTGCGCGCGTATTGGATCGGGATCATCGGCATCGTGGCCATGCTCGTCTGGACCGGCATCACCTATTACATCATCAAGTCCTCGAGCCGCCACTTCGTCAATCAGGCGGAGCATGTCCGGAGGGGTCTGCCGTGACGGACCTGATCCGGAGCGATGCGCCGCGCCGGAGTTCGATGGCCGCGCTGGCGATCGCGGGCCTCGTCGTCGGCATCGTGTGGTTCAGCATCCTCACGATGATCGTCGCCGTGCAAGTCCTCCAGGGTATCGAAGACGCCGCGGCGGACTCGTACATGGCGATCTTCATGGGGATGGTGTTTCTCCTCCTGGCGGTCGCGCTCGACGTCTATCGCAAAGAGTTCATGCCGGACGAGCTGATTCATAAGATTCGACGCCCGAAGATCGTCCTCCACCGGGCGTTCCGCTGAGGTGCACGCGGTGAGCTGGGAGAAGGAAGAAGAGGAGAAGCGGTGGACCCGTCGCGAGTGGGTCAAGCTCGGCATGACCGCCGGCGTCATCGGATCGCTCGGCGGCCTCGGCGGGCTCGTCACGGGCCAGCTCCTCCCGCCGCCGTACAAGTTCACGGGAGAGATTCGCGAGACGATTCAGTACACGAAGTTCCCGACCCCGCAATGGTGGAACGCGAAGGCCGGCACGACGGTGAAGGTCACCGACCTCCAGGTGTGGCAGGGCGCCACGGGCGTCTGGCGGGGCCTGTTCCAGGACGGCGTCTACGTGCCGGGGACGGGATATCCCTGCCTCATCATCCGCATCAAGCGCGAGGACACCTACTTCAAGGTCCCGTCCGCTAGTGAAATGCCGGCAACCCTGCCGGACGGATTCAACCTGTACTTCGACGACGCGACCCTCGACTCGGCGAACGGCGGCACGCGGATCGTCGTCCTGTTCGATCGATGCGTCCATCTGTGTTGCTATCCGGGGTGGCACGTCGTCAATAACCCGCCTCCCGGCCGGGACTATGCGGCCTATGTGGGGGCGGACCCGCTCGTCGACCCGAGCGTGGTCCCGACGTACGGCGCGTTCCAACAAGATCCCGTATACTGTGTGTGCCACGGATCCCAGTACGATCCGATGCTCCTCGTCGTCGCCCAGAACCCGAAGAACAATTTGCTCTACGTCGGCGCCGAACGCGTCCATGGTCCGGCGCCCCGGGCGCTCGTCGTGATCCCGCTGAAGACCGAAGGGCTCAACCTCGTCGGGGGCATGGTGAACCCCGGCTGGTACGTCTATTGCTGAGGTGAGACGACGTCGACCACGGGGGACATCCGGCAAGACTCGGAGCGCACGGTATTCGGATGGATCAAGTCCCGCTTTCCGACCGTGCCGTACGCCGAGCTCACGCGGGTCTTCACGGAGACGGATCAGCGGCAGGTGCCGCGGAGCCACGCCGAGAAATACGAGCTCAAGACGATCTGGTACTGGTATCCGCTCTACTGCCTCGGAGGCATCTCGTTCGTCGCGTTCATCATCTTGACGATCACGGGCATCCTGCTCGGCTTCTTCTACGTCCCGGACGGACGGCTCGAGCTCAGCTCCTCGGGGGACCTCACGAATCCCGCGTGGCGGTCCATGCTGACGATCATGAACGACATCCCGTTCGGCTTCATCATCCGCGGGATGCATCACTGGGCCGCGCACATCATGATCGCGGCGGTCTTCCTCCACATGTGCCGCGTGTACTTCACCGGCGCGTACAAGAAGCCCCGCGAGCTGAACTGGCTCCTCGGTGTCGTCTTGATGCTGATCACCATCTTCTTTGGATACTCAGGGTACCTGCTGCCGGCGAACAACCTGAGCGAGGGCGCCGCGAACATTGGGATCAATATGACGCGAGCGTCTCCGTTAATCGGAGATCAACTCGCGACGCTGGTCTTCGGCGATATCAACACGCTGTCCGGCGTCTACATCCTGCGGTGGTACTGGATCCACGTGTTCATCCTCCCGCTCGTCGGTACGGGCCTGATGATCCTGCACATGGCGCTCGTCTGGTTGCAAGGGGTGGCGGAGCCCCACTGAGGTGAGCGATGGAGATCGAGCACGTCAAGGAAAAGATCATGGAGGGCCCGCGGTCCGGCTTCCCGCGCCAGTACGGGCCCACCCGGTTGGACCACCAGCCCGGGATCCCACTCTTCCCTCAGGAGACGGCGCGTGATTTCGTCACGATTTTCCTCCTCGTCGCGATCCTGTTCTTCCTCTCCGCGTTCGTCACCCCGTTCCTGGGCCCGGCCCGCAGCCCGCAGATCTCCGAGCTGATCGTCCCGGACTGGTACCTGCTGTTCTCCTGGGGCCTCCTCAAGGTCGCGGACATCTTCCCGCAGTTCACGATCGGGGCCGGCACGCCCCTCGAGACGCAGTTCACCGCCGCATTCTGGGGCGACATCCTGAGCGGCATCCCGGTCATCTTCCTCCTGATCCTCCCGTTCATCGACCGCGGGCGCGAGGCGCGGCCCGCGAAGTCCCCGGTCCGGTCGGCGTTCGGACTCGCGTTCCTGATCGCGTGGATCTTCACGTCCTCGCTCTACTCAATCCGCGAGGTCGTGGCCCAGCGGTGGGTCTCCCCGAACGGCGCCGCCCTGATTCCGGACGCCACGATGAAGTGGTTCTTCCTGATCCCGCCCGTCCTCGTCGGGATGACGTCGTACATCGCGTTGCGGCGGCTCGGGTACCAGCCGATGCGCCGCTGGCTCGTGCCGTACGTCGCGATCCTCACGGCGATCGTCGCGGCTCAGGTCGCGTGGATCCTGGGCGACCCGGCGGGTCTCGGGGCGGAGGCCCGGCCGTTCTTCGTGGAGATCGCGGCCGCGCTGCTCATTCTCCTCGTGCCGATGGTCCTCACGACGGTCGCGTTGATCCGGTTCCCCGAGTCGACCACGCGCAAAGTGTCGACTTTGGCGGGCGGCCTGGGGATCGTCGCGCTCGCAGGCCTGTTCCTCGGGATCTACTATCTCGAGCCGCGACCGGTGATCGGGTGGGTGTTCTCCGTTTTGTATCCGAACATGAACACGCTCCTCCTGATGCCCCTCTTCGGGGTCGCGACGGCGTGGCTCGGTACGCGGCGGCCCTACAGCTCGTACGAGTACCTCCTCAACGAGTGCTACCAGTGCGGGAAGTGCCACACCGTGTGCCCCGTCACGAAGGTCGAGGACGACGCGCTCGGCGGGCTGAACCTGGTGTACAACACGTTCAAGAAGCAACACGACGGCGTGCCCCTCTGGACGTGCCTCGCCTGCGACGCCTGCAGCGCGGTGTGCCCGCTCGACATCCAGTATAGCGACTACATCCTCGAGGAGCGCGCGAAGGTCCATGCCCGCATGGCGGCGGACGGAGGCGTGCGCGAATGATGGAGACGGAGTACGGGCCGGGACGGACGATCCCGCATCCCGTGATGTTCCGCGTGCTGGACAGCGAGGCCGACGACATGACCATCCCGGAGATCAAGGTAGAGCACAAGTCCGAGTACGCGTACTATCCGGGCTGCGTCGACTACTACGACGTCGAGATGCAGTTTTCCCACATGAACTACGGCGACACGAACCACGGGATCATCTTCGACTCCTCGATCAAACTCCTCCGCGCGGTCGGCATCCAGCCGATGATCCTCGACCGCTCGTTCATGAAGTGCTGCGGCCACGATCAGCTGTGGCAGGGGAAGATCGACATCTTCGAGCGGATGAAGGATTACAACACGAAGATCATCAAGATGCTCGGGGTCAAGACGCTCGTGACGTCGTGCGCGGAAGGCTACCGCACGCTCCGGCTCGACTACAAGCTCGACGGCGTACGCGTCGTGCATATCACGCAGTTCCTCTACGAACGCGGCCTGCGGATCCCGCCGCAGCCGGAGACCGCGAAGCGGATTCGGGTGGCGTTCCAGGACCCATGCCGATCCGGACGCCAGATGCCGATCGACCCCGTGTACGAGGAGCCGCGGGAGCTCGTGAAGCGCGTCGACAATGCGGACCTCGTTGAGCTCAAGACCTTCCGCGCGGACGCGCAATGCTGCGGCGTCGCGCAGATGATGTACTGCAACGACAAGACGAAAGGCCTCACCCGCAAGCGAATGGACGAGGCCGTCGACGTCGAGGCGGACTACCTCCTGACCGCCTGCCCGAAGTGCCTCACCCACTTCGGATGCCTGCACCACGAGAACAAGTGGAAGCCTGGTGAGGAGCGGTACCAGTACAAGGTCATGGACATCACGCAGTTCCTCGCGGAGCGGCTTCCGGGCGACTATCCGTCGGGGAGCAACATCGACGCGAAGCGGAAGGAACCGCCGCTCCCCGGACGCAGGGGCTGAGCCATGGCGACGTCCGTGGCCACTCCACCGAAACCGTCCGCGCCACCCCCGCAACCGTCCGCGCCCTCCGATCCTCTCGTTGCGTACTACCGCACCGTCCGCCAGATGAACCTCCAGCTCGCGAAAGACCGCTACAAGCAGGGCTTCAAGGTCCGCACGCAGGAGTATATCCGCGGCCGGGGGACCCTCGCGATCGTGGACGAAGAGATCTGCATGGGATGCACCCATTGCTTCGACAACTGCGCGTTCGAGTCGATCGCGATGGTGGACCGCAAGTTCGCGCTGCCCGATTACTCCTACACCTCGCGGAAGGCCATCATCATCGAGGACAATTGCGTCGGCTGCGAGAAATGCGCCATCGTGTGCCCGGTCGACGCGATCACGATGGTCACGAAGCACGGGTTCGAGGTAAAGGATGGCCGGGTGATCTCGACGACGCAGCCGCCGGCCCCCCCGAGACCCGCCGCACCCGCAAGGCCCGGTGCCCTGCCGGTCGTCGCGGCACCGAAAGCCGTAGCACCGGCGCCGACACCCGCCCCGGCCGCGCCGGCGGAACCCACGTCGGAGGATGAGACCGCGGAGGCCGACGAGTCCGAAGGCGGTGAAGACGCATGACCGAGGCCGTCTCGCCTCCGACCGTCGTGAAGGCCCGCAAGGCGCCCCGTATGACGTACAAGCAGGAGATCCAGACGATCAAGAACCTCCCGCGGGTCCAGCGGCTCATCGTCATCATGAAAATTGCGGGCGTGTTCCTCGTCGCGATAGGCCTCGAGGGCATCGTGACCGGGCAGTACCTCTACACCCTGGTCTTCATCCCGGCCGGCGTCTTCGTCTCGATGATGCCGATCAAGATCCGTACGGGCGTGTGCATCGCGTGCCGCTCCCCTTTGGATGCGCGCGAGCCGATCTGCCCGAGGTGCGGCGCGCCCCAGATGTAGGCCCTTCAGGGCAAGGCGAGCGGCTGGACCACGTGCGCCGTGTCGATCGTCAGCTTGATGGATCGAAGCAGCTCCATCCGTCGGCGGAAGTTCGGCTCGTCCTCCCACAGATGCGCGAGGCGGGAGGTGAAGACGCCGCGCGGGATCTTCGAGACGATCATGCGTACGCCTTTTGAGAGGTCGTGTTGCTTTGTCCGGTCCCTCGGCGAGGCGAAGGATGGGAACACGGAGGCGGTTCCCGTCTGCCGGAGGCTCGCATAGAGCCCGGCTTTGGCGGCGACCTGGTCGCCGAACGTGCGGAGCCGTGAGGCGAGATCCCCGATCGACTTCGCGGGGACTCGAACCTCGCCGACGAAGAGCGAACGGCCCACCGTCTCGGCGGTCTTTCGGAAGGCGTCCGCGGGCCCGTCGAACGGATTGGGCACGTCCGCAGCCTTCGACTTGAATCCAGCCATGGCGGTGTCGATCGCCTTTTCTTTCAGGGCGACGCTCGTCGCGGTGCCTCCGAAGGCCGTCTGGACGGTGAACGCCTCGGCCGCCGCGGAGGGCCGCAATGCCTTCGAGGCCTGCGAATCCGTGATGTGAACCCAGTCCAGGACTTGCGCGCTTCGCGAGAGTTTGTCGAGCGCAGCCGCCAGCTTCGCGCCGTCGTCGTAGGTGTAGGTCAGGGTCTTTCGCGCGGCCGACTTGGGTTCGAGCCGCAAGGCGACCGAGACGGGGATGAAGAACTCCGCGGCGAGAGGGATTGCCGTGTGCAAGAAGTCGTATGCGGTTCCGTTGTTCGCCACGTCCTCGAAGCCCAAGCGGGCCCTATGCCCGAACGCGGAGACGGTCCGGAGCGCGTTCAGGTACGAGGCGAACTCGCCACGATACGCCGCGAATGGGGCATCGCCGTACAGCGCGTCTCCGATCGCGAAGTCGAGCGGGACCGTCGGGATGAAGGGGACGTAGTGGCCGGTGTCCATCGCGCTGTCGTAGAGCGACTTCCATGGCGCGCCGACTTGGGCGATCGCGCGATGGCCGCCCGACTCGGAGAACTCCAGGCCGGCGTACGCGGTGAAGTCGAGCTGGACCCCCCGTTGCTCCGGGACGATCCAGTCGTACGTCAGGAGAGTACGCGGCCGGACGACGACACCGAATTCGCGAGTGCGACCGACCCCGAGCTGCGTCCGGAAGAAGTGGTAGTCCTCCGCGGAGAGGCCCAGGCTGAGCGTGCTCTCCTGGCCATTCAGGACCCGGACGAGTTTTCGGACCTCGCCGTCGTCTTTCACCTTGACGGTGACGGGAGGTGTGCGGTTCAGGTCCGCGACGAGTTCCGTCGGGAGAACGCGGTCGTCTCGCACGAACAGCGCGCGGATCAACGCGTCGCGAATCAGCTCCGACAGCGCGGGGATCTCGACGGCCTTCTCGATGTAATGCCAGTCCCGAAGCAGGCCCACGTCACTCCCCCTTCTCGTGTTCGTAGGCCCGCACAAACTTGTCCCGCGTCGGCTTCGCCCGACGAAGGATCGCCGCGACCTCGAGCCCGACCGCCATACCCTGCGGCGGGATCGCCCGGATCCCGGGCCACGGATATTTCGTCCAGACTTCCAGCGTCTTCCCGCCGTTGATCTTCTTGCCGGGATCGAAAACGGCTTTGACGGAGGAGATCATCGTCGTCGCGCGCCCGTGCATCTTCCGCAAGTTGAACACGAGGAAGAGGCCGAGTCCCATCGGGTGGCCGTCCATCTTGAATGCCGCGTCGCCCATCCGCTTCGCGAACCCGAGGGCCGTCCCCCCGGACGGCGTCGTGTCGTCCATCAGCACGTACGGCACGAGCGCCGCGGTCGTCGTGTCGACGAGATACGCTTGCACCGCGCCGTTGAGCTTCAGCTTGTCCCGGATTTTGGCGGCTTTCGCCACCGCCTCGGGAAGCCTCGCGATGGGCACGAGATTATACGAGACGATCAGGCCGCGGCTGAGGCGGCGCGCACTGTAGTTGTTGTACCGCTCCCGCCACATCCGATCGGCCACGTCGGGCCCGAGCTTCGTGGCTTTCAATTTGGCGGCGACCCCGTCGACGGCCCTCTCCTGGTCCGCGACCTCGTCCTTCGTGCCGCGGACGGCGACGAGCGCGATCGGCGCGGGGTCGGGGCTGTCCGGCCGCAGGGCGCGCTCGAAGACGAAGTGCTCTCGGTCCACGACCAGGGCGTGGTACGGGGTCAGGCCCGCGTCCACGAGGCCCTTGAGGAACGACGCGCCCGTCTCGAGATTCGCGAAGGCATAGGCCGTGGCCTTCGAGGCGTCCGCTTTCGGGACGACGCGCAGCGTGACCTTCGTGATGATCCCGAGTCCGCCCTCGGCACCGAAGAAGAGCGATGTGAGGTTCGCAAGCTGCCCGCCGGCGTCCGCCGACGGGGCCGTCAAAAGAATCCGCCCATCCGGGAGGACCACCTCGAGGTTCGCGATCGCATCGCGCAGGCTCCCGTTGCGGAAGGCGCCGAACCCCATCGTCCCCGAGTTGATCGCGCCACCGACCGTGCTGCCAATCGCGTTCGTCGGCACGACGGGGAGGGAGAACCCCTTCGACTCGACATAGTCCTCGAGGTCTTTCCACGTGGCGCCCGCCTCGACCGTCACGGTCCGCGCGTCCGCGTCGAGGCCCACCATCGTGTCCATCTTCCGCATGTCGATGAGGACGCCGCCGCGATTGGGGACCGTGCCGCCGTACCAGCTCGTCCCGCCGCCCCGCGGGGTGATCTGCAGCTGGCTCTCGTCGCTCAGGTTGACGAGGGCGGCCACCTCTTCCGTCGTCTGGGGCAGCGCGACGAAGTCCGGGTACAGATCCCACTGGAGGAGCGCGACCTTCGGGAGAGACGCGAAGTCGTGCGAGTAGACCATCCGCTCGAATTCCGAGCGAGCGACCCGCTCCGGACCGAGCGTGTTCACGAGCCGGCGGTACGCATAATCGAGGCTCGCCATGCGTCCTACTCCCGTGGACGCTTCGCGGTAAACGGTCGGTCCCGATAAAGGTAACGCGCGTACGATGGGACCGGGAGAAATTCAGACGTTCAGGGCCTTGATGATCTGCTCTTTGAGGCGCTGCATGTCCGCGCCGGAACTGTAGACGCCCATCGCCTGCGCCGCGCTGACGACTTGTTCATCGGGAGCGCGATCGACGGCGCGCGCGATGTCGAGCTTCAGCTGCAGCTCGCTCCGGCCGGTCGTAGGGATCGCAAGGACGCCCGCGGCCTTCTCGACCTTCACACGGGTGTCCTTGACCTCCAGCGTCGAGAGCTCTTCGGAGATCTGCCGCTCGACCTCCATCTTCCCGCGGCGGAACTCGCCGAGGGCTCGGCCGACCCCGCGCGCGAGCTCTGGCAGTTTCTGCGGCCCGAACAAGAGCAAGACCGCGATGATGATGAGGAGGATAATCCACTCAAAACCGCTCGGAAGTTGCGCGACGATATTGCCGATCGACCCGACCAACACGACCCCCGCATCCTCGTCCAAGGAGGACGCTCTTAAGAGCTTTTCGGCCTTCGGCGGCGCCGTTCGCGCTGGGCAATCGCGGCGTACCCGCCGACGTACAGAAAGAGCATCGGCAGGGCGACGAGCATCATCGTCACCCCGCTCCCGTCCGGGGTAATCGCGGCGCCGAAGACGAAGATCGCGATTGTCGCGATGCGCCAGTTCTTCTTCCAGAAATCCGCGGTCACGATCCCGAGGTAGGAGAGGCCGTACATGACGACCGGCAGCTCGAATGCGAGGCCGAAGGCCAAGCTGAACATGAGCACGAAGTTGAGAAACTCCTCGAGGTCCAGGAACGGCCGCGCGCCGATTGGGAACGCGAATCCGTAGAGGAATGGGAACGTGAATGGCAGGACGACGAGCAGAGACATCATGACGCCCGCGAGGAACAAGGCGACGACGGGCGCGGAGATGCGGAAGAGCAGACGTCGTTCAGTTGGTTTCAGCGCCGGCGAGACGAAGCGCCAGAACTCGTATGTGACCAGGGGGGACACGAGGATCACCGCGAGGAACACCGCGACTTTCAGTTGGACGATGACGGCTTCCCACGGCGTCACGATGATGAGCTCCGCGCTGCCCCGGACGAGGGAATGGTTCAGGAGGACGATCACCTGGGCCGGTATCGTGTTCCCCTGGTCGAACGTGGGAACGGGGAGCCAAACCGTCGTCGAGGCGACCATCACCGGCTCGACCGTGAAGGTGAGCATGATGAGGAAGGCGGCGATGAACGCGATGATCACGATCTTGAGCCGATTTCGGAGCTCCTCGAGGTGCTCGAAGAACGACATCTTGCGATCGTCGGCTCGATTCTCGTCCGAGGCGAGTGTGGCCACAGGATTCCACGTTGGCAAAGAAGGGTCGGCTTATGGACTTTGCCGGCATACCCTAGAACGAATAGCGGTCTTCGGTCCAAGGATCGGCGGTATTGCTGTATCCGCGGACCTCCCAGTAGCCGAGCTCCTCGGCCTCCGTGAAGGTCACCGCGCGGACCCACTTCGCGCTCTTCCATGCGTATCGCTTCGGCACGATCAGCCGGACCGGTCCGCCGTGCTCGAGCGGCAGCGGCTTGCCGTCCCACTGGTACGCGAGGAGCACGTTGTCGTCGTACAGGACCGAGGTCGGATGCGACGTCGTGTAGCCGTCGCCGCATCGGATGGTCGCGAAGTGGCCGGTCGGTTTGATGCGAGCCCGCTCCGCGAGTTCGTGGATCGTCACGCCGACCCATTCGTTGTCGAACGTGGTCCAGCCGGTCACGCAGTGAAAATCGGACATCACCGTTTTCTTCGGTAGGGCGAGGAGTTCGTCGTAGGTGAGCCGTAGCGGGTTCTCGACCTCGCCGTCGACGCGCAGGTCCCACGCTTTTGGATCGAATCGAGGGACGATCCCGAGATCGAGGCGAGGCCACTTACGGACCTCCCGCTGACCCGGAGGAAGTCGTCCCATCGTCGCCATCGGACAGACGATTGAGGTTCCCGAATATAAACGGTTGTGCCATGCACCGGTCGTCGCAAGCGCTCGAAAAAACCGTTTCGATGACGCGATGCGCGGAACGCATTTTTCGGGAGAAGACGGGCCCTCTGAAGACCCCGACAAAGGTTTAATAGCCCGACCATTTTTCCACGCGACGAAGATGGCGCTGGAGAGCTACGTCCCCGTGGTCATTTTCGCCATCGTCGCGCTCATGTTCCCCCTCGGCACGTTCTTCGCAACGCGCCTGTTCCGGCCCACGCATCCGACGCCTCTGAAAGACCTCACGTACGAATGCGGGGAGGAGCCCGAGGGCGAGGCGCAGATCCAGTTCCACTTTCAATATTACATGTTCGCCCTAATTTTCGTCGTCTTCGATGTCGCGGCGATTTTCCTCCTCCTCTGGGCCTTCGCGTGGGGCGGCTTGTTGAGTTTCGGCTCGCCCGTGGCCAAGTTCTCGATCTTCCTGTTCCTGGGGATCATGTTCGTCGCCACCCAATACGCGCTCAAGAAGGAGGAGGTCATTCAGATTTGAGCATCGCGACGGCGCAGGTCCCACGGATCACCGGTCGTCCCAGCCCCGGGATCGAGAAGGAGGTCCTCGGGAACCTCAAGTCGACGTTCGGACCGAAGCTCACGGACGCCAAGGTCGTCCGCGACCGCCTCGTGGAGGTCGCAATCGACCGTGCCGATTTGATTGCCCTCTGCACCCACTTGAAGGAGGTCCTCGGGTTCGAGCATCTTTCGTGCGTCACGGCGGTCGACTGGAAGGACCACTTCGAGAGCATCTACCACATCGAGAACTACGCGAACGGATGCATGGTCCAGGTCAATGCGCGCATCCCGTACAACGACCCGAAGATCGCGAGCCTCACGGGCCTGTGGCACGCCGCCGATTTCCTCGAGCGGGAGATGTGGGACCTGATGGGGATCGAGTACACGGGCCATCCGAACCTCACGCGGATCCTCCTGCCGGAGGACTTCAAATTCCACCCGCTGCGCAAGGAATTCGCCCAGGAGGTCGACCGCCAGTACATCAGCCGGCGCAAACTCCGCGGAGGGAAGTGAGTGCCGGAGTTCTGGATCAACATGGGGCCGCAGCACCCCATGACGCACGGCCTCTGGAACATGAAGGTCAAGATCGACGGCGAGACGGTCGTCGATGCGCGACCGGAGATCGGGTACCTGCATCGCGGCTATGAGAAGATCATGGAGGTCCGAGAGTTCCAGAAGAACGTCGTCCTCACCGACCGCCTCTGTTACGTTTCCTCGATCACCTGGTCCCACGCGTATTGCCTCGCGGTGGAGAAGATGATGGGCATCGAGACGCCCGAGCGCGGGAAATGGATCCGCGTCGTCGCGCTCGAGCTGCAGCGAGTCGCGTCGCATCTCATGTGGCTCGCCGCGTACGGGCCGGACCTCGGCCTGTTGACGGGACTCCTCTGGGCCCTCCGGGAGCGGGAGTTGTTCCTCGACTTGATTCAGCTGATGTCGGGCGCCCGGATGAACCAGAACTACCCGCGGGTCGGCGGGGTTCGGAACGACCTCCCGGAGAACTTCGAGGCGATGTGCAAGCGCAGCATCGAGCACTTCCTCGAGAAGGTCGAAAACGAGTACCAACAGGTGTTCCAGGCCTCGAAGGTCTTCCGGATGCGGACGGAGGGGGTCGGCCGCATCTCCGCCGCGGACGCGATCAACTGGGGCGTCACCGGGCCGAACCTTCGCGCGTGCGGCGTGAACGTGGACCTCCGGCGCCTGGATCCGTACGAGGTGTACGAGGACATCGACTTCGAGCCCCAGGTGTGGCACGATGGCGGAGGCGGCGACTCGTACGCGCGGTTCATCTGTCGGTTCAACGAGCTGCGGGAGTCCTGCCAGATCATCCTCCAAGCGCTCGAGAAGATGCCGAAGACGGGACCGTACCGTGTGAAACCTCCTCGCCGCGCGGAAGGCGAAGGCTACGCGAAGACGGAGGACTCCCGTGGAGAGGCGCTCTTTTACGTGATCGGGGACGGCGATGACCGCCCGTACCGCGTGAAGATCCGAAGCCCCGTGTTCTGCACGATGGCCGCGACGCCGCTCATGCTCCGCGGGAACAAATTGGCGGACAGTGTCGCGATCCTCGGGTCGGTCGATGTGTGCGTGGGGGAGATGGACAAGTGAGCGCCCCGCTCGTCCCGAACCTCTTCAACGTTTGCAAGGTGCTCACGCAGGCGATCATCTGGGTCGTGAACCAGATCCTGTACGCGATCGGCGGCGCCGTCCCGCCGCTCGCCCCTCCGCTCGTCGGCCTCGCGGGGTTTCTCGCGAGCGATTTCATCATTACGCTGATCACTTGGCTCATCGCGGTCACGGTCCTCGTCGTCTGGGCCACCCTCGTAAACCTCCTGACGATGATGTGGATTGAGCGAAAGTTCTACAGCCGCCTCCAGGACCGCTACGGCATCATGATCTCGATCTGGTCGTTGCCCTTCTGGCCCTTCAACCGCACACGCCGCGCGACGCATCGCGGCACGGGATACCTGCAGAATATCGCCGATGGTGTCAAGCTCCTCCAGAAGGAGAACATCACTCCGCGGAACGCGGACTCGGCGATGTTCCACATTTCGCCCGTGTTGATCGCTTCGTCGACGTTGATGATCTTCGCGGCCCTCCCCTGGAGCAGTGGTCTCTACGTCGCGAACCTGGACCTCGGGGTCTTGTTCATCCTTGCGGCATTCTCTCTCGCGCCCCTCGGCATCCTGATCGCCGGCTGGTCCGCGAACAACAAGTACACGCTCGTCGGCGGACTGCGCGCCGCCGCGATGCTGATGGCCTACGAGATCCCGATGCTCCTCTCCGTCATCGCGCTCGTCTTCTTCACAGGCTCCCTTGACCCGATCGCGATTGTGCAGCAACAGGATCGCATCGGCTACCAGCTCGGTCCGATTGGAATCCCGGCGTGGTACATCTTCTCGCCGCAGATCATTGGCTTCATCGTGTTCAGCGTGTCGATGATGGCGGAGATGGAGCGGGTCCCGTTCGACATCCCGGAGGCAGAGGGGGAGCTCGTCGAGGGCTGGACGACGGAATACTCAGGAATGCGGTTCGGCCTCGTGTTCGGATTCAAATGGCTGCGGATGATCGCCGGCGCGGCCCTGATCACGATCCTGTACCTCGGTGGTTGGGGCGGCCCCGTGTTCGCGACGCTCTTCGTCGGCGGCGTGCCGGTGCCGATTGTGCCCGAGGAGATCTGGTTCCTCCTGAAGGTCTACTCCGTCTGCCTCGTATTCATCTGGATCTCGTGGTCCGTGCCCCGGGTGCGGATCGACCAGATCCTGAATATTGGGTGGAAGCGGCTCATCCCGTACTCGCTCCTCGCGATCCTGGTCGCCGCAGGTTTCCGGGTCTTGGGGTGATCGCCGTGGAGGGCTCCGCGCGCGAGAATCACCCGGAGGGATACCGTGGACGTTGACTGGGGACTCATCGCGTTCTTCGTCCTGAGCGCGTTCGAGGTCATCGGCTCGATCCTCGTCGTCATCAACCGACGCCTCGTCCGCGCGGCCTTCTGGCTCGCGATGACTCTCGTCACGATCGGCGCGATCTACCTGCTGTTCCTGAGCGAGTTCGTCTTCCTGATTCAGATCCTCGTCTACGCGGGCGCGGTGCCGGTGCTCTTCGTCTTCGGCATCATGCTCACGCGCCGCAAGATCATGGACGAACCGGGGCCGGAGGGAGGGACGTGAAGGCACGGGAGATCCTCGTGATGCTGGCCGTCGGCGCGTTGTTCGTCGTGATGGCCCTGTCGTTCTTCGGCAACGTCGGCTGGCCGGCGAACCCGACGTCCATCCCAGTGTACGATCCGAACGCCACGTCGACGAATGGCATCGCGAACCAACTGTTCAACCCCTTCGCGATCACGGTCATCCTCATCGCAATCCTCCTCGCCGCGGCGATGATTGGCGGCGTCTACCTCGCGAAGATGGACGAGCCCGGCAAGGTGGGCCCATGATCCCCCTCGAATACGAGTTGCTGCTGTCCGCGCTCCTGTTCTGCATCGGCCTCTACGGTGTCCTCGCGCGCCGCAACGCGATCATCGTCCTCATGTCCATCGAGATCATCCTCAACGCCTCGATCCTGAACTTCGTCGCGTTCTCCTCGTACAGCGGGAATCCGAGCGGTCAGGTGTTCGCCCTCCTTGGGATCGCGGTGGCGGGGGCGGAAGCGGCCGTCGGCCTCGCGGTCTTCCTTTCGATCTACCAGACGCACGGGACGATCGAGCTCGACAAAGTCCGGTTCCTGAAGTGGTGACCATGCTCGCGTATGCGTGGCTCGCCTGGCTCATCCTCCTCCTGCCCCTCGCGGCGTTCGTCATCGTCGGCCTCATCGGCCGGCGGCTGCCGGAGGGCGGCGGCCCGCTCGTCGTCGGCGCGATGGCGGCGTCGTTCGTCCTGTCGCTCTTCATCTTCGTGCAAGTCCTCCTGCAGGGCGGCCTCGGGGGCAACTTCGCGGCCGAGACCCTCGACGGCTACGTCTGGCTTCCGAGCATCGGCGGCAGCGGGACTCCGGGGACCGACATCCGAATCGCCCTCCTCGTCGACAACCTGAGCTCCCTGATGCTCGTCCTCGTGTCGTTCCTCTGCCTTCTGATCTTCGTCTACTCTCTCGGATACATGCACGAGGAGGAGGGGAAGTCGCGCTACTATGCCGAGGTGAGCCTGTTCGCGACGGGCATGCTGGGGACCGTGAGCGCGGACAACTTCCTCCAACTCCTGATTTTCTGGGAGATCATGGGCCTCTGTTCCTACCTCTTGATCGGTTTCTGGTATCACAAGCCGGAGGCCGCCGCGGCCGCCAAGAAGGCGTTCCTCGTGACGCGCGTCGGCGATGTGCTGTTCCTGATTGGCGTCCTGGTGATCTGGAACGTCTTCGGCACGCTCACGTTCGACGGCATCCGCACGCAGATGGCGATCAAGTATCCGGACCCGCTGACGCCGCAACTCCTCACGCTCATCCCGCTCCTCCTGTTCGGCGGCGCGGTCGGCAAGTCCGCGCAGTTCCCGTTGCACGCGTGGCTGCCGGACGCCATGGAGGGCCCCACGACCGTCAGCGCGTTGATCCACGCCGCGACGATGGTCAAGGCCGGCGTCTACCTCGTCGCCCGGTCGTTCATCTTCCTCGTGCCGTTCGCTCCCGGCGTCGAGCCGCCCTTCACCGCGATCCTCGTCATTGCCGCGATCGGCGGCTTCACCGCGCTCTTCGCGGCGACGATGGCCGTCGTGAACGTCGACATCAAGCGCGTCCTCGCGTTCTCGACGATCTCCCAGCTGGCATACATGTTCCTGGGCCTGGGGGCGGGCGCATTCCTGATGGCGACGGAGGTGTCGCACGGCGAGGAGGTGAACTCCGCGGGCTACAGCGCGGCCCTGTACCACTTGTTCAACCACGCGTTCTTCAAGGCGCTCCTGTTCCTCGGCGCGGGCAGCGTCATCCATGCCGTCCACACGAACGACATGCGGGAGATGGGCGGGCTCTCGAAGCACCTCCCGATCACGTCGAGGACCATGCTCTTCGGATCCCTCGCGCTCGCGGGCATCATCCCGTTCAGCGGGTTCTTCAGCAAGGGGGAGATTTTGTCCGTCACCTTCGAAGCCGGCGCGGACCAGCCCGGGTTCTATCTGCTCTACGCGTTCGGCGTCATCACGGCCTTCCTCACCGCGTTCTACATCTTCCGCCTCTGGTTCATGACGTTCCACGGGGAGTACCGCGGCCACGGGCACCCGCACGAGTCCCCGCGCGTCATGACGGTCCCCCTGATGGTCCTCGCGGGCTTCGCCCTCGTCTCTGGCCTACTCGCGTATCCGATGCAGGGCTTCGGGAACCTGGTGTTCTTCGTGCGTCCGGCGGCGGGACTCCCGCTCGTCGGCGTGCCGCTGCAGGATCTCCTCCTCGAGGGCGTCTCGATGGGCGTCGCGGTCCTCGGCATAGCCCTCGCATGGGCCGTCTACGAGACGAAGCGCATTCCCGCGGAGCGATTCACCGCCTCGCGGTCCGGCGCGTTCGTCCACAAGATGTTGACGAAACGGTACTGGATCGATGACGCGTACGACGCGTTCGGACGGACCGTGGTCTACGGATTCGCGGAAGGCCTCGACTGGTTCGACCGCCGCGTGATCGACCGGATCGTGAACGCCTTCGGGATCGGCGGGATGTCCGCGGCGCGCGGGACGGATGCGTTCGACCGCCGCGTCATCGACGGGGCGGTGAACGCCGTGAGCCTGGAGACGGTCCGGACCAGTTGGCGGCTGCGGACGCGGCAGACCGGCCAGGTGCAGAGCTACGCCTGGGTTGTGGTCGTCGGCATCGTCGTCGTGGCGGCGATCATCTACGCGGGCGTGTTCCTGCGGCTCTTCGGAGGTCGATGACCGTGAGCTACGTCCTCACATCCCTCTTGCTCATTCCTCTCGCGGGGGCGGTTGTCGGCTGGAGCATCGGCGCGTCTCCGAAGGCCGCGAAGTTCGCCGCCCTCGCGTTTAGCTTGGTCGAGCTGGCGCTCGCGAGTCTCCTCCTCACGGCGCTCATCCAGCCGAGTTGGGCGTTGCTCGTCGGTGCGCCGGTGGCGGAGATCCCGAGTTCCTCCGTGTCGACCGGAGCCGCTTACGTCCCGCTGTACTACGTCGAGCGCGTCGGTTGGTGGTCCCAGTTTGGGCTGAATTACATCGTGGGCGTGGACGGCCTCAGCGTGCCGCTGATCTGGCTCACGGCCCTCCTCACCACCCTGGCGGTTGTCTTCCATTGGGACGAGGAGCAACGGCCCCGGGCGTTCTTCGGCCTGTTCCTGTTCCTCGAGATGGCGCTCGTCGGGGTGTTCGAGTCCCTGGACTTCGTCCTGTTCGCGGTGTTCTGGGAACTCGTGTTGTTGCCCATGTTCTTCCTGATCGGGATCTGGGGCGGTCCGAACCGCCGCTACGCGGCGCTCAAGTTCCTGCTCTTCACGCACGTCGGGTTCGTGATCATGCTCCTCTCGATGTTCTCGCTGTACTGGTTCTACAGCGCGGACGTCAACATGGCGGTGTACGGGGTCCACGCCCCGACGTTCGACATGACGGCTTTCCTCCACGGTGCGCTGCGGCACGAAGTCGGCGGCGCGATCACGTACCTGACGCTCGGCGCCCAGATCCCGGTGTTCGCCGCGTTCCTCTTCGGGTTCCTTGTGAAGCTGCCCTCCTTCCCGTTCCACACCTGGCTACCGGACGCCCACGTGGAGGCGCCGACGGGCGGGTCCGTCCTCCTGGCGGGCGTCCTCCTGAAGATGGGCGGGTACGGGATCTTCCGGATCAACTTCGGCATGCTGCCCGACGCGGCGAAGGACCTGTGGTGGGTCCTCGCGATCCTGGGGACGGTCTCGATGATCTACGCCGCGTTCGTGTGCCTCGCGCAGACGGACCTGAAGCGGCTCATCGCGTACAGCTCGATCGGGCACATGGGGTTCGTGCTCCTCGGCGCCTCGAGCCTCACGGTGATCGGCGTGCAGGGCGCGATCTTCCAGATGTTCAACCATGGCGTCATCACCGCCATCCTGTTCATGCTCGCGGGATCCGTGAAGCACAGCACCGGCACCCGGGAAATCCCAGAGCTCCAGGGGCTCGCGAAGGCGATGCCGCAGTTCTCCGCGGTCCTCGCGATCGCGTTCTTCGCCTCCCTCGGGCTGCCGGGCCTGAATTCGTTCTGGTCGGAGTTCATGGTGTTCGTCGGCGCGTACGGCTCCCAGAACCTCGATCCGATGCGGCGGCTGATCCTCATCCCGCTGCTCTCGATCGTCGTGACGGCCGCATATTACATCTACACGATGCAGCGCATCCTGTTCGGAGACGTCCCGGAGAAACTCGGCAAGCCGCACGACCTTCTCCCGTGGGAGCGGATCTCCTATGTCGTCCTGGTCGCGCTCGTCTTCGTCGTCGGCTTCTTCCCGATCCCGTTCCTCGGCCTGACCAATGCGTACACGAGCGCCTCGTTCCCATGGCTTGGAGGCCTCTGACGTGCTGATCGACTTCCCGATCCTCACCCTGATCGTCTTCCTCCCGGCCCTTGGCGCCCTCGTCACGTACGCGGTGCGCTCCGACCGCGCCGCGCGCGGAGTCGCCCTCGCGTTCTCGCTCGTGACCCTCGCCCTCGCGACGATCCTCCTGCTCGGTTTCCTCCGGACCGATTGGTTCTCCCTCCCCTCGCTGACCACCGCAGGGAGCCACGTGTATTACGCGCCTGAGAAGTATGATTGGGTGCCCACCGTCAACGTGCACTACTTCCTCGGGGCCGACGAGCTCTCCGTCATCCTCGTGTTCCTGAACGCCCTGCTGGCGCCGCTCGCCCTCGCGATCTCCTGGGACGAGCACCACCGGGTCCCCGCGTTCTTCGCGATGTTCTTGTTCATGGAGACGACCGTGAGCGGCGTCTTCCTGTCGCTCGACCTGTTCCAGTTCCTCATCTTCTGGGAGGTCGGCCTGGTGCCGATGTACTTCGTCATCGCGGTCTGGGGCGGCCCGCGGAGGAAGTACGCCGCGATCAAATTTTTCCTGTACACGTTCCTCGCATCCGTGCCGCTCCTCCTGAGCGTCTTCGCGTTCTACTTCTACTCCAGCCCGCACACGTTCGACATGACGCAGATCATCGCGACGACTCCGATCCCGCCGGGCGTGATCGGCGACCTGATGTTCGTCGCGCTCCTGATCGCGTTCGGCACGAAGCTGCCGACGTTCCCGCTGCACACCTGGCTGCCGGACGCCCACGTCGAAGCGCCGACGGGTGGCTCCGTGATCCTGGCCGGCATCCTGCTGAAGCTCGGGGGGTACGGCCTCATCCGGTTCAACGTGCAGATGATCCCGCAGGCCGCGATCGACATGTATTGGCTCCTCGCGGCGGTCGGCATCGTCTCGATCCTCTACGGCGCGATCGTGTGCCTCGCGCAGGACGACCTCAAGCGGATGGTGGCGTTCTCCAGCGTCAGTCACATGGGGTTCGTGACCCTCGGGATCGCCGCCGGCGTCTACGGGTACACGCAAATCGGTGCGGGCCGGGGCGCGGTGCTCGGTTTCAGCGGCGCGATCTTCCAGATGTTTGCCCACGGGCTCGTCGCCGCCGCCCTCTTCATGGTCGCGGGGTCGCTCGGCCATAAGCTCGGCACGAGGAACATCTCGGAGCTCGGCGGCATTGCGAAGAAGGCCCCTCGGATGGCGACGTTTATCATGATCTCGTTCATGGCGTCGCTGGGCCTGCCCGGCCTCGTCGGATTCGTCGCCGAGTTCTCGGTCTTCCTCGGCGTGTACGCGGCGTTCGGGCTCCTTGTCTTCGTGCCGATCCTGACCGTCGTGTTCACCGCAGCGTACTACATCTGGGCGATGCAGCGCGCGATCTTCGGGCCGCTGAACCCGAAATGGGAGAACGCGACGGACTTGCATCGGTTCGAGATCGCGCCCCTCGCCGTCCTGGTCGCCTCCTTCGCGTTGTTCGGCATCGTCCCCGTCATCCTGCTGGACCTCCTGTCGAATTGGGCGAACAGGATCCTGGGAGGACTTTGAGGTGTCCCAGTACACCGTCTTCCTCCCCGAGGCGATCCTCGTGGCGACGGCGCTGGGATCCGCGGTCCTCGGCTTCGCGTGGCGGAAGCGGCCGGATCTGCTCTGGGCGTTCGCCCTCGTCGGCATCTCGCTCGCGACCTTCATCACGCTCGACATGATGGGCCTCGGGGTCGGGAGCGCCCTCGGGGTCTCGCCCTGGCCCGCGCCGGTCGGCACACAAGGCGACTTCACGGCCGAACTGAAGATGAACGTCGACCGGTTCGCGCTCTTCTTCCAGGTGATGTTCGAGTTCGTCGCGCTCCTCGCGATCCTCGCATCGCGCGGATTCATCTCGAAGGACGAGCCGCACCAGGGCGAGTACTACGCGCTCATGCTCCTCGCCATCGTCGGGATGATGTTCACCGCCGCGGCGACGGATTTGTTCGTGCTGTTCCTGGCCTTCGAGACGTCGAGCCTCAGCACGTTTGCGCTGGTGGCGTATCGGAAGCGCGACAAGCAGGCGACGGAAGCCGCGGTGAAGTTCTTCATCATCGGCGCGGTCAGTTCCGGGATCGTCCTCTTTGGGATCTCGCTCATTTACGGGATCGCCGGCACGACGTCCATCGGCGCGACGACGGACCTCATCCTGTTGCGAGGCCCGCCGGGCTTGACGCTCGCGAGCAACCCCGCCATGGAGCCGCCGCTGATCATCGCGCTGGTCTTCCTGATCGCCGGCTTCGGGTTCAAGGTCGCGGCGGTACCGTTCCACATGTGGGCGCCCGACGTCTACCAAGGCGCGCCCACGACGGTTTCCGTCATCCTGACCGCGGCCTCGAAGAATGTCGGGATCGTCGCGCTCCTGCGCGTGTTCCTCATCGGCCTGCTTGGCGTCCAGGTCGATTGGGTCGCGACGCTGGCGATCCTCGCGATTGCGACGCAGACGGTCGGGAACATCGTCGCGATCCCCCAGCGGTCGATCAAGCGGATGCTCGCGTACTCGAGCATCGCGCAGGCGGGCTACATCCTGATCGCGCTCGCGGTAGGGGCGGTCGCCCTCCAGTCGACCTCGCCGAACGACAACGCCGCAACGGTTGCGGCGTACGGGCTCGTCGGCGGCATGTTGCACATCTTCGTCTACGCCGCGATGAAAGCGGGCTCGTTCTTGGTCGTCGCGGGCACGGAGTCCCGCGGGATCGCGGACGACATCGAGGCGTACAAGGGACTGGGCCGTCGGATGCCCTTCCTCGCGTTCTCGATGATGATTTTCCTGCTGAGCCTCGCGGGCATCCCGCCCCTGGGTGGCTTCTTCTCTAAGTTCGTGCTCTTCTCGAGCGCGGTCAACGCCGCCGCGTTCAATCCCTGGTACCTCGCGCTCGCGGTCTCCGGCGTCCTGAACAGCGCGCTCTCCCTGTACTATTACGCGCGGGTCATCTGGTACATGTACATCCTCGAACCGGAGGACGGAGCGGCGCCGCTCGCGTCCTCGAGATCGATCAACGCGGCGGTGTTCATCGCCCTCGCGATCGTCATGCTGACGGCCATTCTCGCGGCGTTCTTCCTCGGATATCTGACGGACGCCGCCCGCGGCTTCTTCGGGTTCTAGTCCGCCGCCCCCCCGTAGCTTCACCGCGGTCCGGGAAGGATTCAAGTCCCCGGTCGCTGCTCTGGAAGGGCGATGGCCGCGGGCCCGTCGAACCAGCGCATCATCCTCCACGTCGACATGGACGCCTTCTATGCGGCCGTGGAGATCCGCGAGAACCCGTCTCTCGAGGGCAAGCCGGTCGTCGTCGGGGCGGATCCCCGCGAACATCCGCGCGGCGTCGTCCTCACGGCGAGCTACGAGGCCCGGCGGTACGGCATCCGTTCCGCGATGTCGTGCGTCGAGGCGCTCCGGCGCTGCCCCGAGGCGGTCTTCGTGTCGGTCCACTTCGAGCTGTACGGCCGCATCAGTGGGGAGATCATGGCCACGCTGCGCGGCTTCGCGGACCGTCTCGAGCCGAGCGGGATCGAGGAAGGCTACCTCGACGTCACCCAGCGGTGTGGCGGGAGTTTCGCGCGAGCCCAGGAGCTTGCGAGGGAGATCCGTGCCACCGTCCACCGGGAGCATCGCCTTACGTGTTCGATTGGGGTCGCGCCGACGAAGGCGGTCGCGAAGATCGCCTCGGACCACCAGAAGCCGGATGGCCTCACGGTCGTCACGGCCGAGGAAGTCGTCGAATTCCTCGCTCCGATTCCCGTGCGCAAGATCCTCGGCGTCGGGCCGAAGACCTCGGAACGACTCAAGGAGCTCGGCCTAGAGACGATCGCGGACGTGCAACGGACGAACCGCCAAGACCTCGTCGAGCTCCTCGGTGCCTTCGGAGAATACGTGTACGACGTCGCCCTGGGCCGCGACGCCGGCGAAGTCGTCGAGCCGACGGGTCCGCCGGAGTCCATCAGCACGGAGACCACGTTCGAGAAGGACCTCGATGCCTACGACGCGGTATGGCCCGAGCTCGAGGCCCTCGCGAAATCCCTCCATGAACAACTCCTCTTGGAGAAATTCGCCTACCGGACCGTCACCCTGAAAGCGCGCTACTCGAACTTCGAGACGCACACCCGGTCGCGGAGCCTGAAGATCCACACGACGGACCTCGAGCCGATCCTGGTCTTGAGCCAGATGCTTCTCAAGGAAGTCCTCACGCCGGGGCGGAAGGTCCGGTTGATTGGCGTCCGCCTCTCGAACCTGAGGGAGCGCGCGGCGCCGCAAGCGACGCTCGCGAAGTGGTCGGAAATCTCGAGCCACTGAAAGGGTCGGAGCTAGACGACCTTCACGTCGAGCGCTTTCTCGACGTTCGACATCTTGTTCGCGATCGTGAAGAAGGGAGAGCCCGCGAAGAGGAGTCCGACCGCCTTTCCATCGTACCCGACGACCGTGCTCCCGGAGTCCCCGCCCGCGCTGAAGGAGCCGCGTTCGCCCTTGATGATCATCTGGTCCATGAAGACGTACGATCCGGTGGAGTAACCGACCCGGAGGGTCGCGTCCACATCGACGACCGTTCCGTTCGTGAGGCGCGTCGTGCGCCCGCTCTTCATCACCCTCTCCTCGAGTGCCGGCGGCCGCGCGCCTCGGAGCCGACCGACGTTCAAGATGTCCGGTGTGACATCCCGCGCATCGAACGGCTGGGCGAGGGCACAGTCCACGACGTTCGGATCTTCCGGGTCTACCGCAACAAAGGTGTCGAGGCGACCGATCACGTCGCGGTCCGGCTTGCCTCCGTCGAAGCGTCCCGGCTGGAGGATCGGATCGCCTTCCGCGCCGCGATTCTCGTTCGCGAGGACGTGGTTGTTGGAAAGGATGAACGTCTCCCCCGCGTCCTTCACGAGACACGCAAGGGTCCCCGCCGTGACGGCGTAATGGCCGATCGACAGCCCGCCCATCGCGGGTCGCACCTTCCGCTGGTAGATCGGCGGAATGGGCCGCCAGATCGAGAATTCGCCCGCTTCCTCGACGTCCGTCGGCACGCCCTCGACCTCGTCGGGCACGACCTGCCCGTCCCTCACGAGGAGGGGATGGATCTTCTGCCGGACGTAGACCTTGAGCGCGATCTCTTCCGTCGGGAAGCCGCGGACGGTGCGGTGGCCGATGCCCACCCCGACGACGTTCGGATTCGTGGCCGACGGGATGCCGTCGCGCTCAAGTCCGAGCATCTGAGACTCGCAGACGAGCTTCGCGTCCTCGGGCCGCATCCCGAGTCACCTCGCCCGGAACGGGCCGGAGACGACGATCTCCACGGGGACCTCTTCGAGCGCCTCCGGCAAGGAGGAGAGGACCCTTGGGCTGTCGTCCGCGACGTAGATTCGGATGCAGTCCTTGCCGTCCTTCTTGCCGATCCCGACGCCGACGACCCCGCGGATCTTCATCAGACGCGCCTCGTGCCGGCGCTTGACCTCGGCCGCCCCGCCCACGCCTCTCTCATGCGCCGTTCGAAGGATAAAGGCAACGACGGAACGCCGCGAATCAGGGAGGCGGCGGCCGGATGAACCCGTCCTGCATCAGGAATTTCGTCTCTTCGTGCGCGCGGCGGATCAACGCGAGGGCGCCTTGGAAAAGCTCGTCCCGAGACTTGCGAACGCGGGCGATACCCTGCTCGATCGCCTTCCTTCCGACCGCGGCGGCTTCCCGCGCGAACACGTCGATCTCGTCCATCGTGGGGACGATGTGCTCGTCGTCGAGGCCCCGTTCCTCCTGGACCTTCGCGAGCTCTTCCGCGGCGGCGATGCACATCTCATTCGTGATCGTCTTCGCGCGCACGTCGAGCGTGCCGCGGAAGATCCCCGGGAAGCCGAGGGAGTTGTTCACCTGGTTCGGGAAGTCGCTCCGGCCCGTCGCGATGACGCGCGCGCCCGCCTCCGCGGCCTCCCAGGGCCAGATCTCCGGGACCGGATTCGCGATGACGAACAGGATCGCGTCGTCGGCCATCGAGGCGACCCACTCCTTCAGGATCACGCCAGGACCGGGCTTCGAGGCCGCGATCACGACGTCGGAATCCCGCATCGCGTCGGGGATCCCGCCCGAGCGGTCCTCCGCGTTCGTCTTCTGCGCGAGTTCCCACTTCTCCGCGTATTCGTTCGCGGCGGCCTCGATGTCCGTGCGGTGTCGAGACACGATTCCTTTCGAGTCCACGAGAATGATGTGCCCGGGCTTCGCGCCCGCGTGAATCAGGAGCTTCGCGGTCCGGATGTTCGACGCGCCCGCTCCCACGAGCGTGATCGTGACGTCGGCCATGCGCTTGCCGACGACCTTGAGCGCGTTGATCACCCCGGCGACGTTGATCGTCGCGGTGCCCTGCTGATCGTCGTGCCACACCGCGATCCCGCACTCCTTCCGGAGGCGGTTGAGGATGGTGAAACACTTCGGTTGCGCGATGTCCTCCAAGTTGATGCCTCCGAAGGACGGCGTGATGAGCTTGACCGTCTCGATGATCTTCTCCGGATCCTTCGTCGCCAAGGGCACGGGGAACGCGTCGACCCCGCCGAGGTACTTGAATAAGAGCGACTTGCCTTCCATGACGGGCAGGCCGGCCTCCGGGCCAATGTCTCCGAGCCCGAGGACCCGCGTCCCATCGGTGACGACCGCGACCTGGTTCCACTTGTTCGTGAGGGTCCAGACCTTCTCGGGGTCCGCCTTGATGTCGAGGCAGGGCTGCGCGACCCCCGGCGTGTACCAGATCGCGAAGTCGTTGAAGCTCCGCACGGGCACGCGCGGCACGATCTCGATTTTCCCCTGGTAGAACGGATGGTACTTCGCGGACTGCTCCTTCGGGAGGTTCGCCCGCCGAAGGTTCTCCTCGACCTCTTGGGGCGTCGGCGGCGTGATCGACTTTCGCGTCGCGCGTTTCTTCGTGGCGACCATGCGAGCACCCGGACGGATTGCCCGATGAGGAAGGGAATCTCCCTTAAACTTTTGCTCCGTGTTCCGGGGAACTCGCTCTCTCTTGTTGTCGAAACCGGCCGAACATTTATCCGGCGCGGCCGGCTCAAAGCTTCGTGCTCGTGGCGGTCGTGGACCGGGCCGGTCGGGGCGGGACCGAGAAGGTGAAGGACGCGTTCGAAGACGTCGAGCGCCGCTACGCCGAGGAAGGCCTCCGTCTCCAAGCGCCCGTGTCCGGCGAAATCGTTTCAATCCCAATCATGGGCGCCTCGAAGTCGCTGAAGGACCGACACACGCTCTTCGTTTCTGTTCGCGCCGTCGAATCGGGTCTGCTCGACGGACTCATCGCGCACGAGATGGGCCACATGCTCCGCACAGAGGCGGGCCATCCGTCGCACGATCCCGATGTGTACCGCACGATTTCGCAAGACGTACGGATTCCACAGGCTGCCGAAGGGGCGTTCAGTACAGCGTTCAATCACGTCCAGGACATCTATGCGGACGACCTCGCCTTCCTCGTGTTCAACCGCGACGGCGGGGACCGGGCGTATCGCTTCTTTGCCGGCTGGGTCGACGGGAACGCGGAGATGCGAGCGAAGAACCGCTGGCAGAACGTCGGGCTCGCCGTGAGCAATGGCTTCGCGATCGGGAATCTCGTCCGGCACGGCGTGATCAAAGGGGACGACCCGCTCTGGGCCCGCGCCCGGGCTTTCGACCGGGAGGCGGGTTTCGCCGCCGTCGATGCCTTGGCGAAATACTTCGCGAAGCTTCCGCGGGATCCCTCGCCTGCGACGTTTTTGGGCGACGTCAAGACCCTCGCCGACCTCATGACGAATGCCGCGCGAACGTAGGTCCAGCAACGTTTAATACCCGCCCTCGACTGACTCGTATCCCTCCGGGTGACGAACGTGGCAGAAGAGCTCGAGACGGCGCAGATCCCCCCGCACATCATGGCCGCGATGCGGGAGCGCATGAAGATGGCGCAGCGTATGTCTCGCATCAAACACAAGATCGTCGTCATGTCGGGGAAGGGCGGCGTCGGGAAGACGACAGTCGCCTCAAACCTGGCGTGCGTACTCGCGGAAGAGGGGCCCGTGGGACTCGTTGACGCGGACGTCACCGGGCCTGACATCGCGAAGCTCATGGGCGTCGAGGACGCGCAGGTCAAGGCGACGGAGACGGGTCTCGAGCCCACCATTGGACCGGCGGATGTCCGTGTCATCTCGATGGCCCAGCTGATCGACCGCGACACCGCGGTGGTCTGGCGCGGGCCGCTCAAGATCAAGGCCTTAAAGCAGATGCTCTCGGACGTCGAGTGGGGCGATCTCGACTACCTGGTGATTGATCTCCCGCCGGGCACCAGCGACGAGCCGCTGAGCGTCGCGCAAGAGATTCCCGATGCCGATGGAGCGGTCGTCGTCACGACGCCGCAGGAAGTATCGCTCCTCGATGTGCGCAAGTCGATCGCCTTCGCGAAGGCCGTCAAGATGGACATCCTCGGCGTCATCGAGAACATGAGCGGATTCGTGTGCCCGCACTGCGGCAAGGAGACGGACATCTTCAAGGTCGGTGGCGGCGAAGCGGCCGCACAGGAGCTCGGCCTGCCTTTCCTCGGACGCATCCCACTCGACCCCCGAATCGTGATCGGCGGGGACGCCGGCAAGCCGTTCGTCATCGAGCACCCAGACTCCGAGGCGACGAGGGCGTTCCGGGCGATCGTCAGGAATCTGAAGCCGCACCTGAAGGAATCAAAGCCTCGCCCGACGGGTCCACTTGCAACCTAGGCCGTCCCATCCATGCGGCCGGCTGGACGTGGAAGTTTAGATCCACCGGTCGACGACGGTCTCAATCTGCTCCCGGGGGAGGGCGCCGACGAGGCCATCGACGAGCTTGCCGTTCTTGAAGAGGATCATCGTCGGGATTGACGTCACTCGGAATCGCGTGGGCGTCCGCGGGTTCTCGTCGATGTTCAGCTTGCCCAGCCGCATGCGAGAGGCCCGGGCCCTCGTGACTTGCTCGAGGATGGGCGCGACCCGGTGGCACGGCCCGCACCACTCCGCCCAAAAGTCCACGAGGATCAGCCCGGGCTGACGGACCTCCGAGTCGAACGTGAGGTCGGTGACGACGACGGGCCCCGACCACTCGGGCGGCGGTGGTTTCGGCGCGGCGGCGACCATGAGGTCTCGAAGCTTCTTCGCTCGGATCGCCGCGAGCTCCGGATCCTCCATGGCCCTGCCAGCCTCGTCGCACGATAAAAGCCTTGGCCACAGCTCAGCGTGAAATCTTCGCGACCGGACCGAATTCCTCCGCGAGCGGGCCGAGGAGTTTCACCTCGCGCCGGACGAGAGCGATCTCGCGGTCTCCGAATGCGGTCGGATCGAACGGCACAAGCAGGATCGCTTCGCGCATCGCGACGCTCTCGTTCAGATCGTGAATGAGCGCGAGGACGGAACCAAAGTCGTTGTGGGAGACCAGGTACTCGAAGCCGTCCAGGAGGACGACGGAGTTCTCGCTCACCTCGATGAAGTGCTCGACCGCCATCGCGACTTTCTCCGGCGGAGACGGCCGCACCGCATTCTTCTCCGTCGCGACGCGGCTCAGCCAGAGCACCGGCGTCTTCTCGAGGCCGTACTCCGTCATGACGGATTTCGGCGAGCGGCGGGTGATGCACAAACCCTGGGCGCCGTGGGTGACGAGGTCCTTGAAGATCTCGAACGCTTGGCCCGCGTCCCGCTCGAGGACTGCATAGGTGTGGCCCCGGTCCAGCTCGTAGGTCGGCTTGGTGAGCAGGTTCGCCTCGGCCTCAGGGACGATCAGCTCCTGCAGGTACGATTTCTCACGGACTCCAAAGGCGATGAGCCCGATGAGCGCCATCTCGACGATGAAGCCCGGCGCCCGCAGGTCGATCCCGTAGTTCGGGAAGAGGATTTCGAACAGCAATTCGCCGACGGCGAAGCCGGAGATCCCGAAGATGATGAGGAAGGTGTCCCGCCGGACCTCTTGGCCCGATTTCGTCTTCCGCAGGTACGTGACGAACCGGTACGGAGCATAGAGGATCAGGCTCGCAACCGCGAATCCGTTGATGAACAGGAAGTACGGTTCGAACAGGATCACACTCGAGGTCGCCCCGAAGGTGACCGGGGAGACGAGGATCGTCACGATCGTGAGCACCATGATGAAGACATAGAAGACGTACGAGTTCGGGAATTCGTCCGTCATGTAGTGCGCGAAGTCCTTGCGCGAACTGATGCCGGGTGTCGTCGCGACGACGATGAAGGCGCCGATCGTGATCCCGAACAGGTAGTCGAAGGTCGCCTGCACACGTTTCGTGAGGACGATGCCGTCTTCCAGGGCTTGCGTGCTCACGCCCTGGCTGGGACCGGTGATGTAGATGCTGATGAGGACGTTCGAGATGATCGCGCAGACGAGGAGGGAGATCGCCAAGAGGAGCACGTGCTTCTGGAACACCCGGTGCGTCTTTTGTCGCGCGATCGCAACGATGATCAGGACGGACAGGAAGAGCGCGCTCGCCGCGCTCAGATATGAGACAATGCTGCCGCTCTCGCTCAGGGCGATTCACCCTCTCGATACATCCCGGTAGCCTGCCGAGAGCCTATTTAAGCGGTCTCAGGTCGTTATCCATGACGATTCCAAAAGGCCCGTGTTCTCAGGATTAAGAATCGCAGTGGAGAACCAGCACGCGGTTGTTCATATGGCCCGCAAGGAACACCATGCTGGATTCAGTGACGGTTCAGCCAGTGACCCCCCTCGGGATCAACCGAGAGGACTTGGACCTCCTCTCGCGAACGGTCTTGCGGCTCGGTGGGTATGCGGAGGGCCTGTTCGAGTTCCACGACTTCGGGTTCGACAAGAACTCGCTGCGGGACCACATCTCGAACGTCCACGCGACCCTGAAACAGCTCCGGGAGAACGCCTCGCCGGGCGGAGTCCCGCTTCGGCCGCCGAACATCCCGCCGGGCGCGTTCTGGGAAGATCAGGGCGAGGTGTGGAACTACCTCCAGACGCTGCGGTTCGCCGCGGGCGCGACGATGATGACGGAGCAGTACAGCCCGCACATGACCGCGGACAACCTGCAGAAGGCGATGACTGCGAAGATCTTCCGCGAGTGTGTCATCGGCATCCTCGACGACCTGATCGACAAGGGCGCGTACTCCTACCTCGAGGCGAAGGACCTGCACCACATGGTCCTCAGCTCGATGCTCGACCCGGACTTCGACTCGACGTCCTTCATGAAGCGCCTGGTGACGATGTTGCGCCAGGAGCAGATCCCCTTGTTCGACCTGATCAACAACATCACGCGCGGCTTCAACATCCTCTGGAACCACTCGCCCCACGGGGCTGACTACTTCTACCAGATGGAGATCATGGACGAGCGCGTCGCCCTCGGCCAAGCCCTGACGATGTTTCAGAAGGAGCCGAACTTCTCGATCGCCCGGATGGAGAAGATCTCGGAGAGCTTCTATGCGCCGGACGACTCGATGAACTGGTGGGAAAAGCTGGGCGGGCACGTGAGCGCCGCGAGCCGGCACAACCTGATCGACATGGCCTTCACGGACCAGGTCTACGACATCCGCAAGATGAAGAACTTCTTGGCGGGCTGGTACTACTACGACTCCGCCGTCATCCTGATGGACCACGTCGTCAGCATTCACCAGGACCTCCGCAACGGGATCGCGAACCTCTCCCTGATCGCGATGCGGGAGAAGGAACTCCGCGACCTCACGTCCCTCCGCAACTACAACCCTCACCTGACGATCGAGGACTACGACGCGCACCTCCGGCGCATCGCGGACCTGACGTCGAAGGCGATCCGGCTCGCGACGGTGGACGTCCACGACGAAAGCCTCGTGTACCCGTTCATGACGATCATGATGCCCGTCGTGATGATGGCCGACTGGATCGGGAACCGCGACGACATGATCCACACGTTCCTCGAGGCGATCGCGCCGACGATCAAACGCATCGCGGCCAACGGCAACGTCCCGGCCCCCGCGGTCGTGACGGTCGTCGACGAGAGCGTCCGCGGGACCTGAGCGGGTCCGAAACGACCTCCGACACGCCGCCACGCCCATCCGTTTTCGCCGTGACAGGTTTTGTCATCGCCATCCGACTTCATACCCAGGAAATAGTTATATAATCCGGGGCGATAGCACGAATTGGGAGAGACTCGATGACGGGTTCGCTCGACTTCGGCGTGGCCAAGGAACTGGCCCTGGTCGAAGCCCGGATCCGGGAGAGCATCGTCTCCGAGGAGCCGCTCCTCCATGACATCGCGCAGTACGTGATCGAGGCCGGCGGCAAGCGGATCCGGCCGATGGTCACCCTCCTCGCGTTCCAGGCCCTTGGCGGGGTGGACATCGGACAGGCGATCGACCTCGCCGCGGCGCTCGAGATGATTCACAGCGCGACGCTCATCCACGACGACATCAACGACGGCGGCGACATGCGCCGCGGTCGCCTCGCCGCGTACAAGAAGTTCGGCCTGCAGAACGCCCTCGTGACCGGCGACTTCCTGTTCGTCAAGGCGTTCGGCATCGGCGGGAAGTTCGACGCGGACATCGTCGAGCTCACGGCGAGCGCGTGCGCGGCCCTCGCGGAAGGCGAGATCCGCCAGCAGCGCCATGCGTTCGACACGGGCGTGAGCCGCGAGGAGTGCCTGGACATCATCCTGCGCAAGACCGCGCTGCCCATGATGGCGGGCGCGAAGATCGCCGGCCTCCTGGCGTCCGCGCGCCTCGAGCAAATCGAAGCCGTCGGGGACTACGGATTAAACCTCGGGATCGCCTTCCAGATCGTCGATGACATCCTCGACGTCGTGGGAGACGCCGCGATCCTCGGGAAGCGCCCCGGCACGGACCTGCGGGAAGGCAACGTCACCTTGGTCGCGATTCACGCCCTGAACGACGGCAGCTCGATTGACGTCCAGAGCCTCGCGCGGCTCATCCGGAAGCGAGGGAAGCAGGAGGACGACATCAAGCGAGGGCTCTCGCTCCTGCGCAAGTCCGGCGCGATCGAGAAAGCCCGGGCCGAGGCTCTGACCTACGGCCAGCTCGCGAAGAAGTCCCTCGACGCGTTGCCCGACGGCGAGCCGAAGCGGAACATGGACCGCCTCGTGGACTACGTGCTGTCGCGCGATGCGTGAGGAGGCGCGGCGATGCCGACGCCGTACGACGTGATCGTGGTCGGCTCCGGTCCGGCGGGCGGCACCGCCGCCCGCTACGCCGCGAAGCGCGGCATGAAGGTCCTCCTGGTCGACAAGCGCAAGGAGATCGGCGTCCCGGTCCAGTGCGGCGAGTACGTCGCGCACAACGACGAGGTGCGGGCGATTTTCCCGAGTGTCATGGACCTCGAGGACCTCATGGAGGTCCCGTATCGGGTTCGCGAGATCGACACACCGCTGATTCGCATCTGGTCTCCGAACGGCCGCCGCTACGACATTCCGTTCCGCGGTTTTACCGTGCGTCGCGACAAGATGGACCAGGGTATCGCCGCGCAGGCGGAGCGCGAGGGCGCGGAGCTCCAGACGGAGACGACGGTCGTCCGCGTCCATGGCGAGGAAGTCGAGACGAACCACGGGATGGTTCACGCGAAGGTCGTCATCGGCTCGGACGGTCCGCGCTCCACGGTGGCGAAGTCGGTCGGCCTGGAGTGGCCCGTGTCGGCTCCCGCCATGAGCGCGACCGCCGAAGGCGATTTCAGCGACGCGACGGACATGTTCTTCGGGAATCTCGCGCCGGGTGGTTATGCGTGGATCATCCCGAAGGCCGGTTGCGCGAACGTCGGGCTCGGCACCTGGGAGCGCTTCCGCGGCAATCTTCGCGCCCTCTTCGACAAGTTCGTTTCCGATCGACATCTCGAGCCGGGGAAGGCCACCGGCGGTTTCGTCCCGGTCCTCGGTCCCCCGCCCCGGACCGTCGCGGGCAACGCGATGCTCGTCGGCGACGCCGCGGGGATGGTCATGGCGACGAACGGCGGGGGCAACAACGTCGCGATGATTGCGGGTCGAATCGCGGGCAACACCGCGGCGGACCACCTGCTCGACGGCACGCCGCTCGACGCATACGAATTCCGCTGGCGCGCCGCGGTCGGAGGACCGCTCGCGGAGGGCGTACGCATCAAGCGATTCGCGGACCGTTTCTTCGGGAGTGACCGTCTGCTCGAACTTTCGATGGTCTTGCTCGGCCGGCGTCGGATGGCGCGGGCGATCCGCTGTCAACCGCTGTTCCTCCCCGGCAGCGCCAGTGTCTTATAGAGCCCCGAAGTATCGAAACGCATCACGATGGACTTTCACTTCCTGGGCGGGGCCTCCGAGGTCGGGCGCCTCGGGATGGTCCTGAAGAATGGGCCGACCTCCCTCTTGTTCGATTACGGGATGCTCCCGAGGGATCCGCCGCTATACCCGATGCCCGCTCCGCCGGTCGACGAGATGTTCATCAGCCATGCGCACCTCGATCACACCGGGATGATCCCGTGGATCACGCGGCGTCAGGACCTCGACGTCGTGCTCACGCCGCCGACCGCGGACGTCGCGAACCTGCTCCTCGAGGACAGCCTGAAGATCGCGGACGCGGAGGGGTTCGACGCGCCGTTCGATGACGGCGACCTCCGGAGCGCGCGGCGTAGCTTCCGCACCGTGGACTTCGGAGACAACGTGGACATCGGCGACCTCGAGGTGACCGCCCATCCCGCCGGACACATCCCCGGCGCGACGATGTACGAGGTGAACGGGACCGAGACAACGCTGTTCACCGGGGATCTGCACACGCTCACCACGGACCTCGTCTGGGGCGCTCGACCGGTGAAGTGCGACACGCTCTTCATCGAGTCCACCTACGCGGGTCGCCAGCATCCGGAGCGGCTCAAGTCCGAGCATGCGTTCCTCAAGAAGATCGAGCAGGTCGTGAACCGCGGCGGCCTCGCACTCGTGCCTTCGTTTGCGGTGGGCCGGACGCAAGACATCCTCCTGACGCTCGCGAAGGCCCGCCACGAGGTCTGGCTCGACGGGATGGGGAAGAAGGTGAACTCGATCTACGTCGAGAATCCGGAGTACGTGCGGTCCGTGAAGGCCCTCCGGAAGGCGATGAACCGCACTCAGGTGGTCCGAGGGTACCGCGACTCGCAGATCGCGATGAAGGGCGAGGTGATCGTGACGACGAGCGGCATGCTCGACGGAGGACCGGTCTTGCGATATCTCGAGGAGATTCGCGACGACCCGAAGAGCGCGGTCCTCCTGACCGGCTACCAGGTCGAGGGCACGAACGGTCGACGGCTGGTCGATGAAGGCGTGATCGAGATGCAAGGGGTCGCGGTCGACATCAAGTGCGAATGGCAGAAGTTCGACTTCAGCGCGCACGCGGGCCACGACGACCTCGTCCGATTCATCGAGGGATGCGATCCGCAGCGCGTCGTCCTCATGCATGGGGACAACCGCGAACTCCTTGCGGAGGCGATCGAAGGGCGTGAAGTCCTCCTGCCGCAAGAAGGAAAGTGGTATTCCCTCTAGATTCCCACATTCCTCGCGATCATCGCCCGCAACGCCTTCCCGACGTACTTCAGGAGCCGCGGATCCTCCTTGATCAGGGCCCACCCGACCTTCGATGGGAAGTCGATGTCGCCTTTGCGCTCGATGAGTTCGATCATTTCTGGGTCGTCGAAGATGTCGAAGAGCTCTTCGAACTGGCGGTCCGTCAACTTCGAGAAGCTCTCGTGAATCGCGAGGTCCTTCCGGAGCTCCTTCCCGATCGACTTCGTCCACGCGCGGTGATAGCGGTGCAACATCCGGGCGGAGTAGTCGCCTGCCTCGAGCGCCTGGAGCGCCGTCTGCGCCGCGAATTCCGAGCAGGAGAGCGCGGTGAAGATGCCGCCTCCGGAGACGGCCTTGGCTTGGCAGGCGGCGTCCCCCACGACGAGCACGTTGTCCGCATACGTTTTCCGAGGAAACCCGAGCGGGATCCCGCCAGCGATGTAGAGGATCGGCTGCGCCCCCTTCGTGTACTGACGCACCTCGGGCCGCATGAGCATTTTCTCGAGGTACGCGTAGGCGTTCCCTTGGCCCACACACAAGCCGACCCGAGCCGTGTCTCCGCTCGGGATGATCCAGCCGAAGAATCCCGGAGCGATTTCGTTCCCGATGAACAGCTTGACGAACCCCGGGTCCCCACGCACCCCGGTCATCTCGACCTCGAAGCCCGGGATGATCTTCTTCGGCCGCAAGATGTCGAACCACTTCGCGACGTTTGAGCGGACCCCATCGCAACCGACCAGGATCTTGCCGCGCAACCGCTTCGGCTCTCCATCCTGATCGATGATGACCTCAATGCCGCCGTCGTCTCGACGTGCGGCTTGGGCTTGAGCCCCCAGGAAGGTGTGGGCCCCCTTCCGCACCGCATCCGTCGCGATTGCACGGTCGAACATCGCCCGCTGGACGACGACCGCCTCGGTCACGTGTCCATCGATCACTAGCTTGCGGGCCGATGGCGAGTAGAGTTCCGCCCCGTGGACCGACCCGATGATGGTCTCCTTGCAGTTCACGTATTCGAAGACCCGCGGCGTGACGAGGCCGCCGCACTGTATCGGTTCGCCGATCTCTCGATGTTCCTCGACGAGGGCGACTTCGTACCCGGCCTTGGCGACTTTCCCTGCCAGGTAACCGCCCGCAGGGCCCGCGCCGATCACGATGACGTCGAAGGAGCGAGCCGACGTGACCACGTTCCGGCATCACTCCTTCAGATTCATGATGATCTCGAGGAAGTTCTCCAAGTGCTTCGCCAGCGAAGCGTTGTCCGTGTACCCGCACGCGGACAGGTCCGGCGAGGCGATGAGCGCGGATGCGCCGTCTATGATGACGTCGGTCGCGATCAGTCCCTTACGGTGGACCGACGACGCGCCTTCCGGGATCTTCTGTCCCGGTTCCGTGATGATCGTGAATCGGATACCGCGGGCGATCGCCTGCTCGATCTTCTTGCCCACGTTTTCGCGGATCTCCGAGAACGTCGGCGTCGAGACGATGCACGTCTCCGACGATTGGTCGATCAGCTCGGCGATCTTCTCGAGGACGCGCGGCTTCGTCACGATCGTGTACACGAGTTGCGGCTCGCCCTTCGACCGCAGGACCTCATGGAGGAGGTCGAGCTTGCTGAACGTTTCCTCGAGGTGATCGATCACCCGGCCCTTGACCTTGCTCGGGGCTTCCGGCTTGAAGATCGTCGGGCGGCCGCGGGTGGAGATCGCGAATCCTTTCTGGCAGAGGCTCTGCAGGACCTTGTACGCGGACGTCCGCGGGATGCGCGCAGTCTCCGCGATCGTCTCCGCGCTCCCGTATCCGTGGGCGACGAGCGCGATGTAGCCGCGCGCCTCGTACCCGGAAAGGCCGATCGACTCCAGCGTCCTCGTGGCCCGCTCGAATTCCGCCTCCAGGTCGACCCCGCTGGCGAGGAGCTTCGACACGTCTTGCGGAACCACGAGGTCCACGATACCCGAGTGCGCCATTTTACCTTTTCGACGGGAGATGTTCGGTCCTCGCGCGCACTCCACGCAAGCCTTTATCCCGACGGGAGCTTTGTTCGCGACCGATGGGCTCCGCGCGACCCGCCGGACTGGCCCTCGTTGCCGCTCTCCTCCTGTTCTGGAGCCTCGTCCCATCGACGGTCGGGCAAGGCCCGGGAGGACACTTGGTCGTCGCGACCGACTACGAGCTCTTCGGCACGACCGACATGAACGGCGGCGGTCACGTCACGTGGAGCTTCACCGGCGCGAAGGCCGCCGAGTTCCGCGCGAAGCTCATCCACATGTACGACGAGTACGACGTGATTCCACGAGGCTTCGCGACGGCCGGCGCCACGGTGCCGAAGAACGGCGATGGAATGCTCGACGGGGCGGAAGGCATCGTCTACACGGACGCGCTCGAGCGGGTCCTCGAGAACGGCGCGAGCCCGCTCGGGACGCCGGCCCAGTACATGGAACTCTCCCGATTCGACCTCCGAGAGAAGGATGGGTCCGATCCCACGGGATTCACTCGCAGCACGTCGGGCCTCGCGGGTTCCGGCCTCAACTCGACCGCGGACGCGGTCATCCGCTTCCTCTTCGAGGCGTCGGCGACGACGGAGGGCCGCGTTCCTCTTTCGACCGCGGCGCTCGCCGAGGCGCCGTACTCTCTCTTCTCCTATGAGGTGGAACAGTCCCCGACCCTGACGCCTTCCGGACTCTATCCGGGCACGTGGCCGTTCCTGGTAGAAGGCGGCTGGCATGTCGTGGTCGTGAACGGCACCGCGGCGATGTGGGCCGGGAACGACACCACGGGACTCTACGGGAGCAACGCGGCCGCCGCCAGCCGGACGGTCGCGGATCCCGCGCTCGCGATCGCGTCGTCGTTCTATGAGCCGTTCGACCTCCGCTTCGCGTCCCATGCGTCGGTGACGTTCAACTACACCGGACAGGTGGCCGACGGCAACGATCGACTCCATCTCCAGATTGCCACCGCGCCGGCGTTCGCGACTTGGACCAACCTTTCCTTCGGAACATCCGTCAATCTGCCGCAGACCGGGATTGGATCGTGGTCGAACGCGACGGTCCGTCTGGACGCGTATCTTGGTCAGCGCGCGCGACTCCGGCTGAACTTTACTTCGGACGCGGCCGGGACCGGTCGCGGGTTTTTCATCCGCAATCTTGCGGTTCACGCCCCGTCGGTCTACGAAGGCGAGGTCGTCGAATCGGACACCCACTACCTCGTCGGGACCCTGAGCTTCTCGGATCCCGCGCTCACGACGGGCGGGATTCACCTGATCCGCACGCCCGGCGGGGAGATCCTCTCGTACACATCGACGTGGGACCCGACCGCCTTGCCGGGCGACAGGATTTCCTTCAGCACCTTCGCCGTCACGGAGAACCCGCAGATCCTGTTCGGCGTCATGCTCATCGCCTCGTACGCGATCTCTCGACTCCAGGACGACGCGTACGAATCCTATCGCGAGGCACACCCGAGCGTCTACCGTCCCGCGGTCCCCCGCGCGAGGTGGCTCCACCACCTCGGCCGGATCGCGATCGGTGTCCTCGTCCTCCTCTACTTCGTTCCGTCCGCGCTGATGGTCATCGGGCTGCGCGTCTTCGTGTCCGGAGTCGCGTATTGGTTCCTCTCCCTCACCCTCGCATTGTTGTTGGGACTGGGCACGCGGGCGTATTACCGACAGAGGCTGGAGGAGGCGCCGCCTCCGGTGACGAGCGAGGATCGGACCACGGTGTTACGCGCCGCTGCTCCGGCCCCGACGCCGACCGAGACGCCCGCGATCGCCCACTGCACGCACTGCTTGCGCGCGGTGCGCGAGGGGGAGAAGACCTACAACTGCACGTGCGGCGCGGTGTACCATCTGAGCTGCGCGGCGGGCTTGATGCGCTGCTCGAACTGCCGCAAGCCGATCGCCCTCGAAGTCGTGCGGGAGAAGAAGGTCGTCTCGATGCGATGCGAGTCGTGCGGCGAGTTGCAGACCCTGCCCGAGGGAGGCGATCCCCGCACGATCACCTGCGCGAACTGCGGCGGCCGTCTCCGGCACCTCGACGAGGGCAAGCGATATCTGATCGTCGCGAGCAACCCCGCAATCGCCTTCACCTGGATGAACGACCTGACGAAAGGCGGGAAGCCGGCCCTGTGCCTGACGCCCGCATCGCCGGAGCGGCTCCGTCTGGAGTTCGGCGCGAAGAACGTCCAGATCGTCCAGGTCGCGTCCGGGCCGGCCGGCGCCGTGGACCCGAAGAAACTCGATCCGGCGGGCCTCAAGCCGATCCTGCCGCTGGCCCGCGAAGGCAAAGGGGGAGTGATCCTGTATGACGGCCTCGATCGGATCATCGCGGAGGCGTCCCTCGGCGACGTGATCCGGTTCCTCCGAAAGGCGAACGACATGGCGTTCGTGCACGGCGTCACCGTGCTCGCGCGCGTCGCGCCGGGCCTCCTGCCGGAACCGGACATCCGACGGCTCCGCTCGGAGTTCGACGAGTACCTGGACCTCTCGGCCCAATTCTGATCACTCCTCGGGCGATCCGGTCCACCGGGGGCCGAGGGCATGCTCGACGCCCAATTGATCGAGGATGCGCGCGACCACGAAGTCCACGAGGTCGTTGATCGTCCGCGGCTTTCCGTAGAATCCCGGAGACGCGGGTACGACGACGACTCCCAGCCGCGCGAGCTTGAGCAGGTTCTCCAGCGCGATCGCGCTTAGCGGCGTCTCCCGGGGGACGAGGATCAGGGTCCGGCGTTCCTTCATGGCGACTGCGGCGGCGCGGGTGACGAGGTTGTCCGCGATGCCGGTCGCGATCTTCGCGAGGCTCGTGCCGCTGCACGGGACGACGACGAGGGCGGCGAACCGATAGGATCCGGATGCGGGCCCGGCCCCGACGTCGTCCCCGCGGAAGAACGCGTGGGCGCCGTCCGCGAAGTCCTTGAGGGACAAGCCGGCCTCGAACGCGATGACCGCCTCGGAGTCCCGGGTCGCGATGACCTCCGCGCGATCCCCCAGCGCTTCAATGAGTCGCTTCGCGTAGATGACTCCGGACGCGCCCGTCACGCCGACGAGAATCCGCGACGGAGAGCCCACGAGCCGGGCACGCCGTGAGCCCGGATGAACGTTCCGCGGTCGACTATCGGCGGATCGCGAGGCCGAGCAAGGCGACGAAGAAGCCCACGCCCACCGTGACCTCTCCCGCAATCGCGAGCGCGTACGCGCCGAACACCTGGGCGTACGTCGGCGTGGATGGGAGACTGATGATGATGACGTCGCCCACGGCGAAGAGCAGGTACCCGAGCAGGAGGATCACGCCCCCGATCGCGACCGGCCAGTTGATGTCGCGATGCGGACGCGGCGGGTATCCACCCGGTTGCCACGGCGGAGGCCATTGTGGCCCCGCCCATGGTTGCTGCGGCGCGGTCGAAGGCATTGACGTTCCCGGTGGTGATGAAAGCACGAAACCCCCCTCCGACGGGGGAGCGGCCGGGGAGCATACAAATGTTTCGAGGAGCCGGGCCGGTGGAGCGGCCCAAAGACGTAAGTCCCTCTCCGGAATCCGCGGTCTGTGGCCCAAGCCAAAGTCCGCCGGGCGACGATCGACGACCTCGATCTGCTGGTTCGCCACCGACGAGGCATGTGGGAGGCGATCGCGGACCTGGCGCCGAAGGATCTCGAAGCCGCCGATCGCGTCTACCGCCGGTGGGCTCGCGCCCGGATTCGCACCGGCCGGCTCGTCGGCTTCATCGTCGACCGAGCCGGGGCTCCAGTCGCCAGCGGTTGCGTCTGGTTGATGGAGGTCCAACCGCGTCCGCATTGGAAAGGGACGACGGCCGCGTACCTCCTGTCGATGTTCACCGAGAGGGATCATCGAGGCGAAGGCCACGCGACGCGGATCGTGCGGGCCGCCACGCGGTGGACGAAGGCCCAAGGGATTCCGGTGATGCTGTTGCACGCATCGCGATTCGGCGAGCCGATTTACACGCGCGAAGGCTTCCAGCGGACCACCGAAATGCGGCGATTCCTCGACCGACCGCGTCGAAAGTCCCCCCGCAAATCGCCGCGCGCCTCCCGATGATTTCCTCCGGTGAGAGCACGCAAGCCTTCATATACGACCTTGATTTATGAAGCCGAACCTGACGAGTGTCCACGATGACGACCGCGTATGACGTGCCTCCGGCGCTCCTGATCGAACGGATCAAGGATCATCTCCAGAAGGAGGGGAAGATCAAGCCGCCCGAGTGGGCGGCGTTCGCTCGGACGGGCGTGCACACGGAGAAGGCGCCGACCCAGAGCGACTGGTGGTATCGCCGCGTCGCGGCCGTCCTCCGGAAGGTCTACATCCGCGGTCCGGTCGGGACGACCCGCCTCGCGGCGGAGTTCGGTGGCCGGCGGGACGACGGATCCGCGCCGTACCATCCGCGTCGCGGCTCGCGGTCGATCGCGCGCGAGGCGATGCAGCAACTCGAGTCGATGGGGCTCCTCGCGAAGACCGAGAAGAAAGGCCGCAACATCAGCGCCCAGGGCCGCAAGCTCCTCGATTCCCTCGCACACCAGATCCTCCTCGAGCTCGCGACGACGAGGCCCGAGCTCGCGAAATACGCGGGAGGCCACTGAGCCATGGCGACCGACGAAGACGAACTCGACATGATCCGCCGCCGGAAGATGGCCGAGCTCCAGCAGGCGCAGGCACAGGCCAGCGCCGATCAGCAGTATCGGGAACAGGTCCAGGCTCAGCGCCAGCAGATCCTGCGGCAGATCCTCAGCCCGGAGGCCCGCGAGCGGCTCGGACGGATCGAGCTCGCCTATCCGGAGCTCAAGGAGAGCATCGAGAACCAGTTGATCCAACTCGCGCAGAGCGGCCGCGTGCAACGCATCATCGACGACGCCACGCTGCGCCAGATCCTCGAGCGCGTGATCCCGCGGAAGCGAGAGATCAAGATCGAGAGGCGGTGACGATGGCGAGGAACAAGCCGTACGCGAAGAAGCTCCGCCTCCTGAAGAAGGTCAAGTCGAACCGCCGCGTGCCCGCGTGGGTGATCCAGCGGACGAAGCGGAACTTCACCCGCCATCCGAAGAAGCGGTCCTGGCGCCGGAACAAGCTGAAGGCCTGATGCGATGGCGGAACAGGAAGAGGAGCGGATCATGGTCGTGCCCCTACGGGCCGCATGGACCGCGTCTCGCACGAAACGAACGCCGCGCGCGATCAAAGCAATCCGCGAGCACGTCCAGCGGCACCTGAAACCGGATCGCATCTTCATCGACGACGTGCTGAACGAGTATCTGTGGCGGCGCGGCCGCGAGAACCCGCCCCGCCGGATCCGGATCAAGGCGATCAAGTTCGAGGACGGCTCCGCCGTCGTCTCCCTCCCGGAGGACTGAGGGACCCCATTGCTTCGGCGGCTCGAGGTCGCAGGCAACCCCTACGTCGGGGTTTTCAGCGCGGCGAACGATGAGCGTCTCGTCGTTCCGCCCGAGATGCCGAAGTCCGCGATCAAGCACATGGACGAGGCGCTCGGGACGACGCACGTCGTCACGCTCGTGGCCCATTCCACGGTGGTCGGCTCGTTGCTCGCGATGAACTCGAAGGGCATCCTGGCGTCTCCGTTCATCGAGGATTCGGAACTCGATGCGATCGGCGAGGCCGTGTACCCGCTGCCGCATCGCCTCAGCGCCGTCGGGAACAACGTGCTCTGCAACGATTACGGCGCCGTTGTCCATCCGAACTACGACGACGAGGCGGTCGCCTTCATCCAGGAGGCGCTCGGCGTCCCCGTCGTCCGCGGCACCGTCGCAGGCGTCAAGACGGTCGGCTCCGTCGCGGTCGCGACGAACAAGGGCGCGCTCTGCCATCCGCACGCCCGGCCCGGAGAAATGGAGGTCCTCAGGTCAGCCCTCAGGGTGCCGGTGCAGATTACGACCGCGAATTACGGCGCGGCGCAGGTCGGCGCGTGCATGGTGGCGAACGTCCACGGGGCCGTCGTCGGCTCCCGGACCACACCCATCGAGCTCGGTCGGATCGAAGAAGGGCTCGGACTGTTCTAGTCGTGGCGCTCACAGCCGCTAAAAAAGATTGATATACGATGGGCCGGCTAGAGTAGTTCCTATGAAGACCCTGGTCCTGTGCGTCGACCGGGACGACGACATCGGGGTCAAGACCGGCATCAAAGCTCCGCTCATCGGACGGGAGCCGAACCTGGCCGCCGCGACGAAGCTGGGCCTCGCCGATCCCGAGGACTCCGACGTCAATGCCCTTCTCAGCGCAGTCTCCATCTACGACGGCCTGGTCAAGGAGGGTCAGGAGCCGGAGATCGCGACGATCTGCGGCGACATCCGGGTCGGGTCCATCTCGGACCTCCGACTCACGGAGCAGCTGGACCGCGTCCTCGCGGAGGTCCGCCCGGATCGCGTCTTCCTCGTGACGGACGGCGCCGAGGACGAGGCGTTCGCGCCAATCGTCAGCTCGCGGATCCGCGTGGACCACGTGCGGCGGGTGTACGTGCGGCAGACGCCGACCGCGGAGTCGATGTACTACACAATTGGTCGGCAACTCAAGAACCCGCGGGTCCGCCGGAAGATCGTCGCCCCGCTCGGGTTCGTCCTCCTCCTGTTCGGCGCGATCTACCTGTACAATCCGCTCGTGGCCCCGGCCCTCGTCCTGATCTTGGCCGGGCTCTACCTGATCCTGATCTCCCTGCCGTTCAACAGCGTGAGCGATGTCTTCGCTAAGGCGAATCAATATTACGAGGGGGTGCGGGATTCGGTCGGATCGGGCAACGTCTCGATTTTCTTCAACATCACGGCCCTGATCCTCCTGCTCGTCGGCATTTTCTTCGGCATGGACTACACGGGCCGCACGGGGGGACCGTACGTCGTGCAGTTCCTGTCATTCGTCTTCGCCGCGGTCTGGTGGTTCGTCCTTGCGGCGCTCTTCTTCGAAGGCGGGAAGGTCCTCAGCGCCTACTTCCGACATGGGCGCGCCCCGAAGCACGCGCTCGCGGTCGCGGTGAGCTTCGTCGCGCTCGGGCTGCTGGTCCTCGGGATGACCCAGATCCTGCAGACGATCTTCGGCGAGTACAACGCGCAGTCCTCCCTGCCGCTCATCTACCTCACCATCGGCCTCGCCCTCTTCCTCGTCGCGGTCACGGGCCTCTCGTATCGAGCCAGCGAGCCGCGGCCTCCGGAGCCGGTCGACGAAGGCTTCCGTCACTGACGCGCTGAGGTTCCCGATGGACTTCGAGGCGTGGGAGCCGTTCTACGTCCAGATCCTGAAGGACTTCGGGTTCTCGCGCGCCCAGGATGAAGCGGTCGCGGCCGAGCTCGACAAGGTCCTCGGCGGCACCCGGGCCTCCGATGCCGACCTGAGGCGGCTCCTCCGAGGGAAGGAGGTCACCGTCGCGGGTAACGGGCCTAACATCGGCGAGGAGATCGACGACGTCGCGGGCGTGCTTCTTACTGCGGACGAGGCCACGTCGGTGGCTCTCGCGAACGGGAAATTGCCCGCGATTCTCGTGACGGACCTCGACGGCACCGTGGCCGATCAGGTGAAGGCGAACCAGGAGGGGACCGTGGCCGTCGTCCATGGCCATGGGGACAACGGGCCCGCCATCCGGGAATGGGCGCCCCGGTTCGGCGGCATGACCGTCGCGACGACACAGTCCCGACCGATCGGCGGTCTGCGGAACTTTGGCGGCTTCACGGACGGGGATCGCGCCGTTTTTCTCGCGGATCACTTCGGCGCTCGACGGATCCATCTGGTCGGCTTCGACTTCGAGCGTCCGAACAAGAAAGACCTCGACGCGCGGACGAAGCAACGTAAACTCGATTGGGCGTACATCCTGCTCAGCAGCATCGAGCGGGACGATCTCGAGCTATAGTCGAGGGTCGCGGGCTTTTGCGGTCCGCCAGCTCAGGATCGGCTCCCGCGCGGCCTGGACTTCGTCCACCCGGGCGACGGCGGTGTTGTGCGGCGCGCCCCTCAGCGTGTCCGGGTCCTCTTTGACGATCTTCGTGAGGGCGTTCACGAACCCATCGAGCGTCTCCTTCGTCTCCGTCTCCGTGGGCTCGATCATGAGCGCCTCCTCGACCAGGTGCGGGAAGTACACCGTCGGCGGATGATAGCCGAAGTCCATCAGCCGCTTCGCGAGGTCGACCGTCCGGACACCTCGAGCCCCGAGCGCCGCGGCACTCGCGACGAACTCGTGCTTCCGGAGGCCGCCGAACGGCACGTCGATGACGCCTTGGAGGCGGTGCCGAACATAATTCGCGTTGAGGACCGCGTGGTCCGAGACCTCCCGCAAGCCATCGCCGCCCATCCGGAGGATGTACGCGTATGCGCGGACGAGGAGCGCGAAGTTACCGTACCACGCGCGCACCTTGCCGATCGACTTGGGATGGTCGTAATTGAGGTGATATCCGCGTCCGTCGAGGGCGATTCGAGGGACCGGGAGGAACGGTTCGAGTGACTTCTTCACGCCGACCGGCCCGGCCCCGGGTCCGCCGCCGCCGTGCGGCGTCGTGAAGGTCTTGTGAAGATTGAAGTGGACGATATCGAAGTTCATCTTGCCCGGCGAGGTGCGTCCGAGGATCGCGTTGAAGTTCGCGCCGTCGTAGTACAGGAGGCCGCCTGCGTTGTGCACGACCTCCGCGATGTCGAGCACGTGGTCCTCGAAGATGCCCAGCGTGTTCGGATTCGTCAACATGAACGCGAGAGTCCCGTCCCCTGCCGCCGACTCGAGGGCCTTCAAATCGACGCGTCCATCCTTCGAGGGGATCTCGACGATCTCGAAGCCGAGCATCCCCGCGGACGCGAAGTTCGTCCCGTGTGCGGTGTCCGGCAAGATGACCTGGTGCCGCTCCTCGCCGCGATCGCGATGGTACGCCTGCGCGAGTAGCAGGCCCGTGTGCTCTCCCTGCGCGCCCGCCGCGGGTTGTAGGGTCACCGCGTCCATGCCGGCGATGCGACCCAGCATGTCCTGCAGCTCGTACAGGAGGCGCAGCGCGCCCTGTATCGTCGTCTCGTCCTGGTCCGGGTGGATGCGGGCGACCGTCGGGAGGGCCGCGAGTTCCTCGGTGAATTTCGGGTTGAATTTCATCGTGCACGAGCCGAGCGGGTAGAACCCCGTGTCGATCCCGAAGTTCATCTGCGAGAGGCGGGTGAAGTGCCGGACGACGTCGTGCTCCGGGAGGTTCGGGATGGCGAGGCGCTCGCGCCGGAGTTTCGCCGGGACGAGGTCCTTGAGGTCGACGTCCTCCTCCGGGGCCGATCGCTTGTCCAGGAGGAGCGGCTCATCCCAATAGGCCTGGCGGAAACTCACGCGGCCACCGCCTCGAGGGCCTTTAGGAGCCGGGAGACGTCCGCGTCCTTCTGTCGTTCCGTCGTCGCGAACAGCGCGGCATCCTTCAACTCCGGAAGCTGACGCGCAAGGGGCATCCCTCCGTGCACGCCTCGCTCCAGTAGTCCGCGATGGACTTGGGCGTAATCCCGTTTTGACCGCACGATGAACTCGTTGAAGTGGGCCCCGTGGAAGACCGGCGCGGTGAAGCCCGGGATCTTGTCGATCGCCGCCGCAAGCTCCTTCGCCCGCCGGATGTTCTCCGCCGCGAGTTTTCGCAGGCCGTTCGAGCCCATGACCGCGATGAACGTCGCCGCCGCGACCGCCAGGAGGGACTCGTTCGTGCAGATGTTGGACATCGCCTTCTCTCGGCGGATGTGCTGCTCCCTCGTCTGGAGAGTCATGCAGAACGCGCGATGCCCTTTCGCATCCCGGGTCAGGCCGATCACCCGACCGGGCATCTTGCGAATGTGCTCCTGTCGGCACGCGAAGATCCCAAGGAGCGGTCCGCCGCAATTCACGGAGGTACCGAGGGACTGCCCCTCTCCGATGACGATGTCCGCGCCGAAGTCCCCCGGTGGACGGACCACTGCTTGCGCGATCGGGTTCACGCCGACGATCAAGACGGCGTCCGTCATCTGGCGGATCTCGGCGAGCTGTTCTTCGAGCCGACCGAAGAAATTCGGGTTCTCAACGTACACACCACATACGTCCGCGGACAGGGACCCCTTGAGCTTCGCGAGGTCGAGCATCCCGGTCTTGCGGTCGTAGTCGACCTCTTGGATTCCGATCCCCGTCCCGACGAGGTAGTTCGCGAGGACCGCTCGGCGATTGTGCCGCAACGCGCGTGGGATCAGGAAGACGTTGCCGCCATGGATCCGATGGGCCATCCGCGCCGCTTCGCCGAGTGCGGTCGAAGCATCGTACATCGAGGTGTTCGCGGCGTCCATCCCGGTGAGCTCGCAGATCAGGCTCTGGTATTCCCAGAGGGTCTGGAGGAGACCCTGGCTCAGCTCCGCCTGGTAGGGCGTGTACGCCGTGTAGAATTCGGAGCGCGAGGTGATCGCCCGAACGCTGGCGGGGACGAAGTGGTCGTAGAGGCCGCCTCCGAGGAACGTCGGCATGTCCGCCATCGTCCGGTTCGCGGAGAGCAGCGAGGTCACGTGCCGCACGACGGTCAGTTCCGGGAGGCCATCCGGCAGGTCCAGTTTCGGGATGCGGACCGCAGCGGGGATGTCCGCGAAGAGGTCGTCGATGCTCCGCAAGCCTATCGCCCGGAGCATCTCGTCCTCGTCCGAGGGCATGCGGTTCCTGCTGAGAGAGGTGCCGGCTTAAAGGGTTTGGCATCGACGCCGATCAGGCGACGGCGCGGCCGTACGCCGCGAACTCCCGAACCAGTCGGAGGCCGGACCCGGCCTCGACGATGGCGGCATTCCCGAAGCCGATCGAGTCCTTGTACGCCTCATCCAGTCGCGAGCCTTTGATTTCCGAAAGAACCAGCGAGAACAGGGTGCCGTGTCCGGCAATCGCCACCGTACGGCCCTCGTTCTCAGAGCCAATCATCTGGAGACAATCTCGACCGCGGACTGCCGCCATGGACAGCGATTCCTTCACTGGCGGAACGAAGTCCAGGTCTTGCCAGGCGCGCATTTCGAGTGCCTTGTACTCCGGTTGCGGGATGCCCGAGTCATCGGCGGACCACTCGCGCAAGCACGGGCGTTTCATGATCTGCGCTTTGAACCTCTCGGAGAGGACGATCGCCGTTTCAATGCTCCGTCGCAACGGACTCGCGTAGACCCGCGTCGGAGGATTCACGGGCCATGCGGCGGCGAGCGCCTCGATCTGCCGGCGGCCGAGGTCCGAGAGCGGGGCCCGATCGAAGTTCGACGTACCGATGGGCCGGACGATCTCCCCATGTCGCACGAGAACGAGCGTCGCGGTCAGGCCGACCCTCCCGATACGACCCCAATCACCCGGATGCGCTCGCCGTCCGCGAGGGGCTCGTCGATCGGGATCGGCGTACCGCCGCGGACGAGCAGGTGCGCGTTAGGTGGCAACCGTAGCGCACGAAGGAGGTCGAATCCTCTCGCACCCGGTTCGAGGGTCACGGTCTCCTCTCCCCGGCGCGGCACAAGCTCGGCGATGATTTGCATGCGCTGTCGAGCGCGCGAGGCGGCTTAAGCGTTCGTCCATCGACTCGCCGTCGGAACTCTTATGCGGAGCCTTGTTCTCAGGAGAACCGCTGCCCAGGTCGCCTAGTCCGGTAGGGCGGCGGTCTCGAAAACCGCTGGGTTACCCCTCGCAGGTTCAAATCCTGCCCTGGGCGCTCCACTCAGGGACGAAACGCACTTTGGGGAAACCGGCACACCGCAGAATCGCGTCGGGAAACGCGATCTCCGAGCCCTTGTCGCTCCTGACGGACCACGCGGCCCGGCCCTTTCCTTTTATCTTCCAATTAACATGTGAACCGAGGCGGGCATCTCTTGGCTTCGCGAATTCGCCTTCAGGTTGCCGGGATTGCGATAGTGCTGGTGGCCTGGTTGGTCTTCTTGGTGGCTTCGTCGCCACCGGTGCAGGGGGAGTGTTGCTTCCGGGGGACTTTTCACTATTGGCTCGCGCTTCCCCAGGGCCAGGACTTCGTCACCGCTTTCGAACTGGTGTCGGTGATTGTTCTTTTGTATTGCTCTGCAAGCATCGCTATTACGTGGTTCGAGGATAGGCGGCAAGAGAGGTCCGAAGGTGAACATAAGTAGTTTCGCGCTCCACCGGAGTGTCAATCGGTGGATTGCTTCACGCTTGATTAGAGAAAGGTTGATTCCCTAGGAATCGCGTCCCGCATCGGCGTCCTAAGCAGAGGTGGTTCCGTGGTCCAGATCATCAAGCGCGACGAATTGAAGGCCAAGCTCGACCGCCGAGAACCGCTGCAGCTCGTTATGGCGATGGACGAATGGCACTACGAAGCATGTCGAATCCCCGGGTCGATCCTGTTGTCGAACAAGCGCGATGCCGGCAAGGTCCTCCTCAAGAACCGGGAAACCATCGTCTATTGCTCCGACGACGCGTGCTCCGCGAGCCGCGCGGTCGCGGATTTCCTCGAGCGGTCCGGCTACGAGAAGGTCGGGCACTATCCAGGCGGACTTCATGACTGGATGGATGCCGGATACCCTCTCGAAGGGACGATGATTACCGCCAACGCCCAGTCGTCACGTACGTGATGTAATAGCCTTTGGATGAAGCACCGTTCCGGTTCACTCAGCCGGGTTTGACATTCTGGTTCACCTGGAAGAAGTTCGTCGGATCCCACTTCGCCTTGATCGCCGCGAGGCGTCGCAAGTTCCCGCGATACGCGTCGGGGATTCGGTCTTGAACCTCATCTTCTGTGAGGAAGTTCACGTACACGCCGCCCGTCGAGAACTTGCGGATCGCTTGCCATCCCTCACGTGCCCACGCGATTTTCGGCTCGGGCGGACCCGAGTCCCACCCGGCCTGAATCGTAAGATTGTACGCGGCGTCGCGGTTCCCCACGGCGGTCGCATCGGCCGGTCGCTCGCCAATCGTACCGTTGACTTGGAAGAGCAGTGTGAGCGAGAACGGCGAGGGCAATTGGCGGGCGCGCGCGAGGAACGTCTCGAGGAGCTCGTCCGGAAGGCTGGCGAGCCACTCCGACTTCCAATAGTAGTGACGCCCGTTGGGCTGCGTCGCATCGAGCATCATCTGCTGCTCGCAGTAGGTCTTCTCCATGACGCTGTCAGCCACGGGCTTGCCCCACGCCTTGATCGGCGCGAGATCGCGGCGCGCCTGCTCCAGGCTCCCGGAGTGGCAGAGCACGAGCGCCACCACGGGTTTTCCCTGCCAGTCACGTGGGACCCACGGCGCATCCGGTGCGATGCGGCAGATGAGGACCGAGGTGAGCTCCCGCGGCGCGGTCGCGGTGTACTCCCGGAAGAATTGGAGGACCTTCGCGGCCTCGCTCATCGGATGCAGGATGATGCCGCCCATGATGCGGGGGCCGACGGGATGCAGCTGATATTCTAGGGACGTCACGACGCCGAAATTGCCACTCCCGCCACGGAGGCCCCAGAAGAGATCGGCGTTCTCGCGCTCGCTCGCGCGGACCACGCGCCCTTCCGCCGTCACGACTTCCGCGGACACGAGGTTGTCCGAGGCCCAGCCGAACCGTCGTGTGAGGTAACCGAATCCTCCGCCTAGTGTCAGCCCCGCCGCTCCCGTGAGCGAGACGAATCCGAAAACCGCCGCGAGCCCGTGGACTTGCGTCTCCCGATCGATCGTTCCGAGCAAACACCCGCTCTGCGCAATCGCGCGCTTTGCCGCGGGATCGACGGACACGCCCCTCATCAAGGTGAGATCGATCATCAGCGCGTCATCGGCGACCGCGAGCCCCGCGATGTTATGCCCACCTGCCCGTACGCAGAGGAGGAGATCGCGTTCGCGCGCGAACTTAACCGCCTCGACGACGTCGGCCGTCCCGGTGCAGCGAACGATGAGGCCGGGTCGGCGATTGGTCATCCCGTTCCAGATTGCGCGGGCCGTGTCGTAGGCGGCTTCTCCGGGCAGGACGACTTGCCCACGGACGTGGGACCGTAGCAATGCGAGGGCAGCATCGTCGAGGGAGATTCTCCCGCCCTCCCGTTTCTTGACCTGCACGTCCACGACGAACCATCCTGGAGCGGAGAGCTCGGGACCGGCCTCGACCGGATTTAAGGCTGATGTCGGCCGACCGCGGGAGCCGCCAGCGTAATCGCGGACCCCACAACGATAATCGCCTCCGAGGCCCTCTCGGTCCTATGTCCGCGCCGTTGGGGAAGCTCACGTTCTTGTACGTCGGCACCTCCGACCTCGACCGCGATCTCGAATACTACACGAAGGTCCTCGGGGCGAAGCTCCTCTGGAACTATCACGAATTCGGGGCGAAGGTTGCATCCGTGCGGCTGTCCGATGGCCCGCAATTCATCCTCGCCGACCACCGGAAGGCGCCATCCGTGCTCCCGATTTTCGAGGTCAAGGACCTCAAGGCAACCGCGAAGGACCTCCGGTCCCGCGGGTGGAAGGCCGAGGGCCGCTCCTTCGAGATCCCGCCCGGTCCGTGCCACGTCTTCAAGGATCCCAGCGGGAACGAGCTCGCGTTCTTCGAGAACGCACGGCCCGGCTTGATGGAAACATCCTTCGGGGATGCCGACATTCGGCGCTCTAGGCGCAAGTGACGGAGATCCGGGATGTTCGAGCACCCGAACGTGACGTTGGTCACGCACCTCTACGACGCCTTCGATACGAAGGACACCGAGCGCCTGAAGAGGCTGATTGCCGAGGACGCGATCTGGTACGTGCCCGGCTCCACCCCGATCTCGGGGGAGCACAAGGGCCAGGCGGCGATCCTCGCGTACTTCGCGAAGCTCGGGGAGCTGAGCGGCGGCACGTTCCGCGCGGAACTCGTCGATATCCTCGCGAGCGACATGCACGCCGTCGCGCTCGCGACCGCGACGGGGACGCGGGGCGACCGCACCTTCGAGGGCAGCTACCTCCTCTTGTTGCGGATCGAGAACGGCCGGATCGTTGAGGCGCGCCTCTTCAACGACGACCCCGCGGCGTTCCAGGCGTTCTGGGCCGAGGGCGACACGCCGGTGTCGGACCCGTCTTCCGCCGGCGAGAGCGACGTGTGACCACGCCCCACGGAACCCGCTCAACATACACCGCCGAGGCGTTGGGAGGGCCCATGTTGGCAGATTTGCAGAATGCGTACATCCAGGCGGTGGAGCGAGCGGGCGAGAGCACGGTCAACGTCAGCACGGCACGCGGCGCCTACGGACCGCCGTACGGACCCTGGCCGCGGCGGGGCTTCGGATCCGGCGTGGTGCTCGACGCGAACGGCCACATCCTGACGACGCATCATGTGGTGGACGAAGCGGAGAAAGTCATCGTGACGTTCAACGACGGGCGAGTGCTGAGCGGCACGGTGGTCGGCGGGGACGAGGAAGCGGACATCGCGGTCGTGCGGGTGGAAGGCAAGGACTTCCACGTCGCGGACTTCGCGAACTCCGATGAGTTGAAGGTGGGCCAGCCGGTCCTCGCGATCGGCAATCCGCTCGGGTTGCCGGGCGGACCGACGGTCACCTCGGGCGTCGTCAGTTCCCTGCACCGGAACCTCGTCCGGTGGCCCGGAGACGGCCTGCCCGTGATCCAGACCGATGCAGCGGTGAATCCGGGCAACAGCGGCGGACCGCTCGTGGACTTGCGCGGCCGCGTCGTCGCGATCAACACGGCGACGATCCCGTACGCAGAAGGAATCGGCTTCTCGATTCCCATCAACGCGGCGTTGGCGGTGGCCCGTCAGATTCTTGAGCACGGCCACGTGCAGCGGCCCTGGCTCGGAATCGCCGGGTACGACGTGAACCGCCGACTCGCGGGATACTACGGGTTCACAAGCCGCAGCGGCGTCTTCGTGGCGGAGATTACCCCGGGTTCACCGGCGGAATCCGCCGGCCTCCTCGTCGGGGACGTCATCACGTCGATCGGAGGCCGTACCCTCTCGACCGTTGCGGACCTTGTCGAGGCCCTGCGGGAACGCGCGATCGGCGACAAGATTGACGTTGCCGCGGAACGCCGCGGACAGTCCGTCCGCGCGACCGCGACCCTGGGGAGCCGGCCGTACTGAGTCGGATACGGAGCCCAACAACTTCAAGACCGGGGGCCTCATCGCGCCTTCGTGATGCGGCCCTCCCACCCCGAGGTTTGCCCGAATTGCGGCAAGCTCACGTGGAACTGGCGGTACCTGTCGGTCCGCGTGTGGATCGAGTGCGAGCATTGCGGCTACAAGGACAGCGTGAGCAACACGCCGGTGAGCGGGGCCATGACGGACAGCACGTCCCGTAAATCCCCGTTCTCGAAGGCGTGATCCGTCCTCACGGCCGGTTGTGCGGTCATAATCGTCGGAACGTCGCCTTTAACGTTCGGACCGTGTGCGGGCGCCAGTACAGCGCGTCGAAGAGCGCGGGGTCGCCGTCCATCTTCAGGTACTGCTTGCGGATCATCGCCGTGCCGTACCAGTAGCAGAACGCGTACGAGGCCCACGTCCGGTGCGCGGCATATCGGACGTCCCTCACCGCCTGCCGCCAGTCGACGAGGCCCGAATGCATCGCGTATCGCAGGAGCTCGCGCCGGGGCTCCTCCCGGTGGACCATCCAGGCGAGGTTGACTTCCGTCCCCCAGCGCAGGCGGTTCAGGAGCAGCGTCATGCGGTCCTCGGGCGTCCGGTCCCAGCGGATGAACCACATTCCGTTCTCGCCGATCCCCTCCTCCACCGGGCCCATCGGGCACGCCGCCAGGGAGACGGCTGCCTCCCGCGGGAAGTCGCCGTGGAGGTACTCCCACTCCCGCGTGGCCTGGTGGACGTGATGGCCCGGATACGCCTCGTGGGCCGCCATATCCCGCAGTGCGGGCCAGGTCCACGGGAGGTCCACGTTTAGGTTCACGTCGCTGCGGTAGTCGTGGGTGTAATTGCAGATGCCGGAGATTGTGCGGCCGTGGGTCGGACTCAGCTTCACGCGTTCCGTCTTCGGGAGTTTGAAGAGCCGTCGCGCATCGCGCCGCGCCAGGTCCAGGAATCGCCGCATCGTCGGGAGGACGGCGGCCCGCGCGACCCCGTGGTCTCGCTCCCACTCCTTGACCGCACGCTGGAGTCCGTCCCCGCCGCCGACGTGCAAGATGGACCGGACCTCCCGCCGCAAGGATTCGAGTTCCGACTCGGCGGCGGGCCGCGCGGGGAGATCGTAAAAGTCCCGCACCTGGTCGGGAAGGCGCGGGGACGGCCCTCGCACTTGACGGACGAGCGCCCGGAGCGTCGGGACGTGATCCTCGAGCCAATCCCGGCGAAATCCGCGGGGCTCCTTCCGAGTCAAGGTCGCTAGGCGCTGGACGGCGTCGACGATCTCGGGCCAGGTTCGCAGCGGCGCGAGCCGGACCGGGTCCAGGTCCCACGGCGTTAGCCGCGTTCTGTCGCGGGCCTGCGCGCGTCGATCCAACGCGTAGGCGATCCGAAGGAACGTCCGAGCGGTCTCGTCCTCCACGGGCCGGCGCGGCGGCACTCCAGCGGTATCGAGGGCCGCATCAAAAGGCTTCTCTCAGGAGCGCGGACCTCAGAGAGGCCACTGATACGTGACGTACAAGACGACCGCGGACAGAGCGATGCAGAAGACCACGACCACCCAGGGAGGCACCTTGAGCGCCTTCTCGTCCTCCTGGTCGAAGTATCGGATCAGGCCTGCGGCCGAGTGGAAGCCGCTGTCGCGATCTTTCGCCATGTGCTCGGACGTGTCCATGGCGGCCCGGCATTAAAACGTTTTCGCGCGGTGGGTGTACGCACCCGTCCTCCGAGGAGAGGATTAATACAAGGACTCGGATGGCGCCTCCCTCGCGGTCGCGCGTCATGACAGAGGCCGGCGTCGTCTACATCGGGAAGAAGCCGACGATGAACTACGTCTTGGCGGTCGTCACGCACTTCATCGACGGCACGCGCGACGTTGTCGTGAAGGCCCGCGGCCGATCGATCTCCCGTGCGGTCGACGTGGCCGAAATCGTCCGAGGTCGCTTCGTCCCGGAGGCGAAGGTGCGGGACGTGCGCATCGCCACGGAGAAAGTGGCCGGCGAGGACGGCCGCGCGACGAGCGTGAGCAGCATCGAGATCGTCCTGTCCCGCTGACATTGTACGCGCAAAGACATTTATCGCCCTTGATGCTAGCCGACGCCGGATGTCGCCGATTGACGTGCTTTTGCTCCTTGCGCTGGCGGCGTTCCTCGCGGGCATCGCGGGGTCCTTCCTCGGGATCGGCGGCGGCGTCTTCCTCATCCCGTTCATGACGCTGGGCCTGGGGATCGACATCAAGGTCGCGATCGGCACGAGCCTGATCGGGGTCATCGCGACGTCGACCGGCGCCGCCTCCGTGTATGTGCGAGACCACCTCACGAACCTGCGGCTCGCGATGTTCCTCGAGATCGCGACGACCTTGGGCGCAATCGTCGGAGCGCTTGCCGGCCTGTTGCTCCCGTCGCAATATCTGTTCATGGTCTTCGGAATCGTGGTGCTGTACGCGTCCGCCTCGATGGCACGAACGAGGGAGACCGCGAAGGACCGCGCGTACCACGCGGGCGAAGAGAACCCTCTCTCCAAGCGCCTCAACCTCGGGAGCGTGTACTTCGACCGCGAAGACCAGGGCGTCTACCGCTACCGCGTCGAGCGGCCGGGAGCCGGGTTCGGCGTCAGCGCGGCCGCCGGCCTGTTTTCAGGACTCCTGGGCGTCGGAGGCGGCTTCATCAAAGTCCCCGCGATGAACATCCTGATGCGCGTCCCGATGAAGGCCGCCGTCGCGACGAGCAACTTCATGATCGGGGTCACGGCGGCCGCGAGCGCGTTCATCTATTACTCCCAGGGGCTGGTGAACCCAAGTCTCGCGTCGATGGTGATCGTCGGGGTGTTCACGGGCACGAACCTTGGGACGCGCGTGCTCGAGCGGACGAAGGCGCAGCAGGTGCGCTTCCTCTTCGCGGTGTTCCTCGCGATCATCGGCGTCCTCATGGCCTTGCGGGCGACCGGATTCGGGGTGCTCGTGTGATCTATCCTCGGGTCGGACTGCGAATCATCCAAGACCGCATCGGAGCGTTGCGGCGCGCCGTCGTCGCCGAGGTCGAGGACATCAACCGCCTCATCTACCACGTGCTGCGGGGCGGCGTCCTCGTCTCCGTGTCGTTCATCCTGTTCGGGTTCATCCTCCGCGGACTCGGAGGGCCCGACGTGCCCGATTCCTCGATCCCCACGCGGAGCCTCCTCCCGGCGCTCATCCACTTCACTCCCGCCGGATTCCTGAATCTCGGGGTCCTGCTGATGATCTTCACGCCGATGGCCCGCGTCGTCCTGAGCCTCGTCTCCTTCGGGGAGGAGGGAGACCGGACGTACACCGCCTTGACGGGCATTGTGTTCGTGAACCTCCTCGTGAGCGTGTTCCTCCTCGCGTGAACCTTTAAGCGCGGCGCCCCATGGGGAACCCGTGGACGAGGTCCTCGCCGCGGCCCAATCGGTCGACTGGTCCGGTCTCGGCGAGCGGACGCTTTGTGATGCGTGTCTCGGCCGGCTGTTTGGGAAGGTCGGACACGGACACACGAACGTCGAACGGGGCCGTGCGATTCGCGCCAGCAGCCCCGCGGAAGGCGCATGTTGGGTGTGCGCGGGCCTCACGGATCGGTACGATGACCTCGCGGAGCTGGTCCACCGCAAGCTGGGGCCCTGGGAGTTCGACACCTTCCGGATCGGATCGAAGATCGACCCCGAAGTCTCGGCACGCGAAGAGTCCCTCTGGTCCGAGCTCGGCCTCGCGAACGCCGAACCGCTCAAGGCCGAAGTGAACCGCGAGATCGGGAAGCGCGTCGCCGACCTGGTGCGCAAGGAACCGGATCTCGCGAATCCGGATGTCGTGGCCGTCGTCGATACCGCGTTCGACCACGTCGATCTCCAGGTGAATCCGCTGTACCTCCGGGGCCGCTACCGCAAGCTCGTCCGCGGCGTGCCGCAGACCCGCTGGCCCTGCCGGCGGTGCATGGGCAAAGGATGCGCCCGCTGCGGCGGAACGGGCAAGATGTACCCGACCAGCGTCGAGGAAGTGATCGCCGCGGAAGTCATGCGGGAGGCGGGCGGCACCGCCCATGCGTTGCACGGCATGGGCCGCGAAGATGTGGACGCGCGGATGCTCGGCCGCGGACGCCCGTTCATCGTCGAGATCAAGGAACCGCGAAAGCGTCGCATCGACCTCGCCGCCGCGGTCGATCGGATCAACGCTTCGGGAATGGTCGAAGTGGACGGACTCGTCCCTGCGAAGGGCGCGGACATCGTCGGATTGAAAGAGGACCGCGCCGCGAAGACGTACCGGGTCCTCCTGAGGACCATCCCTCCCGTGGACGAAGCAAAGCTTAAGAGGACCCTCCCGGTTTTGGTGCCCGAGCCGATCGCTCAACGCACCCCCGAACGGGTCGTTCACCGGCGTGCGGATACCATACGGCATCGACGGGTCTTGGCGGCGGAAGTCGTCGGGACGGACGCCGACCGCGCGGAGATCCGCGTGACGGCGGAGGCGGGGACCTACATCAAGGAGTGGGTTCACGGGGACCGCGGACGGACGTCGCCGTCCCTCGCGGAACGACTCGGGGTGGTGTGCGAGGTGCTCGAGCTCGACGTGCTGGACGTCCACGACGACGGGTGATTCGGAATGGTGAAGGCCTCGAAAGGGATCATGGAGAAGACGCGGCAGAAGTTTCGCCGCAGTCCGCGCGAGCGCGGGCTCTCTCCGATCACGCGATCCTTCCAGGTCTTCGCGGACGGCGAACACGTCACGATCGTGATCGATTCGAGCGTCCAGAAAGGCTGGCCCCACCACCGATTCCACGGCATGACCGGCAAGGTCGTTGGCCGCCGCGGGGGCTCGTTCCTCGTCGACGTGCGGTTTGGCGGGAAGATCAAGCACGCCGTGGTCCGCCCCGAACACCTGAGGCGCGCCTAGGAGGGAGACGATGGAGGAAGCGTTCGTGTCCCTCACGGAACTGAAAGTCATCCTCGAGAAGGAGAAGGCGGCCCGCGGCGAGCTGAATCCGGAGCAGCAGTACTCGTTCTCGCATGCGTCCCTCTTCGCCCGCGTTCCTCCGGAGAAGGTCCCGCCGATCGTGAAGGAGCTCATGGAGATCCCCATGATGTCGCCCTTCAACGCGGTGAAGATCGTCGACCTGATGCCGACGCACATGGACGACGTCCGCGCGATCTTCGCGAAGGAACGATTCGCCTTGTCGAAAGAGGATGCGGAGAAGGTCATCGAGATCGTGGGGAAATACCGCTGACGAGGCGATCCGTATGGAAGATTACGCCCGCATCCTCGATTACCTACCGCAAGGTCATCCGGACCAGTCGAAGTTCCATCGCGAGCCCCTCGCCTACGCGCTCGGCGTGGACGAGTTCAAACTCTTCGAGCTCGTGCCGAAGGAGGGAGCGGCCCTCGGCATCGGGCAGCGCGTGTACATCGGCAAGGAGATCGACCAGCGGACGGAAGTCCTTCATGTGAAGCGCCGCGTTGGCCATGAGGAGCTCACGACGGCGGCGCAGAAGGAGCTGCCCTTCGTGATCCAAGAGACCGTCAAGGAGAAGGAGGCGAAGTTCGTCGACTTCTTCAACCGCGCGCAGGCGATCACGACGCGGTTCCACATGCTCGAGCTGCTTCCCGGCCTCGGCAAGAAGACGATGTGGGCGATCCTCGAGGAGCGGAAGAAGGGGCCGTTCACGTCGTTTCAGGATCTCGACCAGCGTGTCCCGAGCATCCACCACCCAGAGAAACTCGTCGCGAAGCGGATCGAGATGGAGATCTCCGACCCGACGCAGAAGTACCGGCTGTTCGTCGCACGATAGCCCGAACAGCTCAGGCTGCTCCGTGGCCGAATCGGTCGCTTGCGCGCTTAGATCCTAAAATGAACGAATCGTAGACCGTTTGCGGCGTCGCAGTTCCAACGCTGGCAAGTTAAGTTCTTACAGGGAAGAGAATCGGATAACCAGCTTGTTTCGCGGCCCGTAGAAATTGCTTAAGCATCAGCCGATAGGCGCTCCAGAGACCGATCAGGGAGGCAAAGTACAGGGGGAAGAAGGACCAGCTGTTCTGGCTGCCGCTTATCCGCTCGAATTCAACCGCCACGAAACCCCACCCGAACATGGCCGCCAGATAGGCAAAGCTAACAAGATTTGCTTGCAGCCAGTGGCCTCCTTGAGCAAGCGATCGGAGATATCCGGCAACCAATCTTGCGTTCTCGTCGCTCTTGTTCATGCCGGTGCCGATACTAGCTTCGAGAACGGTGGCGCTCGCGATCGGCGTCCACCACGCGTCGACAAGGGCAACGAAACTGAACGCGACCACGAATATTCTCAAGAACGCATCAGTCGATTGCGCCGAGGACACTACCAACAAGGTGATCACGAAGATCCCCCACCAAAGTGGGCACAGCAAGAAGAAACGTTCCCACAAACCGCCCGCCGACCAGATCACTCGAAGCCCCTCGAATCCGCTCGCGGTACCGGTCGATTCGGGCACACCAGAGAAGGGTGTTGGCGTGGTCATCTTCACGGCCTATCTGGTCAGACCTTGACGAGATCCGCCTCGATCTCGCGGCAATCATGGGACGACAATCCGAGCTTCTTCCGCAACGCCTCGAGCAGTTCGCGTTCGTTGTCCGTGATCGGACCCCCCTCGAGCGCCTCCGACGCGACCGCCCGGTAGATGCCGGTCCGGTTCTCGAGGACTTCCTCGAGGACCTCACTCTCGATGCGGTCCTGCTCCTCCCTCGAGATGCCGAGGTTCTCCCGGAGCTGCTCGACCAGGAGACGTTCGGTCGCGGTGACGCGACCGTCCTTCCAGGCCGTCATGACGGCGCGCGTGTAGTCCTCGAGTCTCTTGACGCGTTCGTCCATCGCCCGCTTGCGTCGGTCATCAATGCCTTCGAGGTACTCCAGGTCGAGTTCGTTCACGTTCATCGCCTCGCGGATGATGTCCGAGAACGTCAGGTGGACCGACGTCGCGCGGTCGATCTCGTCGAGGCTCATCTCCTTCGTCACGCCGGCGATCTTGATCGGGACGCGGACTTTCGCGATGCGTTCCTTGATTCCCATCGCCCGCTCCCACCCGCGGGGCGCGAGGTAGTATGCGAGCATGCGCTGTTTCTCGCCTTCGATGTGCGCCTTCGTCTCGACCAGGAAACCGTCCCGCACCATCTCGTCGAGGTAGCGGGAAAGATGTTTGCGTTGCACGCCGGCCGCGAAGGCGATGCCTTTCTGGGACAGGGCCTGCGGCATCACGTACCGTTCCTCCATGTTCCGGAAGTCGGAGAGGTACAGGAGGATTCGATCCTCCGTCCCGAGCGTGAGCGGCGAGTCCTGTTTCACGCCTTCCGGGAACGCCGGGCGGGGCGGATAATCCTTCGCCCCGGCGATTCGCGCACCCTGCCCGCATGTTCTTAAGGGCTCCTCGGCCTCGGACGGTGTGGGATGATGGCCCTCCCGGTCCAGCTGCCAGTGCAACCTCCGCCCCAAGGGTTCGGCGCGCTCTTCGACGCGGACACGCGCGCAGCGATCGCGAGCGGACTGTGCATCTCGTGCCGCGGCGCGAAGCTGTTGTGCGGCAAGGCCCGGTGTCCCATCCTCGTCCGATGGGACTCGATGATGAAGACCGCGCCGATGATTGACCGGGTCGACCTCGACGGCTCCTCGCCTCCCGGCGTATTCGTCGGCCGATTCGGATATCCGAAGGTCTATGTCGGCCCTCTGGTCCCGCCGATCCACGGGGACACGCAGATCCTGGATTCGCCGGAGGAATGGGTCGGCCACTCGATGGAGGACATCGTGAGCTTCCGCTCGCAGCTCGTCCGCGGGATGCATCGCGTGCATGTGATGGACGTGGACCGCGGCGGCCGGCTCGTCGATCAGACGAGAGAACTCGCCCTCGCCACGTCGCCCGCGGAGGTCGAAGCGGGCTTCTCCCGGAGGCCGCAGGGTCGCGTCGTCCTCGACGACAACGTGCAGCCCTTCGGACCGTCGGCGCCACTTCAGCGGCTCGACATCGGCACCGTGAAAGCGGACCCGCAACTGGTCCGCGCGTACTCGGACACGGACCTGAAGGCCAAGGACGCGGTCCTCGGCTTGTTCGACCGCGGGCTTCCGGTCTCGAAGATCCAGCGGGCCTTCAGCGTCGGCGCATTCGGGATCGAGAAGAACCGACGATTCGTCCCGACCCGATGGTCCATTACCGCGGTCGACGACACAATCGGGAAGACGTTGCGGGAAGAGGTCAAAACGTATCCGCTCGTCAACGAGATCCGCGTCTACGAGGCGATCGGGTACGATGACCGATTCCTCGTCGTCATGATCCCGCGGCCGTGGCGGTACGAGCTCATCGAGGCCTGGTATCCGAACACCCTCTGGAATCCCCTCGGCCGCGAGGTCGTCATGTTCGGGGACCACGAGGGCCTCGCCGGTCGTACGACGTACGCGAGCATCGGCGGCTGCTATTACGCCGCGCGTCTTGCGGTCGGGGAAGCGCTTGTCCGCGAACGCCGCCAAGCCGCGACCGTCATCCTGCGAGAGACGCACCCGGGATACATCATGCCCGTGGGCGTGTGGAACGTTCGCGAGCATGTGCGGGCCGCGCTGCGGGGGCGACCGGCATCGTTCCCAACGATGGCGGCGACCCTGGCCCACCTCACGACCCGACTCGACATCCCCATGGAGCGGTACGTCCGAATCAGCGAAGTCCTGAAGCACGTGATCTATCAGCGGACATTCGACGAATTCGTACTCCTCGAGGCAGGCCGACTCGTCTTGCCGTCGTCGCAGGCTTGAAGCGCACCGCCACAATTCTCCGATGCCTTGCCGTCGCGAAGCGAATTCCCCAAATATCCGGTACCGGCCGTCGGTGCAGTCGTGTTCCGCGGCGACGCCGTGCTCCTCGTGAAACGGGGCTCGGAGCCAAACAAGGGACGCTGGAGCGTTCCTGGGGGCGGCCTCGAAGTCGGAGAGACCGTGGAAGTCGGCGTGGTGCGAGAGGTCCGCGAAGAGACGGGCGTCCAAGTGCGTGCGATGCGCGTGATCGAGGTGCGAGACTACATCGAGATGGACGGCGACCGCGCGCGGTGGCACTACGTCCTCATCGATGTGCTCTGCGAGTACATCGCAGGAGAGCCGTTCCCCGCGAGCGATGCGGACCACGCTCGATTCCTCCCGCTACGCGAGCTCGGAGAATACGACATCGCCTCCACCGCCTTGGAGGTCGTGCGGGCCGCGGCCGCGAAGCGCTGACCGACTCGCCCCAATCCTCTTGCATCTGCGCGGCATGTGCGCGATGTGGCTTCGCCTCCCCGGATTGCCGCCAAGCTGCGTTCCATCCTCGACGTTCAGGACATTCCGATCGATCGGCCCGCGCGACGATCCGGCCGAGCCTGGCTGCTCAATCCGCGCCGCCTCGAGATCGTCCTCACGGCGGCCGCCTATCCGGGCGTGCACCTGCGATCCGCCTCGCGTCTCCTCCTTCAGCCACTGCCCTCGCTGCGCTACCACGTCCTGCGGCTGGAGCGGGAACGATTCGTTGCGACCCGTCGATCGGGCGGCCGGACCTCCTTGTTCATCCCCGGGATGTACCCGAAGAATTTCGAGACGCTGCTCGTGGCATGGGAAGACCGAGACGCGGTGCCCGAGGGCACGCCGGCGCGGATGCGGCACGCGTTTGAGCGTCTCTGTCACGACAAGACCGCGGCGCGCCTCGAGACGTTCCTCGGCTTGCTCCGCCGCGACGACTTGCATCCGGAGGCGGAGCCGCTGGACCGCGGCCGTTTTCGCGTCACGGTCGACGGACCGCGTGCACGAATCCGGTTCGTCCTGCCGCTCGACCCGATCGCCCGGGGATAGCTGCGCGCCAAACAAGTTCGATACGTTTATCGAGTCGCCGACGAGTGCGGACCTGTGGCCTCTCCGGTTCCGTCGCCACCGCCGCCGATCCCCTATTGGCCATCCATCGTGGTGAAGCCCGAGACGGTTCGCGGCGTGCAGACGTATCACGTGAACCTGATCCTCGACATCGTCTTCGGCGTGTTCGCGCTCCTCATCGGACTCACATCGATCTATGTGGCGACCGCCACGGACCCGGCCACGGCGATCGCGATCGCGGCGATCACCGGATCCGCCGCGTGCGGCCTCCTGATCGTCTTCGTGATCAACTTCATCGTCAGCCTGATGTCCGTCCTCCGGATGCACCACGGCGCGGACGAGTACGGCCCGGACCACGGGAAGAACGCGCGACGCGGCATCCTGTTCAAGTGGATCGGGACGACCCTGTCCACTCTCGCGGCGATCCTGGTTGTCTACCTCATCTTCGCGGGCACCTCCGCACTCTTCCTCGGCGCGTCCGTATCCGCGACGGTGTACGTGCCTCTCCTCGTCACGGTCTTCTGGACCGCGGGCGTTGGAGCCAAGGCCCAGATGTACCGCTACATGATTCGGTCCCTGCAGCCGCCGGAGACCCGGCGGTGGTCCGACATCGCGAGCTTCCTCATCCCCTCGCTCGGCGCGATCGGCATCGTCGTGGTCGGCTACGTGACGGTCCGAATCGTGGACCTCCTGTCGTCGCCGAGCTCGCTGTCGTCCCCGGAGGCGGGGCGCCTCTTTCAACTCATGATCGGCGGCGTGTTCCTGCCGCCGGGCTTCGCGCTCATCGGATACATCGTCTTCTTGACGATCTACGCGAAGACACGCGAGCGTCTCAACGCGGGATTGGCCGAATTGTACCGCGCGATGCCGCCGGCGCCCGCCTGGGCTTGGCCGGCGCCGGCGAATCCAGGTCCGATGAACCCGATGGCTTCGGCTGCTTCGTCTGCGGTTGCTACGCCGCCTGCGGCCACCGCAATTGCCGTCGGATCCTTCTGTCCGAGGTGCGGCCATGCATTGCCCGCCGACGCGCTGTTCTGCCTGAACTGCGGAACGCAAGTACGCACCTAGGAAGGCCGGCCGCGAACCTACTTCATGTAGGGGCCGTCCCATGGCGGTCCGATGCGAATCGGGCTACGAATCGCGGTAGTCCTCGTGGCCCTGGGGCTCGTCGTGGTGTCCATCGTCGCGGCATTCTTGGCCTTGCGCCCGAGTTCGCTACCGGCTGCAGGTGAACAGCCGCCACCACCGCCACCATCGCCGAATCCCTCGGCGTGTCCCAACTCCGTCGGCCTGTGCCTCGAGACCAACGTGACGCGCGTCGTCGACGGCGACACGCTCGACGTCGAAACGGGTCTCGCAATCCGCCTCGTGCTCGTCGACGCGCCGGAGCTGAGCGAAAGCGGCGGGCCTCTGGCGAGGGACTACTTGACTTCCCTGTGCTCGGGGAAGCCCGCGCTCGTGGACGAGGACGACTGGCAGATCGGCGCGGACCCGTACGGTCGGGTGCTCGCGGTCGTCTACTGCGACGGGACGAACGCCAACGCCGCGATGATCGCCTCGGGCTATGCCCAGACCTACTACGCATTTTGCGCGGCGAGTGAATTCGGAAGTGCCGCTTGGAGCGGATGTTCCACCCCGCCCCCTCCGGGCGACTGCGATCCCTCGTATCCGGACGTGTGCATCCCGCCGCCTCCGCCGGATCTCGATTGCGTAGACATCCCCTACCGCAACTTCCGGGTACTTCCGCCCGACCCGCACAACTTCGACGGGGACCACGACGGCATCGGGTGCGAGACCTGATCGTCGACGGACTCTCGCTTTCCGGACGCGGTGACGTCCTCCGCGCTGTTCGTCTCTCAGAACGCTGAGTGCACGCAGCGTGATCCACTTGCTCGGCCCATGACGTCGTTCGAGCGCGAAGGGCTGGACCCCTTTCTCCCGGTCGTAGTTCGCCCCACGCGCGAGGTCCGGATGGACCGATTCCAGAGGCCACTTGCCGTCCGGCCGCCGCTTCTCTCGGAGAAGCGCCTTGGCCCGCCGTGTCCGTGAGTCGTCGCCGTACCCGAGGCGTGCAAGCGTCTCGAGGCCGACCAGGACGTCGTAGTAGTAGTGGACCGGATAGTGCAGTCGCCACCAGGAGGCGTATCGCTTTCTCCCTTCGTGGAGGAGTTCACGCTCGAGATAGAATTCGGCCCCGCGTTCGACCGCGGCCTTCCGCTTGCGGGTCCACCGGGATCGGCCGATTGCGGCGTATGCGGCCAAAGCCTCCCAGCAATCGAGGGTGCCTTTCGGTCGGCCGAAACAATCCCACCCGCCGTCGTCCAGTTGCTGATCCGCGAGCCAGTCGAGAGAGGCCCGCGCGCGTCGATCCGACCCGAGGCCAAGGAGGATCATCATGCGCGCCGTGTTGCTGACGAAGCAGAAGTGCGGTTCCCCTCCGACGCGGCTGAACGGTCCGTCGGAGCTGCCGTAGTCCGCGAACATCAGGTCGACCGCCTTCCGTATGGCCGGGTGACGCACGGTCAGGCCCAGCTCGGCGAGGACGAGGAGCCGCCAGTTCGTCGCCACGTACTTTGGTCGGTAGAGGCTCTCGCGTCCCACCCAGAAGCCACGACGATCCTGCTGCCGGAGAATGTCGGCGGCCCAGCCGCGACGCGCGATCGCAACGAGTGCCTCACGGGCCTCCCCGGAATGAGGGGACTCCCCCTCAACGTCCACGAGATACCGAAAGCGAGCGGCCGGTTGACCGGGATTCCCCAGCCACGTGCCCAGGTCCGAGGCGGACACAGCCCCGAAACCGGGTTGGGCCAATAAGCCTTGACAGTCAGGGGCAGCTCGCCGCTAGTCTTGCTCGCGCCTTCGTGCTTCGTCTTCCGACCGTCCAATCGGTCCCTCGTTGCCCGCCAGGGCCGAATAGGAGCCTCCGCCGGAGACTCCAATGATCGGCGCGACCACGGGAGAGTGAGATCGAATTTCACGGTCCTCGAGCGATCCGGAGGGCGGAAGGGAGGCCGAGGATCCGCGGGAAAAGAGGAGGACCAAACCGAGGATCGAGAGGATAACACCGAATCCGATGACGATCGCCGCAACCTCAAGCATCGGATAGTCTCGGACGACAATCGGGACGTACGCGACAGCGCCGATCGCGACCAGGATTAATCCCGCCGCGAGGACCGCCGCTCCGGAGAGCCGGTCCCTCACCGGTCTCCCCACACCGGATGACAGCTGACCGTGACGTTTACACGGAGGCCGGTCCCAGGCCTTCGGAAAGACCGGAACGCAGATTCAAAAAGGACCGATGTTTCGGGAGGCGCCAACCGCCGATACGGAGAGGGCCCCATTGCCGAGAAACGTACCAGACCAAGATGTTGAACGGGACGCGGTCGGGACCGGCGCAGGCTCCCGCGCCCGGATGATTCTCGCCGTCGTCATCATCGCCGCTTTCCTCGACGTCGTCGACTTCTCGGTCGTCCAAGTCGCGCTCCCAACGATCCAGCGGGAGTTCCTCGCGCCGCTCGCGGAGAGCCAGTGGGTGACCGGCGTGTACGGTCTCACCCTCGCCGGATTTCTGATGGTCAGCGGCAGGGCCGGAGACGTGTACAGTCAGAAACGCATCTTCGTGACCGGAATCGTCGTGTTCACGCTCTCGTCTCTCTCGGCCGGACTCGCGCCGTCCCTCCTGTCGCTGGTCGTCTCGAGGGCGATCCAGGGCATCGCCGCCGCCATGACGAGCGCGACGGCCTTCGCGATCCTCGCCGCCACCTTCCCGGAGGGGCCCGTCCGGAACCGGGCGATCGGCGTCCTCGTATCGGTCCTGTCGGCGGGCTTCGCGGCCGGCTCCATCGCCGGCGGCGTGCTCACCGCGGCCTTCGGGTGGCGCTCCGTGATGTTCGTGAACGTGCCGATTGGAACGTTCGCCGCGTTGCTCGCCTACCGGTTCGTTTCGGGAGATCGCCGTCGAGCGGTCGGAGGACGCCTCGACCTGCCCGGCGCGGTGACCGTCACGGTCGGCCTGATCCTCCTCGTCTACGCGTTCACGATCGCCGCCACGGACGGATTCTTCACCATGCAGACCGCGATCCCGCTGAGCCTTTCGGCCCTCACCTTGGCGGGTTTCCTGTTCATCGAACGTCGGTCGAAGGCGCCTCTCGTGCCCCTCGCGTTCGTCCGACGGAAGACGATCCTAACCGCGAACGTCCTCTCGTTGATCATGACCTCCTCGTCCGGAGCTCTCATCGTCCTGACCGTCTACCTACAGCAGGTCCTCGGGTTCTCACCCCTCGAGGCGGGCCTCGCGTTCCTGCCGGCGGCGGCAATCTTCTTCGTCGTCGGCGGCTGGGGGTCCTCGTGGCTTCTGGATCGGCTCGGGCTGAAGCCCGTGCTCGTGGTCTCGACCGCCCTCGTCACCGTGGGCCTGGCGCTCCTCGCGCCCCTCTCGGTCGCGGCGGGCTATCTCGGCATCTTGCCCGGCAGCATCTTCTGGGCGCTCGGGGCGAGCATCGGGTTTCCTGCCCTTGCGATCGCCGGCCTCGCCGGTTCAAAGCGGGGGGAGGAGGGCCTCGCGTCGGGATTGATCATGACCTCTCAGCGGCTCGGCTTTCCGCTCGGCCTGGCCGTCGTGCTGACGATCGCCAGCGCCTTCGATCCCAAGCTCGGGCTTGGCGGCTTCCGAGACGCCTTCGCAGCGGCAGCGCTCCTGAGCGCCATCGGATTGGTCATCGCCCTGCGGTTTCGAGCGGATCATCCGGTCTCCGTCGAGGAGGCCATCGCGGCCTCGGCAGGACTGCTCGGGGAACAAGAAGAGGCCCCTTGAGCCGAACGACTACCATGGCGGGGTTCGCGAGCGTTGACCTGCGCGACTCCGCGGCCTTAAGCCGGAGGAACGCCTGACGGAGATTGGATCCGCTGACGAATGGGAGAATTGAATGAGAAAAGTCGTCATGTGGAATCTGGTCACGCTCGACGGCTTCTTTGAAGGACCGAAGAGCTGGGACATCGACTGGCACGAAACCGTCTGGGGCGAGGAACTCGAACGACTCTCGCTCGAGCAGTCAAAAGAGGCTGGGGCCCTCCTCTTCGGCCGCATCACCTACGAGGGGATGGCCTCGTTCTGGCCCTCGGAGAAGGGGGCCATCGCCGATTTCATGAACTCGATCCCGAAGGTGGTCTTCTCCAAGACGCTGAAGGAAGCGAAGTGGAACAACAGCCGCGTCGTGAACGGGAAGCCCGAGGTCGAAGTCGCCAAGCTGAAGCGTCAAGCCGGCAAGGACCTGTTCATCTTCGGCAGCGCAAATCTGTCCTCAACGCTGATGCAACACGGCCTGATCGATGAGATCCGTCTGGGAGTGACGCCCGTCATCCTGGGCCGAGGGAACCCGCTCTTCAAAGCGAGTCCGGACCGGATGCGGATGAAGCTGATCGAAGCACGACCGACCAAGTCCGGCTGCGTGATCCTTCGGTACGAAATCGAACCGAAGAAGTGAGCGCGAGGTCATCTCGTTTTTCCTGGGGCGGGGTCTCAACCGCCGCCCCAAGGTAGGTTCTCGCGACTACATCTGATGGGGCACGTTCGGATTCTGCTGCCACAAGGCCATGCGGGTGCCCGTGGGATCCTCGAACACCGCGAACCAGCCCTGGCCCATGACCTCGGCTTTGGGCGAGATGATCTTCCCGCCCGCCTTCTTGACCTTCTCCACGTACTCGTCGACCGAGTTCACGGAGATGTAGTTGATCACGCCCGGCTGCCAGTTTCCCGGTTGCAGTCCGCCCACGCCGCCGCCCGGGCCGCTCGGCGCCTCGAACAACGAGTAGTCGATCCCGGGGACCTCTTGGAACTTCCATCCGAAGAGACTTCCGTAGAACTTTTCGGCTTTCTTGCGATCCTTCACGTGGAACTCGACGTGCACGATGCTCCCGTGTTTCGGTGTTCGGCCATGCTCATTCCCCTTTGGGAAGCCTTCGAATACGCTCGCGTATATAACGATATTCGGCGGGGGTCGCAGAAAGTACGGACGCCTCGGGATGTTTCTGGTGGCTGGTGCCGATCCATGTGCCGGATCATGGTGCGCTGGGCCGGAACTTGAGGGAGGCCGAGTTGATGCAGTACCGCAGGCGCGTCGGCTTCGGACCGTCGTCGAACACGTGACCCAGGTGCGAACCGCAATTCGCGCACTCGACCTCGGTCCGCCGCATGAACAGACTGCGATCCTCCTTCTCGAGGACGCTTCCCTCCTTTGCTGGCGCCCAGAAGCTCGGCCAACCGGTCCCCGATTCGAATTTGGTCGTCGAGGCAAAGAGCTCCCGACCGCACACGACGCACGCGTACAGGCCGGGATCGTGATTGTCCCAGTATTCTCCCGTGAAGGGCCGCTCCGTTCCCTTGTTGACGACGACGTCGTACTGCAACGGCGTCAGCTCTTGCCGGAGCTTCGGCTTGTCGAATTTCTGCACGAGGATCTACGAACCCTCGAACGGTTTAAGGTTTTGGCTGGCCGGTCTCACCCGGACTCGGGCGTCGCCTCAAGGCACTATCTTGACTTGAGAGCCCAAGGCCTGCGGGGGGAACCCGCGCCTCCACCGCACGCGGACCGCCCCGCTCGAACCGTGGGTGGCGACGACCCGGCCCAGGATTCGAACGCCGTCCGCGCGAAGCCAAACCGCCCGAGCCCCGACGACCTTTCTCGCATCCTCGACGCTGGCCATCTGAACGATCGTTTGGTAGCTGTCTTGCTTGAACTTGCTCTGGCGGAACGAGGTGACCGTCCCGGACAATTCGGATTTCGGCATGCGCGCCGCGCTACCGTCCCGTGCCGTATAAGCGCTTCGCATGCCCTGCCACGGGAAACGCGTCGACGCCTCCTGGGTCGGCCTTCACGGATCAGCGGAGGAGTCCGGCGGATTTCAACTCGGCCGTGACCTTCTGGACCGCCTGCTCGACGTCCGAGGGCTTCCGGGCGCCCGTGCAGACGAGCTTCCCGCTGCCGAACAACAAGACGACCACCTTCGGCTCGTCGATGCGGTAGACGAGGCCGGGAAATTGCTCCGGTTCGTACTCCACCTTTCCGCCGCCGAGGGAGATCGCGACCGCATTCAGGTCGATCGGCGCCTCGAGGTCCGAGGTCGCGACGATGTTCTGGACCTCGATCTGCAGGTTCTTCTTGACCGGTATGCCCGCGGCCTCAATCTGCTTCGCGACGAGGTCGATGGCGATCTTCACGTGCTCCGGGCTCTTTGCACCCGTGCACACGACCTTGCCGCTGCGGAACAGGAGGATCGCCGTCTTCGGTTCCTTCAGGCGGTAGATCAGTCCCGGGAATTGCTCCGGCTCATATTCCGCGCCGCCGAGGGCGAGGGCGATCGCCGGCAAGTCGAGCGCGTCCCCTAGGGAAGTCGAGGCGACCACGTTCTCGATCTGGATTTTCGCCGAAGAACCACCTCCGAGGGCCAAGGGCCTGCGTCGCGGCCGGTCCGCTCGGAGGGAAGTCAGCTGGTGCCCTAAATAGTTAGGTCACGTACGTGGCGTCTTTCCGAGCAGGCGCGAACGAGGACGACGCGGGTACGGGCCTCCCGGGATTCGAACCATTCCCTTGGAATGCCTGTCAATCAAGCGGGATTGAATTTCGGGACCCGTGGCATCTTTCCCTCATGTCCGCCCTCAGGGGTGGGCGCCTTACCTTTTTGCGCTCCGGCGTCATGGCGGGCGCGCATGGCACCCGTGGACATGACCTATACGGCCCGATGCCCCAAATGCGGCTCGGGATACGAAGGCACGGACGCGCAGGCGTTCACGGCCTTCACGCAAGAGCACGACCGGCATGGTGTCGAGATGCGTAGCACGGCCCGATGCTCTGGATGCGGGGCTAGTTACGAGGGAACGGACAAGAGCGCTTGGACGGATTTCATGACGGAGCACGCGGTGCACGGGGTTCGTTGTGCCAAATGTGGAGAGCAGCTCTCGTTCGTCGGTCAGGTAGGGACGTGTCCACGATGCGGTAAGAAAGAGACCGTCAGGGTCACCCTGCACGTCGAAAGGCGGAAACTCGGACACACCTTCTTCGGACGATAGCACCGTCGGCCGGATCTCGGCCTGGACCCGTCGAAGGTCGAAGCTCTCATTCCGAACGAGAGCGGCGCGTGCTTACTCGGAAGCGGGATGGAGACGGAGACGAGCAAAGACTTTCGCGGAAGCCGGAATCGAGCGCGCGAATTTCCGTTTCCTGAGGCCGAGCTTCGCGCAATGGCTCAAGGACCGCGGCGCGCCCATCGAGGCCGTGAGCAAGGCCCTCCGACATAGCTCAACGGCAACGACGGAGCGATTCTACGCAGGCATCCGCACGGAGCGCGCCTGGGACGATCTAGAGCGCGTTTGGGAGACTCCCATCGTGCGACTCAATTCCCCGTGATTGACACGGATTCGAAGGGAATGGTACGGGCCTGCTGGGGTTCGAACCCAGGTCAGAGGCTCCGGAGGCCTCCGTCCCACTCCCCGGAGCCATATGGATACTGCCGTTTTCGAGGCTGCGGAAGACGGTGTTGGGACCTTGGAATGCCCACGATCATGCCTGAGGGGAGGGACTATTCAGTATCCCATCGATCTTTCGCAGCCCACCGAATCACGATGCCACCGTCTGGTAGCGCTTTGTTCCAGTGTCCAAACCGATTGAGGTCGCGGAGATCGGCCCGACCGATCAAGCCCTCCCCGATGAAAACGAACTCGTTCGCAAGCGGAAACTTTCCGTCGAGCAGGCGGTCGTATGACATGTCGGATGAATTCGTTTCATCGTCCATCCACCCGAAGTACGGCTTCACGTGGTTGTAGATGCTCTCCGCGAGCGCCAGGATTCGTTGCAAGTTCCGCTCGTGCGTTTCGTTCTTGCCGTACATAAGCACGAACTCTTGGAACATCGTGATGTTGATGCAGATGCGGCGACCTATCCTCGGATCTTCCACCGGGCCGAAGCGTAAGCAAATCTCGTTGGCCTCTTCCAGAAGGTCCCCTCCATGTTGAGATATCTTGTCGCGAACCTCCGGGTCGAACTCGAACGGGTAAGAGAAAATGAGTTGAACATCCGGCCATGCCACTTCCAGCCTAGCGGCGGCATTGGTTGCGAGTTCTTGCGCGCGCAGCAAGTCCAACACCCGGTCCTCTCTCGTCACGCGCTGGTGCATGTGGTCCTGCATTGTGTCCTGTGTCGTGAACAAGCGGACGCGCTTGTATCTGCAGCCTGAGTCCAACAGCGCGTGCACTGATTCCGCGACTACGTTCGCCGATGACGCGAGCGCGGGGTCAACGTAGAATTCGATCCAGTAAAGCGCGGGCATGACTCCATTCTAAATGTCCACGCGTCTCATAAAAGGAGGTATCTGTTCATCAAGCGGAGCCAAGTAGAGAGCACGGAGGTGATTTCGCCCTGCCCATCGTGTCCGGCAGCAAGCGGGTGGCAGTCTCCAGCTACCGCTCGGAGCAATGGCATGCAACCCGAGTCGGCGTGTATCGCCATCCAATCTACTGCCAGCTTCGTGGACTAATTATCACTCTGTTCGGAGCTTCGGCCCTTACCATTTTGAGGGCGGATTAATCGAGAGCGCCCTGACCAAGAGGTACCTGACGCCCCGAGGAAACGCCCCCGTTGGGATTTGAACCCAAGTCCACAGGTCCGGAGCCTGTAAGTCTATCCAAACTAGCCTACGGGGGCGCGAGCCTGAATTGGGAGGGGGATTAAAGACCCTCGGGGGACCGCGCCCGCGGCCTGACCGCCCGTAGATGAGGAGGTCTGGCTCATGATACTGTCCTATCCAAGCTAGACGACAGGCCCTGGCGCCGCCGAAAGATTGCCGCGGGTTAAGGCTTTCCCTCCAAGGCCCAGACTCGACACACGTTTAGGCTCACGGCTGCGGAGGCGGTACGGTTTTCTTTCGGCGGGCTACCAAGATGATTGCCGCAACAATCGCGAGGACCACCGGGACAATCGCGAGCCAGATCCAGCTCGGAAGGACGCCGGGACTTGGAGTCGGAGTCGGAGACGATCCTGGATTTCCGGGCACTTCCCAGCCGAAGTCCTCGTACGTGTACGTCGGCCCGCGCTGGGTCGCCGTCGCATCGATGTTCCATGCGCTGATCGTTCCGAGGAGGGACTTCGCGACATTGATCTGCAAGCGGTTCTGCACGGTCGGGTTCGGACCCGCCGATGTGATTGCGCTGTTGCCGCTGATGTTGATCGGATTGAAGCCGGTCGCGTTCGATGTGAGGACTGTCGAACCATTCACATACGTCACGACAAAGTGGCTCGTGTTGTCGGCGCGGGTGAAGAGGCGCATCCGGTACGACGTGTTGTCGAGGTTCGAGATGCTCCCCTTGACCTCAAGCGTCAAGGTGACGTTCGCGGATGCGTTCGCGGAACGAACCCAGAGGAGGTTGACGGTGTCCGGGAACGGACTCATCGTCAGGTTTCCGGTGGGCGAGGGCACCGGAGTCATGTTCAGGGTCCACAGCTTCACGACGTCGCTCGCCGGATCGCTATAGTTCAGGTAGAACGAGATTCCCGAAGGCATCGGCGCCACGGGAGCGGCGGAGACCGAGATGGCGGCGGCCGCAAGCGATACCAATCCCAGCGCGAGGAGGAACGTAGCAACGGCCTTCATGCCTTCCCGTGGAGGCGCCTCGGGAGTTAAGCCAAATTGAACGCTTATCGAAAGTTGAAATGAGGGCCGGAAGACCCGGAGGGCGACGAGCGAACGACTGCGAGGTGCTCGCGCCAATCCTCGCACTATTTCGCGGGCGGCTCCCGCCCACTCCGCTGGTGACGGACCAGCACGAAGATGACCACCGCGATCGCGATGACGACGGGCGCGACCGCCAGCCAGATCCAGTCCGGCAGAACGACTCCGAACTGGGATGCGGGCGGCCCAGATCCGGGACTCCCCGAGACGGCCCAGCCGTAGTCGCGATATGTGTACGTGAGGCCGCGCTGGGTCGCGGTCGCGTCGATGTCCCACGAGGTGATCGGCCCGAGCAGGGACTTCGCGACGGTGAGGACTAGGGTATTCAGCAGCGCGGGGTTCGAGCCGGTCGACACGATCGCGCTGTTCCCGCTGATGTCCACCGGGTTGAACCCGGTCGCGTTCGACGTCAAGACCGTCGAGCCGTTGACGTAGGTGACAATGAAGTGACTCGTATTGTCCACCCGGGTGTAGAGCCGCATCTCGTACGTCGTGTTGTCGAGGTTTGCGATCGACCCCTTCACCTGGAAGGTCACGTTCACGCTCGCCGAAACGTTCGCGGATCGGATCCGGAGCAGGTTCACGCTGTCCGGGAACGGGGTCAGCGTCAGATTGCCATCCGGCTGCAGGACGGGCGTCATGTTACTCGTCCACAGTTGCACGACATCGCTCGCGGGGTCGCTGTAGTTCCGGTCGAACGACACGGTGGACGCGGCCCCCGGAATCGCCGCGGAGGCGATTAGGGCGAGGAGGAGAAGACCTGCGGAAAAAGCCCTCATGACCTCCCTTTCCCCGTATTTCCAGCGGATAAGGAAGACGGGCCGATTATCGGAAACCTGAATTGTGCGCTGATGCTCACTTCTTGGCGAATTCCGTGTAGCCGCAGCGGCCGCACGACATTCGGTCCGCGTGCTTCGCGAGGAACACCCCGGCGCCGCACTTCGGGCAGTTCGCGCGGTCCCGGAAGATGCGGGTCCCGTCGATCCGGTAGAATTTCCGCTTGAGGCCGGCGGTCCCCTTTTCTTTCTTCGCTTCCGCCATCACTTCGCCTCTTTCTTCTTGCCCTCGGCCTTCTTCTCCTTTGGCTCCGCCTTCTTCTCGTCCTTCTTTTCGTCTTTCTTCTCGGCGGGCTTCTTCTCGTCCTTCGCCGGCGTCTTCTCCGGCTTCGCCTCGTGCTTGGGCTCAGGCTTGGTCTCGGGCTTCGGCGGCTCGGCCTTCGGGGCGGCCGCGGGCTTCTCGGCCCTCGGCGCGGGTGCCGGCTTCTCCGGTTTCGCCGCGCCCTCCTTCTTGACCTCGGGTTCGATGAGTTTGTTGCGGACCAGGATGTGCTTGCGCTCCACCGCGAGCGCCTCTTCTTTCGACCGGTACACCTTCGCGTAACCGTGGGTCTCGTACCGGCCGAACGTTGATGCCTGCGAGTCGATCACGACGATGTCCTTGGTCGCCTTCAGCTCGCGTGCGAGGAACGCGCGCAGCGCGTCCCGGGTCGGCGTCGGCTCGGCTTTGTGCACCGCCTTGAACGTGACCTCGACCCGCTTCAAGAGCGCGTTCTCTTTCCGCGCGAGGACCTGGAGTTCCATCGGTTACCGTTCCATGCGCCGGAGGATGTCGAGCACCTTCGATTTCGCCGTCGGGTCTGCCCGCACGACCACGACGCCCTGGGACGGCATGCCATACAACACGGCGGCCGAGTCGGGCGCGAGGGCGAGGCAGACCAGGGTGAGAAGGTCCTCTTCGCCCCGGACTTCGACGCGTACCCGCTCGTTCGATTTAAAGGCTTCGCCGAGTGCGCTCCATGCATCGGGCATGATCGTCGCGGCGGGATTCGTGACGCGCAGCACCTTCGAGCCGATCCGTTGCAACGCCTCGCGGAGCTCCGGGTCCTCCTGGCGTTTCGTCTTGAAGTCGACGACGCAGATGTCCGGCGTGCGGCCGCGCGCGACGAGGTCGAGCGTGCAGAAATCCCCGACCGTCACGACGGGCGACGCGCGCCCGATCGTCGGCAGGATGTCCGGCCCGTGGACGAGCGGGCCCATCGGCCACCGGAGGAACTCGCGCAGCGAATCGGGAAGGCGCAACGTCCGGCCCGCGAACTCATCGAACGCGGAGCGCGAACTTCCCGTTGACATGGATGCCCATCTTCTTCGCGATCTCGGACCGCGGATGGTCCACGATGATCACGTAGCCCTGCCAGTCCTTCGAGGTCTCGCCGCCGCACAGGGGGCACTTGTCCTCGTCCGTCACGTGACCGCAGTTCTTGCACGCCTTGGGGATCTTCACGACCATGGCTCAGCCTTTCCTCTTCCTCACGCGGCCTTCCGCCCTTGCCCGGTCCTCTTCGATCCAGTCGAGCTTGCCGAGCGCCGGTTGGCGCATCGTCAGGCCGATCTTCGATTCGCGCGGGGCCCGTTCGTTCAGGGAGACGGCGACGATGCGGGTGCGGAGCTTGTCCCCGATCCGCAGGTCGCGCTTCGTGTCCTTGCCGATGAGCCGCTGGCCCTCCTCGTCGACGTCGACGCGATCGTCCATGACTTGGGAGATGTGCAGGAGGCCGTCCAGAGGACCGAATCGCACGAAGGCGCCGAACTTAAGGATTTCCACCACGGTGCCCTCGACGATCTCCTGGAGGGCCGGCGCGAAGACGAGGGCGTCGTACCGCACGCGCTGGTACACGGCGCCGTCCCCGTGGACGATCCGCCCTTCCCCCACGCGCTCGATGTTGCTCGCGACGAGGGTGAGGGTCTTGTCCGCGCCGATCTTGCCTTCGAGCGTCGTCCGGGTGAGCTCCCGCGCGACCGCGTCGATGTCCTCGCCGAGGCGTTCCGGCGGGATTCGGACGGTGTCCTCCCGCTGGACCCTCTGGTACATGAGAACCGACCGGCGGCTGTACCGCTCCCCCGTATTTAGGGCTTTACGTGCCGCGCGTCCCCGCGCGGTCCGATGCGGCGATGACCGCACGCTCTCCGGATGGTCGGAGCGAGACCTGCCTCTAGGTTATTATGGCCATTGCGGCTTTACGGCATGGGTTGAGCGCGGTCCGGGCCCCACCGCCAATGTCACGGGGCCGAGGGAGGTGAGGGTTCGTGGGTCGTAACAACAGCGACCTGATCCTGTTCGTCGGGAAGCGCCTCCTGCAGCTGCTCCCGGTCGTCCTCGGCGTGATCGTGATCACGTTCTTTTTCACGCACGTCGCCGTCCAGAATCCTTGCGCGATCTGGGCGGGGCCGCACGCGACGCAGGACCAGATCCAGCAGTGCATCGTGCGCTTCGGCCTGGACCGGCCGCTGATCGACCAGTTCGGGACGTATCTGTCGAGCCTCGTCTCGGGCGACTGGGGGAACAGCCCCCGTGGCGTGCCCGTGCTCCTCTCGATCTCCTCGGCGTTCCCGGCGACCCTCGAGCTCGTCCTCGCCGCGCTCCTGATCATGACGGTCATTGGGATCCCGCTGGGCGTCATCGCGGCGAACGGCTCCGGGCGATGGGCCGACCATTTGGTGCGGACCTTTTACTTGAGCGGCTGGGCGACTCCGACGTACCTGGGAGGCGTCGTCCTCGCGATTGCGATCGGCCCCGCGCTCGGACTCCCGACGAAGGGCGACTTCACGAGCACCCCGACGTTCGCGACGCCCACGCATATGTCCGTCCTCGATGCCCTCCTGGCGCTGAACTTCCCCGCCGTGGCCGACGCGATCGTCCACCTCATCCTGCCGGCGTCCTCCCTCGCCTTCCTCAATCTCGGCATCGCGACGCGCATGACTCGGACCTCCATGCTCGAGGTCCTCCCGCTGGACTTCGTCAAGACCGCGCGGATGAAGGGGCTCTCGGACTTCCTCGTCCTCTACAAGCATGCCCTTCGGAATTCCCTCATCTCGACGACCACGATCTTGGGGCTCACCGCCGGCGTGCTGCTCTCGGGGACCGTCGTCATCGAGGAGATCTTTCAGTGGCCGGGGATCGGCGCGTACGCGTTCGACGCGATCACCGGGTACAATTTCAACGGCACGATCGCCGTGGTCATCGTCTTCGCGATCGCCGTCGTCGTCTCGAACCTGATCTCGGACGTCCTGTACGGCCTCCTCGATCCGCGGGTGGAGTGGCGGTAGATGGCATCCAAGGACTCAGCGCAGCCTTCGACGCCGCGCGCCGACCCGCTGAAGGAGTTCCTTCGGAGTTTCTTTCGAGTCCTTCGGGCCAACCCGCTCACCCTGATCGGATTCGTGCTCGTCGTGATTATTTCTGTCACGGCCCTACTTGTGGTGGCGGTCCCCGCGGTGACGTCCCTCGTCCTGGGCCATCCCGTCCTCTTCACGCCGTATGATCCGAACGGCCTCTCGACCGATTACGGCCAGCCGCCGTCGGGATCGCATCTCCTCGGGACCGACAATCTCGGACGCGACATGCTGTCCCGCATCCTCGCCGCGCTCCCCCTCGATTTGGCGATCGGGTTCGGGATCACGGGATTCGCCCTCCTGGTCGGATGTGGCCTCGGGCTCGTCGCGGGCTACTGGGACAAGCCGCGGACCCTCGGCGGGATCGTGAGCGTGATCATCCTCCGGGTCACCGACATCTTCCTCGCGTTCCCGTCGCTCGTCCTCGCGCTCGCGATCGCGGCCTCCCTCGGGCGGGGGACGGGCCCTTCGATGCTCGCGGTCCTCCTGACGTGGTGGCCGTATTACGTCCGCCTGACCCGGGGGGAAGTCCTCGCGATTAAGCACCAGCCGTACGTCGTCGCGGCGCGCGCCGCCGGCACGTCGGAGACTCGCATCCTCTTCCGGCACGTGCTCCGCAACCTCATCGAGCCGCTCCTCGTGTACTACACCTTGGACATCGGCACGGTGATCGTGACGTTCTCGACGATCTCCTTCGTCGGCATCGGCGTGCCCCTGGACGTGCCGGAGTGGGGGACGATGGTGGAATCCTATGAGCGATTCCTGCTCACGCTCCCGTGGACCGTCCTCTCCGCGGGCGCCGCGATCTTCGTGACCGTCCTCGCCTTCAGCTTGTTCGGGGACGGCCTGCGCGACATCCTCGATCCCCGGAGCCGCCGCGCCCTCGTGTCAGCGGCCCTTCCCACCACCCTGGCGGCGAAGGCCGCCGTCGCGACGGAAGCGTGAGGGCATGGCCGAGCCGCTGCTCGACGTCCAGGGCCTCTCCATCGACTACGAGGCGGGCGCGGGGCGATTCCACGCGCTCACGGATGTGTCCCTCCAGCTGAACCCGGGTCGCGTCGTCGGGATCGTCGGCGAGACGGGATCCGGGAAGAGCACGCTGGCCCACGCGATCCCCCGTCTGCTCCCGGAGCCGCCGGCGCGAATCCGATCCGGCCGGATCGTCTTCCGCGGCCTGGACATCCTGCAACTCCCGAAGTGGAAACTCCCGCACCTCCGGGGGACCGGGATCGGGATGATCTTCCAGGAGCCGATCAACTCCCTGAATCCGGCGTACCGGATCTTCGACCAGGTCGCCGAGGCGGTCACGGTCCGGAAGATGCGCGAGTCCGGCGAGGCACCCGCGTTGTTCCCGGTCACCGAGCCGCACGACTACTCGCGCGGTGCGCCGCCGGTGACGACCGGGGACGCGCTCCTCCACGCGGTCGTGCCGTCGCTCCCGCGGCGGTTGCGGTCCGCGTCGAGACAGGCGCTCATGAAGGAGGTCCTCGACTATCTCAACCTGGTGCGGATCAACGATCCGGAGACGATCCTCGATCTGTATCCGCACGAACTGTCCGGCGGCATGCGCCAGCGGATCATGATCGCCATGGCCCTGAGCGCGAAGCCGTCCCTCCTGATCGCCGACGAACCCACCAGTGCCCTGGACATCACGATCCAGGCGCAGGTCCTCACGCTGATGAAGGAACTCATGGACGAGGTGCGCACCTCGATCCTGTTCATCAGCCACGACCTCGGCGTCATCGCGGAAATGGCCGATGACGTCGGCGTGCTCTACGCGGGCCACCTCGTGGAATTCGGGCCGGTCGAGGAGGTGTATGCGAACCCGCGACACCCGTACACGAAGTTGCTGATGCGTGCGATTCCGAACAGCCACAAAAGCGCCGGTCCGCTCCCGGCCTTGGCCGGCTCGGTGCCAAGCCTCGCGCGCGTCCCACCCGGCTGTCCGTTCCATCCCCGGTGTCCCCTGGCGAAGAACGTGTGCTCGTCGGATCCGGGCCCGGTCCTCGAGGCCGCGCCGGGCGCCTCGGTCCGTCGGCATCTGGCCGCATGCTACTTCAGCGAGGAGGTCCCGAAGATGCCATGACGGCCCCTCTCATCGAGGCCGACCACCTGGTGAAACAGTTCCCGCTCTCGCGGTCCCTCGCGGGGGTCCTCCTCGGCGAGCCGGAAGAGTTCGTGCACGCCGTGGACGATGTCTCCCTTGAGATCCATCCCGGCGAGACGCTCGGGCTCATCGGCGAATCGGGGTCCGGGAAGACGACGCTCGGCTGGCTCTTGGCGAAGTTGCTCGACGCGACGGGCGGGCGCATTCGATTCGAGGGGTGGGACATCACGGGCCTCTCCGGGCGCGATCTCCTCGCGTGGCGGCGCAACGTCCAGGTCGTGTTTCAGGACCCGGTCGGATCCCTCGATCCCCGCTTCCGCGTCTGGCAGGTCGTCGGCGAGCCGATCCTCGCCCAGGAGGACGTGTCCCGCCCCGAGCTGAAGGCCCGCGTCGCCGAGCTCCTGCCGCTCGTAGGGCTCCCCGCCGGTGTCCTGGACCAATATCCGCATGAGTTTTCGGGCGGCGGCCGGCAGCGCCTCTCCCTAGCCCGCGCCCTCAGCGTGCGGCCGAAACTCCTGATCCTCGACGAGCCGACGAGCGCCTTGGATGTCGCCGTGCAGGCGCAGGTGCTGAACCGCCTGGTGGAATTGCAGCGGCAACTCGGCCTTTCGTATCTTCTGATCACGCACAACGTGGCGGCGGTGCGGTACGTCGCGGACCGTGTGGCGGTGATGTACCTGGGACGCATCGTCGAGGTGGGCCCGGTCGAGGACATCATGGAGCGCCCGATCCATCCGTACACGAAAGCGCTCCTCGCCGCGCTTCCGGTCCCGGACCCGCGCCGACGCCGCGCGCGGTACCGCATCGGCGGAGAAGTCCCGACCCTCGTCCACCCGCCGCCCGGGTGCCGCTTCGCCCCGCGCTGCCCGTTCGTCATCGACCGCTGCATCGCAGAGGACCCGCCGCTGCGGCCGATCCCGGGCCGACCGGGTCGATTGGCGGCCTGTCACCGCGCGGAGGAAGTCGGCGACGTGCCGCCGGAGCAACTGCTCGTCAGCCCCGAGACGCCGTCAGGCGCGGAATCGACGAGCGTCGGTTGATTCGATTCAGCCGCCGCGCCTCGCGTAGGCCGTGTTCTGCGTCACGACGAACGGGATCGCCGCGCCCATCGGGTTGGCGACGAAGCCCAGGAGGTGCGTGTTCACGACCTGGAACTGCGTCGGCACGACGAGCCACGCGACGGTCGCGTTGTCGTACATCGTCCGCGTGATCGTGGCGTACTCGCTCCGCGCTGTGTTCGAATCGGTCTGGGTCGCGGCGTCGAGGACGAGCGTGTCGATGTTCGGATCGTTGTATCCGGCCATGCACGCGTTCGCGCTGCCGTAGCTGATCGCGTTGTTCTGCGTCCAGTCGTCCGGCGAGATGTAATCGGACGTGTAGAACTCCTGGCCGATCGGGAAGGGCCCGCCGTTCGCGGTGGTCTGGGCGATGCAGTTCCCGTTCGCGTCGGTCGCCTGGAGCTCGTACAGCTTGTCGATGTTCGCGATCCCGACGGGATTGATATGGATCCCGATCTGCGCCAGGTCGTCCTTCAGCAGATTCGCGACGTCGGCCCAATCGCCCAGGTTGACGTACTCGTAGTTGATGGTGGGCGAATAGCCTCCTCCCGAGGCATACGGCCACGGCGATTGATCCATGTACTGGCGCGCGAGCGTCACGTTGTACTCGTACGGCGATAGGCTATCCGGGTTGTAGTACGGATATCCCGGCGGCACGGGTCCGACCCACCGCTCCGCGTTGCCACCGAACGCGACGTCGATGATTCGTTGGTAGTTGATCGCATGGACGACGGCCATGCGTACGGACCAGTTCGTGAACGGGTCGCTGGCCTGATTCATGTAGATCCACCAGCCGCCTGCCGTCGAGCCATACACCGTGTCGAGCGCGTTCACGGAGACGCAAGCGACGCCTCGCAAGGTGTTCACGGTCGACGGACCGATGTACGCGAACGACGACGCGACGACCTTCCCGGTCTTCATGTCGTTGACCGCGATCGCCGGATCGCCCTGGAAGTCCACCTGGATCGAGGATTGCGCGGGCTGGATGATGTTGTTCCACGGTTCCGCGGTCGCATCGGCGCGGCCCCAATAGTTCGGGTCCGGGTTGATGGTGTAGCTGGGCGCGCTCGGATCGAGGAAGCCGCCGCTGAGCACGTGGGGCCCGGTCCCGAGCATGTGGGTCGACATCCACGTGTTCGAATTGTCCGCCTCGACGCCGCCGTTCGCCTGGATCACGGCCGGGTCCACGGCGCTCGCGATCGGCCCCGCGATCGAAGCGAGGAGGAACGCGTACGGGAACGTGCCGAGGTATCCGGCGCCCGTTTTCAGGACGAGCGTGAAGTTGTCGAGGGCCTGGAAGGAGTTGTTGTCCGCCGCCATGATCGCCCGCTGGGCCGCGGTCGGGTTGAAGAAGTCCCACGTGTTGAGCGCATTGGTCACCCAGGCCGACGCGTTCGCGCTGTCGTTCGCGTCCGAGTAATAGTTGACGCCGGGGTACCAGAAATTCTCCTGAAGGATGAAGCTCCCCGCTTGGTTCATGACAATCGCGCGGTTGAGACTGAACCACATGACGTACGCGTTGAACGCGTCCCCGTTCGAGAAGTGGACATCTTGCCGGAGCACGAACGTGAAGTTGAAGCCGTCCGAGGAGACGGTCCAACTCTTCGCGAGCACCGGGACGAATGTCGTGTACGAACTCTGGTTGTAATTTACGAGACTCTGATAGATCTGCTGGACAATGCCCCATCCGGGCGTCGAGAACGTGACATGCGGGTCGAGCGTGTCCGGCCGTTCCGGCTGGTCGAAGATCAGCGGATTCGTCGAGGTGAAGTTGCATGCCGAGCTCTGCAGGAAGAAGACGTAGTAGGCGGTCGCGGCCGACACCGCCAAGATCAGCACGACGAGGATCACGATGATTCGGATCGTCCGCGGATTCCGGCGACCCCCCTGCATCGGTGACGGAGACGGCGCACTACCCGGTTGGTCCTGAGAGGGCTCCACGTTCCTCCTCCGGCGCGCGGAAGGGTGGTATCGGATATAACGCTTGGCACGCGGGCGTCACGCGATATCCGAGTGATCCCGCTCGAATGAACCGTCCTAGATGAGGAGCGGAGCGATCACCAGGGTAATCGTCGAGAGCAACTTGACGAGGATGTGCAGCGACGGTCCCGCGGTGTCCTTGAACGGATCGCCGACCGTGTCGCCGACGACGGCGGCCTTGTGCGTCGAGCTGCCTTTGCCTCCGAGGTTCCCCGCTTCGATGAACTTCTTCGCGTTGTCCCACGCGCCTCCGCCGGTGTTCAGCGTGAGGGCCATCAGGATGCCCGCGATCGTCCCGACCATGAGCGTTCCGCCGAGCGGCTCGCCCGCGGGGATCGGGCTTCCCGCGATGTACGTGATCTTGACGAACCGGAAGACGAGGCCGACGGCGACCGGCGTGGCGACCGCGAGGACGCCGGGGACGATCATCTCCCTGAGCGCGCTGCGCGTGCAGATGTCCACCGTACGGCCGTAGTCCGGCTTCGAGGTCCCGGCCATGATGCCCGGGTTCTCGTGGAACTGGTCGCGGACGTCCTTGATGATCGACCATGCGGCCCGGCCGACCGCGCGGATCGCGTAGGCGGTGAAGAGGAACACGAGCGCTGCGCCCATGAATGCGCCGACGAACGTCTCCGGGTGCGCGAGGTCCACGGAGGCCACGCGGGCTTCCGTGAGGAATGCGTTGAAGAGCAGAAACGCCGCGAGCGCCGCGCTGCCGACCGCGTAACCTTTCGTCAGGGCCTTCGTCGTATTCCCGGCGGCGTCGAGCTTGTCCATGTTCTTCCGGGCGCTCTCCGACATTCCGGACATCTCGATGATCCCCGCGCCGTTGTCGACGATCGGACCGAACGTATCCATGGCGAGGATGTAGGCGGCGGTCGCGAGCATCCCCATCGTCGCAATGGCCGTCCCGTAGACGCCCCCGCGGGGGATTCCCGTCGCCTCGCCGAGGGCGTACGAGACGAGGATCGCGATCGAGACGACGACCGCCGGGATCGCGGTCGCCTCCAAGCCGACGGCGAAGCCGGAGATGATGTTCGTCGCGGGGCCCGTCTCCGAGGCCTTCGCGATGTCCCGGACCGGCCGGTACCTTGCTTCCGTGTAGTACTGGGTGACCCAGACGTAGACGAATGCGGTGATCATCCCCGTGATTCCGCAGAGCCAGTAGAACGCCCAGGTCCACGCACCTGTCGACGTCGGCAAGGCGGGGTTCAGCATCGCCCACGCCGCGAACCCGAACAGGAGCGCAGCGAGAACGGTCGCGACGAGGTATCCGCGGTTCAGCGCGCCCATCGGCGACTCGTCCTCTCGGGCCTTGACGACGAAGACCCCGACGATGCTTGCGAACACCCCGAAGCCCCGCGCGACGAGCGGGAAGATGACGCCCGCCAGACCGAAGTACTGGAAGAGCGCGACGCCGAGGATCATCGCCCCGATGTTCTCCGCGGCGGTCGACTCGAAGAGGTCCGCGCCGCGGCCCGCGCAATCTCCGACGTTGTCGCCGACCAAATCCGCCACGACCGCCGGATTGCGAGGATCGTCTTCCGGGATCCCGGCCTCGACTTTCCCGACGAGGTCCGCGCCGACGTCCGCGGCTTTCGTGTAGATGCCGCCCCCCAGCTGCGCGAAGAGGGCGACGAGGCTCGCGCCGAATCCGAAGCCGACGATGGAGAGGACGAGGGAATCCTGCGTCAGCCGATCGGGAGCGGCGAGGGCGCCGGAGAGGGAGCCGTATCCGTAGTAGAGGATGGCGACGCCGGCGAGGGAGAGGCTGACGATCGAGAGGCCGGACACCGCGCCGCCGCGAAGCGCGATGACGAGGGCGTCGTTGAAGGACGTCAGGGATCCGGCGGCGGACCGGACGTTCGAGCGTATCGCGATTTGCATGCCGATGTACCCGGAGAGCGCAGAGAACGTCGCACCGAGCGCGAACGCGCCCGCCGTCTCGAGTCCTGCGACGTATCCTCGTTGGAGACCGAGGGCGACCGCGAACACGATGGCCAGGGTCGTCGCGATGAAGGCGATCGTCTTGTATTGCCGTCGCAGGAACGCCCGCGCGCCTTGCTGAATCGCGACCGCGATCTCTTGCATCGCGCTCGAGCCGGTGTCTCGCCGCAGGATGTCGCGCGCAAGGACCGCCGAGAAACCGAGGCCCGCAAGGATCGCAATCGGGATGACGAGGGTCAGGTCAAGGGCCACGCGGCTCGGTCCTCCGGCGTTTTCGCGGCCGCAAACTCCTCATGGTATATAGGCTTTGATTGGTCCGCCTTACGCGCCGTACTTCTCCGATCGCCCTGCGAGGTCCATCAGCAGGTTCATCACATCGAGGCCACGCACGCGGCCGATGGCTCCGTGCGCGACGCTGCGCTCATCGAAAGCGTTGACGCCGTCGACGCGGACTCCTTCACCGAAGATCGTGAGCGGGACCGGATCGCCCGAGTGGTCTTTGATCGCGACGGGCGTCGAGTGATCCGCGGTCATGGCGACGACTACATCGGAGGGGAGTTTCGCCTTCAGGTGGCCCATCATGGCGTCAAGGCGCTCAATCACGCGGATCTTCTCCGAAGCCTTGCCGTCGTGGCCGCACAGGTCCGGCGCCTTGACGTGGAGGACCACGAGGTCGTATGACTCCATGGCGCGGAGGGCGGCGTCCGCTTTCGCAATCATGTCCGTGTCGAGGCCTCCGGTCGCGCCCCGGACATCGAGGGGCTCGATGCCGACGGCGCGGAACATCCCGCGAATCAAGGCGACTCCCGCAATCCCCGCCGCCTTCAGGTGCAGCCGCTCGGTGATCGGCACGAGATCCGGGTACACGCCAGCGCCGCGGAGCACCACCGCGTTTGCGGGCGCCTCGCCTTTCGCGATGCGGGCGCGGTTCACCGGATGGGTCTTGAGGACCTTGAACGCCTGCTTCGTGAACGCGTTCACGGCCTTCGCGGTGGGCTTCGCCGCGGACTCGAGCGGCTCCGCCTGACGGATCTCCTCGCCCTCCTGATGCGGGTCGGTGTCCGTGACTTTCGGTGAGAGGCCCCGGCCCCGCAGCACCAGCGCGGTCCGATGTTCCGTCCCCGCGCGAAACATCACTTTGACCCGGCCGATCTTCATGCCGTCGAGGGCCCTCGCGAGTTCCTCGGTCCCTTCGCGGATGCGACCTGCGCGCCGGTCGGTGAGACGCATGTCCTCGTCCACCGTCGCGAAGTTCCCGCGGAATGCGATGTCTCCCGGCTCCAAATCGATGCCCACGCCCGCGGCCTCGAACGGCCCGCGGCCCGTGTACACCTCGTGCGGGTCGTATCCCAAGAGAGCGAGGTGGCTCGTGTCGCTCCCCGCGGGGATGCCCGGCGCGATCGGATCGACGAGCCCATTCACGCCGTTCGCCGCGAACCAGTCGAGGTTCGGCTTCGGCGTCGCCTCGAGGGGCGTCTTGTGCCCAAGCTCCGTGAGCGGGCGATCGCCGAGCCCGTCGAAAATCACGAAGAGAATCCTCCGCGCTTCCATTCCATCGCGCGCAACGGACCGTGTCTAGATATGCCTTTGGTGCGCGGTTTCCCGGAGGTTCTTCTCGGCCGTATGGGTCGGCTTCAATCGTTGGGAAGCCCCGGTCCCCGAAATGTATTTCATTCGAGGACCCCTTCCATCGCGCGGAGGGATCTCCTCGTCCGGACCGGTCTTCTGTACCCGCTGCGGTTCGCAGAATCCTCCCGACCACCGCTTCTGTTGGTCGTGCGGAAACCCGCTAGCAACGCCTTTCGGCGGTGTGCCGCCGCCGGCCTATCCGATGCCTCCGCCGCAAGGAGTGTGGGCGCAACCGGGCCCCGCTCGGCCCGCGTCGAGCGAACGGACGTTGATCATCCTGGTCCTTGTCCTCGTGATTCTCATCGCACTGCCGGCCGTGGCCGTCTTTGTCTTCGTGGGCCCGTTGTTGCAGCAGGGCCCCACGAACAATGGGCCGCGAGCCATCGGCCTCATCGTCGGGCGCTCCTCCGACGGGACGAATTGGACGCTCACGCTGACGAGCGTGCCGTCGGGCTTGTCCACGTCCGTGACGCGGCTGACGCTCATCAGCCCGGGCGGCCAGACCGCTCTCGGTCCGACGGCATTCGCCGTCCTCAGTTATTCCGCGGACCGCGTGGCGTACTACCAAACGCAGCCGAGTAGCACGGTCGGCGTGGGCGATCGCCTTTTGATCAGCGCCGCAACGTATCCGACCGGCTACACCTACCAGATCTCGGACGGCACCTCGATTCTGGCCAGCGGCGCGCTGCAGTGAGGATTGTGGAGTCCGCGGTCCGGGAGGGCCACGCCGTCCATCCTACGATTTCGGCTTCACGACCGCGACCGGCATGCCCGGCGTCGCCTCGAGCTGGCCCGCGGCGCTCGTCTCCCGCTTCGAGATCTCGACGAACCCGCTCGAGGACAGCGTCGCGAGGAAGTCCCCGAGCGCCACGAGCGCGTACGCGCGGACGAACGGGACGGTCATTTCGTAGCCGCCTACTGTCACGTGCAGCCAATCCCCGAACGACCACGCTTTCTCCGCGAGCCCGCGCGCGATGTTCGTCACGATGTTGCCGAAGCGGTCGTGGGTGATCACGACGCCCTCGAAGCCGCCCGTGCGTTTCTTCGGCTGCCCGAAGTCCAGGTCGACGAAGTCGCGGATCACCGGCCCGACGTCCTTCACCTTCGTGCCCGTCATCAGGTGCGCGGCGACCGGAGCGAAGAGGTCGCGCCCGTGGAATGTGTCCGAGAGCTCCGCGCGTCCGAGCTTGCGGTTCGTGATCTCGCGCACCTCCTTGAGGCCGAGGCGCCGCCCGGCGGGGATCAACAGCCCGTTGTCCGGGCCCACGAGGAGCGCGCCTTCGCACACGCACACGATGCCGCGGCGCTTCGTTCCGACGCCCGGATCCACGACGCCCACGTGCGCGGCAAACGGGTAGAAGGGCACTGCAGAATAGAGAACGTAGGCGCCGTGCCGGACGTCGTGGGGGCGCACGTTGTGGTCGAGGTCCACGACCGTGAGGTCGGGGTCGACCGCGAGGATCGCGCCTTTCATCGCGCCGACGTATTCGCCGAGTCCGAAGTCCGTTGTCAGAGTGACGATGCCGCCCATGCCTTCCCTCCTTGTTACCGGATGCGCTTCAGGCCTTCCTTGATCCGCGAGAGTTCGCGCTTGCGCCGCTCGAGGTCGGCCTGCGCTTTCGACGCCCGGGCTTCCATCTCCTTGGCCTTCGCCTCGCGCGCTTTCAGTTCGGCGCGCTCCTGCGTGACTGCGGCACGCTCGGCGACGAGCCGCTCGCGTTGCGCCGCCAATTTGGCGGCACGATTGTCCAACGTCTTGCGTTGCGTCGCAAGGGATTGTTCGCGTCGCTTCGACGCGGCCTCGAGGCGGGCGGCCACCTTCGGCAACTCCGCTTCGCGGTCATCGAGCTCGTCCGCTCGTCCCTTCGCGGCCCGCTCCATCGCCTCGGCGTCCTCGGAAAGTTCCTCGACCTCGGCCTCGCGCGCCTCGATCGCACTCTCGCGTTTCCGGAGGGATTCCTTCGATCGCGCTTCTTGCGTCGAGACCGCCTCGGAGCGCTTCTCGAGTTGGGCCTCTTGTTTCGCGAGATCCGCTTCGACGTTCTCCAGACTCGCCTTGCGTGCCTCGAGGTCCTGGAGGTCGGCCAGGATGGCGTCCTCCTGCTCTTCGAGCGTTGCCTTGAGGGACTCGAGCGAGTCCGACTCCTTGGCGACGATGCGCTCCTTCGCGGTGAGATCCCTCTCCCGGCGCTCCAACTCGGCGCGGCTCGCGCTCGCTTCGCCCTCGATGGACGTGCGCCGGGCCTTCAGGTCTTCCTCCGCGACCTCGATCGCGTCCGCTCGTTCCGCGACCTTCGCGGACTCCGCGTCGATGGCGCGCTCGCGCTTTCCGCCGGCGGCTTCTTGGCGCTTCACGGCCGCCTCGCGCTTCGCAAGGTCTCCCTCCAGGGCCTCCACGGCACGCAGCCGTTCTTGCCCTGCCCGTTCGGATTGGAGGAGTTTCGTGGCCTGGTCCTTCAATCGGTCTCGCGCGCCCGAAAGCTCGGCATCGAGTTGCGTGAGCTGTCGATCGCGACGTTCGGCCTCGTTGCCTTTCGCCGCGAGTTCTCGCTGGTGGCGTCGGAGGTCCACCTGCCGTTCCCGCGCCTCCCGCTCCTCCGCGGCGACCCGGCGATCCTTTGCGACGAGGTCCTTCGTCAGCTTCTGCGTGCGCTTCGTCGCGCGCTCGAGTTCGTCGCGTCGATTCTCCAGGCTCGCGTCTTCGGCCTCCAGCGCGTCCCTCCCTTTCGCGATCTGCGCGGCCTGAGCGAGGAGTTCCGATTCCCGACTGTCCGCTTGCGTCAGCCGATCCGCGAGGCCTTTCTCCCGATTGATGATCGCCGCCTCACGTTCCTCGACCGAAGCGTCGTGATGACGGAGTTTCTCCTCCCACTCCCGCGCGGACTGCTCGCGGAGGTTCAGCTCCCGCTCCCGTTGCTCCGCCTCCTCGAGCCGCGCATCGAACGCCTTCCGGGCTTCGGAGATCTTCTCCGTCTCCGCCTGGAGGCTCGCGTACAGGTCGTTCATCTGCTTCCGTTCGCGTTCGACGGAGGCCTCTTGGTTGCCGAGGGCCGCCTCCCGATCCTGGAGGAAGGCCGCGTTGGCCGCATGTTCCCGCTCGAAGGAGGCCATCCGCGACTCCCGATCGGCGAGCGCCTTGCGCTGTCCTTCGAGCTCGGCCCGGGCCTTTTCCAAGTCCATCGAGGCGAGCTTTTTCTGGGACTGGACCTCCACATCTTCCGAGGCGCGACGCTCTTCGAGGCGGCGCATCAAGACGGCGCTCGCCTCCTTGACCGCTTGGAGTTCCGCCCGGAGGGATTCGAGTTCCCGCTGCCGAAGCGCGCTGCGTTCGAATTCTTGTTCGAGCTCCCACTTGCGGCGGTAGAGTTCCTCCTCGCGCTCGACGAGCTTCTGCTCCTCGCCCCGGTGGATGGCGGCGTCTCGGGTGTACGCCTCGCGTTCCGCGGCTTCCTCTGCGCTCACGGCCGCGAGGGCTTGATCCGCGTCGCCGATCCCGTCGACGCTCGCGTCGGGGTAGCTGCGTTGCAGCTGGTCGATGCTGATCGACGAGTGACCGTAATCGTAGGTGCGGACCTCGAGCTGCGCCTTCTCGCTCGTCGCATCCTTCAGGATCTCCGGCAGCGCCTTGCGCCCGGCGAGGTCGACGTTCGAACGATGCTCCGCGAGGACGCCCTCGCCGTCTCGCAACACGAGAACGCCTTGGGCCGGCACGTCCCCTCGGAAGACGGACGTCCGCAACAGCCCGTTGAACTTCATCGCCCGCAAGTCCACGAGGATCGCGCGGATCGTTTCGAGTCCCCCGTCGGCGATTCGCTCCACTCGACCGGGAGGGACCTCCATGTTGCGTGAACCCAGACTGTTATCACGTTAAGAAACTTACCACGAGATTCTACTCCATGAAACCGGAATGAGGTTTGGATCGCGTGAAGGCAGGACCGTGGCATCCTCGATCCGAGTTTGTGGAACGCAACCTTAAACAAGGTTAACTCGCCTGGACCGCGCCAACGACTTTCTAGGCCTGCGCCCTTTGCGCTCGCGCGTTTGTGATGACAAGAGGGTCAGCCGATTCTTCGTGACGACCCCTATGAGTGCTGAAACGCCATCGGTGCGGCTGCGTTTCGCGGCGCTGCCGCTCCCTCGACCTCACTCGGGGCGGCCGCGTCGCCTTCGACGTACGATCGCGTATCCGGCCAGTCCTGCTACCAAGATGCCGAGGCCAACGCCGACGATCCTGAAGGGTCCGGATGGGCCGGAGAGGCTCAGGACCGACGTATCGACGACGAACGAGACTTCGACGGTCGCGGTATTCCCCGCACGATCGCGCGCCTCGATCGTGGCGGTGTGCGGTCCATCGGTGAGTCCGGCGATCCGCACCGACGACGAGCCGATCGCGATGGGAATCTCCGCCCCGCCGTCAATCCGTGCGACGAGCCGATCGAGTCCCGACCGCGCATCGGCGGCGCTGACCATGATGTCGACGTCCGATGTCGTGACGACGGCGCCCGACCGCGGGGAGAGAACCGAGACCGTCGGCGGGGTGGTGTCGACCATGAATGACCCCGTCGCCGCGTAGGCGTTGCCCGCGCTGTCGATCGCGGTGACCACGACGATGTGGCTCCCGTCCTCGACCCCGGTGAAGGAATACGCGGTGGCGGTCGGACCGAGCGTCGCGACCGGCACACCGTCCAGGGCCACCGTGACGCGATCGAGTCCCGAGCCGGAGTCGCCGGCGGTCCAGGCGACGTCGACGCGGTCCGTTGTGAGCGGCGCGGTCGGGAGGGCCTTCAGCGAGACGAATGGCGCCACGGTGTCCACGCCGAACGCGACGTCCTGGACGGTGGTGAAACCGCCACGGTCCGCGACCTGGAGCCACACGGAGTGGGGTCCGTCGGGAACGCGTGCGAAGACGTATTCGGTCGCCGTCGGGTCGAGGTTCTGTTCGGGCCCGCCGTCGAGCGAAATCGCGATCTCGCCAACTCCCCAGCCCGCGTCCGAGGCCGTCCAGGCCACACGGACGTCGGCGGTATTCACGAACGACCCCGATGCCGGCGACGTGATCGAGACGCGCGGCGCCTCCATATCCACGAGGATCGAGTTCGTGTCGGCCCCGACGTTCCCTCCGCGATCGACGGCGCGGACCTCGATGTCATGGGGCCCGTTCGAGAGGCCCGAGAGGTTCGTCATCTCCGTCTTCGCCGGGAGGGTTTCGACCGTCTCGCCGTCGAGCCGAACCTCGAAGTGGTCGAGGCCCAGCCCCACGTCGGACGACTCCCACCGGACTCCCGTCGAGTTAGTCCCGAGGACGGTACCGTCCGTCGGCGCGCGGATCGTCACCGTCGGCGGGGTGCTGTCGGGGCTCAAGATCAGGTCGCCGTACAGCACGAGCTTCAGGAAATATCCGTACTCCGGCCAGGCGCTGTACCCGTCCGCGGACATGTCGTACACGCCGGGCGACGCCTGGCTTCCGCCAAAGAATCCGATCGTGCCGCCGGGCTGGACTTTGATCAGGGCGAAGGGGATCGCCAGCTCGTATATGCGGTGGTCGGCCGCGCTGTAGTCGCTCGTGCCGAAACCCCATGCGCCGAAGAGACCCTTGTGATCTGGGAGGGAGCGATCGAAGGGACAATCGTGGAGGATCCAGAATTCGAACTCGGACGAGTAGACGAGGTGGGCTTGCTCTCCACAGATGTTGCCCCCGAGGGCGAACTGATCGTCGTGGCCGTCCCTCGGAATCGCATCGTTGAAGGTGTCGAACCCGATCGCCGCGGTGTCGTACGCATCTCGCGTCACGTCGCCGGTGACGTCGTACGCCACGTAGAGGCGCTCGTTGTCGTCCTTCACGAAGAGCAGTCCCGGGACGAAGTTCGCGCTGATCGCCGAGAGGTTCTCGATGTGCGCGTCGGCCCATTCACCGGGCGACATCGCCCCGTCGATGGTCGGCACGGTCGTCGTGAAGGGCGAGCTGATGGCGGGCGGTTCGAAGTCGATTCCGCGGTACGGGCCCGTCGTGTAATTGTCGAAGTCGATAATCTCAAAGCTGGCCCAGTCGTACAACTCGAGGCGGAGCGTGTACGGCCCGTCGCGGCCGGTCGCCGCCACCCTCGCTCCGCTGACGGTGAGCCGGACCGTATGCGCGCCCGGATCGAGCTGCGTCCGGTTGAATGAGGGAGAAATGACGAATTCGTACCGATCCTGCATGTATCCCTGGAGATAGTACGTCTTGCCGACATCAACGGAGATGCTGACGTCGAACACGATGTAGTTCAGCTTGCCGTTTCCGTCCGGATCGATACCGAGGTGCGAGTGGGGAGGGGCAAAGTGCGCGTCCGTGGTCCCGACCGGCGCGTGGACCGATGAGACAGATTGAACGGTCGGGGCCGCGGTCACCAACGATGACGCGACCAGGATCGCCGCAATCGCGGCGGCCACCACGAGGACACGGGGCTGCGCGGGGTGCTGCCTCCTCCGGGTTCGGAAGGGAGTCTGCCACGATAAAAGCTGCGCCGAATCTCGGGCCGGTCGAGCGGGTACACGTGCGGACGGAATCAGGGCTGATACGCGGCCCGTAACGGACTTAGGAGGGGACGGGCGTCGGAAGAATTCCCGAGGTCAGCATGGACCGCTCCGTGCGATTCCGTCCGATCGCGATCGTGATGGCCGCCCTCGTCCTCGCCGGCGTCGCCTCGATCGCTCCGGCGCCTCCGGTCGCGGCGGGGACCGCGGTCATCTTCAGCGAGGACTTCGAGAGCGGGATAATCTCATCTTCCTGGGAAGTCCGGGACACAAACCCACTGGCCGGACTCGACACCTGGGGGATCTCGGACTACCGCGCGAACAGCGGCAACTACAGCGCCTGGTGCGCGGAGGTCGGCACGCAGTCGATCGGCGGCCAGAACAACACGGCCGTCCAGGAGTACGACGACAACATGCAGGCGGACCTCATCGTCAACCTGAGCGCGAACGGCTTCACGAGCCTCACCCTCTCGTTCTACTATTACTCGCACACGGAGAACGGCGGCGGCGACTGGGTCCAAGCATGGTATGAGGCCGGTGGCGTGCAGTTCGCGATCTTCAACAACACCGGCGGCACCGGTAACAGATTCGACCTCGCGTCCGTGGCGGTTCCGACGAACGTCGAGCGCCTCATCATCCGGTTCCACAGCGACGCCGCGAACCACGGGTTCGAGGGCGCATACGTGGATGACATCGTGCTCACGGGATCAGAGAGCGTCCCGCCGACCTCGAGCGTGTCGGCCTTGGCGACCTTCTCGAATGCCGTGCCGACGATGATCCCCTACACCGCGCAGGACAATGCGAATGCGAGCGGCGTCGCGTACGCCGAGCTCTGGTACCGCCCCGGGACCTCCGGGAACTTCACGCTCTACACGACTCCCGCGGATCCATCCGGCCAGTGGATCACACGGTCCATCCCGTTTGATGCGAGCCTCGCGGCGGGCGACGGATACTACGAGTTCTACACGATCGCGGTCGACCGCGCCGCGAACGTCGAGTCGCCGCCTTCCACCGCAGATGCCTCGACCACGATCGACACCGTGGCTCCGACGCTCACGATCACCTCCCCCACGGCGGGTGCCCAGATCGACGGGTCTGCGGTTGCGGTGGCATGGAACGCGTCCGACAGCCTTTCTGGAATCGATCATTTTGAGGTGAGCGTCGATGGCGGCGCGTTCACGAGCACCGGGACGATCGCGTCCGCGTCGATTGGCGACTTGGCGGCGGGCAACCACACGATCACCGTGCGCGCATACGACCGAGCGGGCAACGTCCGGGAAGCGACGATCGGCGTCGCCCTCCTTGGCGGGGCGGCGTTCCCCTGGCTCTGGGTTATCCTTGCGATCGCAGTGATCCTCGGACTCCTCCTGTTCTTCGTTTGGTGGAAGCGCCGCAAGGACGAGGAAGAAGAGGCGGCGATTGCGGCGGCGGGAGCTGTCGAACCCTCAACGCCGTCTGCCAAGGGCGATGCCAACGAGCCGACACCCGATGAGAAATCCAACCCGGACCAAGCACAGGCCAAGCCACCCGCTTCGCTCCCGTAGCGGCGCGACCGCTCAACCCAACCGAAAGAGAGAAAGGGGCGGTCCGGCGAGGACCGCCATGTCACGTTCCTAGAGGTTCGGGTTCGTGCCCGTCATCTCGGCGACGAGTTCGCTCGGCATCGCGTCGACGTCGGAAAGTCCACCGTGGAGGTTCCCGTTGAGGCCGCCGTTGCTCCGCTGGACCCCGACGAACCAAGGTGCCCTCAGGGTCGTGCTGCCGCAACCCGCGACGACGTCGCCGAAGAAGAAGCCCGTCCCGATCGACTGGCCTCCCGAGAGGATCACGGTGGCCCAGGCGGTGCCGCCCGACGGAACCGACAGCGTGGCCGGAGACACGGAGACCCAGGTCCCGGACGTCGCGCTCACGACGCTCAAGGCGCACGTCAGCCCGCTCCCGGTCTCGTCGTGGAACGCGACGGACATCGCACCGTTCACGGGTTTCCCGCCGGTGAAGACGCCGAAGCTCACCGAGGCGGGATACAGAGTCGCCGGAGTGTTGTCGGCCGACCAAACGTTGATGCGACCTCCACCGCGGGACAGCGGGCTCGCGAGGGCCGCGCCGTTGCTCGGACTCTTGACGGGCCGGTCGGCGTTGTTCACGAGGGCCGACTTCACCTGCGCCGGCGACCAGTCCGGGTGCGCCGCGAGCAGGAGCGCCGCGGAGCCGGTCGTGTGCGGGGTCGCCATCGAGGTGCCCTGGAAGAACGCGTACGAGGGCGCGTACGTCCCGTCCGGGTTGATCGAGAAGACGCTCGAGAGCACGTTGACGCCCGGCGCGGTCACGTCCGGTTTGATCAGGAACGTGTACGGCGTCGGCCCGCGGCTCGAGAATCCGGCGAGGTAGTCCGAGTTCGACGTGACGACCTCGACGATCGTGGTGCCGTCCGCGGTGATCTGCGCTCCGTCGTGGGCCGCCAGCGTCGCTCCGTCCGTGTTCGAGACCATCGCGGCGGGGATCGTCGGGTTGTGCACCCCATCGGCCCCCATCGAGATTGGGTCGCCGAACACGTTGTTCACGATGATCGCGCCGGCCGCGCCAGCATCCTGCGCGTTCTGGATCTTCGTCCCGAAGGTGCAGACGCCGCGGTTGATCACCGCGATCTTTCCCGAGACGTCGTTCGTGATCGCCGTGCAGCCGTTCGCCGGGACCGTGTTCGCGATGTTGCCGGTCATCGCGGGATCGTAGTTCGCGAACTGTCCGACCGCAGCTCCGACGGTCGTGCCCTGGAGGCCGCCGAACGCCGCGTCGTCGAGCTTCACGGAGATCCCCATGTAGTGGGGGTCCGTGCTCGCGCCCGCGGTGATGACGTTCGCCGCGGAGCCCGGCGACTCGATGGTCAGGGTCCCGGGTCCGGAGTTACCGGCGGCGACGGCTGCGACGACGCCCGCATCCACGGCCGCGTTCAGCGCGTCTGCGAGCATGTCGTGCGGGCCCTGGACGCCTCCGCCGATGCTCAGGTTGATGACGTCCATGCCGTCGATGACCGCCTGCTCCACCGCCGCCGCGATGTCGTGGCTGAAAGCGCTCCCTTGCAGTATGTAATAGCCGACGCCCATCCCGGGGAACACGTTGTAGTCGTACAGGGTCACACCGGGAGCGACGCCGCTCAGGAACCCGAGGGTGGTCCCGCTCGCCGGGGCGAGGGCCAGGTTCGTCGATCCGACGTTCACCGGGCCTTCGATCTTGCAGCCGCCGATGGTTCCCGCGACGTGGGTCCCGTGGTCCGCGACGATCGTCGTCCCGAACGGCAGGCCGCTGAAGTAGGGCCCGCGGTGAACGACGGGGTTGTCCGCGCGGCAACTCGCGATGAACGGATGCGTGTCGAGCACCCCGGTGTCCACGACGCCGACCTTGATGTTCGCGAGATTGCCGTAGTCCGGCGTCCCGGAGAGATCGACGCCGAGCGTCGACCACACGGCGGGCGCATGGATGAGCGGGACCGAGACGTCCATCGAGGGTTGGTAGAGCCAGTCTGGGGCGACGTCGACCACGCCGGGTGCACCGCGCAAGGTGTCGGGGGCGACGCCGTTCAGCTGGACCGCCATTCCGTTGAAGACGACCGAGTACTCGCGGACGACCTCGACCAACGCGACGTTCGTGTGCATCCAAGCGCGGAAGTTCGCGTGGGAGTTGGAGAGGAAGTTGTCATACGCCTGCGCCGCGGGCGACGTCAGATCGAGATGCTTGCCCGGGTCCGCTTTCGTCTTCAGATACCCGGGGATCCCGCCCGCATATTCGGACACCGACGGGTCCGCGAACTGAATGATCGCGAAGTTCGGCACTTGGTCCGGGCCCCCACGGTTTCCGCCGCGATCCGCGGCTGCACCGAAGCTCAGGGGCGCGACCAACAGGATCAGTAATCCAATCGCTAGCACGTACGGTATCACGCTTCGATTCGACATCGAAATGCACTCCTCCAAGATCCCCGACGGAACCCCCGCCGAGCGGTTCCTGATGCGCGTGACCGTAGAAAAAACTTGGCCCGCACGGGAGAAACCGCTATCGAATCTGATAGGACGACGCGATGCGAATCCAATTTCGTTTCGTCATCGGGTCGCGCGAGACCTAGGGAGCCGGTGGTTCCGGATCCGCAATTCGTCGAACCTCGACGACGACGCCGGGTGCACCGTAGTCCTTCGTGGCGGAGATGTCGACAACTTGGCTGTCGTCCGCGAAGATGACGTACGTGAGTGAATCTAAGACGCTCCGGCAAAGTTTGTCTAAATCGGGCCTTTTGTCCGGCCATACCCGCCGTCTCTTCGGAGCGGATTTCGGTTTCGGGATTCCGAAGTGCAATTCAATCCCAACCGGACCTTCCCAGGGCTCATCCGGGGCGAACCGCTGCGCGACGTCGGCCACGATTCGTCGCCAACTCGAGAGGCCCTTCGCCGTCGAGGTGATCACCGGCTTCCCCTTCACGACGAAGGCCCGAGTGGAGCCCTGCGGGACGGGGAGACCGTGAACTCGGAACGAGATGAGCGAGTTCGTCCGGACGCCTCCCGAAACCGGGAAGACGGACCGATCGGCCGAGCGCACCGCATGGTCCGTGGGGACCGGATCCTTGCTCTTCGGCATGCGGGTCGCCATTTCCCATCCTCACCCCCGTGGCGGCGGCGGTGTCTGACGTCCAGCGGACAATGCCTCGCGCGGTATTAACATTTCTCCGGGCTCGGCTCGCTAACTATCTTCGGCGGGTATTTAGCCGCTTCCCTGGGATCGGTAACTCCGGCGCCTACTTGATTGCTGTCCTCGCGCGGTCGATGTTGTCCACGACAAGCGCGATCTCTGTCCGACCGTTCTTCGACCCGAGGATGTAGATCGAATGGACGTTGATGCTCGCGCGGGCGAGACGCCGGGCGACCTTCGCGAGTTCGCCGGGTCGATCCATGAGCTCGAGGTTGAGGATGTCGCTGAGCTCGTACTTCATGCCCGCGGTCGCGAGAGCCTTCTCCGTCGTCTGGACGTCCTGCGTCACGACCCGCAGGAAGGAGGCATCGTGCTTCGATTCGCTGGCGATCGCCCGGATGTTCACCGCCGCACCGGCGAGCGCCTCCGTCACGCGCGCAAGCTCTCCGGTTTTGTCGGCCACGAAAACCTTGAACTCTTTCATCGAACTCCCCACCTAGGCGCGGTGGTGAATCGCTTCCGAGCATAGAAAAGTCTTGCTCACGGCAGGTGACGACGCGAGCGCGTCACGGAACCAGTCGGTTCCGGTCCCGTGGGAACAGGATCGCTTCCCGGATGTTCGGCAGGTCGAGCAGCTTCTGGACGAACCGGTCCAGGCCGAAGCCCCAGCCGCCGTGCGGGGGCATCCCGTACCGGAAGGCCTTCAGGTAGAACTCGAAGCTCTCCGGGTTGAGCCCTTTCTCTTTCATCTTCGCGACGAGCGTCTCGTATCGATGTTCGCGCTGGCCGCCCGAGGCCATCTCGTCCCCCCTGTACTCCAGGTCGAACGAATACGAGTACTCGGGTTCGTCGGCTTTCGACATGACGTAGAACGGCTTGATGTCGCTCGGGTATTCCGTGATGAAGAACAGGTCGTGGCCCTCCTGGCCGAGGGCCTGTCCCAGGAGCTTCTCGCCCTCCGTGTCGATGTCGTCGCCGTCGCGCACGCGCTTGCCCCGGCCCCGGAGGATCTCGAGGGCTTCCGGGTATGGGACATTCCGGAGCGGGATCTTCGGTCGCTTCGGATCCGCGTGGAGGAGCTCGAGCTCGGCTCTCGCGTCGGCCCGCACGCGCTCGATCGCATGGTCCACGGCGCCCGCGAGGACCCGCAGCACATCCTCTTGGTGCGCAATCCACGCCACCTCTCCGTCGAAGGACGTGAATTCGGTGACGTGCCGCACGGTGTCCGAGGGCTCCGCGCGAAACGCCGGAGCGATCTCGTAGACGCGGTCGAAGCCGGTGGCCATGAGCATCTGCTTGTACAGCTGCGGGCTCTGACTCAGGAACGCGCGACGGCCGAAGTAGTCCGTCTGAAACAGCGTCGCACCGCCTTCCGCTCCCGCGCCCGCGAGCTTCGGCGTCTGTACTTCGACGAACCCCTCCCGATCGAGGTACGCGCGCAGCGCCGCCGCGACGAGTGCCCGCACCCGGAAGATCGCCCGCCGCTCCGGCTTCCGGAGGTCGAGGACGCGGTTGTCGAAGCGGGTGTCCATCTCCGCACCGACTTTGTCCGCGACGGGGAGCGGCAGCGGCGCGGCGGCGGGACTGATCACCTCGGCGGCGGAGGCGACGAGTTCCCAGCCGTTGCGGACCTGCGGATTGGGCTGGATCGTCCCTCGCGCGACGACGACGCTCTCGCGGACGAGGTGGGCCGCGGCGTCGAAGAGGGCCTCGTTGACTTTCTTCTTCACCGTGACCTGGAACGTCCCGGACCGCTGTCGCACGATGAGAAAGGCGATCCCGCCGAGGTTGCGCACGTCCTCGACCCAGCCCGCGAGGGAGGCCTCCTTCCCTCCATCTCCCGGTCCGATCGACTCGATCGACCGGAGGGGGTTCGCCATGGAGGCGCGGAGAACGGCGAGGTCTATTAAAGGAATCGGTGAAGGCGAAAAGATTTCAGCGGGCGACCGCGATTTTTTCTTTCGTCCGCGCGACCTCTTTCTCCCGGTCGGCCTCGCTCGGCACGAACTGGACGTGGGGGTACGCGAACTGGACCCGCGGCTCCGCGAGGAACCTCTCGTAGATCCGCTTGACGAGGCGCGTGCGGTAGGAGCCCTTCGCGAAGACCGGGCAGAAGTAGACGAGGCTCAGGTCGATCGAGGACGCGCCGAGGCTCCAGCCGACCTTTGGCTCTTCCGCCATGTAGTCCGCGAGGTCCGCGAACTCGTACTTCGCGCGGAGGTGCGCCCGGTTCTCACGCATCATCGGTCCGACGATTTCCTCCGCGGCATCGAGGAGGATCTTCTCCGCGAGCTTCATGTCGCTCTCGTAGGTCACGTTCACGATGAGCTGATCCCAGACGAACGGGGTGTCCTTCGTGTAGTTGAAGACGTTCCCCTTCAGGATCTGGCTGTTCGGGATCGTCACGTATCGACCCGTGAAACTGTCGCCGTACAGGAGGCCGCCGAACTCGCGGAGCGTCGTGTTCATCGGCGAGATCTCGACGACATAGCCTCGCGTATTGTTCATCTCGATCCGGTCCCCGAGCTTGTAGAGGCCCATCGAGACACACACGATCCAGCCGACCACGTTGAGGAGCGGCTCCTGCATGACGTAGATCAGCGCGGCGGACACGAACGCAGTGCCGAGGAACCCGAACTGCTGCGCGCCCCCGCCGATCACCACGAAGAAGACGAGCGCAATGACGACGCCCCAGACGACGTAGGAGACGAGCTGGAAGTGCGCGAAGATGTCCGCCTCGTATCGGACGTGGCTCTTGAGCGCGGCGCGGAACACGGGGCGCAGGACCTCGAGGAGCGCCTTCGTGGCGACCAGGAGGGGGATGATGAAGACCCACGGCTCGAAGGACGCCAGGTATTCGGGGGAGCCTTGGGGGAATCCGGGGATTTGCACGACCCCGGCGAGGGCCAGGATGAACGTGAGCACGATCGCCGCGATGATGACCCAGAGGAGGGCTCGCGCTTTCCGCCAGTCGTTGACCTTCACTGACATCAACGACCGGCTCACGCGTTATTTAATCCCGGTGGCGAGGTTATCAGGGATGAAAGGCGACGCGCCACGATCGCGGCCGGCCACCGAAAAGTCCTTTGAGACGGGGCGCTTCGGCGAGGCGCGGTGGGCGGGAGTTGGCGGAGCCGATCATCGATGTCCGGGGGCTGAAGAAGGCCTACGGGGACATCAAAGCCGTCGACGGTATCGACTTCGCGGTGCGCGCGGGGGAGATCTTCTCGCTCCTCGGGCCGAACGGCGCCGGCAAGACGACGACGGTCGAGATCCTGGAGGGGCTGCGGGACCCGACCGCCGGGCAGGCGCGCGTCTTCGGCCAGGACGTGCGCACGGGATACGGCCAGATTCGCGAGCGGGTCGGTGTGCTCCCCCAGGACTTCGAGCCGTTCGACCGCCTCAAGCCTCGGGAGGCGATCCGCTACTGGGCCGCGCTGTTCGGGCGGGACATCGACCGCGAGCGGGTCGACTTGCTCCTCGACGTCGTCGGCCTGAAGGACCGCGCGGACTCTCTGGCGATGACCCTGTCCGGCGGCGAGAAGCGTCGCCTGGGCATCGCGATGTCCCTCGTCGGTCAGCCGGACCTCGTGTTCCTCGATGAGCCAACAACGGGACTCGATCCGGCGGCGCGGCGCGAGCTCTGGGCGCTCATCCGAGACCTCAAGGCCCGCGGGAAGACCGTCGTCCTGACGACCCACTACCTGGACGAGGCCGAGCAGCTTGCGGACGAGGTCGCGATCATGAACCACGGGCGGATCATCGCCCGTGGGACGCCGGCCGATCTCATTGCGCGGATGGGCAGTGGGACGACGATCGTCCTGTCCGGCGCGGGCCAGGCTGCCGTCGACGCGCTTGCGGCCGTCGGGATCAAATCGGAGCTCGAAGACGGCAACGTACTCGTCCACGTGCAGACCGCGACCGACCTTCGTGGCGTCTTGGCGCGCGTCACGGCGATCGACGTGCCTCTCGGCGAAGTCTACACGAAACGGGGAACCCTCGAGGACGTCTTCCTCAAGCTCGTCGGAGCGCGCATGCGGGAGGGGGAGCTCGCCTCATGAATCGCGTCGTCGCGGATGTATGGGCGTTCGGGACTCAGTTCATCCGATCTCGGGTCGGTGCCTTCTTCGCCCTTGCCTTCCCGCTGATCCTTATTCTCCTGTTCGGCGCGATCTTCAGCGGGAGTGGGACGAGCGTCGTTCCCATTTACGTGCAGGATTTGGACCGGACCAACGAGAGCTTCCGGTTCCTGGACACGCTGAACCAGACGTCCATCGTCCAGTATCATGCGATTCCCACGAACTTCCTCATCACGGACTACATCCGCTCGAACTCGATCAACACGGCGCTTCTGATCCCGGCAGGCTTCGGGGATGCGGTACGGCGCGCGCAGGCCAACGACACCACGGCCCACGTCAACGTGACGCTCTACGGGGATCCGACCCAGGCCACCTATGGGATCGCGGTGGGTGCGGTCAGCGCCGCCGAGACGCAGCTGAACTTCGAAATCGCGCGACGGCCCCCGGTCGTCGGCACGGAGTCGGAACGGATTTCCGTTCGCACGCTGACGTACATCGACCTCTTCCTTCCGGGTGTCATCGGCTTGACTGTCCTGACCAACCCGCTGTTCGGGATGACGAACGTGTGCGCGGAGTACCGCACGCGAAAATTCTTCAAGTTCCTCGCGACGACGAAGCTCTCGAAGGGCGAGTGGCTTGCCTCGAAAGTCATCTGGTACTCGATCCTCATGCTCGCCTCGACCGCGATAATGTTCGTCGTCGAGCGTGTGGCCTTCGGCGGCTCCGTGGAGATCACGCCTCTGTCAATCGCCTTGATCCTTGCTGGGACGTTCGAGTTCACGAGCATGGGGATGATCCTCGGCCTCTACGTCCGGGACACCGAGACGGCCGCCGCCGTTGCGAACGCGATCGGTTTTCCCATGATGTTCCTCGCGGGGTCCTTCTTCCCCGTCGACACGATGCCGCCAGCGCTGCAGTCCCTCGCGCGGGTGCTACCGCTCACGTACATCAACGAGGGCTTGCGGGCTACGATGGTCTTTGGCAACGACGGGACCGCGTTGCAATACTTGCTCATCACGCTGGTAATCGGGCTGGCACTGTTCCTCGTGCCCGCAAAGGCTCTGTCTTGGAAAGCGAAGTAGGGTGCATCGGATTCCCCGCCACACCGCACCGTCGGCGAGAACCAGGACCGTCTAGATGAATTCCGCAAACTTAGCGACGAGTTCCGGCCGCGTCTCCTTGAGCACCTTGAGGATCGCGCGGACGCTGAGCTTGTGCACGCCGACCTTCGCGAGGATCTCGATGATGTCGTCGAACTCTTTGTCGGAGAGTGTCACGAGCTTGTTCTTCGCGAGCCAGTTGCGGTACAGATTCTCCTCGAGCTTCGCGCGCCATCCCTTCTCGTACTCCATGAGCGCGGCTTCGGCGAAGTCGCCGGATTCGTTGCACTTCGCGAGGACGTTCCCGAGGATCATACCTGCGACCATGCCGTTCCCGATGCCCCCGCCCGTGATCGGATCGATCATCCGCGCCGCGTCGCCGACGAGGGCCATCCCGTTCCCGACGGACTTCTTGATGGGCGGGGCGGTCGAAACGCCTCCCGTGACCATGTCGAGCGGCTGTGCATGTTCCATCCGAGGATCTTGCTCAATCCAGCGGTCGAGGAATCCTTTGATGTCCATTCGGCTCTTCAGGCGGTCGAGGGAGACGCCGATCCCGACGTTCGCGGTGGACTCGTCCTTCGGGAAGACCCAAATGTAGCCTGCGGGCGCGCACTTACCGAGCCAGAACTCGCAGTAGTCCGGAAAGTCGTGACCCTCGCCGATGTTCGTGAGGCGGTACTGTAGTGTGCCCGTGATGTCTCCGGCCCGCAGGAGGGTCTTGAACCCGGCCCAGCGGCCCACCTGGCTCTCGTAGCCGTCCGCCGCGACGACGCATTTCGCCTCGATCGTCAGCTCGTCCTCGAGGCGCTTCGCACGGATCCCGCGGACCCAGCCGTCGTCCTTGACCACCGCCGTGGCGGTCGTCTTGAGCCAGATGTCCGCGCCCGCCTTCGCGGCTTCCTTGGCCACGGCCTTGTCGAACGCGTCCCGCTCGAGGACGATGCCTACCTCATTCCCCGCGTGGGCCTCCTCGATCGTGAGCTCCGTGCCGTTCGGGGAGAAGATCTTCGCACCCTTGACTTCGCGGCCCACCCACTTCCGGTCAAAGGGGAGCTTCGTGTCCTCGACGAAGTGGCGGGCCAGCCCTTCGCCGCACCGAACGGGGGAGCCGATCTCCTGGCGCTTCTCGATCAGCAGGGTCTTGCAGCCGCCCATCGCGGCGTAGCGTGCCGTCATCGAGCCGGATGGACCGGCGCCGACAACGACGACATCGTACTGGTACGAAACCATCCTAGCACCGACAAAGGCGGCGGTTCATCGACTTGCGATATAAGAAATTACCTCGGCGCTCGGCCGCTGGCACCGAGTCGTAACCCGGAGGATACTTTGAACCCGCCCGAGGTGTATGAGCGCGCCGGAGGGGACGTCGCATCCGCCACGAACTGCCACGATGCGCCGTGTGCGGGGACATGGACATTCTCCTCCTCGGGAAAGGCATGGTGCGCTGCCGGACGTGCGGCGTGGTGCCGGGACCCGCGAAGGCAGCCTGGACGACGGCGATCGGTCACCTCGCCGCGCGGATTCTCATTCTGTCGGCCGCGGTAGCGGTCGCCGATGTGCTCGTCGCCGTCATCGTCGGCCGAGGGAATGTAGCCGGAGCGTACTCGACGGTCGTGTTCGTCTCGGGCGTGGCGATCCTAATCCTTGGCGGCGTGAAGGGCGGCGCTCCCCGAGGGTCTGGGGTGTACACATCCGGTAGCGAGGTGCGCGCTCGGTTCGGGCGGACGAGTCCGAGCCTGGATGCGGCGTTGCTGCTCGGAGGGCTCCTGCTCATCGCTGTGGGTCTGATTGTGCACTACACGATTGGCTAGGGCTACTTCATCGTGTGGAGCTTGTGGCCGCGGGGGTAGTCGATCGCCCCGACCGGGCAGACCTTGACGCACATGCCGCACTGCGTGCAGTCCTCGTTGAACGTCAGGTAGACCTCGTTCAGGAAGATCGCGTTCGTCGGGCACGTGCCGACGCAGGCTCCGCAATGCATGCAGAGCATGTCGTCGATCGCCATGATGCCGTTGTCCCGGACCGAGGGACGGATCGACACCACTTGCTCAGGCATGCCGCGACCGCCACTCCTCGATCGGCACCGCGAACTTCTTCTCGATCTCTTCGCGGAAGTTCGGCCCCGTGTTGTACGCGCAGAACGGGATGACCTTGCCGTCGGGCGTGGCGTAGTGGATGACGCAGCGCTTCACGCGCTCGATGTCGTAGTTGTAGTTGTCCTGGAAGTGCATGCCGCCCACGTACATCGTGGACCAGGAGAACTCTGCCGCGCCGGCCTTGTCGCCCTTCGTGAACATCCGGTTCAGGATCTTCAGCATCTTGGCGAGGCCCATGCCCTCGGGCGCCTCCTCCGGCTTGAAGTGCCGCTTCAGGAGCTGCAGCGCCTTGAGCTTCGACGTGAACTTGATCTTCTTGTCCTTCGTGTCCTGCGCCAGGAGCCAGAGGTCCTCCATGAGGCCCTCGACGTCGATGAACCGCGTGATCGGCACCGGGTCCTTCCCGTTCTCGAGGAACAGGTACGACGCGAGGCCGCACGCCGGGTGCGACGTGAAGGAGGGCTTCGCGGTGTCCGTGAGGACACTCACGAGCTCCGAGATCGGCGACACGAAGGGCACCGGGTACCAGTCGTCGCGCGTGAGGTAGCCCGTCTGCTCCTCGAGGTCGTACGCCAGGTCGCTGAGGGTGTATCGCAGCTTCCGGCGGTCTTCCTCGGGGATGCGGCCCGTCAGGCTGACCGGCTGGAAGTTGACGCCCTTCACGACGTCGCGGTTCTTGATCGCGTAATTCAGGATCTCGCCGGCCTGGTCGTCGTTGAAGGAGTTGACCATCGTCGGCACGAAGCAGATTGTCGGGGTGATGACGCCGCGCGCCTTGCGCTCGCGGACGCGCTCGATCACCTTGAGTTTGATGTCCAGGAGCGGCCGGCCGCGGGCCTTGATGTAGTTCTCTTCGCGCAGGCCGTCGAACTGCAGGTAGATCGTGTTCAGCCCGGACTCCGCGACCTTGTCGAGGAATCCGTCCTCGGTCGCGAGCCGGATGCCGTTCGTGGCGACTTGGACCTGGGCGAAGCCCATTTCCTTCGCCGCCTTCACGATCTCGGGGAACTGCGGGTAGATCGTCGGCTCGCCGCCGGCGAACTGGATCGCCGCGACCGGGATCGGTCGCTGGGCGCGCAGCACCGCGAACTCGTAGACGATCTGTTCGAACGTCGGCTCGAACACGTACCCGGCCGCGTTCGCGTTCGCGAAGCAGATCGGGCACTTCAGATTGCATCGGTTCGTGAGGTCGATGTTGCAGAGCGACGTGGCGGAATAGTGGAGGTTGCACAGGCCGCATTCGTACGGACACACCTTCGCGTCCACGATCTGCGGGTTCGCAAGCCCGACTCCGTCGAAGGCCCAGTTCTCGGCACGGAGGTACATCTCCGCATCGGACCAGCACACCTCGTCGAATTCGCCGTGCTCCTTGCACGTCTTCTTCATCTTGAGGGCGCCGTCGCCGATGTAGAGTGTGGCGGGGATGACCTTGAGGCATTCCGGACACAGCGATCCGGTGCGGCGGGGTAGGCCCTTCTGGAGCTTCGAGGGCATGACGACCATCGCATCATCTTGCCGGGATTCGCGGTACATGTTGCGGACCGCGCCGATGGCGTAGTCCGTGCCGCAGAGAGACATGTTTTGGCACCTCTGATTTCCCCGTCTAATTCTAGGCGAGATGATAACCGTTTTGTAGTTTGTGCTACTACAAGATTTTCAGGGGGGGGGGGGGTTCGAGGGCCGTTCGAGGGTCAAAACGACGGTCCGCCATAGTTCGATTGTCCGGTTTCGACCTTTCGGAGTTCGGCAAGAACCTCGTCAAGGTCGCGGAACGAGCGTCCGGGAAGGGTGGCTAGGATCGCCGCGGCGTGGATGCGGGTGCGTTCGTCCGCATCGACGACCTTCCAGCCGTGGTCTTGCACGAGAGTGTCCCTCGTCGCCGGGAACCGGGCGTCGGGCCGGAGCACCTCTTCGAGCGAGGCGAGTCCTCGAGCCGACGTGGCCGGTGGGAACGAGCCCGTCCGCTTGAACGCGGTGAACCGGGCCGCGTCCTTGTACATCCGAACGCCGTGGAACGTGAATGCGGCGCGAACCGCATCCCCGCTCGCCCGGTCGATCGCTCGCAGCTCGTCGTCGTCGAACTCGTACACGTTGTGGGGTCCCGGGCCGAAGAGACGGGTGTAGACCGTGTCGGATGCCACCCGCGGCCTCGCCTGGGAGAGATCGACGACGTCCAGGACGCCGAGGTCTTCCATGGCCGCCTGGGCGGCGGGCGGCAACGCTCCTCGACGGTGGGCGCGGGCCTCCAGGCCGATCCGTGGGCCATCATCGACGAGAGCGAGCAGGTCCGCGAGTCCCCGGACCTGGTCCGCCTCCAGTGGGAGATCCGGTGGCGTCTCCAAGACGAGAAACGGGGCGTCAAGGATCTTTGCGATCTGGACATCGTGCGCGAAGGCCCTTCGCGCGGGGCCCGAGGCTCGAAGGCGGTCGACGTGGGAGATGCCTCGAAACGCCTTCACGGCGAACGTGAAACCGGCCGGCGCTCGAGCCCGCCAGCGGCGCGCGTACGGCTCCGGCACGGGGCGATAGAAGTTCGCGTTCACCTCGACGAATCGGAACGCATGAGTGTACGACTCGAGGCCGCCGCCAAAATAGCCCCAGCCGCCGGCGCCGACAAGCGGCTCGCCCATGGGTCGTCCGATGCCTCAGAGCGGCTTAAAGCCGTGGCGCAGAGGCCCCTGAAACTGCTTCCGGCTATACGATAATGTATCGACGCCGCGTTAGCGTGAGGGCCATGGTCCGGCTCCGGTTCGGATGCAGCGGGTGGGACTACCAAGAGTGGATCGGCCCCTTCTACCGAAACGCGACGGAGTCGAAGCTCCGTGCCTTTTCGCGGGTTTTCGACACGGCGGAAATCAACTCGACCTTCTACCGGTCGCCCTCGCCCGGGATGGTCCAGGGTTGGGCGCGCCACACCCCCGAAGACTTCGTATTCGCCGCCAAGGTGCCGCAGACCGTCACGCACGATCGGCTTTTGGACCTCGCGCAGGGCGCGGACAAGGACCTCCTCGCGTACTGCGAACTCATGCGGCCGCTCCTGGACGCGGGCAAGCTCGGACCGCTGCTCTTGCAACTCCCGCCGCGCCTCCGGTTCGAGGAGCGGATGATCCACCGCTTTCTCGACATCCTGCCGCGCGACTTCACGTTCGCCTTGGAACCGAGGAACAAATCCTGGATGGCCCTCGAGGCGTTCGACCTGCTGCGTTCCACCGGAGTCGCGTACACGATCGTCGACGAGCCGCTGCTCCCACCGGACCTGCACGTCACCTCGCGTCTCGCCTACGTCCGGTGGCACGGCCACGGGACCTCGACGTGGTACGACTACCGCTACTCCGAGGGCGAGCTGACCTCGTGGGTCCCGAAGGTGCAGCAAGTCGCCTCCCAGGCCGACACCGTCTACGGGTTCTTCAACAACCACTTCCACGGCTACGCCCCGGAGAACTGCGTCCAGATCCTACGCATGCTGGGCGTCCAGACCCAGGAGCAGGCGCGGGCCTTGCAACGGATCGACGGATTCCGCAAGCAGGCGACGGGCGCCGCCGTCCGGACTCGGGCGCTCACCCTCGAGGACTTCGGCGCCGACGTACCGAAGGACGCGCTCGTCGACGCGGCGCTCGGGAAGTTCATGGACACGGGCCGACTGGACCGCGCGAAGCGCATCGACTCGCGGGACGTCGAGATCACGCGAGACGGGGATGTCATCCTGGCAAGGGTCGGGGACTACCGCGTCGAGATCGATCCCGAGGCGAAGACCATCACGCACGGTTGCGACGACTGGAAGAAACGGATGGACCGCCAGGATTTCTGCAAACACGTCGCGAAGCTGTTCCTGAGCCTTCCGAAGGCGGACGCGCTCTCACGGCTCGAGGCGATCGCCGCGGCCCGCGACGCATGGACGTTCCAAGGGCCCAGCGCGTGAGCCGTCCCCCGACGCGGAAAGGTTAACGGCGCACGGCGATGCGCCCCGGTCGATGGGCGTCCTCCTCACCCCGATCACGGTCCGCCATCCGACGACGCTCGACGCCCTCCGCGGACGGACCGTCGCCGTGGACGGGAACCTCGAACTGTACCAGTTCCTCTCGATCATGCGGACTCGCGAGGGCGAGCCGTTGCAAGATCACAGCGGTCGGGTGACCTCACACCTGAACGGACTCATCTTCCGGACGACGAGGCTCCTCGCGGATTACGACATCCGTCCCGTCTTCGTCTTCGACGGCCCGCCGCCGGAGTTGAAGCGGGAGGAGATCCGCAAGCGCCGCAAGGCCCGCGAAAAGTCTCGGCGCGAGTACGAGGCCGCTCGGGAAGCGGGCGACCTCCAGACGGCGTGGTCGAAAGCCGTCATGACCTCGCGTCTCACACGGCCCATGGTGGAGGAGGCGAAGACCTTGCTCTCGCTCCTCGGGCTGCCATGGATTCAAGCCCCGAGCGAAGGCGAGGCCCAGGCGGCCTTCCTCGCGCGACGCGGAGACACCTGGGCGGCCGGCTCGAAGGATTACGACTCCCTGTTGTTCGGGGCGCCTCGCCTCGTCCGCTTCCTCGCAGTCGCCTCGACGGAGTTCCTGCCGAGTCGCGGACGCTCGCGCGCGGTGCCTCCGGAAGTCCTCGACCTGGAGGAGAACCTCGGCGCTCTCGGGCTCACGCGGGACCAACTCATCGACGTCGCGCTCCTCGTGGGAACGGATTTCAACGAAGGCGTGAAGGGGATCGGGCCGAAGACCGCGGTCAAACGGATCCGAGAGTGGGGCTCGCTCGATGCGGCGCCCTCCGAGATTCGAGTGCAACTCCCGGAGACCCTCGAAGCGATCCGCGCATTCTTCCGGGATCCTCCCGTCACGACGGAGGCCGTCCCGTCCGCGGGGCGCGTGAACCCGGAGGGCGTGATCCGGTTTCTCAGCGACGAACGCGATTTCTCCCGGGTGCGCGTCGAGTCCGTCCTGGAGCGGATGCGCCCTTCGCCGCCGCCGATCCGGCGACTCGAGGACTTCGGATAACGTTGGGACGGTGTCCGAACCGCATCGCGCGAAACGGTTAATTAGCCAGACTCGGATGACGCCGGGTCCTGCGCGGGGGAAACGGTGGGGCGCGGGACATTGAGGAGGAGAGGGATTTGGAACAGACGACCCCTGTTGAGAAGAAGCCTAGGAGCCGAAGGACGCTCTATGCGCTCGTGGCCGTGATTGTCGTCGCGATTCTCGTGATTGGCGCGGTGGCGTACATCCTGTCGACGCCGCCGAAGAAGTACCAGCTCGAGCTCTGGTTCAACAGCTCCGGACACTACGGGGACACGGAGGACGAACTCGCAACCGTGCTGAAGAACAGCATCGAGTCCTGCGGGAAGGTCGCCGTCACCCTGAAGTCCGAGATCTGGGCCGACTACCGACAATCGCGGAATCAGGGCAAGCTGCCGTTCTTCCTGCTCGGATGGTATCCGGACTACAGCGACACGGACGACTACATTGCGCCGTTCCTCGCGAGCTCCGGCTCGCCGAGCTTCGGGTCCTTCTACAGCAACGCGAGCGTGGACGGGTGGGTCTTGCAAGAACAGACCTCGACGGACCCGGCGGTGCGCCTGGACGCCTTCAACAAGATCCAGGACAAGCTCGCGGCAGACGTGCCGTACATCCCGCTGTTCTCCGGTTACCAGGAGACCGCGTACGTGAACGGCATGACGGGCGTGGTCCTCCACCCGATCATGTTCAAATGGTTCATCGTGGACAAGCCAGGCTCGTCCGAATTCAACGTGTCAACGACCGACACCATCACGTCGCTCGATCCCGCCCTCGCCTATGACTTCTTCTCGATCGAGCTCGTGAACCAGATCTTCGACACGCTGATCACGTACGAGCCGGTCACGTCGAACCTCGTGCCCTCGTTGGCCACGCAGGTCCCGACCGTCGCGAACGGTGGCGTCACGGCGGACGGAATGAACTACACGTACGTCTTGAAGCCCGGGCTGCACTTCAGCGACGGGACCGCGCTCAACGCGACCGTCGTAAAGCGGGCGCTCGACCGCACGATCCGGCTCAACGACCCCGGCGGCGCGGCGTTCCTGCTGTGGGACTCGGGAAAACTCGGCCGCGACGCGACCAACGGGAACAACACCCCGGTCGGCGCGATCAACGTGTCTCCGGACGATGTGACGATCCGGTTCCATCTGTCCGCGCCGGTGGCGTTCTTCAACGACATCATCGCCTTCTCGGTGTCGTCGATCGTCCCCTGGAGCTACGACCAGAACGCGGCGCAGACGGATGCGGTGGGCAGCGTGATCGGATCGGGCCCCTACGTGCTGTCGGGCTACACGCCGAACCAGCAGTTCGTCCTCACGCGAAACCTGTTCTACAACACGCCGCTCCTCTACCAGTCGTTCGGGTACTCGGTCATCCCGGTCGAGGACAAGGTGACGATTAACCGGCGCCTGACGTCGACCGCGTTGACGCAGGACTTGCAGGCGTCGCCGAAACTCACGGACATCGTCTACCGGACGCTGACGCCGGAAGATCTCGCGACCCTCCAAGCGCAGAAGTCGGGACTGGGCCTCACGGTCAACATCGCGACGAGCCCGTTCATCCGCTATCTCGTGTTCAACGTGCAACCGAACAACCCGGTTGCAATCACGGATGTGCGGGTGCGGCAGGCGATCGCGTACAGCGTGGACCGTGCGGTCATTAAACGGGACGTGTTCGCGAACAACGTCGAACCGCTCTACAGCCTCGTGCCGCCCGGATTCTCGTTCAGCGCGCCGTACTACAAGCCCGTCTTCCAGACGAGCTACGGGGACGCGAAGTGCGCGAGCGCGAACGCGATCTGGACGCAGCTCGGCTTCGCCGCGGACTTCGGGATGCGGCACCTCGTCGCCAGGGACTCGTGATCCCTGGCCCTTCCCCCTTTCGAGGAGCGGGGAAAGTTCTTAGGCCCCGACGACGTTGAACGCGAGGGTTGATGGCGAGAGGCCGGTCCCTCCTGGCGTATGCGGTGACCCGGGCCGCCCTCGCAATCCCCATGCTCCTGATCTTGCTGACGGCCATTTTCTTCATCTTGCGCGTGTTGCCGGGCGATCCGGTCCTCGCGCTTTGGGGCGGTCGGGAGCCACCGCCGGAGGTGATTCAGGCCGCCCGCGTCGAACTGGGCCTCGACAAGCCGCCATGGCAGCAATACCTCGACTACATGTCCCATTTCTTCCGGGGCGACCTGGGGCGCTCAATCGGAACGTACTATTTCGGAAAGCCGGTGATCGGCGAGATTGCCCTTCGGCTGCCCGCGACCGTCGAGATATCCGTCGGCGCAATGATCGTGGCCAGCGTCGTCGGGGTCGTCACCGGCGTCGTCGGCGGCGCTCGCCGGGACACGAAGTTGGATGTCGCGGTCCGGTTGTATGGGACCGTCATCTGGGTCATCCCGATCTTCTGGCTGGGCCTCGTCTTCCAGATGGTGTTTTCGATCTGGCTCGGGTGGCTTCCACCGCACGGACGCTGGCAAGGATCCGACTACCCGAGGACCGTGACCGGGATGTACACGCTCGACTCCCTACTCGAAGGGAATCTCGATCATTTCTGGAAGGCGGTCCGCCATCTCATCCTGCCCTGGCTGACACTCGGTCTCGTCCTCGGCGGTTTCTTCACGAAGACTGTGCGCGCGAACATGCTCCGGACGATGATCGCCGACTACACGGAGGCTGCGCGAGCGCGCGGCGTTCCGGAGCGTCAAGTGGTCACGCGCCACGCATTCCGGAATGCCCTCGTCCCGGTGGTCACCGTCCTGGGGTTGCAGTTCGCGATCCTCTTTGCAGGCGCCGTGCTTACCGAGAGGACATTCTCGATCGACGGCATGGGAAACTTGCTGCTCGAATCGATCGACACGAAGGACATGACAATGATCCAAGGCGTCGTGGTTGTGTACGCGGCGATCATTGTCGTCATCAGCCTCGTGATCGATCTTCTCGGTGCCATCATCGACCCACGCATCCGGTTGTAACCCATGGGCGCTCCTCCGCGAGGCCGCCTCGAGTCATGGATTCCCCGCCATTCGATCGTGGGCCGGATCGTCCATCCGCTATTCGAGGAACGCCGGAGCCTGGCGGGACGCATGAGCTGGGTCGGGCTCGGGTTGCTCGTCGCGTTCCTCGTCGTCGCGCTCGGCGCCAACGTCATCGCGCCCTTCGATCCGATCCTTCCGACCGACGCAATCAATGTACCTCCATGGACAACCATGACCGTCGCCCGCAATGAGACCTACGCGGCTTGGCTCGCCGTCGGAAACTGGACCCAGCCCTCGCTCGGCCAGAGGATCGACGGGAAGGGTACATTGACGAACGCCACAGGGGACGTGATGCAGCTGCTCTCCTTCCCCCTCGATGTGAAGCGAGACGCCGTCCTCTCGGTCGGCCTGTTTGTCATCCTCTTGAGCAACGGGACCGCCCCGGGCCAGTACCTGACCATCGAAGCGAGCCGCGACGCGGGCGTCACGTGGTTTCCGGCGATCGACATCCGCATCCTCGATCAGCCCGAGCGGATCGATCTCACCGGACTGACAAGTTGGCATGCCGCGGACCTCACTCGCGATACGTTCACGCTCCGGATCACGCACCGCGCCGACGCGGGGGCCGGCAACCTCACCGTTGACTACGTTGGCGCGACGGCAGACTGGCAGAGCTACTGGCACCTGATGGGCACCGATGCGATCGGTCGGGACGTGTTCTCGCGGGTGCTCTACGGCGCGCGGACGTCCCTGATCATCATGATCATCGCGGTGACCGTCGCGTTCATCCTCGGTTTCCCGATCGGCCTCTACTCAGGATATCGCGGCGGAAACTTCGACAAGGTGCTCGTCCTCGTGATGGACTCCCTCTATGCGTTCCCGGGCCTCTTGTTCGCCGGCCTCATCGCGGTTCTCTTGGGGAAAGGCGTCATTAACATCGCTCTCGCGATTACGGTGATCTACATCCCGCTGTACTTCCGCGTGACCCGCTCCCAAGTGTTGTCGGTACGCGAGGAACTATATGTGGAAGCGGCCCGGGCGCTCGGCGCCAAGCGCGCCCACATTATCCTCCGGTACATCGCGACGAACGTGATCATCGCGGTGCCCGTGATTTTCTCGCTGAGCGCAGCGGATGCAATCCTGACGGCGGCGGGGCTCTCGTACCTGGGCCTCGGCCTCAGCGGCGACATCCCGGATTGGGGCCTCGACCTTTCCGCCGGGGCGGCGCGGATCGACAACGGGATCTGGTGGTCGTCGTTCTTCCCGGGCCTCGCGATCGTCATGCTGACGATCGGACTCAGCTTCCTCGGCGAGGGCCTGAACGACATCATCAACCCGCTTTTGAAGAAGGAACGCGCGTGATGGAGCCGATCCTCGAGGCGCGCGACCTGACGGTTCACTACCGCACGAAGCGCGGGCCGATCCACGCGGTCGACGGCGTGAGCTTCGACCTCCGCCCGGGGGAGACGCTCGGCGTCGTCGGCGAGACGGGTTGCGGGAAGTCGACCTTGGGCAAGTCGATCCTGGGCATTCTTCCGCCGGGGACCGAGCGGTCGGGGTCGCTGAAGCTGCGCGGGCGCGAGCTGCTCGACGTGCGGCCGTCCGAGTATCGCAAGATGCGGGGCGAGGAACTCGCGCTGATTTTTCAGGATCCGATGACGCGCTTGGATCCGCTCATGACGATCCGAGATCACTTCATCGAGGCGATCCGGGTGCATCACCGGGAAATCTCGAAGGCGGACGCGACGGAACGCGCGGCGGAAGCGCTGCGTTCCATGGGGATCCCTCGCAGTCGACTCAATCACTATCCGCACGAGTTCTCCGGAGGCATGCGCCAGCGGATCATGATCGCGATGGCGATTGTCCTCAAACCGAAACTCCTTGTCGCGGACGAGCCGACGACCGCGCTGGACGTGATCGTCGAGGCCCAAATCCTCGATATCCTGCGGGATCTGAAACGGGCGTACTCGATGTCCCTCCTCCTGATCACACACAACCTCGGCATCGTCGCGGAGGTGTGCGACCGCGCGGCCGTTATGTACGCAGGGAAGTTCGCGGAGATTGGCTCCGTGGACGACGTGTTCCGCCACCGAATCCACCCGTACACGCAAGGCCTCCTGGAGAGCACGATCCATCTCCAGACGAAGGCCCTTCACTCGATCGACGGGCTGCCACCGAGCCTCCTCGATCCGCCGAGCGGTTGCCGCTTCCATCCGCGCTGCCCGTACGCGAAGGACATCTGCACACGGGAGGAGCCTGCCACGGTGGAATACCAACCAGGCCATCTCGCGGCGTGCCACTTCGGGAGCGACTTCCTGTGACGGAGGCGCCGATCCTTGCGGTCGAGGACCTCACGGTCCACTTCCCCGTCAAGGTCAATCCGGTCCACGCGCTGGGACAGATCATCGCGGAGCGCCTTCAAGGCTCGGAAGAGGAGGACGACCGGATTCGCCATCCGCGGGTCCATGCCGTCGACGGCATCTCCTTTGCGTTGCAGCGCGGCGAGATCCTCGGCCTCGTGGGCGAGAGCGGGTGCGGCAAGACGACGACCGGTCGAGCGGTGCTGCGCCTCGTCGATCCGACCCGTGGCACGATCCTGTTCGAGGGCCGGGACATCACCCATCTCCGAGAGAAGGAGCTCCGGCCTCTCCGTCCGCGGATGCAGATTGTGTTCCAGGATCCGCACGGCGCGCTGAACCCGGGGATGACGATCGGCCAGGCGATCATGGACGCGCTCCGCGTGCACGAGACGGCGGACGAAGCGGAAGCGAAGGATGCGACGTTGCGCGTCATGGGCGAAGTTGGGCTCACGCCGCCGGAGGACCTCTTCTCGAAGTACCCCGCCGACCTCAGTGGCGGACAGAAGCAGCGGGCGGTCCTCGCCCGTGCGATCATCCTCCGGCCGTCGCTGATCGTCGCCGACGAGCCCGTCGCGATGCTCGACATGTCGATCCGTGCGCGCATCCTCGAGCTCCTGTTGGAGCTGCGTCAGCGATACGGCCTCGCATATCTTTTCATCACGCACGACCTCGCGACCGCGAAGTTCGTCTGCGACCGAATTGCGATCATGTACCTCGGACGGATCGTCGAGATGGGCCCGACGGAGTTGATCTTCCGGGACCCGAAGCATCCTTACACGCGAGCGCTGCTTGGCGCGATCCCGGTCCCGGAACCGGGACGCGTGCGGGAACGGACGCTCCCGCGCGGCGAGGTACCGGACGCGATCTTCCCTCCGGCCGGCTGCCGGTTCCATCCGCGGTGTCCCGCGGCCTTGCCGTCGTGCGGATGGGAGGGCCGAGACTTCGTCGACTACCTGGAACAGCGGCGGCTCGACCCGATTCGCGCAAAAGCAGATGAGGCCGTCTTAGGAACGGAAGAGGCATGGCATGCCGCGGGGTTCTCCGCCCAGCGGAGGGTCCGAGAAGGTGATGCGGAGGCGATTGCCTCGTATGCCCGGGCGATTGCACCCGAGGCACCTGCCCCTCTCGCAAATGCGGTTGCATCGGTCGACGTCGTGGAAGACGGGGTTGTGGTCCAGTTCCGCAACCCGGACCCGCTTGGCCCGAAGGACGTGGAAGGCCGGATCGTGGAATGCCTGCTCTACTGATGCCAAGGGCTTAAATCGGCCGCGACCATCGGGCTCCCATGGAGGACCTCTCGGGATTCGCCGCGGCCCATCCGGAACTCTGCGACCCGAAGGCCGTCCGGGTCCCGGGCCACGGGACGATGCCCCCGCTCGAGGGCGCGCGCCCGTTCGAGTTGAGCGCCGATGCGCTCTCCGCGTACCGAGCGGAGGTCCCGAAGGATCCGGCGACGCTCCCCGCGATGCTGAAGATGGGCCCGGAGGCGGTCGCGTTCTACGCGAGCTTCCGCCTCGCCCCGGACCACTGGGGCATCTACGTCCGCGAGGCGGCTCTTCGGGCCCTGAAGGAGGAATACCACCGCATCATCTGGCGGGATCTCGGGAAGTACGCGGACCGCAACGTGGACGACGTCGCGGCGAAAGTCGAGATGACGCTCGTCCTCGACTATCTTCTCGCGCACAACCGGATTCACTTCCTCGTCGACAAGGCCGCCGCGGAATCGGAACTCGCCGCCGGCGCCGCCAAGTACGCGGCGTACCAGGCGGCCTGGTACAACCCGCCGCCGAAGCCGATCCTGAACCCCGAGGACATCGGGAACCTCGAGGAGGCGCTCGCGAACATCGAGGCCTTCCGGCAGTACATCAATCCCTCGTACGCGGAAGGCGTGTCCCGACTCGTCGAAGGTCGCCTCGACGAACGGAACGTGAACGAGTGGAAGGCCTTCTTCATCGGCGGTCGTTTCGCCGTCGAGATGGCGAACGTGTTCTCACGGCAGCCGCCCGGGTGGAAGGACTTCGCGAAGTTCCTCAACCGCAAGACCTCCGTCGGCGCGACGAACTACGTGCGGATCCAGTACTCGTACAACCCGGAGATGCTCGAACGCGGGCAGAAAGAATTGAGCCGCCGCGTCACGGGTGGCGCCGCTGACGGAGCCAACTTCTTCAAAGGGTCCGATCCCGAGTTCCCCCCCGTCTACCTGATATGACGGACCGGCGATGGATGGGCGCACGTTTTTATCGGCCGTCCTCCTGGTCGGGACGTGGCGGTCCCCGCGGAGAATCGGCTCCTCTGGACGGTCCACGCGCCGATGATGCTCCTCGTCCTCTTCTGGGGCCTCGCGTTCGTCGCAATCAAGGCGGCCCTCGCCTCCATGTCGTGGGTCACCCTCACGTTCCTTCGGTTCGCCATCGCGGACGTCCTCTTCGTCGCGTACCTCGTGAGGAGCGGCAACATTCGGCATCCGCCCGCGCGTCCCGACTTGCCAATGTTCGTCTTGCTGGCGCTCCTCGGCTTCGTCGGCTACCATCTCTTCCTGAATCTGGGGGAGACGGACCCGAGCGTCACCGCGGGGACCGCGTCTCTCATCATCGCGTCCGCACCCGCGTTCATGGCGCTCCTCGCGATTCCGATCCTGAAAGAGCGGCTCGGGAGAGTCCAGACCCTGGGCATCGCCTTGGCGTTCGCCGGCCTCGGGGTCATGATCCTGCTCGCGCGTCCGGAGAGCGCCTATCAGTTCCGCGCTTCTGAAGGCGCCCTGATCGTCGTGCCGCCCGCGATTTTCTCCGCGCTCTACGCCGTACTCGGCAAGAACTTCCTTCGCCGGTTTCCGCCCTTCACGTTCGTGGCGTGGACCCTCCTGATCGCGACCGGCCTCCTCGTCCCCCTCGTCCTCGCATTCGGCCCGACCTTCGTGCGCGACGTGTCCACGATGGGACTCGACGCGTGGGCCGCGGTGGCATTCCTCGGAATCTTCCCGACCTTCGTCGGGTACGGGATCTGGTTCCGAGCCCTCGCGCGGATTCCCGCGGCGTCGGCGGGTGCATACATCTATGCGAGCACCTTTGTCGCCATCCTCGGCGGGGTGTTGCTTCTGCAGGAGCCGGTGACCATCGGGACCGTCGTGGGCGGCGCGATGATCATCGTCGGCGTGGTGCTCGCTCAGAACCTCGGGAAGCGTCTCCGATCCCCGACCGAAGTCAGCGGCCCGCAGCGCGCATCGCCTTGAGGGTCTCCAACGCCCATCCGTGATGCGCGACGGCGTCGATGTCGGGAAGCTTCGTGAGTTTGAACCACTCCGCGGCGCCGACATTGCCGGTGGCCGACACCTCGAAGGCGCGCTTCATGGCGGCCCGGTAATGGAACGTCATGTGCCACGCGCCGTTCCCGAAGGACTCGATGTGTCCGAGTCGGACGCGAGGCACCTCGACCCCCACCTGCTCCCGGACGATCCGCTTCGCACCGTCTTCCGGGTGCTCCGCGAATCGCAGGTAGTCGTCCGGAAGGAACCAGCCCCGCTGACCGTCGTAGCGCCTCACGTCGCGGTATTTCACGAGCAGGACTCGATCTTCCGCGAAGAGCGCGACATCCGCGATGAGCTTGTGAACGGCACAATCGTCAGCCACCCGACACTCCTCCGGCCGCGCGATTGCTGAGTACCGAGAAATAGCCTTCCGTGACCGGTCGTCAGCGGATTCGCTCGAGCTGGAACGAGCCGATCATGATCGCCTTGTTCGTGAACTTGTACGGGACCCAGTCGTGCGTCTGCACCTCGCCGAGCCCGGCGACCTGGAGCATCGTCTTCTGCTTGTCCGACTTGAAGTGGATCGCCCCGTCGACCATGTGCTCGAGCGCCTCAAGCGTCTGGTCCGTGTGCATCCCGCGCTCGAGCGCGATGACGGAGACCGCCTTCGTCTGCCGGAGCCGGTTCACGAGGCGCTGGAAGAAGTTCAACGCTTCCCGCTCGTCGCCCTGCGTGATCGTCGTGCTCAGCGTGAGGTACGCGAGCCGGAAGTAGGGGTACTTCTTCTTGAACTCCTCGTCGAGCTGGTTGATGATCTGGAAGAGGTTGTCGAAGTCCGCCGGCCCGTTCACCCGCCAGACGTTCTTCTCCTTGACCGGCTTGCCTTGGATCGGGGACGTGCAGTCGATCCACCGCACCAGACCGAGCTGCTCGTACTCCATGAAGGTCGGGAGGATCGGGGCCATCTTGCCTCCGAGGTCGACCGGCACGTTTGTCGTGGTGATGATGATCGCGGGGATGCCCTTCTTCAGGCCCTCCGCGATGAAGTTGAGGACCGCGACTTCCTTGCCGACGAACGCAGGCCCGACGAACAGGACGTTTGAGTTGAACGGGATTCCGCCGTAGAGTAGGTCGTCGAGGCGCGGCGTGCCCGTCTTGACGCGTTCCGCCTTCGCCTCGACCGCGACCGCTTCCTCGGCCTCCGCCTCGCCCGCAGGCGTCGTGATGCGGGCCTTCATCGCGCCCTCCCGCATCTCGAATTCCTTCTCCTTCTGGTACATGCGGCGCTTGAACTCCTCCTCGCGCTCCCGCAGCCGCCGCTCCATCTCCTCGAGCTGACCCTCGCGGTTCATGTCCTTCAGGCCACCTCCCGAGGTGCGCGCCTCGCGCGCCTTCGTCTCCATCTCGAGGGTCTGCAGCTGCAGGTCCGACTCCCGGTCCTCGAGTTCCTTCGACTTCTCCAGGAGTTTGCGATTTTCTTCGTTCAGGCGCTTGATCTCCGACTGCAGGTTTGTCTGCATGTCCGCGAGCTTCCGTTCTTTGGAGTCCAGGGCTTCCTTCTGACGACGGGTGTCCTCCACGTTCGAGCCCGCGGCCGCCTCTTTCATCTTCGCATCCTTGAACAGCTCGGCGTATTTCTTCGTCTTGCCGTCGAGCTGATGTTGGGCCTCTTCGACCGCGGAGCCCTGCCGCTCGATCTCCGCGGACCGCTCCCTCAGAGCAGCCTCCTTGTCGGAGATGGACTTCTCCCGGGAGACGAGCTCCGATTCCCGATCCTCCGCCGAGCGCCGGACGCCCTGGAACTGCTTCTCGATCCGGGTCGCGTTTTCGTATCGCTCCCGTAGCTGGCTCTCCAAGGTCCGCAGCTCGACCTCTTGCTTGCCGACCTCTTTCTCTTTCGCGAGGATTTTCGTCTCCCAGTCCTTCAGCTCCCGGATCCGGGTCGCCTCGCCCGCGGAGTGCGTGGCCTCGGCGTGTTCGAGCTTCAGTCGCAGCTCGGATTCCTTGAGCTCGAGTTCCTTCTCCTTCTTCATCATCGTGGTGCGTTTCCCGTCGAACGTCTTCTCGAGCTCCTGGATGCGGGCCTCGCGTTCCTCGATCGATTTGACTTTCGTCTCCGCGCCCCGCACTTGGGAGGTGATCTCGATGGACGTGCGCTTGACTTCCTTCTCCCGTTCCGAGAGCGATGCCTCCCGGGCGTTCATGGCCTGCCGCGTCTTGTCGAGTTCGGACTTGGCCGTCGACTGGTCCGCCTCGCGGAGCCGGATCTCTTCGGCCTTCGCCTCGATCTCGGCCCGCGTGGAAGCGACCTTGCGGTCGAGGTCCCGTAGGTCCTTCGTCGCCTTCTCGATCGCGACCTCGCGGCCCGTCGAGTCCGCGAGCTTTGCCTTCAGGTCCTTCGCCTGGTCCTCGAGCTCCGTCTGCAGGGCCTCCAGGTGGGCCTCGCGTCCGCGGAGGGCGCGCTCCTTGTAGTCGAGCGCCTCCCGCTTCTTCTGGTAGTCCTGCTGGAGCATCGCGACCTTCGTGTTGTCCGCCTTCAAGATCTCCCGCTGGTACACCGAGGTCGAGGAGGCGATGATGTGCAGGAGGGACCCGGAAATCTCCGTCGTGACGGCGCCGGTGAGGAAGACGATCATGAAGAGGAGCCGGCCGTCCACGGTCGTGATCGTGAATTGGCCGAGCACGAGGAGGATCATCAGGACCGGCAGGATGAGCGCGAGGCCGAGGCTGCCGAGCTTCCGGATCCCGAGGCCCTGCCACGTCATCCCCACGGAGATGATGGTGAGGGGGATGCCCGTGACCGCGAGCGGGTAGATCCACGGGACGAGCCAGCCCGGGAGGCTCCGTTGGATCAGCAGGATGATCGCCAACGCGACCACGAAGAACAGGACCATGCCCGCGGCCGAGGTTCCGAAGTGGGCCGACGCGTAGTGGCGGCGGTACGGTTCGCGCTTCAGACGGACCGCGTCCCAGGAGGCCAGGGCGCCCGCGACGGCGGGGAGGAGCCAGACGACGAAGTCGACTTGGACCCCAGGTGGGAGCGGGAGCTGTTGCTGCGACCCGAGCTGGAACAGCAGGATCGCGTTCAGGAGGAACGCGGCGGCGGCGAGGATCCCGTAGCCGTGCGCGTGCCGCGCGAAGGTCAGTTGGAGGAGGCCCTGTTGCGAGGCGGCGGCGGCCTCGGACGCCGGGGGGGCGCGCGGCGGCTTCGGCTTCTCGGACGATTTGGCGGCCGGCCTGGGAGCGCCCGCCGGCTTCCGAGAGGACGAGCTGCGAGCCATCTAGGTCCCTTTTCGCACCTGCGGCTAGGAGGGCTGACCAAAATGAACCGGGTACGTTTACATAAAGGATGCGCCGAGAAATACCAAGCTTGATACTATGCTGGTGAAACCCGTGCATTCGGCAGGCAGAACCCGCCCGAACCCGAATCGGTGGCGTTAAATCGCCCGGACGCCTGGACGGCCGCGAGGTGCCTCATGTTAGCGGTCGGGGACCGAGCGCCGGAGTTCCGATTGCCCGCGGATGACGGTCGTCCGGTCGCGTTGAAGGACTTCCGAGGGAGGAGGGTGGTCCTGTACTTCTATCCGAAGGACGACACGACCGGGTGCACGAAGGAAGCGTGTAGCTTCCGGGACAATCTCGCCCGCGTGACGACGAAGGGAGCCGTCATCCTCGGGGTCAGTCGCGACGACACGGACAGCCACGTGAAGTTCCGCGACAAGTATCACTTGAACTTCCCCCTCCTAAGCGACGATGACGGGACCGTCACGACAGCCTACGACGTCTGGAAGCTCAAGAACATGTACGGCCGCGAATACTTCGGGATCGAACGCTCGACGTTCCTGATCGACGAGAAGGGTTCGATCGCGAAGATCTGGCGGAAGGTCAAGGTCGAGGGCCACACGGACGAGGTCCTTGCGGCGCTCTGACGGAGAAAGGTTCATCCCCGTTCGTTGATTCGTGCGCGGCACTGCCATGATTCCGCCGAACGCCGCGCCGCCGAAGACGATCGTGATCTCGTATCCGGGCGCCGAAGATAAGCTGCGTAAACAGTACGTATATCAGACGTACCTCACGCCGCAGGAGCACGATCGGCTAAGTCTCGTCGCGGGCAACCGGTTGGTCGTGAAGTTCAAGGACGAGGTCGTCGGGGAAGGCCAGGCAATCCTCGTCGAGAAGACGGACATCGAACGACTGTCTCCCTACGACGCGATGTCCGCGGGATACGAGAGCGTCGAGACCCAGAAGAAAGACGTCCTCCGGACCGTTCTCGCGGGCGTCAAGAAGCCGGAGAAGTCCGAGTTCTGGAAGGTCCTCTTCCGTTGGCTCTGACTCCGCTCGGTCTTGACTACACCTTGCTTCGCAGGGTCGGCCGCCAAGATCCCGTTCCGTCCGGGAGCTCCTTCCGCTCGAAGTCTTGAAAGAGGAGCGGATAGTCTCGCTTGCAAATCTCGGCCACTCGGTCGAAGACCAGTCGGATCTCCGCCTCGGCCGACGGATCGGTTCGCATTTCGATCACCCAGCGGAGGGTCCGGAAGTTGGCGGTCCAAACCACATTCGTTGCAATGCCGTCGAACAGGATGCGTCGCAATGCCGACGTGAGCCGCTTCTTGCTGTCCATCGGGAGCTCGTTCCAGGGAACGCTCTTCTCGAGTTCGCGGTAGGCATCCTCCGTCCGTTCCGCGACCTTGATCATCGCGTCACGGAGCGCTGGATCCAGATCCTCGGGGAGCCACATCCGGATGTGCTTTGGCCGAACGTATCGCAGCGATTCCTGGCTGATCGCGATCCCGACCCGATGTCGCGCGAGTTCGTGTGTGAAGATCCTCGACACGCCGAGGAAGACGAAGCTGACCGACCCGTGCTCCGCGACACTCCCGTCACCTTTCTGGAGAAGATTCTTGAAATACTCCTTCGAGTCCTCGCGGATCTTCGTGACGTTCGGGTTGAGTCCGATCTCGAAAGACTCGTAGCACATCCGGCCGCTGAGCTCGCAGAGGGCCTCCCCGTTGTCCGGCATCCGCTCGAACCGTTCCTCGCCCTTCTCCGATACCCCGAGAGACTCGAGCATTTCGTGGACGCCGGCACGATCGAGCCGAGTCTCGGCGATCTTGATTACCTTCGGCTTCGCAAGCTCCATCGGATTCCCACCCATATGTGCCTTCGAGATAAGTTAATGTCTCGCGCCTCTCCCTGTGCCGAGACTCGGTGGATTGTCTTGTCCTAGCTTGAGACGACCTATGGAGAGATTCGCTCAGAGGCGTTGGACGATGAGGTCGAGGATCGTCCCGAAGTCCTTCTCCGAAACCTTCGGTGCCTCCCCGAGCATCGTCCGGATCGCAACGCTTCGGCTCACGCACCACGCGGACCCTTCGACTGCCGCTCGCGCGCCCAGAGATTGTTCCGCTTTTGAGGCCGAGCCGTCCCAGTCGGACCCGAATTCATGGACCGCGTTCAGCATCCGTTTGAACTGACCCGCCTGGAGGATGAGCTTCGTCTCGAGGACGTCCGCAAGCCGGCTGGTGTACGTCTCGAAATCGATCTTGTGGGCTTCCCACTCCTCGACAATCTCGAAGGAGCGCGCGGTCGAGCACACGCCGATGCTCGTGCTCTCGACGACACCTTGCGCCCGGACCGCGGCCTCCCGGAATTTCCCCTTCCGGACGAACTCCGTTGCCGCGGTCAAGCCGACGGCGTCGTCCAGCAGCTCGAACAGCGAGCTTCCCTGGTGCTCCTTGCTCCACGGCTTCGCGAGCGCCTCCACGTTCTTGCGAAGGAGGCCCTTCGCATGGAGGAAGGTGTCGAGCGGCTTCGCTCCGTTTACGAGACGCGTCCGCAACGAGGACTCATTCCCTTGCCATCCGGGAAGCCACAGGTAGTCGTGCAACGCGCGGATGTCGCGGGACAACCTCTGATCGAGTGCCGAGAACGAAACCGCCATTTTTCTCCCCTGGCGGCATTCGCGGAGGCGGGCAAAAAGATTCGGTCTAGGCGGTCAGGTCGCGGACGTCGTATTGCGTCACTTCGGGAGGTTGGGTCGTCAGGGAGAGCAGCGAGAAGAAGTCTCCCCCGCGGACGGGATCCGATCGCAGGCGGGCCTCGAGTCGCCGAAGGGAATCCTCGTCCTCGAACAACGCGATGACGATGCACTCCGTGGCGGGATGCTGTCCCTGTCCGAGCCACGCGTCGCGGCACCCGGGGGCCGCACGGATTGCGGCCGCGTGCTTCCGAAGGATGTCGAGACCGTCTGCCTCCTTCCCCTCCTTGAATCGGAACCGGGAGAAACGCAGGAACACAGACACCGGCACCGCCCCGCGTTCCCAAAGAGCTTGCGGGGACCGGCAGGTTTATCCCCGCCGGTCGGCTCGGACGCGGCGTGTTCAGCCGGAAGAACATCGGTGGAGAGCCGCAGAAGTGCGAGAAGTGCGGCACCGAGAAGATCTTCTTCGTCCAGCATTCCCACGGCAACTACCCGATCCTCGATTACGTCTGTCCGAAATGCGACCTCGGCGGCGACGAAGGCGTCCCGGACTGGTACGTCCATCCGACGGGCGAGGACGACGCCGGCGAGTGAGGCTCGCGGGGATCGTCCATGGGCGAGGTCGTCATCCGCGTGTTCCGGGTGAGCGGATACGTGACGGGCCCGTGCGCGAAGTGCGGCAAAGAAGAGCGCGGCCTCGTGATGTTCGAGGACTACGCGCTTGGCTGGGAATGCCTCGCGTGCGGCGAGATCGGCCGAGCGGACCGCGTCGAGTGGATCGAGGGCAAGGACCCCGCGATGGCGGACCTCGAAGACGAGGACGAGTAATTACAGGACGCCGCACGCCGGACATATGCCGCGGCCGTAGCACTTTTCGCACTTCGACTCCATCCGGAGGAAGGTTTTCGTCCCGCGGCCTTTGCAATACGGGCAGAATCCGGTGTCCCCGCATCTCGGGCATGGCCTCTCGATCTTGCGGATCGTGAAAGGCACCTGGCGGTTCGCCGGATCCGCCTCGGCGAGCTTGGCGAGGATCTCGAGCGCTTGCGGCCGTCCCGCGGTCCGATCCTTCCGGAAGAGGAGGCTCGCCTTCAGCAACAGCGCTTTCCAGTGTCCGGGTTGGACCCGCAGCACGTCCTCGATGACGGCGAGGGCCTCGTCGAACGCGCTCGTGACTTCCGGCGTGTCTTCGAACTCGACGTCGTACTCGATCGCGCGCCGGATCAATTCCTGGCGCCGCGCCTCTCGAGCGCGGTCAGAGAGTCGGATCGCTTTCGCGAGGTGCGTGACCGCGTAGAGCTCGCGTGCTTCCGAATCATCCGGTGTTTGCGCGACGGCCTCTTCGACGGCCCGGAACGCGCGCTCGAAGTCCCCCCGTTCCAGGGCCTCTTTCGCCTCCCCGAGCTTCGTCTCCGACACGGTCATTTCGAGTCAAGTCGCAGGCGGACTTAAGGGTGCCCGTCGTACGCGCCCCGAAGGCAACCTTCATCCCTGGCGGTCCCATCGCTCGCCCGATGCGCGAGGCGGACGCGTTCGAACAGACCGCGATGCTCGGCCTCGCGCGCGGCGCGAAGCGGGACCTCTATCGCCTTTCATTGTTCGGCCAGCACCTAGGCGACGACGAATGGCCCCTCGTGCTCCTAGCGATTCAGGGCGGCACGCTCCTGGTGACAGACCACCGTGTCCTCGAGTTCCGTGCGCATCTCGAAGTGCACGGTGCCTGGAACGTGAAAGAGTTCCAAGGCTACACGATTCAACGAGAAATGGAACGAAAGTCGGTGCGCGATGTTCTCCACGTCGTCGAGCCGGCGGACGTTTCCTCCGGTTCACGGGTCGTCGCGGATAAGCTGGTGCTCCTCTGCGAGCCAGGCAAGACAGAAATCCTCGTCTCGCGCGGTCCCGAGGCGACTCTCTCCCACCCGGAGTTCCTCGCCGTCCGGGACGCGATCCTCGCGCCTCACGCGTGATAGCCGCCGTGGCCCTCGATCCGCCGCAACAGCTCCTGCGCGGGCTCGTACTCCGGGTTCACCTGGAGCGCCTGGTGCAGGCACTTCCGTGCTTTCTCCCGCATTCCTTTCTGCAGGTACACGCGCGCGAGGTTCGTGTGCGCATAGAAGTAGCAGCAATACCGCGGCGCCGCGATCGCGCGCTCGAGCCAAGGAATCGCGTCGTCGAGGCGACCGAGCTCGATCAGGTACGCGCCGATGTCGTTGTACGGATTCCCGAACGTGGGATCGACCCCGACCGCATTCTTGCACGCGTCAATGGCATCCTCGTAGCGGCCCATGAAGCTCAGCGTCCATCCATGGAACGTATGCGCCTCGGCGGTCGGCGCCATGTGGATCGATCGCTCGTACGCGTCCGCGGCGCGATCCAGCTCGCCGGCGCTCTGCAGGATGTACGCGGCCTGGAACGAGCGTCGGGCCGCATCCTTGCACGGTTCCTCCTGCGCGTCGAACGCGCTCAGGTCGAGCGGGCCCCCTGCGAACGTCTCGTCGGCGATGTCCCGGAAGTGCTGGTCGTAATGGCCGGTGACGCGGCCCTCCCACGCGTGCACCAAGAGGTCTTCGACCGCAAACAGGCGCCCGAAGTCGACGGGCGTCCTTCCTTCGGAATCGTCCGTGCCTTCGATCACGGGAGACGGGGCCTCGTTGAAGGTCATCTGCATCGTCTCGCCCGCGTTGCGGATGATCTTCAGGAACGCGAGGTCATGCATCCCTCGGCCGCGAGCGATCAAGAATCCGGGGTCCGCGAGGCGCGAGACGAGCTGGCGCGGCGCCGTCGCGTCGAGTATGAGGATCCGATCGAACGCCTCATCGGGCACGGAGGGGAGGACCCGAACCTCGTCCGCACAAGTCCCGAGGTGTTGCTCCGCACGGGTGCGCCGAGCCGGATCCGGTTCGACAACAACGATCCGTTCTCCGCCGACGATTTCGGCGAGCAACGCCGCGACGTAGCCGCCACGGCATCCGGCGATCAAGACCCGCTGGCCCTCCGAGGCCTCGAGGAGATCGAGAGCCGCAATGAGACACCGCGCGGACGGCATCGTTGGCGGATTCGGGGCCGCGTGCACGGGCAGCGGCATGTCCGAGTATGCGAGGGGCCCGAAGACATCGGGGAGGAAGGACTCCTGGCGCACACGGAGGAACGAGCGTTCGAGGTCACGATTGCGGAGAAGGCCGAGTCCTTTCAACTCGGCGAGGAGGTCATTCCGGCCCCACATCCGCCCGCGCGCTCCCATGGAGGTCTAACCATCGGGTTGGCTAAAAGGTTTCAGAATCGTCTCAAAGGCCGAAATCCTTCGAGTAGGACTCGCGGGCCTTACGCACTTCGGCGTCGGTGAGGGGCGCCGCGTCCGCGGTGTTCTCGTCGACCTGCGCGACCGTCTTTGCTCCGGGAATCGCCACGGAGACCTCCGGGAACGCGAGGACGAATCGAAGCGCGGCCTGCGCCATCGTTCGATTCGGTCGCGACAGGAACGCGAGGTGCTCCGCGGCCAGCGCGCGCCCCGCGATCATCCCGGGAGGCCAATGGTGACGGATATCCCCGGCGGGGAATCGGGCGTCTCGTTGGATCCTCCCGCTGAGGAAGCCGTTTCCGAGCGGCTCCCGGGCAATGATCCCGACGTTCGCCTTGCGGGCCTCATCGAATAGGTCCGCGATCCACTCCTGCCGGAACAAGCTGAACGGTAGTTGGAGGACGTCCGGCTTCCCGGACTCGATACACAGCAGGCCTTCGGACGGCTCGTGAATCGAGACGCCATAGTGATCGAGCTTGTGCTCCGACTTCAGGTCCTCGAGGACCTCGTAGGTCCCGGGATCGCCCATCATCTCCGCGGGCGGATTGTGCAGCTGGTACAGGTCCACGCAATCGGTCCGCAGCCGCTTGAGAGAGCGCTCGAGCGCGAACGCGATGTACCCCGGATCGAAGTTCATCCGCACGCCGCCGTGGTAGAAGTCGCCGCCAACTTTCGTCGCGAGGAACACATCGTCCCGATGGGCCTCGAGCGCCCGGCCGAGGATTTCCTCGCTGTGGCCCCATCCGTAGACGTCCGCGGTGTCGAAGAACGTGACGCCCCGCTCGAGCGCACGACGGACCGTGGCGATCGATTCGTTGTCGTCCGTCGGCCCGTAGGAGTTGCCGTGCGCATTACCGCCGACCGCCCAGGCACCGAAGCCAATCTCGGAAACCTTTACTGCCGTGCGACCCAATGTCCTCTGTTGCACGGCCGCGCGAACGAATCGGCTTGTAAGAACCTTGCGACTCTCCCGATCGGTCCCCTGTCCTCCACGGGACTCGCGGACATCAGGTCGATTTTGTAAACGACCAGGTATATTATGTCGAAATGCCCTCTGCGGACGCATGGCGCCCCAGGATGAGGTTCGGGCCGGCGGCCTCGAGACGGGCTTCTCGTCCACGAAGAAGCAGATTCTGCTCACGCTCAAGCGACTCGGGACCGTCTCCCTGACGGACATGTCCGGTGAACTCCGGATCTCGAAGATGGCGACGCTGAAGCACTTGACCGCCCTCGAGACGAAAGGGCTCGTCGAGCGATCCTTCCGGTCCGGCGGTCGCGGTCGGCCGCAGGCGTTCTTCAACCTGAGCAAGGACTCCTCGACCCTCTTCCCCGAGGCGTATACGCACATGACGCTCTGCGCCCTCCGGTTCATCGAGGACCGACTGGGACACGAGGCCGTCGTCCGGCTCCTGAAGCAGCGCGCGCAGGAAGTGCTCGAGACGAACCGCGATCGAATGCCGGACGGCCCGTTGCGAGAGCGCGTCGACGAACTCGTGAAGATCCGCGACGAGGGCGGCTATATGGCCGAGCTGGGCCGAAGCGGCCGCATGTCCGTGGAGATGCTCGAGCACAACTGTCCGATCATGGCGGTGGCGGAGGAGTTCCCGGACGCGTGCGGCGTCGAGCGAGAGCTGTTCCAGAAACTCCTGCACGCGGACGTCGAGACCTCGCATCGCGTGGTGGCCGGCGACCCCGTGTGCCGGTTCATCATTCGGAACCGGGCCGAAAGCCGCGCTTGATCTGCCTTGAACGGTGACGCATGCGGCGCTTCACGAAACGAAATACGGCCGCGATAGGATCGTGACGACGAGCGCAATGAGGCCGATCAGGGACGCCTCGAAGTACACGATTCCCAGGGTGAAGAGCGAGAAGATCGCACAGACGAGCGTCAGTTTCCAGTTCATCCGCTGGAATGCCATGACGCCTCCAAGGACCGCCATCGCCTGGGACCAGATCGAGAGGAGGCCGCAGACCTGCAAGGTCGCGACGAGTTCCGGCGAGTTGTTGGTCACGAAGTCCCTGTATTCCGCGACGGACGGCAGGTTGATCGCGTTCAGGATCGCCCCCGCCATGCCGATGACGCCGGCCAGAAGGAGAAGGATGCCCGCGATCGTGGGGAGGTTCGACCGCCCGCGGGGCGCCATGGGCGGAGGCGTCCACCCTTGGGGCGGTCGGTAGTCCTCGGGCTGCGGCACCCAGGCCGCCGGCCGGTCCGAGGCGGGAGGCGAGGCCGCCTGTTGTTCACCCGGCCGCAGGAACTCGAGCGGCGGCGCGCTGTCGTACCGCTTCCGCTCCTCTTCGTCGGGATCGGAGGCCATTGTAACGTACTCGCAAAGAGGCCCTTCGTACTTAATAGTGCGGGTTTCGGTCGACGCGGACGGTATCTCTTTTATCGCGCGCTCCGTTGCTCGCCTCGGAGTTTTCATGGACGCGTTCGAGCTCGCCGAGATCGAGAGGGAGCGATCGCGAAGCGGTGAGGCGTATCGAGAGTTTCTTCGAATGCCATCGATGAGTTGCGGAATCTATGTGTTGGCCAAAGGCGCGCGGGATCCGCAGTTGCCGCACACGGAAGACGAAGTCTACTATGTCATCCACGGCCACGCACGAATCCGAGTGGGCCAGGAAGACCGCGCCGTGCAGCCGGGTTCGATTGTCTTCGTGCGGGCGCAGGTAGAGCATCGGTTTCTCGAGATCTCCGAAGAACTCGAACTCCTCGTCTTCTTCGCACCCGCGGAGGGCGCTCCGTCTCGATAGGAGGGAGGGCATGGTACGAACGTTCGGCTTGACGCACATCGGGCTCGCTGTACGAGATGTGGAACGCTCCGTGCGGTTCTACGAGACGCTCCTGGGGGCCAAGGTCACGTATCGCGACGCCAGCAGCGTCCAGGTCGAGACTCCAGGGGGTCATGATGTGATCGTGTTCGAGCAGGATTCGGCAAGGGCGGGGAGAGTCGGTGGCGTCAGCCATTTCGGTTTTCGGCTCCGGAGTCCTAAGGATATCGAGGTGGCACTTCGAGATGCGAAGGCCTCGGGCGGGCAGATCCTACGCCAAGGGGAGTTCGTCCCGGGCGAACCGTATCTCTTCGTCTCCGATCCCGATGGATACGAGGTCGAACTCTGGTACGAACGAGCGCGTCCAGAACAGAAGCGAAAGAAGTAGCAGGCGATCCGATTAAGCAGCGGCGCGTGGGATCAGCGAACGGACGCTCACTATATGCAGAACCCTCCGCATGGAGGCCCGTCATGGTCCAGGACGACCTACAGAAGGAAATCCGCGAGCTTCGGGCCCAGGTCGAGGCCCTCCGGACCGCGCTCTCCGACGTCACGAGGCCGTACGCGGAGTTGATGGAATATGTCGACCGACTGCAAGACGCGTCGCGCGGCTACTTCCGGATCCTGGACCTCTACGCGAAGTACGGCAAAGTGTCGCCCGACCTGGTGATTCCCGGACTGAAGGACGACATCTCGCGGCACATCGTCGTCGCGTTGTTCGATCGACCGGACCGCAACATCTCCCAGATCACGGAGGCCGTGAAGGGAAAGCGCGGGACCGCGTCGCGCCGAATCGTTCGGAGGCGGCTCGAGGACTTGCAGCGCGACGGCATCGTCGTTGCGACGCCGGGCTCTCGGACCCGGACCTTCCGGGTCGCGGGCGAGGTGGCCGAGAAGTGGTCACAAGTGCTCGGCGTGTCCAAGTACCGGGACCAGCCTCATGAGGACCCAGGACAAAACGCAGGTGAAGCGAATGACTGACAGAGAACATCAAATGGACCCGGAGGCGATGAAGGAGATGCTCGAGGCGTTCTCGGAGAAGATCCCCACGATCCTGAACGGCCTCACGAACGCGATCTACGGCAAGGACGCGTCCGCGAAGTTCGGGGCCGCGGTGGCGGACTTCTACAAGACGCTGAAGGGGAGCGGCATGACGGACGAGCAGGCGTTCAAGCTGACGGAGCAGTACATGTCCTCCCTCAACCTGGGCGGCATGTTCGCGAAGGCCTTCGGCAAGCACCGCGAAGGCGAGGACTGATGTCGGACCGCGGGGACCGGCTGCCCGTCGTCCTGCTTGAGACTCTCCCGGCTCTGGCCGCACGCTTCGGCTGGGGGTTCCTCCGGTACCAGGCGCTCCGCAAACGGGGGGTCCGTGTGTTCCGTGAAGCGCTCCTCCAAGGCGGCATGCCGAAGGATCGCGCGGAAATTCTGGCAGCGGCCTACCACAGCGCAGGGTCCGTTCGCCGCCTTTTCCGTAACGGGCTAACTTCGTTCCGGTGAAGAGGCGCAGCGGTTCCGCTCGGAGAGGGCTGGACCTTCGCGCCGATGTGTTCCTTATACCCGCCGGGAGTTGCGGCGTTCGACGGACGGAGACGAGGTGTGACGATCGGGGCGAGGGACGTCCAACGCTACGCAGGTGGCCCCGTGCCAACGATTGAGTTTGCGAACTCGAACCGATCTCTAGCGACCGTGCTGGGCGGGACCTGTTTGACGATCATGACCTTTTCCCTGTTCTTTCTCTACGATCGGGCGGTGAGTGGTGAGTTCGACCGCTTGTGTTCCGGCTCAACTCGCCGGAAAGGGTGCAGGATGTTTGTCTGAGGAGGGACGAACCTCCGAAATGGATCGTCCTGGAATCACCCGATTTTTGTCCCCGAGACACCGACGTCAGTGCCTCTGACGTCACCGAAAACAACCGAAAAGGTCAGCAGTCCCTCGGATGCAATCCAAGCCAGCAAGAGGAGGTCGTACGAAAGGGGGCGCGTGCCGTCGGGATTCCGGAAGACCATGTACACCGCAAAGAAGGCAATCGCCCCGAAGACCTCGTTAGAGTAGACTACCACCTTCCTACGTTTCGGAACTGCCTTCCATCGCTCCTTCGCCCGAGCGCTAAACCTAAACCATTCGTCTGCACGGTACGGGACGCCGAGCCAATAGATCAGAATTGCAACCGTGAGCAGGACCGCTGCGCCGCTGACGATGTTGACCCAGGACTCCACAGGGCGTCGGAACCCGTCTGTGTATAGCGCAAAGAAGGCGTCCGCGAGTGCGAGGACAATGAACAGTGCAACTGCCCTGGCCGCCCTGCCTGGCTTTTCGATCCGGCCATCATGCCGAGATCCCTGTTGTTCCGACTCGGGGGAGCCCTTCCTGCGTACGATCACCTGGTCTTCGACCGCTCCCGTCGCATCATCGCATAGGTGAAAATCTCCATCGTGGCGATGAAGAGGAGGATGCCCGAGGCGAGCCACCAAGCCGCCGCAGTCGGCGCTCCCATTAGGGTCGCGATGACTGCAAAGGCGGTATAGCCGGCGACGGTCAATCCGAAGGCGACCAAAACAAGGGGCCGGGGTCTCCCCTTGTCGTCGAGGGGGCGCAGCATGCCGAGACCTCTATCCCTCCATGTCGACATATCCCTGTCGCTCGGAGCCGAGGGGAACGATTACGAGTAGATGGTCGACATGAACCCCGAGATGGCGGGCTCGTCCCGCGTACAACCCTAGTGGGGAGCGATGGTCAGCGACGTGAAACCTGCTGTCCCTCCAAATCGGGTTGAGCTTGTCACCCGAAACGCGGAAGGGACGATTCCGGGCAGGCGGGCAACCTGTCCCGGCCTTGGCGTTCTAACGTCTCCGTGCGCCTCGCGGAAATGATTATTACAAGACTCTCCCGTTACGGCGGACGACTCGATGAACGGCCTAGACGTGAGCCCGGACCTGGTGGACCCTTGGACGAACTTGTCGCGGTCTCCCTTGTTCTGGATCTTCGTCCTGGGCGTCGTCATATCGATCCTCGCGAACCTTATCGTTTACTATCGCCGAGTTGAGGGACGGGGCCCTGTGGACATAGGCCTCGGAAGGCTGTTCGCATTTGCGGGGGGCTTCATCACACTCATCAGCACGCTCCTTCCCTGGTTCACGGGGGTCGTCGGGTTGGCGGTCTTTCCAATTTACGTAGTCGTCCTAGATGTGTTCGGCGTCTTGTGGCTCACCTGGATTGCGATTCCGAAAAAGGTCGCAGCAATCCTCGGCATCTTCTGGGGGGGCGTGACCCTCCTGCTCATAGTGCTCGCACTCGCAGGTGTCGCGTCAATAGTAGGTGGGGGAGCGTCGCCTGAATACGGTCTCTTTGTTGGCATCACGGGGTCGATAGTCCTATTCGCAGGTTCGGTCCTGGCGTACTTGCAGGCGGCACCTGCGAAGCAGCGGGAACCAATCAAGCTGGAGGACTATTCCTACGCCGCCTCCCTGAAGCCGTCCGACGTTTCGTCGACGGTCGATGAGACCCGTCGCTAGGACATTCAGGTTCCCCTCGTCTCTGTTCGGAACATGTCATCGAAGGCTCGCGTGCTGAGTCGGGAGTAGATTCGCGGCGGCCGACGGCCTCAGACTCAAGGCTCGTGACCAAGCGCTTCCAGGCTAGTCCAAGAGGCGCGAGCGCCATTGGAAATGCCGGTATACCGCCAATGGCTACGGTTGACGCCGTTCTTCTGCCTCCGACGTTCAAGGCGCGACCAGTGGAGCGACGTCCAGCAATGTGCCGACAATCACGCCTATCGCGAGATACGAAACAAGTGAGCCGGCCAAGTTGATCCCAAGGCCCTTGTCGAGAGACCTCTCGGAGATTGCACTGGAACCCACCGTCGTTGCAAGGGACGCGAACCAGATGATAACTCCGATGGTGGCGCCAGCTTCGGCTCCGCTGGGGAAATTGAAGAAGCTATTCTCGGCGATCCTCACGATGCCGAGCAAGACCGCGATTATGAACGCGGCGATCAGGTTCATGAAGAAGGCGGCCCCGAAATTTCTGATCACTCGAACGAAAAATCGGTTTGACGCCTCCCCTGGCACCGGGTTGTCCTCGGTCTCGTCCCGTGCAGCCTTCAAAGCCTTCCAGAGCGGAGCCCATGAGTACCAAATTCCGCCGATCAACGAGCCCACGACCGCGGCCACTAAGACAGCCAATGGCAGGGACTCTAGGTCGACTGCAACCCCGATCCAAGTGGTAATCGAATCTCCCTCCCGGCAAATGCGAGCGATGGTCCGAGAGCGGTGCCGACATGACGCCGTTCGTCCATCTTCGTTGCTCGGTCAGAAAAGGACCGCACACGCTTAAACGGCTCGCTCTCCAGCCGGAGTCTAACGCGAGAGGTCGCGGAAGGGAACGACAGGATAAAGGGCCAGGTGACTGCCGTACGCCTCTTTTACGTTCGGATTACATCGCTGATCCTCTTTCTCCAAGCAAGCCGGGCCTCGCGGTCCGGAACCGCAGACGAGCTGTAGGATCGCGAACGCGATGCGGAGGAGCTGCGTCTCATCAGCCGTCCCTCGGGGAGATCTTGCGCATCCGCAGGGTCAGCTCCTTCCTTCGACCGAGCGGGGCTCGAAGCCGCTCCTTCCCGTCAGCGCTGCTCGTCACGAGGACCCGGTGGAGCCGGGGCAGATACTTTCGTACGTACCACCGCAGCGGCATCTCCCAGTCGGTGAAGTCCTGGGCCTCGATTTGAAAGAACCGGCCGTTCTGCAGACCTTCGTTGTTTTCGGCGAACGCTCGCATCGTGCGGAGCGAGAAGGCGTGATAGTGTGACGCCTCGTACAGCCCGCGAAGGCCGAACGGCACCCGGGCGACGAGAAGCCCGTCCGACTTCAGGACTCGGTGGATCTCGCGGATCGCGAGGGGCAGGTCGAGGACGTGCTCGAGGACATGACTCGCGTACACTTCCTCGAACGTCCCGTCGTCGAACGGGAGCCGCTTCTGCACATCCGCGACGACGTCGACGCCGGGGCCTGGGAAAATGTCGACGTTCACGTATCCCGGGATGGGCCGACGGCCGCAACCCAGGTTCATGCGGGGAGGCGTCACGGCCGAGGCTCCGAAGGGCGCGGCTCGAACGTGATCGCGAATCCGAGGGCGCGGAGATTCCTCGCCGACTGCCCGGCGTTCCTCCAGCGCGGCCAGGCCTGCTGCGCGACGTGCGCTTCGGGCCCTCCGTTGGCCCGCGGTCGGACTGGTGCCCTGGCTGTTCGTGGCACGATTCAGAGAAGCGTACGCAGTCGGGATAATGGTTTCGTGGCGGAGGACGGCCCCAGAACCGATGGCTCGCGGCTGATTAGAGGGCGCGTTCTAACCGATTGGCGAGCGGATAAAGGGCCAGGTGACCGCCGTACGCCCCCTTCTGTTCTGACGGCATTGGACTAAGCGTCCTACCTGGCGCAATGCGCCTGCTTGGACTTGCTCCGGTGGGGTGTCGCCGTCTCACCAGGTCCCGCGCCAACGTCACCGCCGGGCGGATCATCCTCGACGCGGGCTGTGTCGTTTCTGCGCCCTTGCCGGCCCTCTCAGGCCCCCCGCTTGCGCGGGGCCACCGATCCGAGGGAGGGGGGACGTTCCTCAGCGATCCCGAAAGATCACCGTCGGCCGTCCGCGGTCTCCTGGCCGCGCGCGCCATCCGCGGGCCTCTATATGGATTTGCCGACCGGCGCCGAATCCGATCGGTGTTCGAGCTCTCTCCGAATTCTCTGATGGACGCGGCGTGCAGAGACCTAGGCCGGGACTAACCCTATAAGAGACGGCTCCATCGCTTTCGCGTGCCCGGCGACCGCCGCGTGCTGCTTGCGAACTCGATTTACCATCTGACCAACGACGGTGGCGTGACGATCCTCGCGGGGCAGATCGCAGTCTTGCAGACCGTGGCGGTCTTCGGGGGACTCGGACCTCTCGAGGTCGGGATCCTCGGCGGATCCGCGCTCGTCGTGACGGCCATCTTCCAGTTCATCTTCGGCGTCATGTCGGACCGCCGCGATCCGTCGCGGTTCCTGCCGATCGGGATCGTCATCCTGGGAATCGGCTCGTTCCTCGTCACGCTCGCCTCGAGCTTCTGGACCCTCCTCGCGTTCATCGCCCTGTCGCGGATCGGCGCGAGTTTCTACCATCCCGTCGGAATCTCGTGGATCGGACGGGAGTTCGAGGGTCCGGCGCTCGACCGGTCCATGGGATTCCAAAGCGCGTTCGGCGATGCGGGCGTCATCCTCGGGATGGCGAGCGGTGCGGTCCTCGCCGTCGCCTTCAGCTGGCAATCGCCGTTTCTTCTGTGGGGGGCAATCAACCTCGCCGCCGCGGCAATCGGGCTCACCATCGTACGCGGTCGTTCATCGGCGCCTCTCGCCGCCGCCTCGTCCGTCACAGAATACGCCCGCATCCTCCGCGACACGCGACTATGGCTCTTACCGCTCGCCCTCGGCGGGGCTGTCTTCAACATATTCAGCTACTTCGGCCCGTTGCTGCTGACGTCGAGGTTCTCGATCGCGAAGGACGTCGCGGGCGTCGCGGTCGCGCTGTGGATCCTCGCCGGCTCGATCGCCGCGTTCTTCTTCGGGCGGGTGAGCCGCCGCTTCGGTCGTTTCCGCGTCCTGGTCGCATCGTACGCCGCGATCGGAATCGCCGGCCTCGTGGGCGGTTTCGTCGAGAACCTGTGGGTGGTGCTCGTCGTGCTGTGGACCCTCGGCTCCGGCCTGTTCCTGACGTACCCCGCGATCTTCTCGTTCGTTTCGGAGTCGAGTCACCGACGGTTGCAAGGAGCCGCCTTTGGCCTCATCTTCGCATTCCAATTGCTCGGCGGCGCGATCGGCCTGTTCCTCGCGGGCGCGTTGGCGGATGTCTACGGTTCCTCTCCCGCAGCTCAGGCGTCGATCCCGTTCGTCCTTGGGGGCCTGTTCGGTGTTATGGGTTTCGTCGCGCTCTGGCTCACGCGGTCCCGGGTGGCGAACGCTCGGAAAGGATCATCCTCGCCGATTTCACCGTTGTGAGAGGTCACAGAATCGGTGCGGGTTTCGCCATAAGCGCGCGACAATTCCGAGGGACACGCCGGCGATTGCGGGGAGGACGCTTGCCAGGAGGGAGAACTCCTCTTGTCGCAAGTTGATCAGGACGAAGAGCAGGAGCGTGAAGAAGCCCGCTCCCGATCCGACGAGGATCAGCAAGCGGCCGGTCCGCACCGTTTCCTTCCAGATCAGATAGCCGCCCAGGATTACGGCGAAGCCGCCGAGCGACGCGATGCCGACGAAGACGTACGCGAGGACGATGAGGAACGGGCGCGTCCCGAAGAGACCCTCCAGGAGCGTGAAGAACCGATTCACCGGTCGTGCTCCCGTGTATCCACTCAGAATCAGCAAGGCTCCGGCAATCGCGGCGAGAAGCGCCGCCTCTTCGTTGCGGCGGATCGACTCACCCTTTCTGGAGGATCGCGTTGAGGGCCGCCAGGTTCTGGGGGTGGGACTCGAAGTACTTTCGCACCGGGCCAAGCTCTGCGTTGATGCCTGCCGCTACGCCGGCTTTCAGGTCCTTCGGGTGTAACTCGCCCGATTCGTAGGCCTTCGCGAGGGCGTCGAGCGTATCGTAGCGGACGTCCCCGCCGAACTTCCGGTCCCGCGGGATCTCGAGGCGGCCACGTCGAGGAAGTAGAATGAGCCGTGCAATCTCGAACACCGGATTGCCCTCGGCCTCTTTTGCGGGACAGAACGCTTTGCCGATCTTGCGGTCCACCTCCGCGGCGGAGTCGTTCAGGAGGACGCTTGCATCGGGCCTCGACTTCGACATTTTGCCCGCCACCGGGTCCATTCGGCCGCCACCGTCGAGGGCCGGGAGGAGTGGCGTGTGCAACGCCACGACCTGCTTCCACCCGAGTTTCGGTGCGACGTCGCGGTAGAGCATGTGCGCGTGCCGCTGGTCCATCCCGCCAAGGGCGAGGTCCAGGTCCATCCAGTGGATGTCGGCGACCTGCATCGCAGGGTAGATGAGCTTCGATGCATCGAGGTCCGCCTCCTCCTCCTTGCGGCCCATGATCGTCAGGGCCCGCCGAATCCGCGCGACCGTCGAGGCCTTCGAGGCCCGAATCACTTGCTGCCAGTACTCAGGATGCTTGACGAATTCGTTCGCGTAGAGGTACTCAACCCCGTCTGGCACCCCGACGGCGCGGAATCCGTCCTTGAAGTACTCCGCGCAGACGCGCAGGTTCTCGAGGTTCCCGCCGAGCTTGTCGTTAATGTATGCGTGCCAGTCCGCAAGCAGCACGATCGTATGGAAGCCCGCGCGTACGAGGTCCGCAAGCTTCGAGCCGATCACAAACGAGGTGCCGATATGCATCAGCCCCGAGGGCTCGAGGCCGACATATGCCCGCGGCGCGCTGCCGCGGGACAGGAGGACGCGCAGCTCGTCCCGCGTTACGACCTCCTCGGTGCCGCGGAGCACAGCCTCGGCGCGTTCCTCCTCACGCACGGGATGACGGAAGTTGCGGAGCGGGGATAAACCTTTCAATCCTTCCCGAAGAATCGTGCGGGATTCCGACCATGAGGTTAAGAAAGGGAGCCGCCATGCCACGGGGGAGGGGTCCGATGTTGGGGGTCCTAAGTCCGTGGCTCGTGGGTCCGTCGTTGGCGTTCCAAGCCGAGACGACGGGGGCGGCGGTGGGCGCGTTCATCTTCGTGATATTTGTGCTCATCTTCCTCTTCGCGAGCATCAAGGTCGTCAAGGAGTACGAGCGCATCGTGAACTTCCGCCTTGGAAAGGCCCAGGCGGAGAAGGGCCCAGGGATCGTCATCGTCATCCCCGGGATTGACAAGCCGGTTCGGGTGGATCTGCGGGAGCGGTTCCTCATGATTCCCCACCAGACGTGCATCACGAAAGACAATGCCCCCGTTGACGTCGACTTCATCGTCTATATGAAGGTCGCGAGCGCCCAGGACTCCGTCATCCGCGTGAACAACTTCGAAGGGGCAGCCATGGGCATCGCGACGACGACGCTCCGTGCGGTGATTGGTGATATCATCCTCGACGAAGTGCTATCGAAGCGGGAGGAGATTAACGCAGTCCTTCGGACGAAGCTCGACGAGGTCACGACCCGATGGGGCGTCAAGGTCACGAATGTCGAGATCCGGGAGATCCTCCCTCCCAAGAACGTCACGGACGCAATGATCCTCCAGATGTCCGCGGAGCGGAGCCGGCGTGCCGTCGTCATCGAATCCGACGGAAGGAAGACGGCCACCGTCACGATCGCGGAAGGCGACAAGCAGTCTGCGATTCTCCGCGCCGAGGGGCAGAGGCAGGCCGCGATCCTAAGCGCGGAAGGCTACGCCCAAGCGCTGACCACCGTGTTCGGGGCGGCGAGGGGGATCGACGAGAAGACCCTCATGATCCAGTATCTGGACACCCTCAAGACCCTCGGCACGAGCGCGTCGACGAAATTCATCCTTCCCATGGAGTTCACGGAGCTCATCAGGCCGTTCCGCAACGTGATCTCGACTGCGGAAGGCGGAAGTGCGACGGATGGGGACAAGTAGGGACCCCGCGGCGGCCGACGCGACCACGAAACGGCCGAGTCTGCTCGACCGTTTCTACCTCTTCGGCGGGATTCGCGCCGCCCTCGTCATCCTTGCCATCGCCGCGCTTGGGGTCTACCTCATCGTCCACGGATCCTTCGCGGGCCGCCTCGACTACATCGCTTCGGGGACGATCATCGTCATCATCGGATTGGTCGTAGGGATTGCAGCCCTGCGAACGGAGTACACGATGATCACGAAGAAATACTTCGAGCCCGGGACGGTGATCGGCAAGACGGGCCGGGCCCAGGCACATATCCGAGAGCGGGCGAAGGGGGCCGTTCTCATCGAACATGAGACGTGGAGCGCGGTGGCCGAAGAGGATATCCAGAAAGGGGACTCCGTCGTCGCGACCGCCGTCGACCCGGACAAGATCACCTTGCGGGTGCGCAAGCACCGGCCCTGAATTGCGGCAGTCGGGCTCGCTCACGCGCTCTTGCTCGACTCGGGGGAGTCCCTCGGTTCCACGCTCGGCGCCGGCACCCTCTGGACATGGACCTTTCCTTCCGCATAGGATGTGACGAGAACCCATGCACCCTTCTCGATCGGCTCGTCGGAGACGGCGGTCCAGTCTTCCGCGCCCACGTTCGCGACGCCTTCCTGGCCCGGCCCGATGTCGGTGGCGGCACGGCCCGTCTTGTTCACGATGAGCCCGGGTTCAATCAGTTTCGGCTGCCGCATCAAGATACTGCGGATCCGGGAGAGGTAAATGAAGGCCACGGCCGTGACTCCGGCGACGATCCCGAGGAGCGCATACTGGGCCCCGCCGAACGGCGACGGGGAATACGGAACGCCTGATGCCAGCAGAAAGGTGCCTCCGAGCCCCAGAAGAATCCCGCCGAGCGCGAAGAACCCGTGGCCCGCCTTGATTTCCAGGAATACGAGTCCCGCAGCGATGAGCAGCACGAGCAGGCCCACCGGGGCGGCCCCAATGAGCTGGGCTCCGAGGAGGCCTAGGGCAATCATGATCACTGCGACAATCGTTAGGAAGAGCGTCCGATGGAAGAGGTCGAGGACGATGGCAATTATCCCGACGAGGATGAACAGCCCGTCGACCGTTGGGTCCGAGAGGAAACTCAGGAACTGGTCGTAAATCGGTTCGTCGTAGGAGGCCCGGGGCAGGCTCGAGAGACCGAGGGCCGCGAGCATCCCGTCCACTGTCTCCGCTCGGCCCGTGATCAATCCGACGGATGCGGCCTCCACCACCGTGTAGGCCGTGTTGTTCTCCGCCATGTCGACCGCCGCGGTCGTGTTGTACCCGTTCTTCTCCGCGAGCGATAGAATGAGCGAGGTCGCAAAGTTCTGAACGTGCTCGACTTGGCTCGGATCGCCACCGATGATGTACGGTTTCGACGGCCCAATCACCGACCCGCTCCCCATGTAGATCGCGTTCGAGGCGAGGGCGATGTAGCTCCCGGCGGAGGCCGCGAAGCCGACCGGTGGGACATAGGTATAGACCGATAAGGTATGCGACTGCACATCGGCGATGGAGGCCACGATCTCTGTCATGCTCTCGAGCAGGCCGCCTGGCGTGTTCATCACGATGACGAGATCCTGGTTGCCTGCGATTGCGGCTTGGGCGGCGCGGTGGACGTAGTCCGCCGACCCCGGATCGACTTGGACATTGAAGGCGACGATCAGGATCCCGGAGGGACCGGCTGCGGGTGCTCCTCGCACGATGGCCCCTTCCGCCGCCAGCGCCGAAAGGGAGAGAACCCCCAGCATCAGGAGCAACAACGCCGCGGCGTGGGCATGTTGATTCACGCATCTCCATGAGCGCCTTCGGTAGAAGAGGGTTTGGATGGAACCCCGCCGCAGCTGTGCGATGGCCTACTGCTTCCGGGCTCTCGCCGAGACTTTCCGCGCGGCACGCTGGGTCGCGTCCGCGGCCTTGACGGCGGCTGCTTTCGTCTTGCGGACGGCTTTCTCCGCCACCGGACCGACGGCATTTGCGACTTCCTTCGTCGCCGAGGCCACGTCGCGCGCCACCGGCTCGAGGGCCTTTGCGGTCGCATCGACGGCCGGCCGGATCGCCTGCACCGCCTTGTTGACGGTGGGCTGGATCGCTACTGCAGCTCGGTCCAGCGCGCTGACGCCGGCGTCGACCGCCCGGTTCGCCACGCGAGCCGCATCGAGGAAGAGGCGTTCGATCTCGCTTCTCGGGGTGCCGCAGCTCGGGCAGTACGCCGCGGAGGCGGGCCATTCCGTGCCGCATCGGGGACAGTTCATCATCTTCACCGCCACTCTCCACCGGGTCATCCTAGATGGTTCTTTCGGTGGCGTGCCGCCAAATCCGGTCACCGGTGGCGCATTGTCGGCTCCACGCGCGCGTGGATGACCACGTGGACGATCCCGGGTGCGTAGGACTTCACGATCCGGTGTTCGATCCCGACGACCCGCATCCAGTTCGATGGCGCGGCCGCGGCGATGCGCCGGATCGGTTCCTCGGGAACATGTTCCTTCGGGCAGACGTCGTGATAGACAATCGTCCCCCGGCCGCGAAGGCACCGGAAGCCGACGTCGAGATAATCGCGCGCGTCGAAGTGGCCCATGAGGACCCAATCGGCAACTCCTTTCGGAGCCGTTTCGCGACAGTCTCCGAGGAGCGGGACCACGTGGTCCGCGCGGTTGAGACGGATGTTCTCGACCAGATAACGGAAGGCCACGGGATTCAGCTCGCACGCGTAGACCATGGACGGCTTTGAGCGCAGCGCGATGGGCAACGTGAAGTATCCAATGCCCGCAAACAAATCGACGACGACGTCCCCCGGACGCACGCGCTGGGCGATTCCGATGCGCTCGGCGGTGTTGCCGGGGGAGAACATGACTCGGGAGACATCGAGGCGGTATCGGATGCCTGCCTCCACATGGACGGTTTCCGTCTCGTCTCCCCAGAGGAGGCGGACATCGGGTGTCCGCAGGGGTCCGTGGATGCCCGATCGATCCTCGACGATGGTCCTTGCGGCGAGTGCCTCCGCGAAGATCCGGCCGACCGCTTCGCCGTTCTTCCGCGCCTCCGGAGGAAGTCGAAAAATCACAACGTCGCCGAGCCGCCTCCACTTTCGGGGAATTGCCGATTTCGGTATCCGCTCTTTTGCGAACTCGACCTCCAATCGCGCCGCCGGATCCGTTCGCGCGAGGCGAGGAGGCAGGTCGACCTCTCGGAGCAACTCGGCGCCATACGTTGCCACGTCGAATTCAGGCGAGGACGTAAGGGGAATGACGACCGATCCATCGCGCTTCGAAATCTTGCGAGACTCGTCGAGGATCCCGGCCGACAACATCGCACGCAACAACTTCTCCGCGGTCCGTTTGGGGACCTTGACCGCAGTTCGTCGCTCGGACACCGGGCTCTTCCTCGCTGACTCTTGTCGTCGATATATTTCGCGATATCTATATGAGGAGCCACCCGCTTCGGCGCGCATCATGCGGGCCCCGGCCTTGGCCCTCGCGGCCGTCCTCGTGGCCTCGCTTCTCATTCCCACATCGACGGCGGAGGATTTCGGCGCGGTGGGCAGCGTCAACAAGCTGATCGACATTGTACAAACCCCAGAGCTTGCGCCCGGCGACAGCGGCCAGTTCCTCTTCAACTTCCATTCGGCATACACGGATCCGATCTCCGACGTCCGGCTGAACGTGAGCATCTACCGGTACGCGACCATCGACGAGAGCGTCCCCGTGGACAATGCGTGGCCGTATCCGTACCCGAAAATCGCGGAGAGCGGCATGCGGGAATGGCTTTGGACCAGTCCGCAGGTCGCAGGCGGGTCGACGGTCTCGCTGAACTTCACGATCCTGACCGCCGCAAGCAGCGACGACATGCCGCATGGGACGGTCTTCTCCCAGTCGAGTTACTTCGTTCGCTTCTGGCTCGAGTTCAAGGGGAACGTCAGCGGGAACCTCACCCAGTTCCGCATGGCGTCCCTGGGGTACTTCACGACCGCACAGTGGGACCTCGCGCGGAATTCGACGTACACGAATCCGTGCACGCCGCCGTGGTGTCGAGGTAGCGTCAACTTGACGAAGCTCGGGGTCGACGGGGTCCTGCCGGATTCGGCGTTCGGTGTCAAGGAGCCGATCCCGCGGTGGCCGTTCTACCTCCTGATCGTTCTCGCGGTGTTCTTCCTCGTCCTCGCATTCTTGTTCTGGGTCGAGGAGAACCCCGGCTCGTATCCGAAGGTCGAAGCCTGGTGGGCCCGGACCCGCGGTCGGCTCAACCGGACCGTCGCGCCCCTCCGGCGCAAACGGCCGCCGAAGACGTGAGGCGGAAAGGTTTTTAGTCGCCCTCCCCTTCGACGCGTCGTGGCGGACATCCCCTTCCCGCGGAGCGTCGCGTTTTGGTTCTACGCGTTGACGTTCCTAGCGGGAATCATGTTCTACGTGATCTGGGGGCTCTCCTACGGCTCCTGGAACCTCCTCCGCCCCGAATGGGTCGGTGCATACGCGGTGACGGTCGTTCTGGTCGGGTTCGGGATCGTCGGGATGATCCTCTACCGCCAGACGCCCACCCTGCCGCCCCAATGAATCGGCCGACATTCCGAAAATTGATAGCCAGGGACGAGGCATTAAGCCCGAACTCGGGACATCTTCGCATCCGCCCAAGGCGCCCCATGAAAACCCTTCGTCGGCTCGATGAACGTGCGGTCTCGCCTGTGATCGCGACGATCCTCCTCGTGGCCATCACGGTCATCCTCGCCGGGGTCCTCTACCTGATGCTCTCGGGCATCTTGATCCCCGGCGGCAACGGTCCGCGGGCGATGGGCGTCACCCTCACGAAATCCGGTGACGGCTTGAACTGGAGCCTCACGATCGTCTCGACCCCGTCAGGCTTGCCCCTCTCGGAAGTGCGCCTCACGATCTTCACGCCGAGCGGCCTGGTAAACCTCTCGAAGACTTTCATCCAGTTGAGCTACTCGACCGACGGGGCCGTATTCATCGGGACCGGTGGCACGGTCTCTCCCGGCGATCGGCTGCTCATCAACGACGGCCGCTACCCGTCCCGTTACGAAGTCCAGATCAACGACATGACGTCGGTCTTGTACCACGCGGCGTTTCCCTAGTCAGTAGGCCTTCGCCGCGTAGACGACCTGTTTCGTCGGCTCGCCGCAGACGATGCACTTGCCTTGGAATGTCTCCGGGTAGAACGGCGTCCCCAAGACGCTCATCGCGGTCTTCTCCGTGATCGCCTTGCCGCAGGACTCCTTCCCGCACCATCCCATCCGATTGAAGCCGTCCTTCGCGTCGTCCAGGGACGTGATCGTGAACGTGTTCGCCTCGATCATCTTCTCCGCGCGGTCCCACATCGCGACCTGCATGAGCTCGAGGACGGAGCGCAGCCGCTCCGGCAACGCGTCCCGCGGCAGCTCGCGCTTGTCCCCCGTGTCGCGTCGCACGACCGTGACGGAGTTCTTCTGAATCTCGCGGGGTCCGAGCTCGACGCGCAGCGGGACGCCGCGCGCCTCCCAGTAATAGTACTTCTCGCCGGGCCGGACGTCGCGGTCGTCGAGCCTCACCCGCATCCGTTCGCGCAGTTCGAGGAAGAGCCGCTGGGCTTCGAGGAGCATCTCTTCCTGCTTGCCCTTCTCAAGGACGGGCACGATGACCGCTTGGACCGGAGCGGCGGCCGGAGGCAAGACGAGTCCCTTCTCGTCGCCGTGGATCGCCAGCAACGCGCCGAGGATCCGTTCGCTCATCCCATCCGTCGTCTGGTACACGTGCTTGTGCTCGCCCGACTCCGTCTCGTACGTGACGTCGTAGACCTTCGCGAAGTTGTCGCGGTACTGGTGGAAGGTCGCGAGCTGCAATGAGCGTCCCGAGGGCAACAGGGTGTCCGATCCGAGGCTGTAGTAGGCCCCCGGGAACTTGTCCCAATCCGGCCGCTTCGAGACGAGGTACGGCAGCGCGAGGAGCCGCATCAGGCGCTCGTTTGTCTGAAGGTCCTCCCGGATCTGCTGCTCGGCGTCCTCGAACGTCGCGTGGGCCGTGTGCGCCTCGAAGAAGTGAATCTCCCGGACCCGCATGAAGGAACGCGTCATCTTCGTCTCGTATCGGAACACGGGGACGATCTGGTACACTTTCAGCGGCAGGTCCGCGTGGCTCCGGATCCAGAGCTTGAACATGGGATACATCGCGGTCTCGGACGTCGGGCGGAGGACGAGCTTCACGTCGAGCTCGTTGAAGCCTCCGCGGGTGACCCAGAACACGTCGCCCTCGAAGCCCTTGACGTGGTCGGCCTCCTTCTGGAACTCCGTCTCCGGGATGAGGACAGGAAAGTTCACCTCCCCGTGGCCGGTCGAATCGAACTCCTCCCGCATCGCCTGGTCAATCAGCTTCATGATCGCGAGGCCGTACGGCCGCCAGACGTTCATTCCTTTGATCGGGTAGCGCTTGTCGCTGAGCTCCGCGCGGTCGATAATTCCGTTGTACCACTCGCTGAATTCCTCATCTTTCCGCATGGGACGCGACCCCCAAGATGGGGGCTCGTTAAGATGGTTGCGGTGAGCATCGAACGTCGCAGGAACACACCTCGCGGGCCGTCGCCGGATTCATCGGGTCGCTCGCGGTGCCGCGGCGGGTCGGAACCTTCATGACCATCGCAAATCCCTTCGGAGGATCGTGACTGCGGCGAAGGCCGAGCGATTCGAAGATTGCCCGACCTGCGGCGCTCACCGAGTGGAGCGGATTGCGGGCCTTGGAATCTGCCGCCAATGCGGTTCCGAGATCCGGACCTCGCCCTCGCAAAGTCTCGCCCGAACGCTTCGTGGCATCTTGCTCCTCGCGGCGCTATTCATGGGGATCCTTGCTTCCGAAGCGCTCGTCGCGTTCGTTGTTTCCTCGCGACCCATGTCCCTGCTCTCCGGTCTCCTCCTCGCGACGGGCATCCTTCTCGTCTTGGCGATGAGCATCATCGCGGTTGGAATGGGCGACATCCGGGCGGGTGCGGTGATCACCACTTCCGGATACGAATCGTTTCTTGTCTGGCGTCGGATCCGGAAGGAAGTGGGCACGTGGCCGATCATCGCGACCGGACTCGCCTTCGGCCTCGGATTGATCGGGCTCGCGGTCCTCCTTGGGGCGGCCTGAGGAGAGGCAGCGAATCCTTTCGGTCCGTTGGTCGCGCGGGGCACTTCCGCGATCCGGCTTGCGGCCGAAGAAAGGTTTTAAGGAATCCGCACGTTCGTCACGCTCTCCGGGAGTCCGCAATGGCCGAGGTCGTCGAGTGCGTTCCGAATTTCTCCGAGGGCCGCCGGCCGGACATCGTGAAAGAAATCGCCGCGGCAATCGCCTCCGCCTCCGGAGTCCGCGTGTTCGACATGGAGATGGACACGGATCACAACCGTTCGGTGATCACGTTTGTTGGCGACCGGAAAGCGGTTGCCGAGGCGGCGTTTCGAGGGGCCTCGGTCGCGGTCCAGCGGATTGACATGAACACGCACCGCGGGGAACATCCTCGAGTCGGAGCGCTCGATGTCCTTCCGTTCGTCCCGATCGCGGGCGTCACGATGGACGATTGCGTCGAGCTCGCGCGCTCCGTGGGCAAGCGGATCGCCGACGAGCTCCATGTTCCCGTGTATCTCTATGAGGCTGCCGCGGCACGACCCGATCGGCGGGCGCTGCCCGATGTCCGGCGCGGCGAGTACGAGGGCCTCAAGGCCGAGATCGAGACGAATCCGGATCGGAAGCCGGACTTCGGTCCAGCGAAGCTGCATCCGACCGCCGGGGCGTGCATCGTGGGCGCGCGACCGGTCCTGATCGCCTGGAACGTGAATCTGAAGACCACGGACGTCGCCGTGGCGAAGCGCATCGCGAAGACGATCCGGGAGAGCGACGGCGGCCTGCCCGCCGTGAGGGCGAAGGGCTTCGAGCTCGCAGACCGCGGTCTCGTGCAGGTGTCCATGAACATGGTTGACTACCGCAAGACGTCCCTTTCGAAGGCGTTCCAAGCGATTCGCGCGCTCGCCGAAAAGGAAGGCGTCCAAATCGCGGAGAGCGAGATCATCGGCCTGGTGCCGCTCGATGCGCTCGCCGACGGCGCGACCCAATACTTCAAGCTCGTTTGCTTCCATCGAGCCCAAATCCTGGAGGCGCGGCTGTGGGAGTGAAGGACCAGACGGTCGAGGAATTCCTCGCGTCGGTCGCCGCCGCGACCCCGACCCCGGGAGGCGGCAGCGTTTCCGCGCTCGCCGCCGCCCTCTCCGTCGCGCTGAGCCGGATGGTCGCCGGACTCGCCCGCGGGAAGAAAGGATACGAGGCCGTCGATCAGGAACTTGTTCAGATCGAAGCGAAGGCGCGTGGGACGCAAGCGAAACTCGAACAGCTCGTCGACGAAGACGCCCGTGCGTACGAGGCCGTCCTGGCCGCGATGCGACTGCCCAAGGCCACGGACCCCGAGAAGACCGCGCGCGTCGCCGCGATGCAAAGCGCCTATCGCAAGGCGACGGAAATCCCGCTGGAGACGATGCGGCGATGCATCGAAGCGCTCGAGATCGCGGAGGCCGCGGTGAAGAAGGGGAACCGCGGTGCGACCACGGACGGCGGCGTGGCGATCCTCATGGCGCAGGCCGCGATCCGCGGAGCGAGCCTGAATTGCTACGTGAACCTCGCGGCGATCCGCGACGAGGCGTTCCGGCGCGAGACGGAGGAGGAAGCCGAGCGGCTCTTGAAGCGAGCCGACGCGATCGGCCACGAGGCCATGGCGATCGTGTCGGAACGGCTCTAGTCTCGGACGTCCGGCGCTCACTCGAGCTTGAACGGCGCGATGAGATGCTGGGTGCTGCAGCCGCTGCCCGACGCGTTGCATTCGATCATCACCGCCAAATCGATGCGGTACGATCCGGGCACCACGGGCGCGAGGTCCGCATGGTCCGGTTGCGTCTGACTCAGCCAGGTCCAGTTCACCGTGCCGCCGGCTTCGACGGGGACCAGGAAGAGAGGGCAGATGTGGGTCTCGACCGCATGCCAGCTTCCGTTCACCTGCCGCTGGACTTGCCACGGCGCGGGACACGACAGGTAGACTCGATCGCTCCGGCCGTTGTGCAGGGAGAACTGCACCATCTCTCCGACTTGGTATGTCGTGCGGTCCACGTGGAGCACGACATCCGGGATGGCCAACGTCGCGACGACCACGGCCGCAAGGACGACCACGAACGGCGCCGAGAGGATCGCGAGCAACCGCGGCGTCGTGACTTTCATGGCTCCTCGGTAATCCGCCCATCCCCGATGTAACTTCCGACCCCGGTCGGATTTCGCCGAGGCGGCGCGGCCGGGAAAAGGCTATACGCCCCGCGCCGCGTATGGTGGATTCCGATGGAGCGGATCCGGGCGGCCCGCGGCCCCGCGCTTCGATGCAAGGGGTGGCGCCAGGAGGCGATCCTCCGGATGCTCGAGAACAACCTCGAGAATGCGGAGAAGCCGGACGAGCTCATCATCTACGGCGGCACCGGCAAGGCGGCGCGGAACTGGGACGCGTTCCATCGGATCGTCGAGACGCTCACGATCCTCCGCGACGACGAGACGCTCGTCGTCCAGAGCGGCAAACCAGTGGCGGTGTTTCGCACCCACCGCGACGCGCCGCGCGTCCTCATCGCGAACGCGCATCTCGTGCCGAAGTGGTCGAACTGGGAGACGTTCCACGAGCTCGAGGCGCTCGGCCTGACGATGTACGGACAGATGACGGCGGGCGGCTGGTCATACATCGGATCGCAGGGCATCGTCCAGGGGACCTACGAGACGTTCGCCGCGTGCGCGCGGCAGCACTTTGGCGGCTCGCTTCGCGGGCGACTCGTGCTCACGGGCGGCATGGGAGGCATGGGCGGCGCGCAGCCGCTCGCGATCAAGATGAACGAAGGCGTGTGCCTCGACGTCGACGTCGACGAGGCGCGCATCCGACGGCGGGTCGGGAACAAGTACTGCGACCGCTTGGTGCTCGACCTCGACGAGGCACTCGATATGGCCCTCGACGCGAAGGCGTCCGGGACGCCGCTCTCGATCGGGCTCGTCGGGAACTGCGCGGACGTGCATCCGGAGCTCGTCAAGCGAGGGATCCGTCCGGACGTCGTGACGGACCAGACGAGCGCCCACGATCCGCTTGGCGGATACATCCCCCGAGGTCTTTCGGTCGAAGAAGCCGCACAGCTTCGCGTTTCGAACCCGGACGAATACGTTCGGCGGTCGCGCGAATCGATCGCGATCCACGTCCGCGCCATGCTCGACTTCCTCCGGAGCGGCAGCGTCGTCTTTGATTACGGGAACAACATCCGCGGACAGGCGAAGGAAGCCGGGGTCGCGGACGCGTTCGCGTTCCAAGGATTTGTGCCGCTGTTCATCCGGCCGCTGTTCGCGGAAGGCCGCGGGCCGTTCCGGTGGGTTGCCGTGACGGGCAACGCGGACGACATCACGAAGACGGACAGCGTCGTGCTGCGCGAGTTCCCGGAGGACCGGACGCTTGCGCGCTGGATCCAGCTTGCGGAGAAGTTCCTCCCCTGGGAAGGCCTCCCGGCGCGCGTGTGCTGGCTCGCGTACGGGGAGCGCGCGCGGTTTGGGCGCGCGATCAACCGCATGGTCGCTTCCGGCGAGCTCAGCGGGCCGATCGTGATCACGCGGGACCACCTCGACGCCGGGTCGGTCGCGTCGCCGTATCGGGAGACGGAGGGCATGCGCGACAAGTCCGATGCGATCGCGGACTGGCCGATCCTCAACGCGCTCCTGAACACGGCCGCGGGCGCGGACCTCGTGGCGGTGCACAATGGTGGCGGGGTCGGGGTCGGCTACTCGACCCATGCCGGGGCGCTCGTCGTCTGCGACGGCACGGAGGATGCGGAACGCCGGATCGAGCGCGTCCTCACGACGGATCCCGGGATGGGCGTCGTCCGTCACGCGGACGCCGGGTACGAGGACGCGATCCGGTTCGCGAAGGACCACGACATCCGGATGCCTTCGCTCGAGTGATCCCATGCCGCAAACCGGCCATCCTCGGGTTGCGGTAGACGGTTTCGTCCTGCACGAGGGCAAGCTCGTTGCGGTCCGTCGGCGAAACGATCCATTCCGCGGAATGCCCGCGCTCCCGGGCGGCTTCATCGAACTCGGAGAACGGGCCGAGGACGCGGTGGTCCGTGAGGTCCTGGAAGAAACGGGGCTCCAGACACGCGTCGTGCGACTCGTCGGCGTTTTCTCCGATCCCGCTCGAGACCCGAGGGGCCACGTCGTCTCGATCGCCTACGCACTCGAGGAGATTGGCGGTGGTCTCAAGGCGGGGAGCGACGCGGCGGATGTCATGCTCGTGGATCCGTTCCACCTCCCGAAGATGGCTTTCGACCACGGCGAGATCGTTCGGCGATGGCGTGGCGACTAGAGCTCCGCTTTCGGCCCGGACCACGTTTGCTTCGCGGTCCCCGGCAACCATCCAAGGAGCACCATGGCCACCGACGCGGCGAGGAGGAATTCGATTCCTTCGGCCGTCACGACGGCACCCGGCTGAGTCGAAGCCGCGATGGCAAAGGCGAGGACGCGGCCGGCGAACGCCGCGATGCCGGCCATCAAGCCGGCGCGCGATCCCGCCGCGACGCTGACCCACACCACCCATGCGGCGACGATAATCAGGAAGACGATCGATAGACCGTACGGGAAGATTCGCTCGTTCCCGGCGGCCAGGACCGGAATCGAGGGGACCGCCAGGAGGAACGCGATGAACGCGAAGAGCGCCCGATAGAGACGACTGTATCCGTAGATTGCACGATAGTGACGCCCCACTTCCTGGGGCGAGCCGAGGCCGGAAAACGCGGCGGTGGGATTGCCGCCGTTCGCGGCCATCGATTCCGCGACGTGGCTGCGGAGTTCCCGCAAGATGTCGTCCCGCACCGCGGGCTCCATCCCGGCCATCGCGCGTCGCACCTGGTTCAGGTACTCGTCTTGCGGCGTCATCGAGCGTCCTCCAGGACGCGCGCCGCGCCCGCCGCCATCGCGTCCCAGACCTCGAGGGCCTCCGAGAGCGCGGTCCGCCCGCGGTCCGTGAGCCGGTAGTACTTCCGCGGCACGCCGGTCTCCGGCTCTTGCCAGCGGCTCTCGACGAATCCCCGTTCCTCCAGACGCCGCAACGCCGGATACAGCGTCCCCTCCTTGAGATCGAAGAACCCGTTCGACTTCTCGCGGAGTTCGTGCAGGATCTGGAACCCGTACTTGTCCTCTTTCGCGAGCAGCGCGAGGAGGCAGAGCTGGATCGAGCCCTTCTTCAGTTCGGCCGTCCACTCCGGCGAGACTTCGGGCATCCGCGGCGCCTCGTATCCGGGCCTCGCTATTTCGGCTTTCGGGGCCGGTTTCGTCGGGCGCGCGTCGATCCGTCATCGGATTGCATCCCTCCGAGGATTTCGTTCATCGCCCTGCGAACGCATGAGAAAAAGGGGGAGGGGAGGCGCTAATTCGGGCGCCTCGCCTTCACTCGCAGGTACAGGGCGGGACCCATGGCAATCGCCACCACCGCCAGCTGCGCTGCGAGGATCGTCAGGGGAGTCAGGTTCACCGCGGACGGCAGGTTGACGAGGGCTTCCGTCGAGAGGACGGGGTCATGCTCGATCGTCGCGCCCTGCGGATACACGAACGCGCCTCGGAGCCAGAAGCCCACGAAGTACGCGCCCGCGTGCTCGAGGAAGAGATGCCCGCCGCCCTGGAGGTTGAACGTCATCGTGGACGGCCGTCCGTCCACCGTGACGCTCGTCGCCCACTCGAACCGCCCGATCCGCGTGTAGTTGTCGTCGAAGTACACGCTGTCGCGCGTGTACAGGCGCGGCCGGGTCCGGAGGGTGTCGTTCAGGGTGCGCGCATCGCCGACGGTGCTGTTCCCATCATCCGCGCGCTCGCGCAGGAGGGCGTGGAGGAAGTCCGCCGTTCGCTCCGGGATGTAGTTCCCGAAGATCAGGTGGGTCTCGAGGGCGAGGCGGCTGTCCGGGTACGCGAAGTCCCAGCCTTCGATGAGGTGGTCGTACTTCGCGCCCATCGCGACGGTCGGCCCGGTGACATTCTTGTAGCCCAGGAAGTCAATATCCGTGATGTCGTAGCGGGTGCCGTCGTCCACAGTCACCTTGAACCAGGGGATCTGGGCGCTCTTGTCGCGCGTGTCCACGGTCAGGTGGAACGTGAACGCGACGTAGTTGAGCATCCCGTCCCCGAGGCTCGTGTTGTCGAGGACGCGGGTGTAGGGCAGGTCGGGCGCTCCGACGGTGAAGTTGACGTACGTCACGCCATCGACCGTTTCGTTCGTCAGGCCGCTCAGCGTCCACGCCGTCACGAGGCTGCGCGCTTTGATCGGGACGTTCTGGGTGAGCGGGATGCCAAGCGGGGTGTCGACGCTCATCAGGTCGAACCCGTCGCTCGCGTTTACGGTCCGGAATTCGATGAACCGGCTCAGGCTCTGGGCCAGGACCGTGTAGACGGGCACGCCGCGCGTCGCGATGTAGTTGCCCTGCTCGTCGACGATCTCCGCGCCGCCCAAGAACCGCTTGTACTCCGCGAAGATCGCGACATCGTTCACATGACCGCTCGTTCCATACCGGACGCCGAAGAGCGAGTCCCCGGCTTTCACCGCGACGAGATCGCCGCCGCCGAACCGGTCCGTCGAGATGGGACCGATCACGACCGGCGTGAGGTCGCGCGATGGGGCCGCCGCGCTCGCTGATCCCATGAAGCCGAGGGGGATCGCGAGCAGGGCCGCCACGACCAATGCCGCCACCATCGTGCGCATGCGTTCACCGTCCCCGTGAGACGACATATCGCCTCACTATGGACATAGTGTCGCTATGATGCTATCTGTACTTAAGCCCATCGGGCCGATTCTCAGCGCACGCCCATATAGCTCGGCATCGCTGCACGAAAACGGTGTCTCGACTCGTCCTGCTCGACGCGAACGCGCTGCTGATGCCGTTTCAGTTCCAGGTACATCTCGACGCGGAGCTTCGACGGGTCGTGGGGGACGCGGACGTCGCCGTGCCGACGCCGGTCCTCGCTGAGCTCTCGATCCTCGCGAAGACCGATCGCGATGCGCGCTCAGCGCGGCGGCTCGCCGACAAGTATCGGGCGATCGAGGGTCACGGTTCCGCCGACGACGCGCTCCTGGACCTCGCGACGGCCGAGCGCGCGATCGTCGTCACGAACGACCAACCGCTCCTCGAGAGGCTCCGCACCGCCGGCATTCCGCGGGTCTTCCTCCGCTCCCGCAACCACCTCGTCGCGGAAGGCCTCTGACTGCGCAAGGCATAAGCCCGGGGCGGTCCTCTCCGCCGCCGCTGAAGCCGTACCACGTCGAGACGCTCAAGGCGATCGCACTCTCGGGCGGGCTCAAGGACTACGTGAACCTGTCGTCCCGGGAGCTCGGGAAACTCGTCGGGGTCAGCCAACAGAGCGCCTCGCAACGGATCCTGGAGCTGATCCGGGACGGCCTCGTCGCACGCGACCTCGCAACACGGCGTCAACGCATCCGGCTCGCGCCGAAAGGCGCGGAGGTCCTGCGGAAGGAATACGCGGACTATCAGAGGATCTTCGAGGTCCGGGAGACGCTCACGATTTCTGGCACCGTCGCCAGCGGCTTGGGCGAAGGCGCCTTCTACATGCGGCAGAAAGGATACAAGGACCAGTTCCGGAAGAAGCTCTGGTTCGAGCCGTACGAGGGCACGTTGAATCTGAAGATCGCGGGGCCCGACCTGGCGAAGCTCCGCATCCTCCAGGAAAATCCGGGGATCGAGATCGCCGGCTTCGAGGCCGGGGGCCGCACGTTCGGCGGCGCGAAGTGCTTCCTCGCGACGATGGGCCACGTCGAGTGCGCAGTGATCGTGCCGATCCGCACGCATTACTCGGACGTCCTCGAGGTCATCTCGAAGCACTATCTGCGCAGCGCCGCGGGACTCAAGGACGGCGACCTCGTCGAACTGGTCGTGCGACTCTGAATTACGAAGGGGCTAAACGACGAAACCGCATCGGTAGCGTGATGCGCGGAGCGGCCCTGTTGATGCCGTTGCTGGTCGCGGGGGCGATCGTCCTGGTCGGTTTGGCGGCGGCGTTCTATCCGCGTCAAAGCCTGGTCCTATCCACGCAAACCGATCGTCAATCGTACGCCGCGGGCACTCTGGTTAATGTATCGGTCGTCCTCGACGTCCGCGGGAGTGCTGCGGTCTCGATTGCGTCCCTCTGCGGCCGCTACGAGATTGGGTTCGTGGTCGTGGCACAGAATGGCTCGACCATCTACAACTCGTTCACGTCGACCTTCCCTCGGTTCTGCCCTCAGCTCGGGGACACGACAACCCTCGCCCCCGGTTGGAGGGAGTCGCGGTCGCTGACTTGGAACCAGACCGATGACTTGGGTCGCCCCGCCGTCCTCGGCGAATCGTACTCCATCTCGCCGTATCTCCTGGGGGATCCCTCGATCGAGCCTGTCCTATTGTCATCCAGAATCTACCTCGGCTAGCTGACGGGCTCAGGGACGCCCTGCGACTCGGTCGGCCCCGCGCCTGCGCAGTCCCAATCCCGGCTGAACCCAAGGGCTGGGCGTTACTCGCTCCCGGGGGATGGCGCGCACGCGGCCGCGCGCGAAGAAAACGACGGACAAGATCGCCGCGAGACCGATCGCGGCGCCGGGTATCAGACCTGCGGCGATGGCGAGGGTCGCATATTGGATTTCGGAGGCGAGGAGCATCGCCGGGAGAAGAGCCATGGTGACTCGCGACGCGTTTCTCGGTGCCCGGAGGTCTCGGCTCCACGCCACGCGGACGACCAACGACAGGACGGTGACCACGATGAACCAGCCGAGAAAATTCGACCATGGGACTCCATCGAAGGGACCGGCCGGAATCCAGGCCCAGAATCCGGAACGGACCGCGAGCGGGTCCACCGTCATGTCCCACGCGACGGCGATCAGTCCGTCCACCGGGGCGAGCCAGACACTCGAACGACCGAGAACCACCGTGGTCGTTGCGATGGAAAGGTAGGCGATGTTAATCCAAGCGATCAGGATGAATGCAGGAACCATTCCGAAAATCAGAGGCCCAGGTGTCGCGACGTATTCATACCGGCCGTACGGGATGCCCGTCAGGACTCCGAGGAACTCGGAGCCGAGCGGAATCGCAACAACGAGGCCGATGAACGTGAGGCTTCCCCGCAGACCATGGATTCGGAGCATGCACGCCAGGATCAACGCGGTCGAGAGGACCGTCGGCACGACCACTGGTTCCCCCGTCGCGATCTGTACGACGACCGCGACGACTTGCGTTGCCGCAACGACCGCGAAGCCCACGACGTAGGCTCGATCGAGCGCGGAGCGTGGGGCGGCGGATCCCTCCATCCGGCGGCGAATCGAGTCTCCATCCGTAAGAGGTTATGTCAAAGGGCTCGGTCTTGACACCGCGAGGATCGCGCCGCCTGGGTCCGGATCATCCAGGGATTTCAGAACCGCTTCTCGACGTATCGAAGGGCGCTCTCGAAGATCGCTTTCCCGTCGCCGTACGGCCCGTCGGAGGGAGTGCGCGTCCAGTCGGGATGCAGGTAGCGGAAGAAGCACCGCTCCGGATGTGGCTGGACCCCAAACACATTCCCGTCGCGGTTGCAGAGGGCCGCGATCCCGTCCGTCGTGCCGCTCGGATTCCAGGGATACTTGGCCTTTCGGCCTTGGTCATCGACGAACCGGAACACGATCTGGTCGTTCTCGATGAGCTGCCGGAGCACGCCCTTCCTCCGGCCGTCGGGAAACAGGAGCTTTCCTTCGGCGTGCGCGGAGATGAACGTGACGACGTCGCCTCTCTTCAGTTCACCCGTGAAGGCGCACGAGCCCCCGTTGTCGAGTCGCAGGCGACTGGGCCGGCACTCGTAGTGGCCCGAGTCGTTCGTCGCGAGGACGGCCTCCGGGGTCTCCGTCATCGTCCCCCCGAGCGCGGGCAAGAGCCCCGCCTCGACGAGGACCTGGAATCCGTTACAGGCGCCGAACACGGGCTTGCCCGACTCGACGAACTCCGTCAGGTCCGGAGTGAGCTTGCTCCGCAATCGAGCGGCGAAGATCGCCCCGGCGCGAACGTAGTCCCCCGCCGCGAACCCGCCGGGGATCATGAGGAGGTCGAAGTCCTCGAGTTTTCGCTGCATTTCGGGCGGCGTGTCTCCAGTCAATTGTTTCAGGTGAACCTTCTCGGCCTGGGCCCCGAGATGGCGGAAGAAGGCGACGGACTCGTCCTCGCAGTTCGTGCCTTCGATCAACAGGACGGCCACCCGAATGTCCGAGCGCTTCACGCAACCACGACCTGATTGGGGATCGATTCGCCCCAGGCCTTCCGCATCACCGGCAGTCCGAGGGAGGTCCACTTCCGTCCGAGGCCGAGATGCAGCGAGCGGCCTCCGGTCGTGCCGACGAACGTGGCCGGGGTCCCTTCCAAGAGATGCGTGAACTCGTCGTAGCGGTCCTTCGTCACCTCAACGAGCCACCGTCCGTTCGATTCGGAGAACAGCTGAACGTCCCAGCGCAACGGGTCCATCGCCGTCGTCTTGATGTCGGCCCCGATGTCCCCTCCGAGGCACATCTCCGCGGCGGCGACGACGAGCCCGCCGTGGCTCAGGTCGTGAGACGCCGCCACGGTCCCGGCGCGAATCGCCCGAAGGAGATGGTCCATGTTCGTGCGGAGTCCGGGAGCGTCGACCGGGGGCACGCGGCCACCCTTCACGCCGCGGAGCCGGACGTACTCCGAGCCGCCGAGTTCGGCTCCGGTCGGGCCGACGAGTACGATCGGATTTCCCGCGCGCTTGAAGTCCGAGGTCACACACCGCCCGAAGTCCTCCACCATCCCGACGCCGAGGACGACCGGGGTCGGAGGGCACGGGCCCAGCGACGATTCGTTGTAGAACGACACGTTCCCCGAAGGGATCGGAAGCCCGAGGGCTTTCGCGGTCGTCCCGAGTCCACGGACCGCCTCCCGGAATTGCCACAGGCGATCCGGTTTCTCGGGGTTCCCGAAGTTCAGGCAATTCGTGAGGGAGTGGGGCGTCGCTCCGACGGCGACCAGGTTGCGGCACACTTCGTCCACCGCGCTCGCGCCGCCAACGAACGGATCGATCGCCGTGATGCCCGGCGTGGATGCGACCGCGATCGCGAGGGCGCGACGCGAATCGACGAGCGGGCGGATGACCGATGCATCGCCGTGCGCGGCCTTGCCGAGGACGCCCTGCATCGGCTTGAGGACCGTGGAGGCGCGCACTTCGTGATCGTACTGTCGGATCACGTACTCCTTCGACGCGATGTTCGGCGATGCGAGGAGCTGAAGGATGGTCGTCCGGTAGTCCTTCGGTTCCGGCGGCAGTTGCGCGGGTGCGGCATCCGACGTCCTCGGAGGCTTGTGGTCTCGCGTGTACTCCGGACCCGCGGTGTAGAACTCGAGATCCATCTCGAGGACCGTGGTGCCATCGTACCGGACGCGGCCGAGTTTCTGTGGGATCACGCGTCCGATGACGGTCGCCGGCACATCGTACAATTCGAAGATGCGGAGGATCTTGTCCACGTTCTCCGGCAGCGCGGCGAGCATCATCCGCTCCTGGCTCTCGGACACCCAGATCTCCCATGGTGCGAGGCCCTCGTCTTTGAGAGGCACCCGTTCCAAGTCGACCTCCGCGCCGAATCCGCCGGCAAGGGCCATCTCCCCGACGACGCATGACAGTCCTCCGCCGCCGAGATCCTTCATCCCTTGGAGGAGCCCGGCTTGCGCGGCCTCGATGCACGCGTGGATGAGCGGCTCCTTCAGGATCGGGTCGCCGAGTTGGACGGCTCCGGCTTCCCACCCTTCGACCGCTTTCGCGGTGAGATCGACGCTCGCATACGTCACGCCGTGGATCCCGTCGCGGCCCGTCTTCCCACCGCAGAGGATGAACACGTCCCGAGTGGACTTCACCCGATTCCGCACGATCTGGGATTTCTTCGCGAAGCCGACGCACGCGACGTTCACGATGATGTTCCCGAGATATCCCTCGTCGAAGACGATGCAGCCCGCGACGGTCGGGATCCCGACGCGGTTTCCGTAGTCGCGGATCCCCGCGACGACGCCGCCGAAGAGGTACTTCGGGTGCTTCGCGCCTTTCGGCAACTTGGCGGTCGGATAATCGAGCGGTCCGAAATGGAGCGGGTCCGCGAGGGCAATCGGCTGGGCTCCCATCGCGAGCACGTCGCGGAGGATCCCTCCGATGCCCGTGTTCGCGCCGCCGTAGGGCTCGATCGCCGAGGGATGGTTGTGGCTCTCGATGCGTAACGCATACGCATGGTCCGCGTCGAACTCGACGACGCCGGCGTCGCCCCGATCGATCACATACGGCGCCTGGACGGGGAAGATGAACTCCTTGAGGAAGACTTTCGAGGACTTGTAGCAACAGTGTTCGGACCACGCCTGGCCGAGGCTCTGCAGTTCGACCTCCGTGGGCTCGCGACCGGCGAGGCGGAAGTACTCTTGGATACGCCGCATCTCGTCGACGCTGAGGGCAAGCCCCATCCGCTCGCTGATCGCGGCGAGGTCCTTCGACGAGGCGTCCCGAAGGAGGACATCATGCAAGGAGAAGGGGAGGGACCGCTTCCGGAACCGCTCGCCCAACCCCTCGCCTCGATGACGACAATCGTGCGCCCTACATTATGCTTGTCCCCGCGCGGCGCAAGGCGAACGTTTCAAGTAGCACGAATACGCCATCGCGCCTTGCATGGCGGCGTTCCGCGAACGGCTTCACTCCTCGCCGGTCGTCCTCGAGGTCGTCCCGCCCTCCCGTCGCGCGAGCGAGAAGTCGATCGCGACCTTCGTGCAGCGGGTTCGCGATGCCGCGCGCTCGTTGCCGCACCTCGACGGCGTGAACGTGCCCGAAGTGCTGGACGAGAACCACGCCGGGCAGCCGTTCTACCGCAATCTGGATCCACGCGACTTCATCGCGCGACTCGGCGACGATCTCGGCGTGGAGACGATCGCGAACAAAGTCGTCGCGCACATGCCCGGCGCCGCGTTGCGTCGATGGATTCGGGAGTCGGTCGCCGACCATCGGCTCCGGAACTTCGTGCTCGTCGGCGGGACGAGCGGGCGGATCCGCTACGCGGGCCCGTCGGTCGCGGAAGCGAATCGGCTTCTCCGCCAGGTGACGCGGGAGCGAGGCGATGTGACGCTCGGCAACATCACGATCCCCGAGCGGGAGTCGGAGATCGACCGGCTCGTCGAGAAGACGCAAGCCGGCTGCGACTTCTTCACGTCTCAGGTCCTCTTCGAGGCGGAACCGATGGCGACCGTGCTCCGGGCCTATGGGAAGCGGTGTGCGGCGCAGGGACTTGAGCCCGCCACGGTCCTCCTGAGCTTTGCGCCCATTTCGGACTACCAGGACATCGAGTTCCTCGTCTGGCTCGGAGCAACCGTGACCGCTCGCACCGAAGAGACGCTCTTTGCGACTCTCGAGGAGAGTTCGGCCCAAGCCTCGTTCGATCGCGCGCGGACCTTGTCGTCGCAATTGCGGGCGGCTGCGGCTCTGTCGCGGCCTCCGGTGCCGGTAGGCACGAATGTCGAGATGATCTCCGCACACAACTTCGATCTCGCCGTCCGGATGGCCCGCGAATTCTGTGACGCCCGGCCCATGTTTAAATAGGCCGCCGAACGTTTTCGCCGGACGGACGGAGCGGCAATCGCCGCGCGTTCCTCGGGGGATTTCATATGGCCAAGGAGGACAAGGACCAGTGGATCGTCAAATGCCCGAAGTGCGGCCGCATCGCCGAATCGTGCAAGCACGTCACACGGGACGACGTCCAGCGCATCGTGCGCCTCCTGGACGCCGGCGTCGAGGTCTACCAGGCGGAGGACGAACACGAGGCGCCCGAGCCCCACGTCCACGAGCCGCCGCGGCCGATCGCTCAGATCGTCCAGCCCAAATTCACGATGGCCGATCTCGTCCTCGCGGAATCCACCCGGGAAGGATTGCAGGACGCGCTGACGGAATTGCGGAACAAGGGCCTCATGTACCGCCGCTGGGGCCTCCGGAAGGTCATGAAGAAGACGAAGGGCCTCAGCCTCCTGTTCGCCGGCCCGCCCGGGACGGGCAAGACGATGGCGGCCGAGGCGATCGCGAGCGAGCTCGGTCGACCCCTGCATCTCGTCAACTACGCGCAGTTGGAGAACATGTGGGTCGGGGAGACGGAGAAGAACATCGAGCATGTCTTCAAGGGAGCCCTCGAGAAGGGTGCGGTCCTCTTCTTCGACGAGGCGGATGCGGTCTTCCAGCGGCGCGGATTCATGGCCACCCCGTGGATGAACCGCGACGTGAACGTCCTTTTGTCGCAGATGGAGAACTATCCCGGCGTCGTCGTCCTCGCGACGAACCTCGCGCGCGTGATGGACAAGGCCCTTGACCGCCGTGTCGACATCGCGGTCGAATTCCCGATCCCGGACGCGGACTTGCGCCGCAAGATCTTCGAGCGACTCGTCCCGAAGGAAGCCCCGTTGGGGAAAGGCGTCGACTTCGATGCGCTAGCGCGCAAGTATCCACTCAGCGGCGGCTCGATCCTGAACGTCGTGCGACAAGCCATGCGAAACGCCTTGCGACGGGGCAAGCGGCACCGCATCACGATGGACGACTTCGTCCGCGCGGCGGAGCGGGAAACGAGGAAGTCCGCCATCATGTCCATGGACCATCTCCAGGAACCGCCGCGGCGCGAACGGATCCGGGGCTACGCCTGAGTCGGCTCGCCGATGGCTCACGTCTGCGTCGTGATCTCGTACTCGTGGATCACAGGATTCGCGAGGAGGCGGCGGCACATTTCCTCGACCTGCTTCCGCGCGGCCTTCGCGTCCTTGCCCGCGAGGTCGATCTCGAAGAGTTTTGAACTGTGGACGGCTTGGACCCCCTCGAATCCGAGGAGTTTCAGGGCCTTGTGGACATTGTCCCCTTCCGGATCCGTGACGCCTTTGCGGAGGTGCACCTCGACCCGGACGCGGACCATCTCTCTCCTCGGGCTCCGGATGGCCTCCGCCTTCTTAGGCCTTTCTCGGAGGGGCGGCGACATGGGGGCGGAAGAGGGCGAACCGGTCGGAAGGCCGGACGAACGATCGGCCGGACCGCACCTCGATCTCCAGCAGTCCCTTTGCGACCAGGGAGCGAATCGCGGCGAGCGCCGTGCGGCGGGACATGCCCCGCAAGCCTGCCGTTGAGACGAGTCGCTCGATGGAAACCGGTCCTCGAATGAGACCGACCATCGTCCGCTCGGAGGGAGAGAACACCTCGGTCAGGCGGAGTCCATGCAGAACCGGCAGCCGGATCGGCTCGGGGGCGCAATACCACGCCTCCACTCCCTCGAGGAACGCGGCAAGGATGGCCGCGCTCGTCAGTATTTTTGTCCCACCGGCCACGCTCAGCCGGACCGGTCCCTTGGCCGCCGAGTCGAGGATGGTGCGCCGCACGGTGGCGAGAGAATCGAGCAGGTCGAACGCCCGCACAGGTACCGGTCTGAGGGACGGTTCCAAGCCCTTGAGTCGGCGGAAGCCGCCGGAACGAAAGGTCTCCGGACCTGCCACGACGACCAGGCGGTCGTACGGCATGAGCCGCAACGCCGGGAGGACGTGCCGTTCGTCGAATCCCATCGTCGCGATGAGGGTTCGATGCGGCAAGGGAATCACCCGACGAGCAGGTCCATGCCCGCCGATGGACGCACGATGAGCCGGCGTGCGTCCGCCGTATCCTGGATTCGCTCGATCGCGCCTTTCGCCTCGAGCTCGCGCAGGTGGTGATTCATCGTCGCCTTGTGGACGCCGAGCGCCCGGGCGAGCGCGGTTTCGGTGAACTCCTTCTCCTGATTCTTGACGAGGAACGTCAGGACCTCTCGCTGCTTCTTCGTGAGGCCTTCCCCGTACGAGATGTGGAGGAGCGGCAGCGAGATCTCCTCGTACGTCTCATCATGAACATAGGTGGCGGGGACGCCCTCGAGGATGCACACGAGCAGGGCCGCGCTGCTCATGAGGCGCGTGCCGCCCGCGATGTTGAAGCGCAACGCCGCGCCGCTCGCGCGCTCCTTGCGGATGTCGGCGCGAATCTGTCCGGCGACGTGGAGGAGATCGTACGCATCGCTCACCTCGTTCGCGGACGCTGCGACGCCCAGCGAGCGGCAGAACTCCATGACCTTCGTGCGCGCATCGCGGCTCTTCGCGTGGTCGCTGTGGTAGAACACGACGCGCTCGAGTCCCTCCGACGACCGAATCGAAGGGATCAGGCTCTGGGGCCGCCACCCGAGCGTGCCGAAGAGGACCGTCATCGTGGCCCGGAGACAGGCGGGTCTGACGATAAGAACTTCCTTCGTTCGAATGCATGGCGAGTTCATCACCGAAACGCCGGCGTCGAAAGCATTTTATCGAGGCCCCGGGTTGGACGCGGGCGACGGGTGGCCTCATGTACCAGGGCGAGAAGACGTTGCTTGTCACGCGGCCGACACGTCTGATGGCCCTCCGCTTCTACGCGATCATGGTCCTCGCCTTGATCCTCGCGGGGATCCTGTACTTCCAACTCATCCAACGTTTCTCTCCGTCGGTCCCGAATCCGGGCCTCGCCGGCGTGCCCCTCAGCGCGATCCTTGCGGGGTTCTTCCTCTTCATCGCCCTCGTCGCCTTCCTCACGGCCGAACTGAAACGGAAGACGACGCGGTACGTTATCACGGATAACAAGATCATCCGCGAAGACGGGATCCTGAGCAAGAACACGGTCATGATCCCGTACACGCAGCTCGAGCGGGTGGACCTCCGTCAGAGCTTCTCCCAACGCATCCTGAAGATCGGCACGATCGTGGTCGACACGGGCGATGACACGATGGACATCGACATGATCCCGCATCCGGCGCACGTCCAGGAACTGCTGAGCTCGCGCCTCGGGCGTCGCGCTTGGACGGGACAACAGCCGCCCCAGGGCCGACAGCAATAGGCTATCCGGTCCACGGGAGCAGCAGACGGGCTTCCCGCGTCTTGCCGATGTCCCAGGCGCCCGGCACCCCATCCGGCTCGCCCTCTATCCAGTAGCCGCCGAGCGTCGTGTCGTATCCGTGGGTCGGATCGATCGCGACCGTGCAGCCGATCTTCCGGCGATACTTTCGGGTCGTCCATCCGGCCTCGTGGCTCCGGGACCATTCGCGCGGCTTGACCGCGACCACGACCTCCAACCACTCCGCCCGGTCCACCGAGCCGGATCGGGAGAGCCGCCGGAGTTCGTCCGCGACGTAGTCGAGATCGGTCGCAGAGAGGCTCGCCGCTCCATCGGCCCCGGTGTGGCTGTGGAAGCCCCCCAGGACCGCGTACCCGACGTCCGCGTTCTCCATCGCGCGGCGCGCGCGTCGGAACGCCTTCTCGTTCCCATGGCTCACCCAGTTCGGCTTGCGGTCTTCCGTCTGGATCGGATACGCCGCGCGCAAGACCGTGACCTCCGTCGGCCGTCGCCGCACGACGCGGGTGCCGCGGTTCCCGACGAGGAATCCGTTCGTCTCGCGGTTGTACGCCTCGACGGCCGAGGTGACGAGGCCGAGGAACGCGCCGCGGTCAATCACGATGTCGTCCATGGGAGACCTCCGGACAAGGGGCTCGAGACACGCGTCCCGCGCTATAAGAAAGTGACGTCCCGATGCCCCCGCCGTTCGTTTGAATTTCCTTCTGACCGTCGGACCGCGCCTTCATAGGCCCGGAGGCCCATAAGGAAAAATAAGGTACCGCGGATACGCGCACGGCGCCCGGATGAAGCGGTTCGTGACGGAGTTGTCGGGGAAGACGGTCATGACGGAGGACGGGCAAATCCTGGGTGTCTTGGAGGACCTCATGGTCGAGACGAAGACGGGCCGGATCCAGGCCCTCCTCGTCGCTCCGCCGGAGGGCCTCGAGACGCGGCTCTTCAAGACGGACCCGCAAGGCCGCCTGATCCTGAACTTCCGCTCGATGAAGGCCGTGCGCGACGTCATCGTGACGCAGCTCGCGGACTGACGGGGCCGGCCGTGACGAAGCTCACCTTTTACGGCGGGGTCGCGGAGATCGGCGGCAACAAGATCCTGCTCGATGACCGGGACGCGCGGATCTGGCTCGACATGGGGGCGCCCTTCGACCTCGGCGATGACTATTTCGTCGAATTCCTGGGACCGCGGGACCGCTTCGGACTCCGCGACTACTTCGCGTTGGACTTGATGTCCCGCATCCCCGGGCTCTATTCGGCCGAGGCGCTCGAGCCGACCGACATGAACTGGCAGCCGCCCGCGTTCTCGGGCGTCTTCATCACGCACGTTCACTACGACCACACCCAGCACCTGCGGTTCGTGGATCCAAACATCCCAGTGCACCTGGGCGAGGGCGCTCGGACGATCTTGGAGTCGCTCGACACGACCGCTCGGGCGCCGAACCTGCGGCTCGGGATGCACGCGTACGCGACGTTCCGCTCCGGGCAATCGAAGACGGTGGACGGCGTCGAGGTCGAGCCGGTCCACGTCGACCACAGCGCTCCCGCGGCCTACGGATACCTCGTGCACACGAGTGAGGGCACGGTCGCCTACACCGGCGACCTCCGCCACCACGGGCCCATGAAGCAGCTCACGGACGACTTCATCGAGGCGGCGCGCGCCGCGAAGCCCATCGCCCTGATCACGGAAGGTACGCGCGTCATGCCGGACGATGCGCGCGGGAGCCTCACGGAGGCGGACGTGAAGGCCCACGCGGTTCCACTGCTCCAGAAGTTCAAGGACAAACTCGCCTTGGTGACGTTCCCGCCGCGGGACGTCGACCGAATCCGCACGTTCGTCGAAACGGCGCAGGCCCTCGGCCGGAAGTTCGTCGCGAACGCCAAGACCGCACATCTCCTCCTGACCCTCCGGAAGGACACGCACATCCAGGTGCCCGACATCGGGAAGCAGGACGACCTGCTCCTGTACGACCGCCAACTGCGCAAGACGGATCCTTGGGAGAGGGAGCTCCAGGAGAAGCTGAAAGGCCGCGTCGTGACGGCCCAAGAGATTGCGAAGCATCCCGCGGACTACCTCCTCCAGCTCGACTTCTGGCATCTTCCGGAACTCGTGGACCTCACCCCGCCCCCCGGCTCCCCATTCATCCACTCGAAGAGCGAGCCCTTCGAGGAAGACGACGCGAACGATGTCGTCTTGCAGAACTGGCTCGACCGGTTCGGGCTCGTGCGGCACCAGTTGCACGCATCGGGCCACCTGAGCGAGCGCGAGGTCGGCGAGATGATCGAGCGGATCGCGCCGCGAACCGTGATCCCCGTCCACACGGAACATCCCGAGCGTTTCCTTCGCCTCGCGCGGCAGGTGACGCAGCCCGAACGGCTCCGGCCGATGACGCTCGGCTGAGCTCACAGGATCGGCTTGAAGTACTCCAGGTACGCGCCCTGGACGCCGAGGATGATGAACTGCACCGCGATCGCGGCGAGGATGAGGCCCATGATCCGCGAGATCGCGTACGCACCCATGCGGCCGATCCGATGGAAGATGGCGTCCGAGTACGCCAACATAATCCAAGCGATCACCATCGTCGCGCCGATCGACGCGAGGATGATCAGGATCCGCGCCATGTCGAGCGCGGGCGATGAGGCTTCGGCCATGAGGACCATCACGGTCGTGATCGCGCCGGGTCCCGCGAGCATGGGAAGGCCGAGGGGCACCACCCCGACGGCCTCGCGTTCGAGCGCTTCCTGACGGTCTCGTGCGGTGAGCTGTGTGCCCGACCGCTCCCCCTGCATCATCGCAAACGCGATCGTGAAGAGCAAGGCCCCGCCCGCGATGCGGAACGCGGGGATGGACGTGCCGAACACCAGGAAGATGTAGTTGCCGACGAACGCGAACACCAGCAGGGTGATCGTCGCCGCCAGGATGGCCTTCTGGATGACGCGCTTCTTCATCGCCTTGGGATACGCGCGGGTGAGGACGACGAAGAACGTCATGGCGCCGACCGGGTTCACGATCGCGAAGATCGCGACGAACGTCGTGATCCCGAAAGACGTCAGGTCGCCGGCCATGGCTCGCTGCCACGAGTCGGGCCGGTATTAGAAAGTGTCGAGCACTTTTCGCGCGAACGTAAGGTAGCCCGTGTGGCCGAGCGGCGCGAAGGACGGACGCACGCCGACGTCGCGGACCTCCATCTCCCGCTCGATCAGCTCGATCGTGCGCACGTCGACGAAAGGGCGCCCCCGCATCGCCGCCACCGTTTCTTTCACTTGCTCCATGTTCGGCGAGAAAGTCGCGAGACTGCCTGACGGACGCAGGGCCTCCCAAGCAGACGAAACCGCCATCCAAGGATCGACGATGTCGAGGATGACCGCATCAAGATCCCGATCGGCCACTCCCTGTCGAACATCGCCGATTCGAAACTCGATGTTCGATTCGACGCCCGCGGCCATCGCGTTCGATCGGGCGAGCTGGATCGCGGCCTCCTCGAGATCGATCGAGATCACATGTCCCTGCGGGCCCACCGCCCGCGCGAGCGCGACCGTGAGACCTCCGGACCCCGCACCGGCCTCGAGCACGCGGGCTCCCGCCACGACGCCGGTCTCGTAGAGGATGGCGGCGAGATCTTTTGACGCGAGGGTCTGAGGTCCCCGCGCCATGCTTTCCCGCCAGTCCCGCGCAGACGGTTCGAGGACGATGAACCGGCGTCCGCCGATTTCGATTCTGCGGCCGATCGACGCGCGCAGTTTCTCCGTCTTGACCGTGCCGAGTTCCGCCACACGGGCCATCGGCTCGTCGACGGGCACGGCGTGTTTGCGGCCTCGCTCGTCGAGGAGGATGAGTACGCGCATTGTTGGGACCGCATTCGGGGCACGCGCTATAGGCTTTCGCGGCCACTCCGTGGCGGCAAAGGAGGGCTTATATCGATACAAGCGATGGCCGAGCGGATGGCGGGGAGGAACGACGCCGACGGCGCCGCCGAGCCCCCCGGAATGGCGTGGAACCTGCTCGCGGCGGTCCCGCGATGGGCCTATGCGATCTTCGTTTTGGCCGCGAGCATCTACGTGCTTGGGGCGTCCGGCCTCTCTCTGACGTACGGCATCAAGAAGTTCGCGAACTTCGCCCACGGCGACATGATGACGGTGGGCGCGTACGCCGCCTTCACGGTGAACGTCGTCCTCGCGCAGAACATCTACCTGGGCGTCGCCTTCGCGATCCTCACCGTCGCCCTGCTCGGGATCCTCCTCGAACTCTCGATTTTCCGGCGCCTCGAGGGCCGCGGCCCGGTCCCCGCGCTCATCGCCTCCGTCGGCGTCTCTCTGGTCCTCCAGAACGTCGTCTCCGCGATCTTCACCACGAACGTCCAGTACCTGCGAGTCTCCCCGCCTCAGGACGTCGCATTCCTCGGCCTCTCCTTCAACGTCGTGAAGCAGGGCGTGACGCTCGTCGTGTCAGCGGTCCTGATCGTGTTCCTCCACGTCATGCTGCGGTACACGACCCTCGGGAAGGCGATGCGCGCGTGCGCGGACGATATGGACCTCGCGCGCACGTCGGGCATCAACGTCCGAAACGTCATCCTCTGGACGTGGGCGATATCCGGTTCCTTCGCCGCCGTGGCGGGCGTCCTCCTCGCGGTCATCGTCAACGTCTTCCCGCTCCTCGGGTTCTTCGTCTTGCTGTTCATCTTCGCGGCGGTGATCGTGGGGGGCATCGGATCCCCGTACGGCGCCATGCTCGGAGGCCTGATCATCGGGATCGTGCAGAAGATGTCGAACGTCGTCTTCGGACAAGTCCAGAATGTGCCGATTCCCCTGATCCTGCTCCCCGCAGCGGTCTTCCTCGTTGCGGGATTGGTCGGCGCGCTCCTCGTTTCGGAGCGGCGTTTCCGATTGGGCTTCTCCCTCCTGGGAGCGCTCGGGATCGGGATGGTGCTCGCAACGTCCCTCCTCCAATGGTCTCCGTTGGGCTTCGGTCGAATCGAGGGCGGGGCCGAGTACGAGCCGGTGGGCGCGTTCCTCGTGATGATCGCCGTCCTCCTGCTCATGCCCGAGGGCATCATGGGGGCCCGGCGTCAGGCGATGGGCGGCCGGTTTGCCGCCGCGTTCAGGGCTCGCGGCCGGACCGCGGAGGTGAAGGAACCTGCCTGACGTCCTCGCCTCGGCCGTCCTGCTCCTTGCGGGATACCTCGCGCCCGCCACAATCCTCGTCGTCCTCGCCCTGGGATTGAATCTTCAGTGGGGCCACACGGGGCTCTTCAACGCGGGCGTGGCGGCGTTCGTCGGCGTGGGAGCCTACATCTTCTCGATGCTGGCGACCGGGGCCGTCCCCAAGGGCGCGTTCGGATCGACGTACCCCGGCCATTGGGGGTTGGGAGCCCCAATCGACCTCATCCTCGCGGCGCTCGGGGCCATGCTCGTTGCGGGCGTCCTGGGGATCCTCATCGCAATTCCCACTCTGCGCCTCCGGGCGGACTACCTGGCGATCGCGACGCTCGCCCTCGGGGAAATTGTCCGCCTTGTGCTGAAGAACGAACGGAGCCTCACGGGAGGGGACCAAACGCTCCCGCTGGTCCCCCGGCCGTTCGATGCGTTTGTCACGCGAGGTCCTTACTCCGACGCGGTCTTCACGTTCGTTGCCATCGGCGCGACCCTGCTCGCGCTCGTCATCCTGGATTTCCTCACCCGCGCGCCGTGGGGACGCGACCTGCACGCGATCCGAGAGGACGAGGAGGCCGCGATGGCACTGGGCAAGGACGCGTTCACGCTCAAGCTGACATCCTTCGGGATCGGGTGCGCGATCATGGGCCTCTCCGGCGCCCTCCTCGCCTCCTTCAACGGCGTCATCACGCCGGACCAGTTCGCGCCCGCGGCCACGTTCAGCGCATACGTCGTGGTGATTCTGGGAGGCAGCGGGAACAACCGAGGCGTGATCCTCGGTGGATACCTGTTCTATCTCTTCACCTGGACCACCCAGCAGATCAAGGGGTATGTTCCGAGCGACTTGAGTCTTCGGCTGGACTACTTCAACCAGATTGCGATCGGACTCCTGTTGATCCTGTTCATCCTGTTCCGACCTGAAGGCGTGATGCCGGAGAAGAAGTACATTCCTCGAGGCAAGGGATGAACCAATCGGGCGGCCAAGCGCCAATCCTCGCGGTGCAGGACGTCACGAAATCCTTTGGCGGCATTCGGGCCGTCGATGAATGCTCCCTCGAGGTCCAACCGGGCCGGATCACAGGCCTCATCGGCCCCAACGGCGCGGGAAAATCCACGCTCTTCAACGTGATCGCCGGGCTGTACGCGCCCGACGCGGGCCAAGTCTACTTCGAAGGCGACCGGGTGGACGGCTTGCCGCCCTACCGCATCGTCCGCCGCGGCCTGATGAAGACCTTCCAGATCCCAAGAGAATTGCGCAACATGACGGTCCTCGAGAATCTGATGGTCGCGTCCCCGCCGATCACCGGGGAGCGGCTCACGGACCTGATGCTCCATCCGTTCGATGTTCGAAAGTCCGAGGCAGAAGCGATCGAACGAGCGGAGGGGGTCCTTCAGACCGTGGGCCTCCGCAACCTCCGCGACGAGTACGCGAAGAACCTGAGCGGCGGACAGAAGAAGTTGATCGAGCTGGCGCGCGCCTTGATGGCGAGGCCGAAGCTCGTGCTCCTCGACGAGCCGATCGCGGGCGTGAACCCGACCCTGGCCCAACGCATCCTGTCCGTCATCGAGTCGTTGCGAGACGCCGGCGTGACGTTCTTTCTGATCGAGCACGACATGGACGTCGTCATGAAGCGTTGTCAGTGGATCATCGTCATGCACCAAGGGCGCCGCCTCGTCGAGGGTTTGCCCGACGAAATCAAAGCGAATCCCAAGGTGATTGACTCCTACCTCGGGGGGTAAGCGGATGCCGCTCCTCGTCTTTCACGATCTCTTCGCGGGATACGGGGAGACGGAGATCCTCCACGGCGTCTCCGGCGCGGTGGATAGCGGCGAGATCGTCACGGTGATCGGTCCGAATGGCGCGGGCAAGTCGACGCTTATCAAGACGATCATCGGGGTGCTGAAACCCCGGAAGGGGAGCATCCAATTCCGGGCGATTGAGATCGCGGGCCGCAGTCCCGAGACGCTCGTCACGGACGGCTTGGCCTACGTGCCCCAAAACCGCAACATCTTCCCGAGTCTGACGGTGCGCGAAAACCTCGAGATGGGCGCGATCACGCGACGGCCGGGATGGCTGCGTGAGGCGAGGGAGCTCGTCGCAGACCGATTGCTCAAGCTGGGACGCGATGGGGGAGACGCGACGAAAGAACTCGCGCAGAGTCGCCTCACCCCGGAAGAATTCGAGGCTCGGGTGAAGTACATCGCGGAGATCTTCCCGAACCTACGTCCAAAGCTTCGGCAGCGAGCCGGCGCTCTGAGCGGCGGCGAACAGCAGATGGTCGCCCTGGGGAAAGCGCTCGTCCTCGATCCGGTCCTCCTCCTGATCGACGAGCCCTCGGCGGGTCTGGCCCCGAAACTCGTCCACCTGATTTTCGATAAGATCCAGGAGATCAACGACCGCGGGACCGCGATCCTCCTCGTCGAGCAGAACGCAAAGAAGGCGCTCTCGATGGCCGACCGAGGGTACGTGCTCGAGATGGGCCGGAACCGATACGAAGGAAAGGGAGAGGCGCTCCTCCTCGATCCCGAGGTCGGGCGCCTCTATTTAGGCGGCTAATTTCAGTTATCCGTGCGACCCACCAAGTCGGCCGCGAACGCGACAAACTCCGGGTACGCGATCGGCGCGGCCGCCGGCGGCGCGGGCAGAATCGACGTCACCAGGGATTCAGGGAAGATCTCCTTGTTGTACGCCTGGCCCGTCGAGTTCACGGCCCACACAATGTAGCCGCTGAACGGGTCGCCGAGCGTGTCGATGTTCACCGAACCGGACGCGCCTTCGTAGTCGATGTCGTGGCCCGCCGCGATCTCGGTCAGGGCCTTCGACCACTCACCCGGATAGATCTTCGTGCCGGGCGGGTTGGCGACCTTGTAGATGTTGTCCTTGATCGCCTGGCCCGTCGCGCTGCCGGCCACCTGGGCCGCGAGCGCCACGAGGTACGCAGCATCGTAGTTGTTGTCGTCGAACAGCCCGGGGTTCGAGCCCCACCGTGTGTTGTAGCTCGCCTTCCACGTCGCGTAGTTGGGACCCGTCAACCCGCCATAGGCGCTGGGCGCGGTCCCTTGGAACGCGGACGTGTCGTAGCCTGCGGTCGTCAGCGCGTCGAGGAAGCCCGTCTGGTCGAACACACCTTCGGAAAAGAGGAGCATCACGCTACTCCATCCCGGATGCGTGCTCTGCCCTTGGACGAAGTTCTTCACGAGAAGGATCCCGTCGGGCGGATACGCGACGACGTACAGGACTTGCGGAGCGGGAGTGACATCCAGCACCGCCGCCAGGTCCGTCGTGTAGTCCGTCGCGCCGTTCTGGACTTCCGTGATGAACCGCGGGGATCCGGTCGTCAGCGTGCCGCCGAGGCGCGTGAAGTTCGTGGCGAAGACGCCGGACAGGCCCGTCCCGTACGCGTTGTTGATGCCGACCGTCGCCGCGCGGGCGAAGCTAAGGTTCGAGTGCGCGTAGAATGCCGCCACGACGCCTTGCAGTGCATCCGACGGCGCCGTCCGTCCCCACCAGCCACCCGTGAGGGTGAGGTTAGAGAACTTTGGCGAGGTGCACGATCCGGAGATCTCATAGACGCCGTTCGCCTTCGCGACTTCCACGACGGTCGAGCACTGGCCCGAGCCCGTCGCCCCGATGATCGCGTCGACGTGATTCGTCGAGACAAGCGTGGTCGCCGCGCTGCGCGCGGTATTCGGCTGCGTGTTGTCGTCCTGATCGAACTCTTGAACCGGTCGACCTAAGACGCCGCCCGCCGCGTTGATCTGTTCGATGGCGAGCTTCACGCCTTTCTGATTATTCGGTCCGAAGGCTGCGAGACCGCCAGTCAGCGACAGTACCGTCCCGATCTTGAGCACACGATCCTCCGGAGGCCCGAACAACCCACCGAAGACCGCGGCCAGGAGGACGACCACCACGACGACTACGACGGCGATCACGATCCACAAAGCTTTGCTCTTCGGCGCGGGCTTGGGGGCCTCGCCCGAAGGCATCTGTTGCTCCTCCATTATTGACCCCGGCGGCCCAATGTGTGGCACGGCTTTATAGGTTACTGAAACGGTCGGTTCGTGGACAAACTTCGAACGTTCTCGCAGTCACGTTGTGCATCCTTCGCATGCGCGCGCACGCGCGGGCGGACGTTTTAAATACGTTCATCCTGATGCCGCGGAAAGGGAGGGCGGATCCGCGATGCTCGCTGCGCTGCCGATTGCGTACCAAGTTGAGGTTTTGTTCGGCGGCGTCTTCCTCGCGCTGTGCGTCCTCGTGTTCGTGATCTTCCTCCTCATCGCCATCTGGGTGTATCGAGACGCGGAGAGTCGCGGGATGAGCGGGGTCCTCTGGTTGATCCTGGTGTTGCTCTTCCCTCTGATTGGATTGATCATCTACCTCGTCGTGCGTCACGACAAGGTCCAGCCCATGATGGCGCCACCGTATTATGGCCAACAGCCGTGGCAGCCGCCTCCGGGCGGAGCGGCCCCGCCGCCCGCGGGAGGAGCCCCGTCGGCGCAGATGACCTGCCGGAACTGTGGATCGCCCCTCGCTCCCGGCGCGACGTTCTGTGGTAAGTGCGGCGCCAAGGTCTAATCGTCCCGTCCAAATGGCACGACCTCCCGCTCGTCCACGTAGACCGCGCCGCAACTGACTGTCCGAACTGCGGGACGCGGATGACGTAGGCCCACGCTCGATGCTTTTATGGCGGGGAATCCCTCTCTCGCGCGCGGTGGCCGCGTGAAGAGCTCGGACGTCTCCGGCTTCTACAAGAAGAGCCCCGAGGACCGATGGCACATCATCCGCGATTTCGGCGAGCTCACGGACGCAGAGATTGAGACGATCCGGAACACCGGCGCCCTGAAGTTCGAGCAGGTCGACCGGATGATCGAGAACGTCGTCGGGGCGATGCCCGTGCCCCTCGGCGTGGCGGTGAACTTCCGCGTCAACGGCAAGGACTACCTCGTGCCGATGGCGATCGAGGAGCCGAGCGTCGTCGCCGCGGCGTCGAACGCCGCCAAGATGGCCCGCGAGCGCGGCGGGTTCATCGCCAGCTCGACGGGACCCGTGATGATCGGACAGATCCAGCTCGTCGGGGTGCCGGACCCGCACGGGGCGAGGATCACGGTCCACGCCCACCGCGACGAAATCCTCGCGATCGCGAACGAAAAGGATCCGATGCTCGTGAAACTCGGCGGGGGCGCGAAGGACGTCGAGGTCCGGGTGATTGACACGAAACGCGGGCCGATGGTCGTGACCCACCTGATCGTAGACTGCCGCGACGCGATGGGCGCAAATGCGGTGAACACGATGGCGGAGGCGGTGGCGCCCCACCTCGAGAAGTGGACCGGGGGCCGCGTCTATCTTCGAATCATCTCGAACCTCGCGGTCCGCCGCCTGGTCCGTGCGCGTGCCGTCTTCTCGAAAGAAGCAATCCAATCCTCGGACGTCTCCGGCGAGGACGTGGTCGAAGGAATCCTCGAGGCCTACGCCTTCGCCGACGCGGATCCGTTCCGCTGTGCGACCCACAACAAGGGAATCATGAACGGCGTCGACGCCGTGGTCGTGGCCACCGGAAACGACTGGCGGGCCATCGAGGCGGGAGCCCATGCCTACGCTTCGTGGAAATCTGGCGGCTACCGGTCCCTGACCGCGTGGGAGAAGGACGCGAACGGCGACCTCGTGGGGACGATTGAGCTTCCCCTCGCGGTTGGCCTCGTCGGCGGGGCCACGGCGGTGCATCCGACGGCGAAGGCGAACGTCCGCCTCCTGGGGGTCAAGACGGCGCAGGAACTCGGAGAAGTCATCGCATCGGTCGGTCTCGCCCAGAACTTCGCCGCCCTCCGCGCCTTGGCCACGGAAGGAATCCAACGTGGCCACATGTCCTTGCATGCGCGGAATATTGCGGCGTCCGTTGGGGCCACAGGAGACGAAATCGATCGTGTTGCCGAACTCCTCGTCAAGGAAAAGAAGGTCCGAATGGACCGAGCGAAGGAAGTGCTCGACGAACTGCGAAAGAAGAAGCACTAATATTTGCAGCCATAGATTATTCCGATTCGGTGTACTCTTCTCCGACATATAATACTTAACCAAAACTCGATATCAGCGCGATAATTCGTAATGGGACGGAGTGACGAATTTTCCATGACAGAATTTGTCACGGGTTTCGTGGAGTTGTCTTATTTCCATAAGACATGAGCGATAAAAGTCGACGTGCAATCGACGCGAAGATTTCATGAGGAAAGGCCGCAGCGATGTCGGTCTTGCGTCAGACTTTCGTCCGACCGCTAGTCTTTTGTAATGGCACGTTCCTTCGCGGCGTCGGGATGGGTTCCCACGGTCCGCGTTGCGATTTACACTAGAGTATCGACTGAGGACCAAGCGAAGGAAGGGTTTTCTCTGGAGGCGCAGAGGGAACGTCTCCAGGCATACTGCCTCGCTCGCGACTGGAGTGTTGCCGCAACCTACATCGACGACGGCCACTCCGGTCGGAACACGAAGCGACCGGCGTATCAGCGGATGATGGCGGAGCGGGACCGATGGGACGCGCTCCTGGTCATCAAAATGGATCGGATTCACCGCAACGCCCGCAATTTCATGGAGATGATGGACGACCTTCTCGAGTGGCACAAGGATTTCGTTTCCGCCACGGAGTCCCTCGACACCTCGACCGCGATGGGGCGGTTCGTGATGGACATCATCCAGCGGATTGCGCAGCTCGAGTCGGAGCAGATCGGCGAGCGGGTGTACATGGGGATGTCCCAGAAGGCGAAGACCGGCCCGGGGATCCTCGGGTTCCACGCGCCGCTGGGCTACGATCTCGTGGAGAGCCACCTAACCCCGAACGAGCACGACGCCGTTGTGGTGCGGGAGATCTTCGACCGTTGTGTCGGAGGCCAGACGCTGGAGGAGATCGCCGACGAGCTCAACGCGGAAGGCCACCGGACCCGGCGCGACACGGAGTGGACCGCGGTCAAGGCCCACCGGATCCTCCACAATCCCGTGTACGCGGGCTTCCTCCGCTGGGACGGGTTCCTGCGGAAAGCGGAACACCCGGGTCTCGTCCCCGTCGAGACGTTCAACGAGGCCCAGAAGCGGCTGCGCGATCGAGCCCTCCTTGCGAACGCCCGTGCGCCTCCAATCGTCTTGGAGGCCTGAGCCATGGACGGACGATGCGCCCGCTGTTGGACTCCGAAGAACCTCGTGAACCACGAGGTCGATGCGAATCCTCGCGCGGATCCGACGATACGTCGTGAGAAGGTCGTGCTCTGCAAGCATTGCGCGGACGGCGCGCCGCTCGATGCCCTCCTCTTCTGGGAGATCTACATGCGGTTCGGCTCGACGCGAGAGCTCCTCCAACACTACGGGGCCGACACGGAAGAGATAGCGCTGCAGAAACTCTGCACGGAACGGGGCCTGAACGAGCGGGAGGTCCTCCGCCGCGCCCGGGGACAGCAGAGCGCGGAGGCACTCAACAACGCGGTGAAAAAAGCGAACGCATTCCTCACCTACGCGAGCCCGTACGGTTATGATTACGTCAACGGACTTCTCGAGGTCCGCCAGGACGAAGCCCGGGTCGTCTCGCTGATCTTCCGGCGGTACCTTGAGGGGAAGGGGATCGCGAAGATCTGCCAGGAGCTGAATCGCGACGGATACCGCACGAAGACGGGTCGCGCCTGGGCCAGCCAGACGATCGCGAACATCCTGAGCAACCCGGTGTACTGCGGCCTCGCTCGCCTCAACGGCGGCATCAAGCGGGGGAAGCATTCCCCGCTGATCGAGCTCGACACGTTCAACCGCGTGCAGAACGAGATGCAGCGCCGCATCCGGCGGCCGGATCAGAAAAAGGCCATGCCGCCCCAACTGCGCCTCGAGGATTACACCGTCTGAAGCGCTGCGGCCCGCCTCCCGTCGAAGGGGTGACAGCAATCCAGGAGGAATCGAGTGTTCTTGGCCGTCCGGGCACCTCTTCCCATTGCGCCTCGGTCTACCGGGTGTAAATGGGGAACTCCCCTAGGCCGCATTGACAATCCATAGCCCTATATGCGCCCATAGAATTATGGACTCGAGGGTGAACCCGTGGCAAAACGTGTCAAGGTCCTCACGACGATCCAAATCACGACCGACACGAGGGACCGACTGTATCGTCTCAAGTTCCGCAAGACCTACGACGAGTTCTTGCTAGAGCTCGCTGACCTGTACGAATCGACTCAAGCCGCTGCGCGTGAGTAGACCGAAAGGCCGATTTATGTCCGACATATAATTTATGACGCGGTCTTGTAACAGCTATACAAATCACACGTTCAGGCGAAACTGCCGGTTTTGGCAGCTGGCTGATAGGGTTATGCGGCTCGGCCGCGTTCCGCGGCGCAACCATGACGGCGTGGACCGAGAAGCATCGGCCGACGAGCCTCGATGAGATCGTCGGGAACCCTACTGCTGTCGCCGAACTCCGGAAGTGGGCGGACGCGTGGCAGAAGAACCGCCCGGAGAAGAAGGCGGTCGTCCTCCAGGGAGATCCGGGCATCGGGAAGACGAGCGCGGCCCTCGCCCTCGCCGGGGAGATGGAATGGAGCGTCGTCGAGATGAACGCCTCCGACAGCCGGAACGCAGACGCCATTCACCGGATCGCAACTCGAGGCGCGGTCCTCCAGACCTTCAGCGACACGGGCGAGTTCCTTCGCACGGAGCAGGGCGGCCACAAGCTCATCATCCTCGACGAAGCGGACAACGTCTTCGGTCGGGAGGACCGGGGCGGCATCGCGGCGATCGTGGAGATGATCCAGAAGACGCACCAGCCCGTGATCCTGATCGTGAACGACTACTACGCGCTCACGCGTCGGTCGTCATCCCTGAAGCGACTATGCAAGACCATAAAATTTCAAGGTATTCACGATGACGCAATGAAAAGTCTACTTCGGACCATCGCGACCAAGGAGGGACGCGAGGTCGCGCCGGACGTGCTCGACGTGATCGTGCAGCGAGCCGCGGGCGACCTCCGGTCCGCGATCAACGACCTCGAGTCCATCGCAATCGGAAGGACAGATCTCCTCGCCGAGTCGACGAAGGCACTCGGCAACCGCGACCGGGAGCTGACGGTCTTCCCGGTCATCGAGGAGATCCTCCGGTCCGGCGACGCGCGGCGCGCCCGCGATGCCGTCCGAGACCTCGATGAGACGCCCGACGACCTGATCCTATGGGTCGATCAGAACCTCGGTCATGAGTTCGGTCGCCCCGACGACCTTGCGCGTGGATACGACGTCCTCAGCCGCGCGGACATCTTCCTCGGCCGCGTCCGTCGCCGCCAGAGCTACGGCCTCTGGTCGTACGCGCGCGAGCTGATGTCGAGCGGTGTGGCGGTGGCGCGGCGAGGTCGCGCGCGCGGAGGCCAGCTCGAGTTTCCCTATTATCTGATCCAGATGGCGCGCTCGCGTGCCCAGCGGGGCGCCCGGAACTCCGTGGCCAAGAAATTCGCCGGGTACCTCCACATGTCTCAGGCGACGATTCTCGGCGACTTCCTCCCGACGATCAAAGCCCTCTTCGCGGGCGATGAGGATCTGCGAGTGAATCTGACCGCGCAGCTCGAACTCGACGAACGCGAGGCGGCGTTCCTCCTCGACGAAACCGAGGCGAGCCACGCCGTGAAGCACCTCCTCGAGAAGGCCGCGAAGATCTCGACCCGGAAGGCCCGCGAACCGGCGGCGGGTCGGCTCCATTCCTTCGACGAGGGAGCGGACGGAGATGGGTGAGCCCGGAATCTCGGAGCGAGCGCTCGTCGGGCGCCGCGTCGATTTCGACGACGGGGAAATCCTGGCAAAGTACACGCTGCCCTTCGTGGACCCGTCGTGGCACGTGCCCTTCACGGTACTCGATCGAATGGGCGGGCCGCCTCGGGTCCATGAGGGAACAATCCAATGCCGCGGAGACCGGGTGCATGCCTCGGGCAAGATGCCTGCGCTGCGATCGGTGGAGTCGATTCGGATCGACCACTTCGCGGACCTGGTCCATTTCGACCCGTGGTGGGCGTTCCGAGGGGTCTCCGGGGTGGACCGACATTGGATCGATGCTATCTTCGGGACGAACATCGCGGGCCGGTTCGTGCACGAGGGCCGAGAGTTGAAAGTCCACGACCTTCTCTTCTCCGAGGACCTCCGAAAGCTCACCTTCCTGATCGCGAAGGACGATCGCTTTCACGTCGTCGAGTTCGCCCCCGGCGCCATCGACCTTCGAGGACTCCGACGACCGCCTCGGTCCAAGCCGCACACCCGGATGTCGGCCGTGGCCGCGAAAGCCCTTTAAGGCCCTTTCCTCATCTGCGGCCGGATGGACCCGGAGAAACGAGAGGTCCTCGAGCGCCAGGGTTACCGCATCGTCGGCGAGCACAGCGGCGTCAAGCTTTGCCATTGGACGAAGGCGAGCCTGACGAAAGGCATCGGCTGTTACAAGCAGACGTTCTACGGGATCGAGAGCCACCGCTGCCTCCAGATGACGCCGACCGTCGACGCGTGCAACCTGTCCTGCCAGTTCTGTTGGCGGACGCAAGAGTGGGGTTCGGACAGCCTCCTCGAGGCGGATGATCCCGCGTTCATCGTCGAGGATTCGATCCGCGCGCAACGCGAATTGCTGAGTGGATACAAGGGGAACCCGAACGTCTCCCCCGACCGTTTCCTCGAAGCGTGGCATCCCACGAACGTCGCGATCAGCCTGACGGGAGAGCCGACGCTGTACAAGCGGCTCGGGGAGATGGTCGACGAATTCAAGCGGCGCCGCATGTCCACGTTCCTGGTTACGAACGGCACGACGCCGGCCGTCCTCCGTCGGATGCATGCGGAAGGTCGGCTGCCGACGCAGCTCTACGTCACGGTCGCCGCCCCGAACCAGGAGCTCTACTCCAAGCTCGTCGGTCCGAAATCGGATCATGAGTTCCAGAAGCTGCGAGAGACGATTGCGCTCCTTCCCTCGCTGCCGACCCGTACCGTGATCCGGCACACGCTCGTCGAGGGCTGGAACCTCGGATGGGAGGACGAGTACGCGGAGCTGGATCGGACCGGGAAGCCGATGTTCATCGAGTGCAAGGGATACAGCTTCGTCGGCGAGAGCCGCCTGCGCATGCGGGCCGACAACGTGCCCTCCCACGCCTCGATCCGCACGTTCGCGCAGCGCCTCGCGGACCGCCTGGGCTACGGCATCGCGGCCGAGCGGGAAGACAGCCGCGTCGTCCTGCTGACCCAGGACGGGCAACTGCACCCTCTTTCCAATTGAGAGAATTCGCGGCACCGGTTTTTATAACCCCGTTCGGATACGACGCCATTACCCTCAACGTAACGAAGCTGATCCGACGAGGTTACGACGCCATCGCCATTCATGTTGCGAACCCGAGGCGGCGTAAACTACTCACGGTCCTCGGAGTCGTCGCGATCGTCTTTGTTGTTGCAATCGCCCTGGGCTCGGTCGACGTCATCGGGGTACTCAATGACGCGTACAACACCCCATGGTTGTACATGCTCATCGCTTTTGTATACGCGATTCTCGTGGCGATCATCCTCCCGATTCCGATCGAAATCGCACTCATTCTTCCGCTCGCAAGAGGCGAGTGGGGCTTCCTAGCCGGCACCGCGCTCGCAATCGCCGCCGGCAAAACAATCGGGGCGTGGCTAATCTTTTGGTTCGGGCTGAACCTCGAAGGGTCGGTGCGAAAGTGGTCAGACCGCTGGAGCGTCGCGCGCTGGTTCGTGGCGAAGGCAGAGACGTTCGTCGGCAAGACGGGCTACACGGGAATCTACCTACTCCTCAGCGTCCCGCTGATGAGCGATACGATTCCAATCTACGTCTATTCTCTCTTCAATTCGGAAGGGAAGGCCCTCGAGCGGAACATGTTCCTAATTGCGAACTTCCTCGCCGCGCTGAATCGCGTAGCAATTCTCGGCGTAGCGCTGAAGATTGGCACGGACCTGTTCGCGCACTGACGACCTACATCCTTATCCCGGGCCGCGGGCTTGCGCGGGCGTGTTCGAGCTTCCGTCGATCCTCACGGCGGAGGCCTTGCTGGATAAGGCGTTCGGACGCGCGGGGAAGGTGACGGCGAAAGGCCCCGACCGGATGACGCGCGCCCGAAACCTCGCGGTGGCTCGCGTGAAGACGGCCGGGCATGAGATCGAGTCCTCGCTACGGAGCTACGTGAAAGGCTTCCCCAGCATCGACCGACTGCCGCCGTTCTACCGCGAGCTCGTCGATGTCCTCCTCGACCGTGGGAAGCTGAAGAAGCACCTCGGCGCGGTGGACTGGGCGGCTGGGAAGACCGCCGAAATTGCGCGCGACTATCGTCGCCGCATCGGTCGCGCGCCCGGAAAGGAGATCGGCCGACTGCGGAAGGAGGCGTACGGCCGACTTTCTTCCCTCGTCTACCAAGTGGACAAGGACCTCGGCGGACTCGTCGAAGCGCGGAAGGCCCTGCGCCGCGTCCCCGCGATCGATCCCGAACTTCCGACCATCGTCGTCGCCGGTTACCCGAACGTCGGGAAGAGCTCGTTTGTCCGCGCGGTCTCCACCGGTCGGCCCAAGATCGCGGACTATCCCTTCACCACGAAGGGCGTGTCGCTCGGCCACATCGAGCGAGGGGTGCGCCGATACCAAGTCCTCGACACGCCGGGGATCCTCGACCGGCCGATGGAAACCCGGAACCGGATGGAGCGACAGGCCATTGCTGCGCTCGCCCATGTCGCGGATGCGGTGCTCTTCGTCCTCGATCCCACCGAGACATGCGGCTACCCGCTCGACGCGCAGATGCGGCTGCTCAGCGAGGTGCAGGCCCTCTTCCCGGAAGTGCCGATCGTTGTCGTGGAAAACAAGGCCGATCTGGAAGGCCCGACGAAAGGCCACGTTCGCATCTCGACCTTGACCGGCGCCTCGGTGGGTGAGGTCCTCGACCTCTTGCTAGGGAAGGTCACCAGCCGCGGTCCTGGAGTCGCGCCTCGAGCGGCAGCGCCTTAGCGTCGAGGCCTTTCATTGCCAGTCCGAGGCCCTTCGACACTTCCGCGACGGTGCTCGGGTCGTCGAAGTGTGCGACCGCATCGACGACCGCGCGGCCGCGCGTCTCCGGGTTCTCCGATTTGAAGATCCCCGAGCCGACGAACACGCCGTCACAGCCCATGAGCATCATGAGCGCCGCATCCGCGGGCGTCGCAATCCCGCCCGCCGCGAAGTTGACGACGGGCAGCCGTTGGATCTTCTTAATCTCGCTCAGGATCTGGAACACACCCTCTGTGATGTCGTCGAGCGTCGCTTCGGCGAACACGATGTCCTCGTCCCGAACGGTCCCCTCTTGGCCGTGGGCGGTGCGGATCTCCTTCAGGAGGGTCGTGTAGCTGTCCGCGAACTTGCGGGCGATGCCGTAGAGCTTCTCGTTGTCCTGGCCCTTGAGCTCCCCGATGGCATGGGTGACGAGCTGCATGTGCCGGACCGCCTCGACCACGTCCCCGGTCCCCGGCTCGCCTTTCGTCCGGATCATGGCGGCTCCTTCCCAGACCCTCCGGACGGCCTCCCCGAGGTTCCGTGCGCCGCAGACGAAGGGTACCTCGAACGCACGTTTGTTGACGTGGAAGAACGGGTCCGCCGGGGTGAGGACTTCGGACTCGTCGATCATGTCCGCGCCAAGGGACTCGAGGGCGCGGGCCTCCGCCTCGTGCCCGATACGACACTTCGCCATCACCGGTACCGTGACCGCGTCCATGATCTCCTGGATCCGGATCGGGTCCGCCATCCGCGCGACGCCGCCGGCGGCGCGGATGTCCGCGGGCACCCGCTCGAGAGCCATCACCGCGACGGCGCCGGCTTCCTCGGCAATCGCCGCCTGCTCGGCATTCGTGACGTCCATCACGACGCCGCCTTTCTGCATCTTCGCGAAGCCGCGCTTGAGCAGTTCTGTACCGAATCGTAGACGGGTCAGATCGAGGTCGAGGGGCATGGTATGCCTAGGACTCGACCTAGGGTCCGTGGGTATTTCTATTTTTCTTCAAGACGTCCACGCCTCGGCACGGTCTTATGCCTGTCAGACGGTCGGTCCGCCATGAGGGAAGGGCCGAACCAAACGCACAGGTTGATTTCGCAAAACCGGGATGACTCAGCCGGATGCGAGCGGAGAACAAGGCCCTCGCGATCGCCGCGTTCGGCTTCGTCGTCCTCATGGTCGTCGGGACGGTCGGGATCTATTTCGGTCGCGTATCGACGCCGCCGACGACGCTCCCGATCTGGTCAGGGACCGAATTCTCTCGGACCGCGCCGAGCTCATGGGCCGCTCACTTCACGGTCTACGGCGGGCGCACGCAAATCGTCGGCGCGTGGACGGCGTTCAATGGACTCGGATATCCCACGCTGATCGTGGTGAACGGCACGGTGACGAGACCGTCGGAGAACGTCCGGTGTCCTCTCCTCCGGAATTGGCCGGAGCTGAACGGTACGATCGATGTCGCGGTCGACCCAGGTCCCCACACGATCTATTGAGGTGCGTGCGCCGGCGCATCTCGGATCGTCATCACGGAGACCGTTCGCCTCGTCCGGGATGGACTCCCCTGATTCGGGAAACGCTTAAGCCGACCTCTCGTTTCCTCGCGGTTCGTGAAGGTCGTCTGCGTGACGGGGATGCCGGGATGCGGCAAGGAGGAAGTCCTCGCCGTGGCCAAGGACCTCGGCTTCTCGATCGTACGCATGGGGGACGTCGTCCGGGAGGAAGCACAGCGTCGCGGGCTCCCGATCACCGATGCCTCGGTGGGCGGCATGGCCCACGCGGAGCGTCAATCCCACGGCTATGGCGTCTGGGCCGAGCGGACGCTCCCTCGGATTCGCGGCGAGCGCGTCCTCGTCGACGGCCTTCGCGGCCGCGCCGAAGCCGACGTCTACCGCAAGGCGTTCGGGGACAACCTCGTGGTCCTCGCGGTCCATGCGTCTCCCACGACGCGATATCGGCGGATGATGAACCGCCGGCGGCCGGACGATGCGCCGAGCTTCGAGGCGTTCCTGGCCCGGGACGTCCGCGAGCTCGGATGGGGTCTCGGCGAGGTCATCGCGATGGCCGACCGGATGCTCGTGAACGAAGGATCCCTCGAAGCCTTCCGCGGCGAGGCGCGGACCGCCTTGGAGCGGCTCCATGGCTAAGCTGCCGATCTGGTGGATCGACGCGCGGACGTTCTGTCATGCGACGGAGGACGAGGACCGAGTGCGGGGCGCGCTCGAGTTCGCGATGCCCGCCGGCGAGACCGCGCGCGAGGCCTTGGAAGGCCATTTCGGCAACCCGCTCATCCGACTGACGCGTCGGGTCGAAGAAAGCAAAGCGATCCGGGCCGTCTGGAATGGCTGGTCCTCCCTGGGGCTCGCGTCGGCGATCGCGAAGGACCTGGAAGCCCGCGTCGACGAGGAGGGCGTGCTCCACTTCCGCATCGACAAGCAGGCCGCATACGAGGAGCGGCTCGGCCTCGCGTCCGATGCCGACGCGATTGACGTGCGCCTCAAGCTGATGGCCTACCCCGCGAAGCCCGAGGTGGCACGAGCGGTCGCTCGCGCCGTGCTGGCGGGAGGCGCTTGAGTGCGGCTCACGGCGGCGCAACGCCGCCTCCGGGACGACGGGACTCAGGCCGAGCGGAAGGCAATGGGGATCCTGATCGCACTCGCGCGGCTCGAGGACGCGGACCGGCTCGTGCCCATCACCTCCGCGCATGTCTCCGGGGCGTCGTACAAGATGATCGGCGACCCCGGACTGGAATTCCTCGAGGACTTCGCGAGAGACGCCCGCGTCCGCGTACCGACGACCGTCAACCCGCTCGGGACCGATCTCCGCCAGTGGGAGGACCTCGGCGTGCCGCCGGATTTCGCGGCGAAGCAGCGCCGGATCGCCGACGCGTATGAGACGATGGGCGTCACCCCGACGTACTCCTGCACGCCGTACGAGGCGTCGACGCGGCCCGCGCTCGGGGAGCACATCGCGTGGGCCGAGTCCAACGCCGTGTGTTTCGCGAATTCGGTCCTCGGGGCCCGGACGAATCGAGAAGGCGGACCTTCGGCCCTCGCAGCCGCCATCGTCGGGGCCACGCCGGACTGCGGATTGCACCGCGACGATGGAAGGCAGCCGACGGTCCTCGTGAATGTCGGCACGAAACCGCGGGATCTGGATTGGTCGCTGATCGGTCTCGTCGCGGGCGAGCGTGTGGGCGACGGCCTGCCGTTCTTTCGCGGCTTCCGGGCGACGGAGCCGGACCTGAAGTGGCTCGGGGCCGCGCTCGCGTCGTCGGGATCCTGCGGCATGTTTCATCTCGAGCGCGTCACGCCGGAAGCGCCGCGGGCGCGCACGCGCGGCTTGGAGTCCCTGTCCATCACGCGCGGCGATCTCACCGAGGCGAAACGGAAGTACACGGATGGGGCGGACGCGGACGTGATCGCCTTCGGATCCCCCCAGCTCTCCTCCGAGGAACTGCGCGAGGTCTCGCGGCTCGTCGAGCGCCGGCCACCGCGAATTCCGGTGTGGATCTTCACGAGCCGCGCGGCCCGATCCGCGAATCCCGATGCGGTCATGGCGATCGAACGCCAGGGAGGCCGAGTCCTCGCCGACACCTGCCTCGAGGTAACACTCCTGGAGCACCGCTTCGGAACGGTGGCGACGCCCTCGGGCAAAGGCGCGTACTACCTGCCCACGCTCTGCCATCAGAAGGTTGTCTTGGACGATGTCGAGGCTCTCCTGGAGCGATACGCGTGAGGATTCGCGCGCGACCGATTGCGGCGGGACGCGCAAGCGGCCAGGCCCTCGTCCACAACGCGCCCTTCTCCTTCGTCGGCGGGGCGGACCCGAGTTCGGGCGCGCTCCTCGACCGCCACGCGTCGGCGCCCGGTGAACGCCTCGCCGATCGAATCTTCGCATTTCCCCATGGGAAAGGCAGCACGGTCGGATCCTACGTCCTCTACGGACTCACCCGGAGAGGCGTCGGGCCCGCCGGCCTCGTCACGACCCGCGCGGACGGCATCGTGGCGGTGGGTGCGGTGCTATCCGGAATCCCCATGGTCGATCGCGTCGATGTCGGCGGGTTCCAGTCCGGCGATCGGGTCTCCGTCGACGGAGACCGGGGCGTCGTCGAGCTGCCCGACGTGCGGGGCCGTCCCGTGGTGTCCGCCGTCCTGCGGAATCAAGGCCGAATCCTCATCGTGCGTCGAAGCCGGGAGGTCGGCAGCTTCCCAGGCCGTTGGTCGGCGGTGTCGGGGTACCTCGAGGGACGCGAGGAACCGAAGGACCGGGCGGTCATCGAGATCCGCGAGGAGACGGGCCTGCGAGCTCCTCGCCTGCAGACGGCGGGGTCTGCAGTCCTCGCCCGCCACGAATCGACGATGTATGTGATCCATCCGTTCCTGTTCGACGTTCAGAGCCGGCGGGTCCGCTTGGACTGGGAGAACGTGGAACACCGGTGGATCGCGCCGAATCAGCTCGGACGATTCGACACGGTCCCGCGCCTCAAGGACGTCGTCGAGGCCGTTTTGCCGAACTCGACTTCGACTGTCCCTTCGACTTCGTCACTTCGGTCCCCTCGACGACGCGGTCGACCTCCCGCTCGAGCAAGGTCATCTGGTGCTCGTCGAGCGCGGACGGGTTGACGGACAGCAGGAAAATCGCGTTGTGGATCGCGACCTGATCTCGAATCGATTGCACGAGCCGGAGGACCGTGATGAAATTGTTGTTCGTCACGAGGTACTCGATGCCGTCCATCAGGATGACGCCCTTCTCGCGGGCCAGGAACTGCTCGACCGACAACGAGAGCTTCTCGAGGTCTTTCGGACGGACCGCGTTCTCCTTCCCGACGTTGCTCAGCCAGAGGATCCGGAGGTCCGGCATTTCGAACCGATTGCGGACCTTCTGGGGGAACACGCGCGTGATGCAGAGGCCCGCCTTGCCCGTCTGCAAGGCGATCAAGAAGAGGCTGTACGCTTCCTCCGGCGCGGCCTCCTTGATGAGGTAGGTCGAGGACTCGCTGAGGAGCGGTACGGCCGAATCGGATCCAGGCGGAGCCGTCCTCTCAACGGCCTTTCCCTGGGACGCGCCGCAGGAAGGACAGACGTCCGACCCCACGGGGATGAGTTCGCCGCACGCGATGCATGCAACGCGGGAGAGAGGCGCGGATGCCGGCGGGGAACCGAGGACGAAGCCGCAGACGCCGCACGCCGCGGAGCCGGGAGGGATCGGGGCGCTGCATCGAGGGCAGGGGGTCGCTTCCGTCGCGATGGGCTCGCCGCACCGCGCGCACCGTCGTGCGGTCGCGGAGACCGGGGCGCTACAGGTTGGGCATTCGGCCAGGACCTCCGCACCAGCCGCGAGCGCGGTGACGATGCGCTCCGCGTCGCCGGCATCGAGACCGTCGACCGCACTGAGCTCCTGTTTCGTCGCCGCCTTCAGCGCGGCCACCGTCTTGTATCCCGCGACGACGAGCGCCATCGCCTTCGCGGCGGTGATCCCAGGGATCCGAGTGAAGTCGCGCAACGCCTCGGCCATGTGGAGCGGGGTCAGGCCGATCGTCACGGATTGACCGTCGACGTCGTTCCATTCGACGACGTACTCCGAGTCGAGGTCTTTGTCGGTGAAGGTGAGGTTGCGGGAGCGGGTCTCCTCGGCCATGAATCGGATCTGTGGCTCCAGGCTCGCGGCGAGGTCCCTGTTCGCCTTGATGACCGTCGTGATGAAGTCGTCCACCTCGAGGTCGAGTTCCTTGCGCATCTGCTGCACGCGCCGGATGATCTCTCGGGCGTACGCCTCGGCCCGGAGTTCCGGCGTCAATCGCAGGTCGAGATAGAGCTCTCCGAACGGGGTCGCGACCGACACGACGTCAGCGGGCACCGCCTTCTCGAAGCGGACCATCGCGGGTTCGATTGTCACGGTCTGGCCTTCGACTCCGACTTCGTAGCGCCCGCGGTCGAGCGCCTTCCGGATCTCCTCGGCAGGCCGCCCCTCGAGGAGCTTCACGATCTTCGGTTGAAGCACCTTGTACGCCTTCCCGATCGCCGCGGGATCCGGCTTCGCGACGAAGGTCACCCCAGGGAATTCGTCGGTCGACTTCAGGACGACGAGCTCTTTTGCGTTCGCCTGAGCGAGGAAAAGCCCCTTGAGCGAATCCAGTGCGGACGCCGCAGCCGGCGTGGGATTCTTGACGGCCACGAGCTTGAGCGGCCATCGGAGTTTTCGGCCTCCTTTCTGCCGCTCCTTTGAGACGACCTCGACGAGCTCCTGCACGATCCCCATCGAGGTCTCGAGATCGGGGTTCCTTCGCCCGTCCACCGGCGCAGGCCAGTCGACCATGTGCACGCTCAGTTTCCGTCCGTCGAGCCGCTGATAGATCGCCTCCGCGATGTGCGGGGTGACGGGAGCCAGCAGCGCCGCCACGGTGACGAGCGACTCGTGGAGCACGCGGTATGCGGCGAGCTTGTCGCGGTCCGGGGCCTCGATCCACGTCCGGCCGCGAACGAGCTTCACATACCAACGCGAGAGATCGTCGAGGATGAACGATTCGACCGCTCGGTACGCGCGATGCAAGTCGTACGTCGCCATCCCGGCGTCGACGCTTGCCTTGAGGCCCTCGAGTCGGGACAGGAGCCAGCGGTCCTCGTGGCGCAGATGGCCCTGCGAGGCGCGGCCCTTCTCCGCGAAGGGATCGAACCGGTCGAGGACCATGTACGTCGTCGCGAACCGCAGGACGTTCCAGAGGATGTTCAAGGTGCGTTGCGCCGTCCGCACGCCGTCCTCCTGGAACGTGACGTCATCCCACGGGGCGTTCACGAGGATCATATAGAGTCGGAGCGGATCGACACCGAATTTCTCGATGACCGTCGCGGGCTCGATGTAGTTCCCAAGGGACTTGTGCATCTGGCGGCCATCGGGCGCGTTCACCCATCCGTGCATCAGGACCGAATCGTACGGCGCGCGACCGAACGCCACGACCCCGGCCGCGAGCTGCGAGTTGAACCATCCGCGCGTCTGATCGGGACCTTCGACGATCCAGTCGGCCGGCCACCACCGCTTGAACTCGTCATCCCGGCCGGGATAGCCGAGGCTGGCCCACGTCGAGACGCCGCTGTCGAACCAGACGTCGACGACGTCCGGGACTCGGGCCATCGTGCCGTCGCACTTCTCGCACGGCAGCGAGACGGCGTCAATCCCGGGACGGTGGAGGTCCATGCCGTCCACGTAGCCGCGGCCGCGGCGCAGTTCGTCGACGGAACCGACCAGGACCCAAGAGCGACACTTCCCGCACCGCCAGATCGGCAACGGGATGCCCCAGTACCGCTGGCGGGAAATGCACCAGTCGCGGAGGTTCTCCGTCCACCCGAGCTGGCGGGCGGCGCCGGCCCACTCCGGATACCATCGGACGCGGTGGACCTCCTCGACCATCTTCGCCTTGATGTCGGAGACCTTCAGGAACCACTGGACCGTCGCGCGGAACAGGATTGGCGTGTGGCACCGCCAGCAATGGCCGTATGCGTGGACGAGGGTCGCCTCCGCGAAGAGCGCGCCGGCGGATCGCAGGTCGCGGATGATGGCGGGGTCGGCTTCTTTCACGTGCCTTCCGGCATACGCGCCTGCGTCCGACGTGAAGTGTCCCCGCTCGTCTACAGGGGAGAACGCGGGAAGTCCGAGCCGCTGGCCGAGTTCGAAGTCTTCGGGTCCATGACCCGGGGCGGAGTGCACGAGGCCCGTTTGCTCCGCCTGGACGGTCTCCGAGGCAACGACCTTGTGGGCCCATTCTCCGGTCACGGCGGCCTGGAACGGGACCTTCGCAGCGAGCGGATGCGTGTACGGCCGGCCGACGAGTCGGTCTCCGGTCGCCTTCTCGACCACCTCGTAGGACGTCACACCTCCGAGGGCGAGGATCGTGAGGACCGCGGATTCCATGATCCAGAGGTATTCCGGCTTGTCCGCCGGCCCGACCCTCGCCTTCGCGTACGTGAATTGCGGATGCACCGCGATCGCGAGATTCGCGGGGAGCGTCCACGGCGTCGTCGTCCAGATCAGGAGGGACTCGTTCGGATGGTCCGTGAGCGGGAACTTCACGTAGATCGAGGGGTCCGTCTCATCCGCGTACTCGACCTCCGCGTCCGCGAGGGCCGTCTCGTCGCGCGAGCACCATTGAATCGACCGGAGCGCCTCGTAGATGAGCCCGCGTTCCTGGGCCCGCTTGAGAGTCCACCACGCGCCTTCGACGTACTCGTTGCGGATCGTCATGTACGGTCGTTCCCAGTCGAGCCAGATGCCGAGCGACTGGAACTGCACCGTCATCTTCTGCAGGAGATCGAGGGAGAAGTTGCGGCACGTGTCGACGAACTTGGCGATCCCGAGCTCCTCGATCTCTTTCTTGTTCGTGATCCCGAGGGCCTTCTCGACCTGGACCTCAATCGGGAGGCCGTGCATGTCGTAGCCCGGCTGGTCGCGGACATGAAAGCCCCGCATCCGGCGGTAGCGGACCACGAGATCCTTGATCGTCTTGTTCAGGACCTGGCCGAGGTGGATCGAGCCGGTCGTGTAGGGCGGTCCGTCTCCGAAGTAGAAGTCTTCGGCGTTCGCCCGTGCCGCCACGGTCTTCGGGTAGACCTTCGCGCGCGTCCAGAAGCTCTGGACCTGTCGCTCCAGCTCGACAGGAGCGTACGTCTTCTCCGCCTGCTTGATCATCGCAGCCCCGCTCCCGGGGAATTCGGGCGCCGCGAAGCTTCTTCATCGCCTCGAGGTGCGGCAGGGCCCATTCGGCAGGCGCTATAAGAATTTGCGGTGACGCTGAGCGATTGCCGGACCGATTGAGCTCCGGTGACGGACGGACGCGAGGGCCGGGAGCGAGATTTGAACTCGCGTCAAGGGATCCACAGTCCCCTAGCATAAGACCAGGCTAGCCCATCCCGGCCGCGGGGCGGCTGTAGAAGCCGCGGGAATATAGCCCTTTGGTCATGGGTCGTTTCGTCGCCGACCCGGGATATCCGAGTTGTTTCACGGACCTCCTCACGGGACCTTCAACCGCCTCGCGACGTTAGGACCATCGGGAAGAGATTTGTCGGCAGAGAGTCGCGCACGCCGAATCCGATCGATCCGGCGGGATCTCGAAAGGCGACTCAACCGGTCCGCGTCGATCATCGTCCTTCTCGGGGCGGGCGGCAAGGGCCTCGAGGAGCGCCGGGCGATTTCCGAGGCCTTATCCAAACGGAAGATGATCGCGCTCGTCCCTGAAGACGACCTGCCGCCGGAGACTAGTCCGTCCCTCGCAGAGCCCTTGGTCCTCGCTCGCGGCGACGTGGACCTCGTGTTCCTGAACGTCGAATCCTGGGGCACCGCCACCGAGCTGGGGCAGCTTCAAGCGGACCCTCGCGTCGCCCACAAGCTCCGCATTCTCGTCCGCCCGGAGTATCACCCGGTTCACAGCGATGTCGCGAGCTACCTCTCGGACCTGTACCTGACTCACCTCGTCGCGTTCGGCCATGTATACCCTGTCGACGGTGGCCGGGTCGCCCGGGTCCCTTCGGCCGACCGTCTCGTCTTGATGATCGCGGAACGGCATCGACAGGTCAGGGCTCTTTATCCAGACTTTATTAAGTAAATGGATTTATACTTGGTCAACAATGGCCCACCCGTGAAGGTGTCGGACTTGACCCCTCAAGAACTCGAGTCCATGGAAGAGCTCCGGGCCTACACCGCGCTCGACAATCCCGTTCGACTGAAAGCATTCGCGTTCATCCATGAGGGACGGTCCCGGTCCTTCAACGAGATTGCGAAACGGGTGGACGTCGAGACCGGCCTCGCTGCATACCACCTCGGAGTGCTGAAGGCCGCAGGATTGGTCGCCGTGACCTACGAACGATCCGGGCGGGACACGAGCGCCTACAGCCTCACTGCGAACGGGGAGCGGCTCTACGCCTCCCTCTTTCGGACGAGCCCGAGAAAGCGGGCGAGAGTCGCGCCCGTCCGATCACGCGGCACCGCCACTCGGTAGCCCAGGCCCAGCGTCACTTTGGCGGCGAGACCAGCAATCGCTCGGGGACCCGCGTCGGGGCGAGAAGCAAGGCTGCAACGAGCAGCGCAATCCCGATCCCCATCAAACCGAGGAGGGCGAGACCACTCAGCGGCGTGAGGGCGAACGCGATGCCACCCGCGAACACCAGCACGATCCCGGCGAGACCCAGACGAATGCTCGTCCTGCGTTTGGCCACGGCTCGCTGCCTTTCCTCGCGGTCCCGCTCCGCACCCGTCTGGGGCCGGATCACGGTCGCGAAACGAACGCCGTGTATTTGACGTCTCGTCCGGCGCCGGAAGGCGCTGCACAAACGTTTTGTATCTCGCGCCGGATGGTTGCGGACGATGGCCGGAAAACGAGACCTCGTCACCATGCTCGACGTGCGGGACGACCTCGTCGGCCTGTTGGAACTCGCGGGGAAGATCAAGAACCAGACGAAGGCGGGCGAACCGTACGAGCCGCTCCGCGGCAAGAGTCTCGCCATGCTGTTCGAGAAGGCGTCGACCCGGACGCGCGTCTCATTCGAAGTCGGAATGGCGCAGCTCGGGGGCCACGCGCTCTTCCTGAGCCCGAACGACTTGCAGATCGGTCGCGGCGAGTCGATCGCGGACACCGCGCGGGTCCTGAGCCGCTACGTCGACGGGATCATGTACCGCGCGTTCCGACGCGACAACGTTCGCGAACTTGCCGCCAACGCCTCCGTCCCGGTGATCAACGGCCTCGACGACAAGGAGCATCCCTGCCAGATCGTGTCGGACCTCTTCACGATCCAGGAGCGGCGACGAAAACTTTCGGGTCTGAAGCTCGCGTACGTGGGCGACGGCAACAACGTCTGCAACTCCCTCCTACTCGGGACCGCGATCGTCGGGATGGACATGGCCGCCGCGTGTCCCGCGGGATACGAACCGGACGCGGAACTGCTCGCGTCCGCGCGCCGAATCGGGAAAGAGAAGGGCGGATCCATCGGCGTCGTGCACGACCCCGCTGCGGCGGCCAAGGCCGCGGATATCCTGTACACCGACGTGTGGGTCTCGATGGGCCAAGACGCGGAACGCGCGGAACGGGAACGCGCATTTCGAGGATACCAGGTCGACGCGAAACTCCTCGATGCCGCGAAGCCCGACGCCCTCGTGATGCACTGCTTGCCCGCGCACCGCGGACTCGAGATCACGGACGATGTGATAGACGGCCCGCAGTCGATCGTCTTCGACCAAGCGGAAAACCGGCTCCATGCGCAGAAGGCGATCCTCGCGCGTTTCCTCGGCGGCGTCTGATGCCGGTTGCGACAAGCCGTAAATAGGCCCCGTCCTTTGCGGGCGATGATGCGCGGACGCCGGCGTGCGCTCCGGTTCGTCGCGGGCATCCTGGTCCTCGTGGGGATCGTCGCCGCCATCGCGTCGCCTCAAGCGGCCCTGAACGCACTGCAGCTGCCGCTGCTCGCGCTGTTTTCGACCTCGAGGATGGTGGCCGCCTACCTGATCGGCCTCGTCTTCGCAATCGCGTACGGGCACACCGCCGCCACGAGCCGACGGGCGGCGCTCATCATGCTGCCGATCCTCGACGTCCTCCAGTCGATCCCGATCCTGGCGTTCTTCCCTGCGGCGTTGCTGTTCTTCGTGGTGACGTTCCAGGGAAGCCCGGTCGGGATCGAGATCGCCGTGGTCTTCCTGATCTTCACGAGCATGGCCTGGAACATGGCGTTCGGGGTGTACGAATCGCTGACGACGATCCCGCAGGACCTCGAGGCCGCCGCGTCCTCCTTCGGGTTGACGAAATGGCTCCGGTTCCGGCTCCTCGAGTTTCCCGCCGCGGTCCCGAAACTCGTCTACAACTCGATCCTGTCGTGGACAAACGGATGGTTCTTCCTCGTCGCGAGCGAGGTCTTCCAAGTGGGCTCCTCGAAGTTCGCACGCCGCGGGTTGGGTGCGTTCATCGCGGACGCTGGCCGAAACGGAGATGTGGCCTCCATCGCAATCGGTCTGGCGGTCCTTGCGGCGGTCGTCCTCGCCCTCGACTTCTTCGTGTGGCGACCCTTGAGCGTGTGGTCCGAACGGTTCCGTATGGACACCGCCTCCGGGCGCGAACTCGCGAAGGTTCCCCGCTATGAGCCGTTCCGGTGGATGCCGCGCTTCCCTGGAGTCCGTCGCACGATCCTCGCGCGGGCCCGCCCGGCCACACAGGCCTATCACAAAGCCTCGGTGCGCCTCGACCGCGCCTACGCATCGCATCCGAAGGTCGTCCGCGACGTCCGCGTCGTCGACCTCGGGCTGTTCATCATCGTCTTGCTCCTCGTCGTCACGACAGGCCTCCTCGGCCTCGCCCAGTTGTTCCTTCGCCCGTTGCCCCCCGAGGCGGCGGGGCTCCCTTTGGCGGCGCTGCTCTCGTTCGCTCGTCTGCTCGTGGCGTACGGCATCGCGCTCGCGTGGACGATCCCCGTGGCGGTGATCCTTGGCGAGAGCGAGCGCGCCTCTCGATTCCTCACGCCGGCCCTGGAGATCTTCGCCTCCCTGCCGGCGACGGCGCTGCTCCCGGTCATCCTGGGATTCTCGCTGGCCGTCGTCGCGTCAACCGACGGCGCCGAGCAGCTCGCCGCCATCCTAATCGCGCTCTTCAGCATGCAATGGTACTTGCTCTTCAACCTCGTCGCGGGCGTCCGAAGCATTCCGCAGGATTTGCGCGAGGCGGCCCGGTCCTTCGGCCTCCGGGGACGAGCGTACTGGAGACGCCTTCTGCTGCCCGCCATGACGCCGTCCCTGTTGACTGGCAGCATCACCGCATGGGGCGCCGGGTGGAACGCCCTGATCGTCTCGGAATACATTCAGTACGCGCAGAAATCGTATTCGGTCGTGGGCCTCGGATCCCTCATCAACGAGGCGGTCCTCCTGACCGGCGACACGGAAGTCCTGCTGCTGACGATCCTGACGATGATCGTCGTCGTCCTCGCCATGAACAAGCTCCTGTGGCGGCCGTTGTTCAAACGCGCGACGATCCGCTATCGCCTGGAGGTGTAGGATGGCCAATCCGGCGCCACTCCTCAAGGTGAAGGACGTCACCAAGTCGTTCTTCGAGGACGAGAAGGAGTTCAAGATCCTCGAGCTCGTCCGCTTCGAACTCGCGGAGCACGATTTCGTCTGCGTCGTCGGGCCGTCGGGGTCGGGCAAGTCGACGCTCCTACGGATCCTGGTCGGCCTCGAGAAGCCGACGTCGGGCGAGGTCCTGTTCGAGGGCCAGCCGATCCGCGCGGACAACCCGCAGGTCGCGATGGTCTTCCAGTCATTCGCGCTCTTCCCGTGGCTCACCGTGACGCAGAATGTCGAGCTGGGGCTCGAGGCGCAGAACGTGCCGGTGGCAGACCGTCAGGCACGGGCTCGGAGATTCATCGATGCCGTCGGGCTGACCGGGTTCGAGAACGCGTTCCCGCGCGAACTCAGCGGCGGGATGAAGCAGCGCGTCGGGATCGCGCGGGCGCTCGCGATCGAGCCGCTCCTGCTCTGCATGGACGAGCCGTTCTCGTCCCTCGATCCGCTGACGGCGCAGAACCTGCGAGACGAGATCCTGCAGCTGTGGTCGGACCCCAATCTGCCCCCGAAAGCGGTCCTCATGGTGACGCATAGCATCGAAGAGGCCGTCTATCTCGCGGACCGCATTATCGTGCTCTCGAGCCGCCCGGGTCGGATGGTCGCGGAACTGGTGATCGACCTGCCGAGGCCCCGCAATCGCAAGGAACCGGAGTTCTACGGGTGGGTGGACGAAATCTATTCGCTCATCGTGTGAGTTAGGAGGTCAAATGCCTAATATCGGGGACGACGTTGGACCGGGGACGCGCGTGACGGATTTCCATTCGATCTCGAAGGTCTCGGTCGGCCAGATCCTCGGCCTCGTGGAGGCGGTCGACGAGGCGGGAGGCACGGTCGACGTCGCAACGATCTCCCAGGAGGTCGACATGGACGTAGACCGCCTCGGGCCGATCCTCGCGGCGGCGGAGTTCCTTGGCCTCTTGACCGTCGACGAGGGCGACGTGCGCATGACCGAACTGAGCCGCAAGCTTCTCTCCGCGAACGTGCGGGAGCGCAAGTCCATCGTCCGAGGCATCATCGACGACCTGCCCGTGTTCCAACGCGTGACGGACATGGCGCGCAAGGCCGGCCGGCCGCTGGATCGCGAGGAGATCATCGATGCGATCGCCGCCAACGTGGGGACCCACCAGGCGGAGGATGTCTTCAAGGCGCTCGTGTACTGGGGCCGCTACGTGGAGCTCGTGCGGTACGACAGCGAGAGTGAACAACTGAGCCTGCGGACGCCGTCGAACTGAACGTCATTCCGTCGCGCCGAAGAACTGCCGCAGCACGGGATGCATCTCCATCATCTGCTCGCGGCCGATCGCCTCGTACATTTGGATCATGATGCCGACGGACAGCAGGACGCCGGTGCCGGAGGCGTTCCCCACCGTCCCTATCATGTCGGCGCCCGCAGCGAGGGCGCCCACCGAGGCTCCAGAAATCACCGCCACCACCGGGATGTACCGGTCCAGCACGCGGCGTAAGACCCGAGGGTCCCGCCGGAACCCGGGAATCTGCATGCCGCTCGACTCGATCTGACGCGCGACGTCTTCGGGGCCCATGTTCGTCGTCATGATCCAGAACTTCGCGAACATGACGGAGCCGCCGATGAACACGAGCAGGAACACGAGCAGGTGCACGAAGACCTGCCAGTACGCCAGGCCGCGCAGGTACACGCTGTATTGCGCGGGATTGAAGAGCGGCAGGAGCCAGTCCTGGACTCCGTTGACGTTCGAGAAGTAGTACGCCAGGCCGCCGATCGGTGTCGTCCGCTGTAACTGTCCGTTCATCACCCGGTAGTCCGTGGAACTCGGGTAGGCGCCGATGAACGGGTTCTGCCCGACGATTGGCCACTCGGGGTGCTGCCAGAACAGCAACGAGAACATGCTCACGTTCGCGAGCACCGCCGCGACGAGGATGACCGGGATGTTCGACGCGTACATGAGGCGGATCGGATAGCGTCCGCGCGCGCCCCGGGCCATGCCGTGGGCGAGCGGGAGCTCGATGCGCGTCGACTCGACGTACGCGACGATCATGAAGATCGAGATCGTCCCAATCAGCGCGACGAGCGGATTGGGCGGTTGCACCATGATCTGCTCGATCCCGCCGTTCGCCAGCGAGCTCGCGTTGAAGTGCTGGAGGTAGTAGATCGTCTTCGGGATCGCGCCCGCGGGGATTGGGCTCCCGGCGTTCGCGGGTTCGAAGTTGAACGTCCCCGTGAAGATCTGCTGCGCCACGCCGCCCGCGATGAACAGCGAGATCCCCGACCCGATCCCCCACTTCGAGACGACTTCGTCCATCAGGAAGACGAGGTAGGATCCCGCGAAGAGCTGGATGATGATGAGCAGCTTCGCCCACGATTCCCCGTGCCCGGAGGGGATGATGCCGTAGAGGAACGAACCGTTCAGATTGTCGACGAAGCCCACCGCGGGCGTCAGGAAGCCATAGACTTGGGGCACCGCCTCGACGAAGATCATGACGATGACGAGGAACTTCTGCGTGCCCTGGTAGACGCTCTTGTCATCGTCGTCCTGCAGGTCGAGGTTGATGATCTTCGCGCCCGCGAAGAGCTGCATGATGATCGATGCCGTGACGATCGGGCCGATGCCTAAGTGCATCAACGACCCCTGGGCACCGGCGAGGATCGCCCGAAGGCTCGAGAAGAAGTCGATGACGTTCGACCGATCCAGGCCGTAGATGAAGATGTTCGTCATCGCGAAGTAGATGACGAGGATCGCGAGGACCCAGAACATCTTCGTGCGGAACTGTACGTGGCCTTCCGGACGCGTGACGGCCGGCAGGCGGTCCGTCAGCGGCTTGAGGGCGTAAAGGCGGCTCTTCTTCTGCTCTTCGAGAGGCATCGGTCACGTCCCGGCTTTCGCGGGGAGGACGACCTCACCGCCCGCATCCGCGACCTTGGCCACCGCGGCCTCGGACGCCTTCGCGACGGTGATCCGCATCGGGCTCGTTACGCGACCAGAACCTAATAGCTTGTCGATTCCCGCCGCGGTCAGGTCGACGTCGGTTCGGGCCTTGTCTTTCTTCGCGTGGCCCGCGGCCTCGAACTCACCGAGCCGCCGGGTCAAGTCCTCGAGATCGATGGCTGCGGTCGGATGCATCTGCGCATGGCGCGTGAACCCGTGACGACCGAAATGCTCCGGGTCGTACTTGATCATCCACTTGCGCTTGTGTTTGTGAAGGCCCGCATTCCCGGTGCCGCCACGTCCGCCCGCGCCGCGCCCGTGCTTCTTCCCGCGGCCGTGTGTCCGGCTGCCCCGCAGCTTCCGCGTCCTAGAGACCATCGGGCCCCGCCTCCTCGACCATTCGCTGCAAGAGATCGTTAATCGCTTTGCCGCGATACCCAAGGTCCCCGCCGTCGTGGAAGCCTCGCTTGATCCCGCGGAATCCGCGGCGCGGCGGTGGCAGTCGGAGGACGGGTCGCAACTCACGCACGTCCGCGAGGGACGCCTCGCCTTTCGCGATCGCCTGGCTCAGGTCCCAGATCGACTTGTACTTGCTGTGCGCTTTGACGAATGCGTCATCGATCGGGCGGTCCCCGACTTGGCGGCCTCGCTTCAGGAGGAGCTTCGCGAGCATCTCCGGCTCGATCTCGCCCCACGTGACGTGATCCTTCACGAGCTGCAGCATGCCCTGATACGTCGGGTCCTGCGGAAGGATCGAACAGTGATTCTGGCGTGTGAGGTGGAGCATTCGCAGCGTGTCCTTTACGTCGCGCCGCAGATCGCCTTTGCCCCGAATGCGCAGCACCGCGAACGTCATTCCTCTTTCTCCACGCTTTCGGTCGGTTCCTCGGGCCCCTTCGTCAAGTCTTCGCCTTCGACCTCGATCTCCTCGGGAAGCTCGACAGTGACGGCGGCTTCCGCCACCGGGGCTGCGGCGACTTTCCGGACGAACACCTGTTCGGCACCCGACTTAATCTTGAGGCGGTCCGACTGCTCCCCGCGGACTTTGATCTCGGCCGTCTTGCGGAGGGCCTCGAACGTCGCGAGCGCATAGTTGACGGTCGTCTTGGTGTGACCTTTCGTGAATCCCCACGCGTCGGTGATCCCGGCGAGGCGGAGGACGCTCTTCGCCACGTCGCCGACGGAGAGCCCGACGCCTTGCGGAGCCGGCTTGAGGACGACCTCCACCGAGCCGCTGCGGCCCTTCACCTTGAAGGGCAGAGAGTGCGCACGTTGACAGCCGCACTCCCAGGAACCGCATCCGCGTTTGATCTCGATCATGTTCAGCTTCGCGTTGTCGATCGCACGCCGGATCGAGGGCCCGACCTCACGACCTCGAGCGCGTCCGAGACCCGCGAAACCATCTTTGTTCCCGACGATGCATGTGATCACGAAGTTCACGCGTCGGCCGGAGTCCGTCATCCGCTGGACCATGTTGACGTCCAGGACCTCGTCCTCCGTCTCCGGGAGGAGGATATCGACGATCTCCGGCTCGCGGATCGGGAGGCCGGTCTTGATGGCGTCCGCGAGGGTCGTGATGTCTCCGGCGAGGACCATGCGACCGAGCTTCGTCTTTGGGGCCCATTCGCTGAGGTCCCGCTCCGGTCGCGCCGCGCGGGCCTCTCGCCGCCGACCGCGGCCGCCGCCTCGACGGCCCGGCATCAGGCCGCCTCCAGTTTCGACTTCACCGCGTCGAATTGCTTCGGGATGTCCTCGCCGATGTGCGCCCCGCGGACGCGATCCTTCGATGGCAGGACGTCCGGGCTGTGCGGCACCGCCAGGCCAGAATCGACGAGGCCCTGCAACGCCGCGAACAGGCGACCGCCTTTCGAGGGCCGTTGCGTCCCCAAGTCGAGGACGGCTTCCGTCACGCCTTTCGCCGATGCCTTCTTCCCCGCGAGATATCCCGTGAGGTACGCGGCCGGGAGATTCCCGGTCCCCGCGGACCAACCGTGGTCCTTGAGTTCCATCGACTGCGCAGCCGCAAGGATGCGGTCCCCCGCGGGCTCGACCGCGACGAGTTGAACGATCGTCTGATTGAGGGTCTTGCGCACGACCGCGCGCGGCTTCTGGCTTCGAAGGAGCTTCGAACGCGTGCGGTAGTCCGTGCGGCCCTCCCGCCGTCGGCGGAACGGGACGCGGTAGTGCGGACCTTGACGGGTCACTTCTTTGCCTCCTTCATCGCGCCTGCGGCGCGTATCTGCTGCTCCAGGTGAGACTTCGATTTGAACATTCCGCCCTTCGATTGCCGGTAGAACCGCCGGTACGTCGGCACGTCGATCCGGCCTTGGCCCTTCAGCTCCCGCAGGAACCGCCGCATGCCGCGGATCGAGCCGATCCAGCGCCGCTTCTGGGGTGTCCGCGCGTTCAGCCCCCCTTTCCGGCTCCCGTGGCCCCGGCGTCGTCCCTTCGCGCGCTGGGCGGCGCGATGCCGGGCCCGACCGCGCGACACGCCTCGCACAGGCCGCTTCTGAATCACATTGCGCCGGATGAGGCCGCGGATCAGGTCGCGCGTGATCGCGTCGAGGATGTTCTCCTGCTCCTTGGGGTCCGTGCTGATGTAGACCCGGTTGATCCCGATCCCGAGGATCGACGCCGCGAGCCGCCGCTGGTAGTCGAACCTCACTCGGTCACCATCCGGTTCAGGACGCGCAGCCCCTTGTCATCGCACGCGCGTTCGATCAGCTCCCGCTTGCGAGCACCGACCCCATGCGCGATGCGGACGGCCTGCGTGTCGGGGTTCAGACCTTTGAGCTGGTGCGGGTTGTGGACGAGGACCTCTTGGAAGCCGCTCGGATGGAGGCCGCGCACTCGGCGCGGGCCGCGATACCCAATCGACGGGAGATTCCAGCGGTATCCGAAGTGGCGACGGAGTTTCGACTGCCCGCCTTGCGGCTTCCGCCACTCGTCGCCGAACTTCTTGTAGCGGAACCATTCCTGTCGGCGGAAGGTCGGCCGGGCCGCGGCTTTCGCCGCACGCAAGGCCAAGAGCTTCTTGATCTCCGCATCCAGCTTGGGCTTCTGCCGGGCTTCGTGCGGCTCCTTCTCTTCCTCCTTTTCCTCCGCCTTGGGTTTCTTCGCGGCCTTCGCCGGCTTCTTGGCCTTTTCCTTCGGCTTCGTTTCCGGTTTGGCCTCGGGCTCGGGGGCGGGCTCCTCGGCCCGCGCCGCCTTCGCTTCTTCTTTCGCGACGTACGCGAGGAGTCGCTTGCGGAGTTCGTCGACCTTCCCTTCGGAATCGAGATCGAATTTTTCCGACCACGCGACGAGGTCCGCCTTCTTCGCCTCGCGGATCGCGTGCGCCGTCGGCAGGACCTTCTTCTCCTCCTTGGGCGCCTCCGGGACGGCGGTCTTCTTCGGCTTCTTCTCCGCCTTCGGTTCCTTCTCGTCCGCCATCCTCAGGCCTCCCCGGCTTTCTTCGTGATGTAGATCCCGTCTTGGAAGATGCGCGGGTCGAATCCGCGGATGCGCGTCGCCTGCTCGATGTTCGCGGCAGTTTGCGAGACCGCCTCGATGTCGGATCCGGTCAAGAGGACCTGGTCGCCTTTCACCTCGACCTTCGTCTCATCCAGGATGTTCGCCTTCCGGGGGAACTTCTCCCCGAGGAAATTCTCGATGATGACCTCGGATCCCTTGACGGTCGCCTTGACCGGGAAGTGGCTGTAGACGATCTTCATCTCGTACGTGAAGCCGTCCGTCACCCCGACGACCATGTTCCGCAGGTGGGCCGCGAACGTGCCGACGAGCGCGCCCTCGCGGCGACGGGGGAACTCGCACCGGATCTTCACCTGCTTGCCCTCGACCTGGAGTCGGATGCGCGGGTGCGACAGGGACCGGCGGAGCGTGTGGCCCCTCGCCGCCACGACGACATCGCGCCCGTCAAACCCGAACTCGACGCCGTCCGGGATGTCGACGATCTCCTCGATGAAACCGGCTACGGGCATTGCGTCACCTCAATACACATACGCGAGGAGCTTCCCGCCCACGCCGATCTGCTTCGCCTTCGTCTGGGAGATCACGCCCTCCGTCGTCGTCAGGATGAGGACGCCGAAGTCCTGCGCCGGCAGGTACCGCGCCTCGAACCGCTCGAGTTCGGTGCGCTTCACCGCGAAGCGCGGCTTGATCACGCCGCAGTTGTTGATGCTCCCGACAAGCGCCACGCGGTAGAGGTTGCCGCGGCCGTCCTCGACCCTCTCGAACGACTTGATGTACTCGTTTTCCTGCATCACCTTGAGGACGTAGCCGATCAGCTTCGACGCGGGGCGGATCAAGCATTCGGCCTTGCCGGCGGCTTCCGCATTGCGGATGGTCGCCATCGCGTCGTTGAGAGGATCCTGAAGCATCGTTCCACCTCAACTGTACTTCCGGAAGCCGAGCTCGTACGCGATCTCGCGGAAGCATTGGCGGCACAGGTGGAGACCGTACCGCCGGACGATGCCTCGTTTGCGACCGCAGCGCAGGCAGCCTCGCTTCCGGCCGAAGTCCTTCGTCCGCTTCACTCGACCACCTCGACTTTGAAGTGATCCTTCACGAACTGCATGCCTTCGTCTCGCGAGATTCGGTGACGCGCGGGAATCGGGCGCCGCTTGATCGCCCGGCGCGCTACGCGGAACCCGGGCCTCTGGAGGCTCACGCTGACGTCCATCCCGAAGACGCCGATCTCCGGGTCGTACTTCATGCCGGCGAAGTCCGTGTAGTCCTGGATGCCGAAGGAGAAATTCCCGCGGGGATCGAAGCTGTACCCGGGCAGGCGGTTGTTCCGGATTCCGAGCGCCTCCTTGAGGAACGTCTCCGCCGGGTCGCCCCGCAAGGTGACGCGCGTCCCGATCGGCATGTTCCGCCGCACGCCCCAGTCGCGTACCGCCTGGTGGCTCAGGGTCTGCACGGACTTCTGCTTCGTCACCAGCTCGAGGACTTTCTGCGCCTTGACGAGCTTCTCGCCCGCCTCCCCGACGCCGATGTTGATGACGACCTTCTCGATCCGGATGTCTCGCATGCTCGCCATGGAACCCCCTAGATCGCCGAGACCTCCGGCGTCTTGATCGTCGGGGCTTCCTTCCCCACCACGAAGACTTTGTCGATATCCGTCGAGAATCCCTCTTTGAACGTGACGATGTTCGCCCGCGGATTCCGCGTGCGCTGGACGTCGAGGACGTGTGCGATCTCGCCCACGTGTTTCCCTCCCGTCACGAGGACGGGCGCGCCCGCGGCGAGCTCGAAGTGTTCCGCCACCTTCTGTTCGGGGAGGTCGACCTTCAGCGTCGTGCCGGTCTTGTACGCGTCCTTCGGCAGGAGCACGTTCCGGCCATCATGGAGGTTCAGTTGCGTCTTGCCCCCAGGGACGGTCGTCTTGTCCTCGACCCGACACAGCTTCCACTTCGCGTCGTCCGACTCGAGGGCCACCAGCGCCATCCGGCCTCGCGTGTCGACGAGCATCCGGTAGTGCGTCTTGAGATCCTTGAGCGTCAGGACGTCCATGAGCCCGACGGGGAACTTCGGCTCGGTGATGACGCGGCCGTCGACGAGCACGCCGCGGTTGTTCAGGATATGCCGCGCTTCTCGCGCCGTGTCGCAGAGCTTGAGCATGTCCCGCAGGATCAGGCCGACCGGCACGCTGCGCTCGATCGGATGGGGACCGGGAGACGGCCGCAGGACCCAGAACTCCGTCTTGCGGGTCACGGTCCAGGAGCGCGGTGCCGGCAATCGCTTGAGGTGCTTCTTCACGGCCTCACTCCTCGAACCGGCGTCGACGCCAAGCGTCCGTGTCGTCCATGCGTACGATCATGAGGTTCGACGCGTGGATTGGCCGCGCGACTTTCTTCTCGTCGACCTTTTCGATCGTGATCCCTTCGACGACAACCGTCCCCGCGACGCGGTTCACGCTGACGACCTTGCCTTCGCGTCCCCGGAAGCCGCCCCGCATGACGCGCACGCTGTCGCCCTTCCGGACCGGGATCGCCCGCGGGAGATGCCCCTTCGCCTTGTCGTGGAGCTCCGGCGCGAGGTGGGACGACGCTTGGAGTCGCTTCTGGTGGAGCGGCGCGTTCGCCGCCCGCTTGCGTTGCATCCGGGCTTTCGCGCTCTTCATGCATCGCACCTCATACGATCATGCTCGCCGTCGCCGCGACGCGGGGCCAGCGCTCTGCGGCCTCCCGCGCGACCGGGCCCTTGATGTCCGAGCCCTTGACCTCGCCCTCCGGGGTCACGATCACGCAGGCGTTGTCCTCGAACTGGACCATCATGCCTTCCGCGCGTCGGAACGGACGGCGCTGCCGCACGATCACCGCGTTCATCACCTGTTTCCTCGTCTCAGGTGTGCCCTTCTTGACCGTGACGACGAGCAGGTCCGCGATCCCCGCGGAGGAGATGCGGTTCCGCACCCCGCGGTACTTGAGGACCTCGATGATCTCGACGATCTTCGCGCCCGTGTTGTCGATGCACTCGAGGCGGGCGCCCTTCGGCAAGCCGCGCGTCTGGCGGCCGGGGAGGCCCTTCATCCCGCGACCCCCTGGTTGTGGATTGCGACGAAGTGGACGGTCTTTCCGAGCGGGCGGCACTCCATCATCGTGATGCGGTTGCCCGTCTGCAATGCGAGGCACGGGGGCGCGTGCACGTTCATGCGGTGTGTCCGCTTCTCGTATCGCTCGTATTTCTGGATATATCGTAGGTACTCGCGTTCGACGACGACCGTGTTCTGCATCTTCGTCGATACGACGACGCCTTCGAGCGCTTGGCCGCGGACCGGAAGGCCGCCATGGAACGGACACTTGCGGTCCGTGCACGTCGCGGTGGGAAGCGGGACATCGATGCCGATGTCGCGGGCGCCCGTCGAAGGGGCGGCTGCACGCGCCGGCTCCGCCTTCGGCGTGGGGGCCGACTTCTTTGCGGACTTTTTCTCCGCCATCTCTCTCACCGAGCCTTCTTCACGCGATCCTCCGGTCGGAACCGGATTTCGTCTCCTTCGACCTCGAGGCCGCCCTGCACATCGAACCGGAAGCGGCTGCCGTGTTTCGGGATCCGCTTCTCCTCCCCCTGGATCTCAAGGACGAGCATGTTGCGGGTTTCGTCCACGACCCGGCCTCGCAGCCGTTCATGCGTCGGGTCGGTCGCGCCAAGGATCTCGACCTGGAGGCCGATGAGCTCGTGCTTGCGCAGGTTCATCAGCTCGACTCCTCGCGCTGCGCCGGTTTCGCCGGCGCCGCGGTGCGTCCCAGCTTCTCTTCTTCCCGGGCGATCGTGAGGATGCGCGCGATGTTCTTTCGCAGCGCTCGAATCTTGCCCGGGTTCGGCGGCGCACCGCCCATCGCGGCGACTCCGCGCTCGTGCATGAGCTCGTCCTGGAGTTCGGTGAGTTTCTTCGCGAGGGTCTCCGCGTCCATCGCGCGGATCTCCTTCGTTCGGAGGAGCGGCATCTACGCTTCGTCGCCTCCTCCCGCGTCCACGTCAACGTCGACGCCGAGCTCCTTCACTTCCTTCGCGACTTTCTTCAGGCGCTTCGTCGCGACCTTGCTCTTCTTGACCTTCGCCATCACCGCGTCCGGTTCTTCGACGGGCAAGATCGGCTCGGCGTCTTCCGCCGTCTCGCCCTCGGCAAGTTCGGCCGTCGGAATCTCGGGGAGCGGCTCAACGGGTTCAGCGCGCACGGCCGCCGCGGCGAGCGCGGCCGCTTCGGCCGCGGCCATGTACTCCGCAGTGGGTTGCTTGACCTCGACCTCGTCGGGGAGGCGCGCCCTCGGATCCATGATTTCGACGGTGACGCCGATGATCCCGGGCTTCAACTTCGCCGATGCGAACCCAAGGCCCATCCAAAGATTCCGCGGCTCGCCGCAGTACTTGATGTGACCCGCCTTGAACTTCTCGCGGCGGTGCCGCTGCCCCGTCAGCTTGCCCGCGATCACGACGAGGCAGCCCTTCGCGCCGGCCTCCATGATCCGACGGACCGTCGAGTGACCGGCCCGGCGGAAGTGCCAGCCGCGTTCGAGCGCGTTCGCGAGCTTCTCCGCCATGATCTGCGCGTTCAGCGCGGGGTTCGCGACCTCTTGGACTTCGATCTGCGGGTTGTCGAACTTGAACTGGCGCTCGACGGCCTCGGTCAAGCTCTTGATCGCGCCGCCTTTCCGGCCGATCACGAGGCCCGGTCGCTCCGCCAGGAGCGTCACTCGCGTGCCCATCGGCGTGCGCTGGATATCCAAGCCGCCGAAGCCCGCGCGGCGCGTCTCGTTCATGAGATATTCTTTCAGGAGGACGCGTCGCACGTTCTCGACGATGATGCGCTTGTCCTTCCGCTCGACCTTCCTCTCGCGCGCCATCTCACGCCGCCTCCTGCTCGAGCACGATCTCGAGGTTCACGCTGTCCTGGTTCCACGGGCTGCTCCGCCCGTACGCGCGAGGTCGGAAGCTCTTTGTCGTCCGGCCTTTGTGCGCGTTGATGACGCGGATTACCATCGCGTCGGGGTCGTCTTTGCCCGTGAACTCCGCGTTGGACACCGCGCTCTCGAGGACCTTGAGGAACGCCTTCGCGGCCTTCACCGGGTAGCGCGCGGGGCCGGTGCCGGACTTGTGAGCGACCCACCGCTTGTACTTCTTCATCGGGACGGGCTGCTTCAGGGCGATCACCCGCTCGAGGTACTCGCGCGCCTGGTCGACCGTCTTGCCGCGAAGAGCGCGCGCGAGTTCGATGGACTTCTTCCACGCGAGCGGCAGGTCCCGGCCGTACGCTCGGGCCATCGTCTCGATCTTGTATTCCGTCGTGTACCCGAGCTTCGTCATCCGGACCCTCACTTCAGCGGCATGAACTTCGACGACCGCGTCGCGCCGACGCCAGGGCCGCTATGGGTGACGCTCTTCCGCGTCATCGCGAACTCGCCGATGTAATGGCCGATCATCTCCGCCTTGATCTCGACGTTCACGAACTCCTTCCCGTTGTGGACCGCGACCTTCTTGCCCACGAAGTCCGGCAGGATCGGCACGTCGCGACAGTGAGTGCGTACCGCTTCTTCGCCGCCGTTCGCCCGGAGCTTCTCGACGAATGTGAGGCGTTCCTCATCGAGGCCACGGATGAAGGACCGTCTCGGCCGCGCGGGCAAGAGTTCGATGATCTCATCGAGCGTCATCGCCCTCATCTCGTCGAGCGTGTAGCCCCGGTAGGTGAACTCCTTCTTGCGGCGTGTCTCCACGAGGCCCGCGCGCTTTCGGATCTTCCGTCGGGCCGCCTTCGCCAGCCCGCCCATCTTCTTTGCCATCGTCAGGTCCTCCGTCGTTTCGCCTTCAGTCGCTTCGGCTGCGGCGACATCCGGCCGACCTTGCGGCCAGGAGGAGCGTCATAGCCGACGGTCGACGGTTTCCCGACGTGCTGATGGGACCCGCCGCCGTGCGGATGGTCCACGGGATTCATCGCGACGCCGCGGACGACGAACACGGCCTTGCTGAAGGAGCGGTACGAGAACCACTTCTTGCCCGCCTTCGTGAAGGGTTTGTCCCCGCGGCCTGCGCCGGCGACCGCTCCGATCGTCGCCCGGCATTCCGGATGGAACGAGTGGAACTGCCCCGAGGGCATCTGGACGACCGTCCGGTCGCCCTGGCTCACGACGACCGCTTGGGTCCCCGCGGCTCGGACGAACCGACCGCCGTCGCCGGGCCTCGCCTCGATGTTGTACACGAGCGTGCCTTCGGGGATCTCTCGGAGCGGGAGCGTGTTCCCGCGATCTACGTTTGGTTCGCCGTGCGTGACCCGCTGCCCGACGGAGAGTCCGTCGCATGCGATCATGAGGACCTCGTGTCCGTCGAAGCGCACGCGCGCGAGCGGCGCGGTATGGCCCGGCGCCTGGAAGATGTCCGTCACGAGGCCTGCGCCCCGGAGATGCGGATGGGCCACGGGGCCGGGATGGCGGTGGCTCGGCGAACGGTACGTCGGAGACGTGCCACGGCCCCGTCGTTGGGATCGGAGATTCTTTCCCATCAGAACACCCCGATCCGCATGCCGATCTCCTCGGCCGAGAATTCCGGCTTGAGCTTGATGATTGCGTGTTTCCCGTCCTTGCGAATGAACGTGTTGACCTTCGCGACCTTCACCTGGAACAGGTCCTCGAATGCCTTCTTGACCTGATCCCGCGACGCCTCGCGTCGCACGAGGAACTCGAGGCGGTTCCCGTCTTTGAGGTTCTGCGCGGCGGTCCCCTGGAGCATGTTGAGCGACTTTTCCGTGACATACGGGTGAAGAAGAATTTCGTGCGGCTTCATGGGGACCAGCTCCGCAGGACTTCGAGCGCACCCTCGCTGAAGATCGTGAGGCGACCGGGGTCGCCGCCTGGCGCCAGCAATTCGGCGTTCAGGGCTGCCGGGCTCACGACCTCGACGCCGGGCAGGTTGCCGAAGAGGCGTCGGACCGCGTTGGAATCTTTCACGACGATGAGTAGGCTCTGCGGCTGGCGGTAGCGGCGTCCTCGCATCTTGCCGCGGCCCGCACGGATGTGGCGGCCCTCTTTCGCTCGATCGACGTCACTGATGACTCCAAGTTGGTCGAGAATCCGAAGGCCTGCACGGACGGCCCCGCCATCCGTCTCCACCGACTCGATTCCATCCTCGACGACGACGGGCACGCTGACGTTCTCCTTGAACTGATGGCCGCGTGACGCAACGAGAGAGGGATCTTTCAGAGCCGCCAGCGCCGCGTTGCGCGCGAGTCGGCGCTCGTGGTCGTTGATCTTCTTCGCCCAGACCGCCTGGATACGAGGCGGATGCGCGCGTCGCCCGCCGACCGTACCGGGCGCCTGGGCACCGATCATCGTCCCGCGAATCCGCGGGACACGCGAGACGCCGTGGCCCTTCCCGGACCATCGGACCGAGTGGCGCATGCCCGCGTTCGCGGACGCAGCATACGGTTGGCGGCGATTGGCCTGGAATGCCGTCACGGCGCGGCGGATGAGGTCGACGCGGACCTCGGATCGGAAGACGGGCGGGAGCTCGATCGTCTTGACGACGTCGCCATCGAGAGAGTAAACGTGGACCTGGCCCGCCTCGAGCGGAGGCGCCGCGGGCTTCTTCTCCTTCGCCCTGGGCTCTTTCGCTACCTTCGCCGCCTTCGCCGGCTTCTTCGCCCGCACGCGGCGCTTCGGCTTCTCTTTGGTCTCCGCGGACCCTTCGGCCACGCCCTTCTCCTCCGGATCCGCCATCGCGCTCAGACCCCCTGCTTCGACGCGCGCGACACGTACGTTAGCTCGGGCGACTTCTCGAGCTTCACGTATCCGACCCGGGCGGCGTCGCGGAAGCGGATGAGCCGCTTCGTCGGGCCCGGGATCGAACCATGCAACAGGACGTAGGGATTACGAATGTTGCCGTAGTGAAGAAATCCACCGTTGGGCGTGATGTCGTCGCCCTTCTCGCCGATCTTCAGGATGCGTTTGTTGTACTCCGTCCGTTGGTGGTACCCGAACTGGCCGCCTTGCGGCACCGTCGGACGAACGTATCCGGGCTGGAAGTTCCCGAGCGTTCCGATGTTCCGCCGGTGCTTCGAGTTCTTGTGACTCAGAAGGCGGGTGCCCCATCGTGTGTGGTGGCCCTGCCAGCCCTTGCCTTTCGTGATCGCCGCGACGTCGACCATCGAGCCTTCGCGGCAGAACTCGGTGACCGAGACCTCCTTGCCGAGCAGGTTCTTCGCGTACTTCACGCGGTCCTCAACGGACCCGCCCCCGACGCGATTCTCCATGAGATCCGGCTTCTTCTTCGGCACGCCCGTGACGAGCGAAGGCTGCGTGTAGGTGATGAGACGGACCTCGTCGACTTGGGCCGGATCGACCTTCTTCCACGCCTCGTCGGCGTCGTAGTCTTTCGCGATCGGGAAGACTCGCCGCAACTCCTTGTCGAGCTTGGGACTCCAGACCTCCACGGTCGTCTTGAGGCCTTCCGGGGCGCGGCGATAGAACCGCACGCCCGCTACGCGCATCGGCGGGACCTCGACGACCGTGACCGGAACCTGGACTTCCTGACCCGACGTGGTCGACGTGGGACGGTAGTCGACGACGATCGCGTGGGTCATGCCGGCCTTGTATCCCGCGAAGCCCTGGACCTTCGGCGCGCTGCCGTCGATATCCGGCCAGCTCGAGAAGTGCGGGATCGGGCTCTCGCTCCTCTTGCGGGGCGAAAAGCCCATCGATCCGTGGCGGGGTCGGTGTTCCTTGGGCACGGGCCACTCCTCCGGAGAGCGTAGTCTCTCCTCGTCTGCGGTGAGACGCGACTTGGTCGCGACGCCGTGACGCTGCCTGTCGACCCAGAAGGATCGGGGCCGCATTTCCGGGATCCGCGAGGGATTGCCCGGGAGCGTCTGGTCGCCGCGCTGAGCCGTCCCTATGGAGGGGGTCTATATAATTCTTTGGAGAACGCGCGATTTCTCTGGAGAGAACGCGCAATCGTCTCGGATGATCTCGAGGTTCACCGGACGAGCGCTTTCGGTTTCAGTTTCTGCGGCTCGAGTGGCTCGAGGACAACGGGCTTGATGACGAGTTCGTCCTGACTCGTCTCGAGTTCCTCGTCCGTCTTCGCCTCTTCGAGCGCTCGCCAGTACGCGCGGACGCGGGCGTCGTAATATTCGTCGCACATCGACGTGGCCTCGACCCGATACGCGCCGGCCGATACAATACGCTTTCCCATTCCATCGGGCCGTGCCGCCGAACCATTGCGGACTGGAGGTGAGCCGGCCGTATCGGGGCTGATAACATTCCCATAACGTTTATGCGGGCCTCCCTGGCTATGCCACGTTGCTCGGCGGTATTTCATGGAAGTCAAGCGGATGAAAGTGAAGGTCTGCCTGGTGGGCGAGGCGGCCGTTGGGAAGACATCTCTCATCCGGCGATTCGTGCTGGACAACTTCGATGACAAGTACATCCAGACGCTCGGCACGAAGGTCTCGAAGAAGGAACTCACGTCCGCGGTCCCCGATGGCTCGGGCGAACTCAAGATCGACATGACGATCTGGGACATCATGGGCCAGAAGGGATTCCGCGAACTCCTCAAGGAGGCGTACTTCTACGGCGCGCGTGGCATCCTCGCGGTGTGCGACGTCACCCGCCGCAAGACGCTCGACGACCTGGACGACTGGATCGAGGGCGTGTACAGCGTCACGGGCAAGATCCCGATCGAGTTCCTCGGCAACAAGGTCGACCTGAAGGACCAGGGGCAGATCACCGAGGACGACATGGTCCAGGCCGCGCGGGCATACGACAGCCCGTTCCACTTCACGTCGGCCAAGACCGGTGTGAGCGTCGAGACCGCGTTTCAGTCCCTCGCGGAGCGCGTCGCGAAGGAGCGGTACGCGCGCAAGATCGTCCCTGAAGAATGAGAATTATCAGGGGCGATACTCGCGTCCTCACGATACATAAATCCGACTAGGGTTGGACTGCGATGATGGCCACGCCGGCGGTGACGAGCCAGAAGCATGTCAAGGTCAAGGTGTGCCTCGTCGGCGACGTCGCGGTCGGCAAGACCTCCCTCATCAAGCGATTCGTACAGGATTCGTTCGACGATCGCTACATCGCGACCGTCGGGACGAAGGTCACGAAGAAGACGGTCGACGTGATGTGGAAGGGCGCGAACGCGAGCCTCGACATGATGGTCTGGGACATCATGGGGGAGAAAGGCTTCCGGGCGCTCCTCCGCGATGCGTACTTCGAAGGGTCCCACGGCGTCATCGCGGTGTGCGACCTCACGCGTAAAGACACGTTCTACGACCTGAACAACTGGGTCCAGATGATCCGGAAACAGGTCGGCAACGTGCCGATCGTGTTCCTCGGGAACAAGATGGATCTGAAGGAGCGCCTCGTCGTCAGCGAAGAGGAGCTCGCGCGAATGGGCACGATCCACAACGCGCCGCAGTTCTTGGCGTCCGCGAAGTCGGGCCATGGCGTCAACGAGGCGTTCAAGGTCCTCGCCGATGCGATCGCCCGCGGCGGCGAAGCCTGAGCGCACCCGGGAAACTCGGGTCCCATCCGGCGTGTTATCTCAAGAGATAACCGGTAGGCAATTCCTTTATAATGTGAGCCGCGTGCGAGCGGCGCAGCCCGCCTGAGGAATCCCATGGACCGCCAGAAGATGAAGGTCAAGATCTGCCTCGTCGGAGAGGGCGCGGTCGGCAAGACCTGTTTGATTCGCCGCTTCATCCAAGATCAGTTCGACGACCGCTACATCTCGACGCTCGGCGCGAAGGTCTCGAAGAAGGAGATCAAGGTCGACGGCCCGAACGGCGGCATGGACATCGACATGACGATTTGGGACATCATGGGTGAGAAGGGCTTCCGCGAGTTGCTCAAGGAAGCGTACTTCCACGGCGCCCAGGGCGTACTCGCCGTGTGTGACATCACGCGCAAAGAGACGCTCGACGATCTCGACGACTGGGTCGCGGCCGTCGTGAAGGTCACGGGCAACATTCCGATCGAGTTCCTCGCGAACAAGGCGGACCTCAAGGACCAGATGGCGGTCACGGAAGCGGCCATCAAGAAGGCCGCGGACTCGCATAGCGCCCCGTGGATGTGGACCTCCGCGAAGACCGGCGAGGGCGTCGAGCGCGCGTTCGCAAAACTCGCGCAGATGATCGCCGCGCGCAACACGTGACGCGATTCGGTTCGTACTTTGTCTCCATAGCGTCCGAACAATTGTGCGCTCTCATTCCTGTCTTCAAGGTCAAAGTGTTTAAGTAGAAGCCTCGTGTATTCGAACGCGACCCACGCGAGGGGCCGGCCTGAAGATGGTGGAGACCGCGGGCGAACCTGAAGAGTTGCCCCCTGTGGATGCCTGGATTAACAAGGTGGATTTCCGCAGCACCGCGGAGGTCAAGATCCCGGACCGGCTCGTCGACCAGGTCATCGGCCAAGAGCGGGCTGTCGAGGTCATTCGAAAGGCCTCGGAGCAGAAACGACATGTCATGCTGATCGGCGACCCGGGCACGGGCAAGTCGATGCTCGCGCGCTCGATGACCGAGATGCTGCCGCGGGACGACTTGCAAGACATCATCGTCTATCACAACCCGGAAGACCCGAACGAACCGAAGATCCGTGTGGTCCCAGCGGGCAAGGGCCGCGAGATCGTCAACGCCCAGAAGGCGGAGGCGATGCAGCGGCGCGAGCAGAAAGCGTCTATGGTCATGACGATTGTCTTCTTCATCATCGGACTGAGCGTCATCCTCTCGTACAAGTGGGGCGACACGACCCCAGGCTTCCGGGACGATGCGCCGAACATCATCCTATTCGGGATCCTCGTGGCGGCGATCATCTACATCGCGACGCGGTACACGGGCCACCGTCAGGAGAACTTGATGGTGCCGAAGCTCCTCGTCAGCCACACTCCGGACGAGATGCCTCCCTTCGTTGACGCGACCGGGAGCCACGCCGGCGCCCTCCTCGGGGACGTGAAGCACGACCCGTTCCAGAGCGGCGGCCTCGAGACCCCCGCTCACGAGCGCGTCGAGTCCGGGGCGATTCACAAGGCCCACAAGGGGGTCCTCTTCGTCGACGAGATCAACGTCCTCCGCATGGAGAGCCAACAGTCCCTCCTGACCGCGATGCAGGAAAAGAAGTTCTCGATCGTCGGACAGAGCGAGCGTTCAAGCGGCGCGATGGTTAAGACCGAGGCCGTCCCGTGCGACTTCATCCTCGTCGCCGCGGGCAACCTCGACGCGGTGCAAGGGATGCACCCGGCCCTGCGGTCGCGCATCCGCGGATACGGGTACGAGATCTACATGAAGAGCACGATGCCGGACACGGAGGAGAACCGCCTCAAGCTCGTGCGCTTCGTCGCCCAAGAAGTCGCGAAGGACCGCAAGATCCCGCACTTCGACCGGACAGCCGTCCTGGAGATCCTGCGAGAGGCCCAGCGGCGTGCCGGCCGACGCGGTCAACTCACGCTCCGCCTCCGCGAGCTCGGCGGTCTGATTCGGGTCGCAGGCGACATCGCCCAAGAGGAGAGCACGCCGCTCGTCACCGCGAAGCAGGTCCTCTCCGCGAAGCGCATCGCGCGGTCCCTCGAGCAACAGGTCGCGGACCGGATGATCGAGCGGGGCAAGGAGTATCAGACGTTCATCACGGAAGGCAATATCGTCGGGATGGTCAACGGCCTCGCGGTCCTCGTGGGCGACAACTCGATCGCGGAGTTCAGCGGCATCGTCCTTCCGATTGCGGCCGAAGTCACGCCGGCTCAAGCGAAGCAGGGAGGCCGCATCATCGCGACCGGCCGCCTCGGCGAGATCGCGAAAGAGGCCGTCGAGAACGTCGCCGCGCTGATCAAGAAGTACACCGGCGAGGACATCTCGAATCACGATATCCACGTTCAATTCGTCGGCTCGCGCGAAGGGACGGAAGGCGACAGCGCATCGATCTCCGTCGCAACCGCGGTGATCAGCGCGCTCGAAGAAGTCCCGGTCAACCAGAGCGTCGCGATGACGGGATCGCTCAGCGTCCGAGGCCAAGTGCTCCCCGTCGGCGGCGTGACCGCGAAGATCGAGGCCGCCGCGGAGCTGGGGATCACGAAGGTCGTCATCCCGCGCGCGAACATGAAGGATGTTCTCCTTGAGGACAAGTACCAGGGCAAGATCGAAATCGTGCCCGTTGACACTCTGAGCGAGGTCCTCGAAGAAGCGCTCGTCGGGCCGAAGAAGTCCGGCCTGATCAGCAAGCTCGCGGCCCTTGTGCCGAAGATGACCCCGGACAAGCCGGGCCCCGCTGCCCTGCCCCACTGAACGTTCGGAGGGGACCGTGGACGAATTCGCCGAGCCGTTCGAGTTCTCGGAACCGATGCCGTGTTACGAACCGAACCCGGCTCTCGCCCCGACTCAAGATGATGGACGATGCGTCCATTGCCGCAAGTTCTTGACCCTCGAGTGCCCGTACATCGAGCACTTCCTCGGCGAGGACGACGAATGAGCGGGCGCGCGTTCTTCATCGGGCGGTTCCAACCGTTCCACCGCGGACACCTCGCGATGGCGAAACGAATCCTCGAGACGAACGACGAGATCATCGTGGGGATCGGGTCCGCGCAGTACAGCCACACCGGCGAGAACCCGTTCACCGCGGGCGAGCGGTACGAGATGATCAAGCGAGCCCTCGACGCGGAAGGCATCCACAACTACCACATCGTGCCGATCCCCGACACGCACGTGCATAGCGTGTGGGTGAGCCACGTGATGTCCCTGGTTCCGAAGTTCGATGTCGTGTACACGAACTCGGACTTGGTGGTGCGGCTGTTCCGCGAACACGGGTTGAAGGTCCAGTCCCCGCCGCTCGTCGACCGCGATCGTCTCTCCGGGACGAAGGTGCGCGAGTCGATGCTGAAAGGCGGAGACTGGGAGTCTCTCGTCCCCTCCGTCGTCGCCGAGTACATCAAGGAAATCGATGGCGTGGAGCGCATCCGGGAGACGCACAAGTATTCGACGCCCTACGGCACACGCGAGAACCACGAGATCGAGTGAAAGGACCCGTCCGCGACCTTCTCGAGGACGGGCTCGGCAGGCATCCCTCCAGAACGAGCGAATCGTTCCCTGGATTCCTGCTCAGGAGCGCCTCAGGGGCTCTCGGAGCATAATTCCAAGTTACCGGATGATTACCAACCGATGTTCTGTTTGTACGGTCTCGATGCGGGCTACCATTCGATGACGTAGCCGCAATACGAATCGCCCTTGAGCATGCACGCGACCTTCGTGACGGTGCCATCCAAACCGATCAATCCGAGGAAACCTTCGTACAGTCCGAGCCACGCGGCGCATCGCGCGGGACTGCTCATCCAGTCGTAGTTCTTCATGACCGCCCGATGGTCCTGCACATCGACCTCGAGGCGCCCGTGGTTGTATTCCCGGTTGTAGGCGTTCGGCGAAAGTTCGAGGAGGACCGGGAGCGGCAAGGCGCGGTTCACAAGCCGCTTCAGCGAACTGAAGTTTCCCGCTTCCTCTCGAAGCATCCGTCGCGTCGTGTCGAACGTCCCATCGCCGAACCGCGCTTCGATGAGGTCGAGGACCTCTAGGGCCGACCGAAGCGGGTACCAGCCGTCCGTCTCGACCCGCGCCGGATCGAGAGCCGCCTCGAGGAGGATCGCGTCCGCGGCGGAATGGCCGTACTTGACGGACAGCCAATGATGGTAGTTGCGAAAGTGGCTGCCCCGCACCATCGGCGCGATGAGCCGATCTCCTCGCGCATCCGCAAGCTCGCTGAAGACCGCGAGGCCGAGGGTCGTGGCGGCGTAGAGCTTCCCACGCCGTTCCCCGCCGACCGATCGCACGAGGTCGGCCCGGACGAGTTCGCCAAGCGTGCGGCTCACATGGGGCAACCGCAAGCCGGTGCTTTTCGCGACCTGCACGGGAGTCTTGGGTCCGGGGACGACCGCGGCGAGCACCTTTTCCCGCTGGCGGCTCGCGATGACGTACGAGAGCCGCTCGAGCGGATCCGGGGAGCGGGGGTGAAGGGACTCGGCCGACGTCACGCTTCACGATGCAATGAAGGCCTGGACTCTTTACTCTTTCCTCACGCGCCGGTGAGATAGCCGAGGAGCACCGGAACGAGGAGGGAGGCCATCAGGTGGACGCGCCGTACCCGGAGCGCCACCGGGACGAGCCCAACGACCGCGGCGAGCGTCGCAATCGCCAAGCCCACGGGCCCGGACACCACGGCGAGTAGGACGATGAGCACCGCGAGGGAGAGGGCGGAAACGCGCCGTGGATCCCCGGTCGACCAGCGTGCAACCAAGCGACCCGTTCGAACGGCGAGAGGCGCCGCGAGCGCCGTCGCAAGGGCCGTCCCCGCCACGAGGACGAGGAGGGAGGCGGGCGCCGCGAACGGATTCGTCCAAGTTCCGTAATCGGAGAGGAGTTCGTTCACCGCGACCGCAGCCCCGCTGCGCGCTCGGTGAATCATGTAGAGGACCGCAACGCTCAGCAACGCGGTCGACGTCGACACGGATCCGAGGACGACCATGAATTGCGACGGACCGATCGGCTTTCGGAACCGCAGCGACGCAAGCGTTGCGGCGGCGCCCCCGCTCAAGCCGGGAAGCCATGACACGCTTGCGCCGGCGAGGGTCCCCCGGATCGCCGACCGGACGTCTTCTCGATTCAGCGGGCGGAGGGACTCGATCCGCTGGGAGGGAATGGACCCGGGTTCTCCTCGCATGCCGAACACGAGACTCGGAATCCCGAAGAGGCCCGAGAACAACGGGAACAACACCACAGATGGGTCGATCGGCACGGAGCCTCGCAACGTCGCGATGCCGAGGGCTCCCGCCAGCGCCTGGACCCATACCGCCCGAATGATCCGATCCCCCCGGCGTCCTCGACGTTCCGAGATGAGGAGCGCGAGGAGCACGAAGCCGATGAACGCAGCCGACCAGGGTCGGAATCGATCCGCGAGTCCAACGGGGTCCGCGAGCAGGGCTCGGAGGGGAATCAGGACCAGGACGGCGAACGCGGTTCCGAGGACCGCTCCGCGCGCCGCCAGCGCGATTGCTTTCGCTCCTTGACCTCCAAGCAGCAGTCGATGGCCGGGCAGCGTCGCGAGCGCCGTGTCTTCCGTCGGGGCGCCGAGGAACACGCTCGGGATGAAATCGAAGACGGCATGCGCTGCCGCGGTCGCCATGAGGTACGCTGCAAGGAGGACCGGAATGGCATCGCCACCCGATTCGGGGACGACGGCGCCGAGGAAGCCCGCCCATGCGGTCTCGGTCGCAAGCACGAACGCCGCGACATTATTAACGTGAATCCCCGGAGCGAGGCCGGTCAGCATCCCCGTCAGGACGCCGAGGACGGTGACGAGCACGAATCCGCCTAGGAAGCCCGCAGGGTCCACGCGGTCGAAGCAAACTCCCCTCGAGTAGTTCCCGGTGGTGCACGTAGGCTACAGTCACGACTCTCAATCGAGGCGGCCCCACCCACCGCCCCCGGGCGTCTCGATGACGAGGACGTCGTCTTTCCGCAGAGTCACCGTCGCCTTCGACGGGAGCGGCCGCCTTCGTCCACCTCGCAGGAGGGTGTTCCGACCTGGATGGCCGTCCCCCGCACCCGCAAGGCCTTTTGGAGCCATCCTACGGCGTTCCGACAGAATCGAGGCGGTCCCTCGCGAACCGAGAAAGCGCACCGAGCGCCGCACTCCATCGCCGCCGGTGTGGAGCCCGGCTCCGCCCGAATGCGGGATGAGCCGGTACTCCTGAATCCGCAGTGGGTACGCGAGTTCCAACGCTTCCACTGGAGTGTTCCTGGTGTTCGTCATATGCGTGTGGACGCCCGACATCCCGTCGCGGTAGGGGAGCGCGCCCTCTCCGCCCGCGATCGTCTCGTAGTACGAGAATCGTCGTGCACCCGGAGCGCCGATCGTCAGGTTGTTCATCGTGCCCTGGCTCTGCGCGGGAACGCGGTCGGCGAGCGGCTCCGCGAGAGCAAGGAAGAGGACATCGACGATCCGCTGCGATGTCTCGACGTTTCCCGCCGCGACCGCCGCCGGCGACCGCGCTCGCACGAGGCTTCCCTCTTCCGCCAGGACGCGGACGGGCCGGTATGCGCCCGCATTCCGAGGCGCCTCGGGGTCGGTCAGACATCGAAAGACATAGTACGACGCGCTCAACGTGACGGCCAACGGCGCGTTCACGTTCCCGTCGACTTGGCGGTGCGTGCCCGCGAAGTTGACCGTGAACCCGGAGCCGCCGATCGTGACTTCGGTCCGAATTGGAATGGGCGTGTCGGTCCTCGATCCGGACGATTCCAGGAAGTCCTCCGCGGCCCACGTCCCTCGAGGCAACGATCGCATCGCGGCGCGCACGCGACGCTCGGCGTAGTTCATGAGCGCGTCAGCCCGCTCTCGCAAGCCCACGACACCGTGTTTCGACGCGAACGATTCGAGTCGCCGGGCCCCCAATTCGTTCGCCGCGACTTGCGCCCGCAGGTCGCCGAGCCGCTCCCGAGGGTTCAGTGTCTCCCGCTCAAAGCGGTGGACGACTTCGGGCCTCTCGCGGCCGCGGTCCAGGAATTTCTGCGGCGCCAGGACGAGGCCTTCCTCCTCGAGGCGCGTCGCGTCCGCGGGCATCGAGCCCGGTGCGATCCCTCCAATATCGGCATGGTGTGCGCGGTTGGCCGCATAGCCGATTGCGCGGCCGCGGTAGAAGATGGGACGAATCAGCGTCACATCGGGCAGGTGCGTTCCGCCGCGGTACGGGTCGTTGAGGATGACCTGATCGCCTTCTCGCAAGATGCCGGGGAACTCGCGGAGGATCGACTCGACCGCCGTCGGCATCGATCCCAGGTGGACGGGGATGTGTTCGGCCTGCGAGATCATCCGGCCGTCTTCGTCGAAGAGCCCGCAGCTGGCGTCCATCCGCTCCTTGATGTTCGGGGAGTAGGCCGTCCTCCGGAGCGCCGTCCCCATTTCCTCCGCGATGAACGCGAACTCGAGGCGAGCCACCTCGAGCTCGGCCGCGTTCATCCCCGCACCTCGATCACGAGCAGGCCACGAGCATCGATTCGCGCGCGGGCGTCCGGCGGGACGACGCTGGTCGCGTGCGGTTCCTCGATGATCACCGGGCCGACGAGCTCCGTCCCGGCCGCGAGAGTCTCGCGCGACACCACCGGCGCCTCGAGCCATCCGTCGTCGAACAGGACCCGCCGCGAGGCTCGTCGTTCGGCCTTGCCCACGACGAGCTGCGGCACGCGGACGGTCCTCGGCACACGGACCGCGAGCCGAATCGTCACGAGTTCGATCGGTTCGGAGCGAGACGCATATCCGTAGCGCTGCGTGTGAGCCCGGCGGAACGCCGTGGCAAGATTGCCCCGGACCGGGACGTTCACCTCGTAGCTCTGACCGCGAAAGCGCAGGTCGACCGTGGGTTCCATGATCGAGCGTCTTGGATCGAGCCCCTGGGACTCGAGATCAGCTCGGGCTTGTTGGACAAACCCGTCGAGGACCTCGCGGAGAATCGACTTCGCGCGATCGAGAGGCCGGACCACGCTTCGACTGTACTCCTGACGAACGTCCGAGATCAGGATGCCGTATGCGGAGAACGCACCCGGGAGGAAGGGCACGACGACGTTCCGGATCCCGAGTTCGCGAGCGAGGGCCCACGCGTGCATCGGCCCCGCCCCGCCGAACGCGAGCAACACCTGATCGGTCGCATCGATCCCGCGCCGAGCGAGGACCAGCTGCATGGCCCCGCGCATCGTCGCGCGGACCACGTGTTGCACGCCGAGGATCGCATCGTCCAAGGAGAGACCTAGGTCGGACGCAAGACGCTCGATCGACTTCAGGGCCAAGTCCCGGTGGAGTGGGAGTCGGCCCCCGAGAAGGGCCGGACCCAGCGACCCGGCGGCGAGATCCGCGTCCGTCACCGTGAGTCGGTCGCCGCCCCGTCCGTACGAGACGGGCCCTGGGTCCGCACCCGCGCTCTCCGGTCCGACGCGGAGCGCCCCTCCCGCATCGACCCAGGCGACGCTTCCGCCGCCGGCACCGACAGACTCGATGTCGACCACCGGGATCCCGATCGGGAACGTCCCGATGACGGCCTCCGAGGTCCAGGTCGGCTTACCTCCCCGTAAAACCGAGAAGTCGGCGCTCGTGCCGCCCATGTCGAACGTCAGCAGATTACGAAATTGCGCGGAACGAGCGAGGGACGCGCCGGCCGCGATCCCGCCCGCGGGGCCGCTCAGGACCATGTCGATCGGCCGGCGCACAATCGCCCGGTGGCTCAGGACGCCGCCGGATGAGCGCATGACGTAGAAGCCCTTGCGCATCGATCGCTCGAAGTCCGCCAAGTAGCGACGGACGAGAGGCTTGATGTACGCGTCGAGGACCGTCGTCGAGGAGCGCTCGTATTCCCGAAATTCCTTGAGCACCTCATGGCTCGTCGAGACGGCGAGATCGCCGAAGGCCCGCGCGAGTGACGCCTCGTGATCCGGGTGCAAGAAGGAAAAGAGCAGCGAGATCGCAACGGACTCCGCGCCGGAATCTCGGACCGCACGGACCACGCGTTGCATCTCGCGCCTCGTCGGACGCACTACGGGATGGCCCAGCGCATCGACGCGTTCGCGCAGTCCGAAGCACCGATCCCGCGGGACCGGAGTCGGAGGTCGCGTCACCCTCAGGTCGTACAACGAGGGGCGATTTTGACGGCCAATCGAAAGGAGATCCTCGAAGCCCGCGGTGGTGACGAAGGCGGTGCGGGCTCCCTTGCGTTCGAGAATCGCGTTCGTGGCCACGGTCGTCCCGTGCGCCATGCCATCCGCGCCGAGCTCCCGCATCCCCGCGAGGACCGCGTCCGCCGGATCGCGGCTCGAAGGGAGTTTCGTCGTGACTACGGATCGGCCGCGGAACCCCACGAAGTCGGTGAAGGTCCCGCCGACGTCGACCCCGAGGTCCACGCCGGCGGAATGGACGGACCACTCAAGTCCTTTGTCGCACTCACGCGTGTCCGTTGTTCTTCAGGTTGCCCTCCATGTACTGGCGGTAGCCTTCGAGGTCCAGCAGCCCGTGGCCGCTGTAGTTGAATGCGATCACCGTCTCCTCGTTCCGCGCCTTCGCCTCGAGCGCGAGGTCGATCGCACCGCGGATCGCGTGGCACGTCTCCGGCGCGGGGATCAGGCCCTCCGTCTTCGCGAAGATTTCTCCGGCCTGGAAGGTGCTGATCTGATCGACCGCGCGAGGCTCGACGAGGCCCGCGTCCAGGAGGACGCTCAGGGTCGCGGCGGTCCCGTGGTACCGCAGGCCGCCCGCGTGGATCCGCGGCGGCACGAACCCGTGTCCGAGGGTGTGCATCTTCACGAGCGGCGTCATCTCGCCCGTGTCGCCGAAGTCGTACTCGTAGCGGCCTTGCGTCATCGACGGCACGGACTCCGGCTCGACCGCGACGAATCGCGTCTCGGACCGCCCGTGGATCCGCTCGCCAATCATCGGGTAGGTGAAGCCCGCGAAGTTCGATCCCCCGCCGACGCTGCCGACCATGTAGTCGGGCGTGACGTCCGCGAGCTCGAACTGCTTGATCGCCTCCTGGCCGATGACGGTCTGATGCATCAGCACGTGGTTCAGCACGCTGCCCAAGGAGTACTTCGTGTTCGTCCCCGTGACCGCGGTCTCGATCGCTTCGGAGATCGCGATCCCGAGGGAACCGGGATGGTCCGGGTCCGCGGCGAGGAACTTCTTCCCGACGTTCGTCCGATCGCTCGGGCTCGGGACGACCTCGGCCCCGAAGAGCTGCATCATGTACTTGCGGTACGGCTTCTGGTCGTACGAGACGCGGACCATGAAGACCTTCGACTTCATGCCAAAGTAGTTCGTCGCGAGGGCGAGGGCGGAACCCCACTGGCCCGCGCCGGTCTCGGTGGCATACGTCTCCACGCCTTCGTTGCGCGCGTAGTACGCCTGGGCGAACGCGGTGTTCGGCTTGTGGGACCCGACCGGGGAGAGGTCCTCGCGTTTGTAGAAGATCTTCGCGGGCGTCTTCAGGAATTTCTCGAGGCGCGTCGCGCGGTACATCGGCGTCGGTCGCCCGAGGCGGAAGTACGCTTCCCGCACCTCCTCCGGAATCGGCTCCGAGCGGTTCGGGCTCATTTCCTGCCGGATGAGTTCCTTGGGGAACAGCGGTTCGAAGGCCTGTGGAGGCACAGGTTCCTTCGTTCCCGGATGCAGGTACGGCGGGAACGGCGCCGGGAGGTCCGGGAGGATGTTATAGTAGACTTTCGGAAGATCGTCCGCTTCGAGGAGGATCTTCACGTCGCTCGCACCTTCCGCTTCCGGTTTCAAGGCCTGCATAGGACCACCGCTGTCGATGTGAGGAATATCTGGACGCTATATAACGATTTTGTTCTCTGATGCTCATATATTGACTCCATGTAACGAAAACATTAACCCATAGGGCACCCTTCCGTACATTTAGGCGAGAGCATGTGGGCGCGGTTCCGTCCGTACTTCAAAGGCTTCCCTGCGCAAGAGAAAGTGGCGCAACTCATGGTCGTGTACGGGCTGCGGGTCCACGAGGGCAGCGTCTACGCGGGCGACATCCGGCTCTCCGACACCGCGATGGCGCGCGCCGCCGGCGTGGACCGGCGCGTCGTGACGGCGACCGTCGAGACGATCGACAAGAACGATGAGCTGAAAGGGTTCTTCGACAAGTTGCGGCCCGTGTGCCACCTGCGGGAAATCGCCCCTCTGATGGGCTGGGGCGCGATCGAGATCGTGCCGACGAACGCGTCGAAGCCCGGGATCCTCGCCGGGGTCGCGGCAATCATCGCGCAGGCGGGCATCTCGATCCGCCAGGTGATCATGGACGATCCGGAGATCGTGGACGATCCGCACGGCTTCATCGTGACGGAAGCCCCGGTCCCGGAGCGATTGCTCCCGCAAATCAAGCAAGTGGACGGCGTGAAGTCCGTCGTCCTACACTGAGCGATTCGTCCGGTCACGAAGGCGCCCCGCGGTCCTCGCTGCGCCGACACCCTTTTCTCGGGAGAACTCGTGGCGGGTCGCATGGGATGGCGCGGCTTGTTGCGGGTCGTGGACTTCCAAGCGCTCTTGGCGTCCCAGGCCACGATCGCCCAGGCGCTCGACAAGGCGCAACGCGCCCGCGGAACTCGCGCTCCCGAGACGAAGGCCCTCCGAGAAGCCTACTATCTCCTCGCGAAAGTCCTCTGGACGCGCCGCGCGTCGATCTCCCGCGTCCATGACCTCGCCTGGCTCGACCATACCGTGGTCTCCGCGGGCACGCGGCTCGGACGCGTCTGGGAGGGAGACGAAGGGTCCCAAACAATCGCCTCCGTGGAGGAAGCCTCCTCGGATCCCGTGCTCCGCGATCTCTTCCCGCCGAAAGGGTCGGACTGGATCGAAGTGCCGGTGGAGGCCTACGCCGGAATCAGTCCGACCGTGAAACTGGAACGTGGGGTCGCGGGACCGATCCGGGTCGGTGTCGTTACGGAGGCGCACCTGAAATCGCTCCATGACGCCGCGTCGAACACGAAGTTCAACGCATCGCCGACGGCGATCACCGTCCTCGGCGAAATCGAGGCCCTCGCGGCCGCGGCCCGCCGCGTCGGGACCCCGAGCGTCGCGGTGGTCTTCGCGGGGTCGTCATTCGAGGATCGTGCCGCCGAATAGCCGCGCATGGTCCCGCATCATGCAGCGATCCTGCACGACGGTCTTGCCCGCGGCCTTCGCTTTTCGCGCGGCGTCGTCGTTCCGGATGCCGAGCTGCATCCAGATCACGTTCGCGGGGCCCTTCAGGGCCTGGTCGACGATCGGCGGGACGTCTGCGGACGGCCGGAAGATATCGACCGCATCGTAAGGAGTCGGCACGGCCTCGAGGGACGGATACGCCTTCTCTCCAAGAATCTCGGTCGCCGTCGGGTTCACTGGGATGATGCGATATCCCGCCATCTGCATGTACTTCGGCACGCGATGCGCGTCCTTCGCTGGGTCCTTCGAGCAACCGACCACCGCGATCGTCTTGATTTCCGTGAGAATGCGCTTGACATCCCTCTCGTCCATTGGAATCGCGATGCGAAGTAGGCGCGCGCGTCGCTTAAGCCTTCCTGGGAAGCACGCGGTGAATCGACTCTCGGATGCTCGCCGCGAGGCTCAGCGAGTCCACGACTTCCGGAGGGAACCAATGGATTTCGGAATGCTCTTCGTTCGTGATGCGCGGCTCGCCATCCCATCGGGTCACGAGGAAGAGGTAGTGACGAAACGTCTCCTTCGAGGTCGGGTCGACATCTTCGTAGATGCCGAGGAACCGGGGGTCCGCTACGCGGATGCCGAGCTCCTCCTCGAGCTCGCGGGCCAGCGCCGTCGAAGGCTCCTCGCACGGCTCGAGATGACCGCCGAACGCGTCCCACATCCCCGCGAAACGCGTGGTGCTCGTGCGTTTGCCAAGGAGGACTCGACCGTCTCGAATCAGCAGGCCGGTCGACGTGACGTGAATCACAGGGGACCGAAAGGCCTTCCTCCGATAAGCCCCCGCGGACCGGGCGGGACTCCCTCCCAAACATTCATGCCGCGGTCTCCCGCTAGTCGGACGCGATGGAGGCCGTCGCCCAGCAGATCGCGGACCGACTGCGCCGCACTCCATTCGTCCGCATCGTCACGCACATCGACACGGACGGCATTACGGGCGGTGCGATCGCCTCGGAGGCGCTCGATCGCGCGGGCATCCGCCACGAGGTCGCCTTCGTCAAGAAGCTGGACGACGCCCTGATCACGGAGCTGAAGCGGGAAGGCACGCCGCTTGTCTGGTTCGTCGACCTCGGGGCGGGCATGCTCCACGCGCTCCAAGGCCTCGACGCCGTCATCACGGACCACCATGTGCCGACCGAGCGCGAGGTCCCGAAGGCGCTGCGGGGCGATCTCATCCGATTTGCAGAATCGCAGGACCGCGTGCTCATGTTGAATCCGCACCTCGAGGGCGAGGGCTCGGACGTCGCGAGCGGCGCGGGCTGCGCGTATGCGGTCGCGAAGGCACTCGACCCGGCGAACACGGACCTTGCCGCGATCGCGATCGTCGGGGCCGTGGGCGACGTCCAGGATCAGGAGCACCGACGCCTCTCCGGATACAACCGCACGATCCTCGCCGACGGCGTGGCGGCCGGGGTCGTCGAGGCCCGGATCGATCTTCGGTTGTTCGGCCGGGAGACGCGTCCCGCCTACAAGATGCTGCAGTACGCCACGGACCCGTGGATCCCTCGGCTCAGCGGGAACGAAGAGGCGTGCATCGCCTTCCTGCTCGAGCTTGGGATCGACCTCAAGGTCGAAGAGCATTGGAGAAGCTGGTCCGACCTCGACCGCGGGGAGAAGCAGCGGGCCGTGTCCGCCCTCGCGGCCCACATGCTCGAGCGCGGTTGCGGGATCAGCGAAGTCGAGCGCCTAATCGGAGAGACCTACACGCTGGTGCGGGAGCCCTCGGGGAGTCCGACCCGCGACGCGAAGGAGTTCGGGACCCTCATGAACGCCTGTGGCCGGTACGACGAGCCGGACGTCGGATATCGCGTCTGCCGCGGGGACCGCGGCGAGTTCCTCGCGCAGGCGTTGCGTCTCCTGCGGGGGCACCGCGAATACCTCATGGAGTCGATGGACGCGATCGCGGAGGCGGGAATCAACCAACTCGACGCGATTCAGTACTTCCACGCCGCGGATCGCATTCGCGATACGGTCGTCGGGATTGCGGCAAGCCTCGCCTTGAACCAGGAAGGAGCTTCGCGGGACCTCCCAATCATCGCGTTCGCGGAGGCCGACGATGGGATCAAGGTGAGCGCGCGAACGACGCGAGCCTTGGTCGCACGAGGCCTGGATCTGGCGGCGATCATGCAGGAGGCGAGTCGGGCGGTCGGGGGTCAGGGCGGAGGGCACCACGCGGCCGCGGGCGCCACGATTCCGCCCGGCACGGAGCAGAAATTCCTCGAGATTACGAACCGGATGGTCCGCGAACAGCTCGGTTCACATCCTCCGGTTTCGGGCGAAACGAAGGCTTAGGAGACCTTCGGTCAATATCTAGGATCCGGGGGAGTAAAATGGCGGTTTGTCCGAACTGCGGTTACTCAAAACTCCTGCTCAAGGAGGTTCACTGCGTCAACTGCGGCAAGCGGGGCTGCGAACGCTGCCTCACGGTCTTCGGTTGGGCCCAGGCGGCGCCCGGGACGGACACGATCCCGCAACGCGCATGCTCCGATGCCTGTTTCGAGCAATGGTCGATGGGCATGGTGACACGCGGATTCAGTCCGACCCCGTGGGGATCCGGATGGAAAGTCCACGATATCGTGATCGATCGCGCCTTTGCCACGCGCATCCATCAGATGGCCGAGGAGCACCGGTCCAACCTGCAACTGAGCCACGCGCAGAATCTCATGCACGCGGAGCGGTTCGAGGACGCCGCGAAAATCTACGAGAGCCTGGGCATGTGGAAGGAAGCGGGCGAAGCCCGCCGTCAGGGCAAGCGGAACGTCGTGACGCAGGTACAAGTCGACGTGAACAGCCTGATCGATCAGGTTCGGAAAGGCGGGCTCTCGACAACCTATGCGTGTCCCGCCTGCCACAGTCCCATTCGAATTGCCGCGGACACGGATCCGGGAGTTCTCCGGCACTGCCAATACTGCGGTTCGGCAATTCAGACCACCGACCTCGTCGACTTCCTTTCGCGCGTCGTCGGGTACCGCTAGCGGTCCGGCGGAGCGTGGCGATTTCTGAGACGAACCATGACAGACTGACCGGCGTCGCGATGGTGCAGATCTTCTCGAGATGAGAGGTCGCAAACCTTTTATAACCCGCTCCACTTCGACGGCCGCTCTACCGGGAGAACGGGGAGCCGATGACTCATGACGCCTCGCGGCCGCGGGGCGGAGGGAGGTTTCCACGATGCCCAAGCCAATGTACGTTCGTTTCGAGATGCCGAAGGATCTCATCGACAAGACGTATCAGTCGATCGAGCTCGCGAAGGAGAGCGGAAAGGTCCGCAAAGGCACGAACGAGGTCACGAAGCTCGTCGAGCGCGGCGAGGCACAGTTCGTCGTGATGGCGGAGGACGTGCAGCCGGAGGAGATCCTCGCGCACATGCCGCTCCTCTGCGAGGAGAAGGGCGTGCCCTACGCGTACGTCCCGAGCAAGCAGGAGCTCGGCGTCGCGGTGGGACTGGGCAAGGCGACGGCCTCGATCGCGATCCTCGATGCGGGCAAGGCCAAGCCCGTCGTCGACGACCTCGCGAGCAAACTCCGTTCGATCAAGAAGTGAGGCACCTCCCCGAGGCAAGGAAACGAACATGGCGGACGATGACAGCATCCCGGCGGAAGTCGTCGAGGTGGTCGGCCGCACCGGGATGACGGGGGAGGCGACGCAGGTCAAGGTGCGCGTGCTCGATGGCCGCGACAAGGGTCGGATCATCACGCGGAATGTGAAGGGATCCGTCCAAGTCGGGGACACGCTGATGCTTCGAGAGACCGCGCGCGAGGCGCGCAAGCTCTCCGTCCGGTGACGACGATGCCCATCCGACGTTCCTGCTCGTTCTGCGGCAACGAGATCGAGCCCGGGACGGGCAAGATGTTCATCCGCAAGGACGGGACCGTTTTCCTGTTCTGTTCCCACAAATGCCAGGCGAACCTCCTCAAGCTCGGCCGGGTGCCGCGATGGACCCCATGGACGCAAGCGTTCCGTCGCGCCGCCGGACGGATCGCCGCGGAGGAGGCGGTCGTCACGGAGGAAGCCGCCGGGCCGACCGGAGGGATCGCCGCAGAAGTCACGATCGAGTCGCCGAAGGGGAAGGACATCCCCGCGGACCTCTCGGATCTGATCGACAAGCGGCTGGGTCCGGACTTGTCTCGCGGCGACCTCGAGCGGTTCTATTCCGACTTTGTCGGGAGCGATGCCTTTCGCACGTCGATCGTCGGCTGGGCGAAGAAGAAGCACGGCGCGAAACCGATGACGCACATCGAGCGCGCGGAATTCCTCGCCTGGAAGGATTCGCCCGAAGGCCGACGCGCGTTCAAAGGGTGGCTGGACGGCCAGTGGGCGAAGGTGAAGGGCCGTAAGCGAGAAACCGAGGAGGAAGAGGCTCCCGCTCCGACTGCGAAGAAGGCGAAGAGGGGGGCATGACGATGGCCGACCGCACCTTCGTCCTGCTCAAGCCGGACGCGGTGCAGCGCGGCCTGGTCGGCGAAATCGTCGCGCGCTTCGAACGCCGCGGACTCAAGCTCGTCGCGTTGAAGATGCTGCGCGTCGCGCGCACCCTTGCGGAGACGTACTACGCCGAGCACAAGGGGAAGCCCTTCTTCGAGCCGCTCATGTCGTACGTCGGCTCGGGGCCCGTCGTCGCGATGGTCCTGGAAGGCGACGGGGCCGTGGCCGCGGTGCGGAAGATGATGGGGAAGACGAACTCCGCCGAGGCCGAAGCGGGCACGATCCGCGGCGATCTCGCGCTGACGATTGGCCGCAACGTCATCCACGGCTCCGACTCGCCCGAGAGCGCGAAGCGGGAGATCGCGTTGTTCTTTCGCGCCGAGGAAATTCAATCGTACTCCCGCATCGATGAAGCGTGGCTCCGAGAGTAGCGGGGTCCCGCGGGATAACCTTCTAATATCGTCGGCTTCTTGGTCGAGTGTCCATGGCCGCGATCCGCCAGCCCATTGTGGCCGTCCTGGGCCACGTGGACCACGGCAAGACGACGTTGCTCGATAAGATTCGTGGCACCGGCGTCGCAGGCCGCGAGGCCGGCGGCATCACGCAACACATCGGCGCGACAGAGGTGCCGCTCGCCGCCATCCTCGAGGCGTGCGGGGACCTCGTGAAAGGCAAGACGTTCCGGATCCCGGGCCTCCTGTTCATCGACACGCCGGGCCACGTCGCGTTCTCGACGCTCCGCGCCCGAGGCGGCGCGCTCGCGGACCTCGCGGTCCTCGTGATCGACGTCAACGAGGGCTTCCGCCCGCAGACGATCGAGAGCCTGAACATCCTGAAACGTTACAAGACGCCGTTCCTCGTGGCGGCGAACAAGATCGACCTCGTACCGGGGTGGCGGAAGCACGAGGGCCGTCCCTTCGTCGTCTCCTACTTGGATCAACCGGAGTCCGCGAGGGAGGAACTCGACAAGCGCATGTACGAGCTCGTCGGCCGACTCTACGAGCACGGATTCTCGGCGGACCGTTACGATCGAATCGAGGACTTCACGACGAACCTTGCGGTCGTCCCCGTCAGTGCGAAGTTTGGCGAAGGCGTCCCGGACGTGTTGCTCATGCTGATCGGCCTCGCGCAACGGTTTCTGGAACAGCAGCTCGGGACCGGGTCCGGTGCGGCGGAGGGCACGATCCTCGAGGTGAAGGAGGAGAAAGGGCTCGGCGTCACACTCGACGCGATCGTGTATCAGGGCTCCCTTGCGAAAGGCGACACGATCGTGTTCGGGACCGCGGGCAAGCCCGGCACGACGAAAGTGAAGGCCCTCCTGAAACCGAAACCGCTCGACGAGATCCGGGACCCGCAAGAGCGTTTCGACTCCGTCGCGAGCGTGTCGGCGGCGGCGGGAGTGAAAGTCGTGGGCAGCGGGCTTGAGCGGGCCGTTGCCGGCGCTCCGATCCGTTCCGTGAAAGGAAATCTCGCAGCCGTTACCGAAGAGATCGCGAAAGAATCGCAGGTCCACGTCGAGACGCAGGACGAGGGCATCCTCGTGAAGGCCGATGCGATCGGATCGCTCGAAGGTCTGGCCTACGAGTGCAAACAAGCCGCCATCCCGATCAAGTATGCGCGAATTGGGCCGGTTTCGCGGCGGGATGTGACGGACGCGGCGACCGCGAAGGATCCACTCCACCGCGCGATCCTCGCCTTCAACCTGGAGATCCTCCCCGACGCCCGGACGTCCCGCCTCGAACATCCGGACCTCACACTGCTCGAAAACGACGTGATCTATCGGCTCATCGAGGACTACCAAACGTGGCGGGACGAGCGCAAACGGGCCATCGAGGCCGCGAGCCGTAAAGAAATGGCCTATCCGGCGAAGCTCCTCTTCCTGGGCGAGCACGTCTTCCGGGCTTCGAAGCCCGCGATCTTCGGAGTGCGGATCCTCGCGGGGCGGATCCGGAGCGGTGAGACCCTCATGCGGGCGGATGGCCGGACGCTCGGCCGCATCAAGGCGATCCGCAGCGGGGAAAAGAGCCTGGACGGCGCGGGGCCGGGACAGGAGGTCGCCATCTCGGTCGACGGGATCACGATCGGTCGTCAGATCAGCGGCGGAGATGTCCTCTACGTCGACCTCCCGGAAGAGGACGCGCGCGCCCTCCGCCGCTCAACCGGCCTGAGCCACGACGAAGTCGAGGCGCTCGACCAAATCGCCGCCATCAAGAGGAAGGAGGACCCGTTTTGGGGAATGTAGGAGAGCTCCAGGCGGCGCTGCCGCAGAAACATCTGTGCAAGGACTGCGACAAGTGGTACGGACAGGAGGACGACGAGTACGGGCCCTGCATGTACAAGCACGCTCGCAAGGACAAGCGCTACGTGACTTACGGCTTTCATGAGTGTGACGAGATGGAGGAGCTCCAGCGGCGGGTGAATCTGTGGAAGGAACGCGCGTCCGACGACTCGAAACGCGGGACATCGACGCCGCCATCGGGCTGACGGACCTCGAGGACTGGGGTTACACCCCGGCCGATTTCCGGCGCCTCCTGTCGCTCTCGCCCGATGGATGCTTCGCGGCGGAGCAGAACGGAACGGTCGTTGGCGTCCTGACGACCACGACGTACGAGGGTCTTGCGTTCCTCGGCGCGGTCATCGTCCGCCCCGACCTCCGAGGGAAGGGCGTCGGGAAGCAGATGATGGGGGCGGCCCTCGAGCATCTCCGGTCGTCGGGCGTGGGGACGGTCCGGCTGAACGCGTACCTCAACGCGATCCCGTTCTACGAGAAATTGGGATTTCGTCGGGAGTACGAGGTCGTCCGGTGGCATGGCCCGGCGGCCACAGGCCGCTCGGCGGGAGTCCGGCCGGTCCGCATCGGGGATTTGGCGGCCCTCGCACGATTCGATTCGACGTTCTTCGGGGCCGACCGCAGGCCGCTCCTCGGTCGACTCGCGGACGAATTCCCGGAATCGTTCCTGGTCTTCGAACGGAATCAGAAGCCGATCGGGTACATCGTCGGCAACGTGAGCGGGGAATCGTGCGAGATCGGTCCCTGGGTCGTTCGGCCTCCGGGCGAAGCGGAGGCTCGAAGCCTGTACTACGGTCTTGTCGCGGCGTCGGGCGCGACCGCCATCGCGTTGAGCGGGCCTTCAGCGAACGAGGCGCTCGGCTCGTTCATCGAGGGAATCCGATTCCAAGAAGTCTTCCGAGCAATGCGCATGACTTGGGGGGAGGATCGGTTCGGCGGAGACCCGGCGGGCATCTGGGGTGTAGGCGGCCTGGAGAAAGGCTGAAGGCGATGCAGCTCGTTGTCGGGCCACCATGACCGAGAAACGGATCCTCGCACTGCTGGCAATGCTCATCGGCCTCATCGCAGGCCTGCTCCTGCTCATCCGCGCGCTCGACATCACGCGCGGCGGGACAACCAACCTGAATGTGATCTTGGACACGGTCATCTCCGCGCTCCTCGGCATCGCGATCCTCGTCGGGAGCCTGATGATCTACCGGAGCCAGTACAGCTCCGGCGGCATCATCAACATCGTGCTCGGAATCGTCGCGATCATCCTGCCGCAAGGGGGGCAGACGGCGGGCATCCTCGCGATCATCAGCGGGGTCTTGGGCCTCATCGCGTCCCAGCCTGCGCGATGAGGGCGCTCAGATTCGCGGCCCGATCAGCTGCCACAGAACGAGGCCGAGGATCAGGAACGCGAAGGTGTAGCTCACGCCGCGGACGATCCGGTCCCGTTGCTCCGCGCCGATTCCCTTCCGGAGACGCGAGACGAGTCCCTCGATCGCGTCTTTGAAGATGTAGCCGCCATCGAGCGGGACCGCCGGAAGGGCGTTCGTCGCACCGAGCATGATGTTGAGCCAGAACAGCCAATACGCGATGTTCACCAGGATCCAGAACAACGGGGCCGGAATCACGGCCAGAGGCCCGCCGATCTGATAGAATCGGACCTCGGGGTCCTGGATCGGGGCTCGGCCCTGAAAGGGGAGCGAGATGTACGCGAGGATCGCGCCCGGAACGCCGCCGAAGCGATCCACGTTCGTGAGCGGATGGTAGTAGTCCGTGCTGACGTCGATGGCGTAGATGCCGAGCAGGGACCGGTTCGTGCCCGACTCGGCGATGAGCGTTACGTGGAACGTGGCATACGCGGAAGACTGCGGATCGAACGTCTGGACGGAGATGTTGTCGCCCGCCTTCGTGCGGGCCATCGCATCCCGAAAGTCCGTGTACGAGTGGATGTCGGTCCCGTTGACTTGTGTGATAATGGTGTACGCGGACATGTTGGCGGACTGGGCGGGCGAGTTGCCGGTCGTGAACCCGACGATCCCGACGCCGTCGTGGACCGGGGTCACGGATGCCATCATCACGGACGAGAAGAGGACCGCGAACAGGACCGCGAGCAGGATGTTCGTCGCGGGTCCTGCGGCGTAAAGGCGGGCCCGCTGCCGTCGGGGTAAGGCGAGCAACTCGTCTTGGTCCGGCTCCACGAAGGCGCCGATCGGGAAGATCAGGAAAATCAGGCCGAGGGAACGAATCTTGATCTTTGCGACGCGCGAGAGGATCCCGTGGGAAAACTCGTGAAGGATGATCGCGACGGAGAGCCCGAGGATCCCGTATCCGAGCGGGATGATCGGGTTGATGCCGGGCAGACCCAGGAGCAGATCCGGCGAAGGCGGGTTCCCGCGGACGGCGGGCGTCTGGACGAGGGTCGCCTCCCAGATGAGCAGGATCGTCGTGCCGGCCATCGTCAGCGCGACGAGCGCGATCGCGAGATCTCCAAAGAACCGCCAGAACCGCGCGGGACGCGCGAGGCGGTCGATCAGCTGGCGGCCGCGGACCGTCTTCCACATCAGGAACGGCCCGGCGGGAGGCGGGGACGGGGAGAGGCCTCGCGGCTCCAGGAGCCCTCGACGATGCAGGGCGTACAGACCCAGGCACCAGAGGACGATGAGAACGCCGGCGAGGAGGAGCGGGAGGAGGTCCACCATGCGCGGCTCCGAACGAAGGTTCGGGTCTATTTCAACCTATCTCGCAGGCATTCGCGTCCAGACATCCGCGGGCAGATCGTTGTAGACGCCGAAGGCGTCGACCTCCGCTTTCCGACCGCGCGGTTTCGCGAGCTCCTTGATGCGCTCGACGCGCAGGATCCAGTAGTGGATGCGCCACATCTTGCCCTTCTTGATCATGATCTCCTCTTGGCGCGTCGTCAAGAGGCCTTCTTCCTCGAGCATGTAGAACACGTCGCGGTCCGCGACGTCGAGGTTGTTGTCGATCGCCTCGGTCTCGAACCCGAAGAACGACATCAGGTAATCCGCGAGGGCCCGGAGGTCCTCTTCGGACATCCCGCGCTTCCCCACCGTGGCCCGAAGGGCGGCGATCGTTTCGGACATCGTCACAACGGGCATTCGAACATGTTGCCGACGGAGGGCGGCTCTTAAAAGACCGTCGAGTCCATTCCTGTTCCTGACCCTGATACCGAAGGAAAAGGAGGAATTCCGAATGCCACGCCGTGCCGGACACGCAATGGCGTACGTGACCGCGCCGGACCTCAAGACGGCTCGCGCGATCGCGCAGACCATCGTCGAAAAGCGTCTTGCGGCCTGCGCGAACGTATGGCCGATCGAGTCGACGTACCGTTGGAAGGGCGCCATCGAGCACGCGAACGAATTCTCGATCGTGTTCAAGACCCGGCGCGACCTGCTGAAGAAACTCATCGCCGCGGTCCGAGCCGAGCACCCGTACGAGGTGCCCTGCATCGTGTCGTATCCGATGGGGCCGGCGCTCCCGGAGTACTTGGCGTGGATCGACGCGGAGACCGCTCAGCGATAGACGCCGATCGCGCCGTAGCCGACGGCGGTGCGATCGTCGCCGCTCGTGTCGCTCGACGTGGCGTACTTCAGGAGGCTCGCGTGGGTCGCGCCGAGCCGCTTCGCCGCGGTCAGCATGGATGCGACCGGGCCGTAGCCGCACATGGAGATGTCATCTTGGGCGACGCGCCCGGCGAACCCTTTCGCGTCCAGCGCGACGATCTTCTCGATCGCTTTCGAGTCCTGCGACTTGGCCCACGCCGGTGCCGTCCCGCGTGGCGGCATCTGAAAGTACTGCGGGCCGACATGGGTGAAGTCCGAGGAGGCGACGAGCACCACGTCCTTCCCCGCAACCGCGTCCGCTACGAGGCCGCCGACTTCCGAGGCGATCTCGTACTCCTGGAAGGCCATGCAAACGGGAACGAATCGAATTCGGTCGGAAAGCGCCTGCAGAAACGGCAGCTGGACCTCGATGCTGTGTTCGTCGCGGTGGGCGAGGATGTCGTCCTCCAGCGGGGGCTTGGAGATGGCGGCGTTCAGGTCCGCGTCAATCGGGACGATGCCAAGTGGCGTCTGCCAGTCGTGGGTCGTCGTCGCGAGCGGCGCGCCTTGGCCATGGTGGTTCGGCCCAAAGATCACGAAGGAAGAGGGCCACCCGTCCATTGCGAGCGCCGCGTAGCTGTGGGCCGCCACGGGTCCCGAATAGATGTATCCGGCATGGGGGACCACCAGGCCGACGAGCCGTCGGGGCGTCCCCTTGCTGACCTCGGGCATCCGACCCGGGCCGAGGGGATGGGTGTAGCACTCGCGAATCTGACGGAGAAGGGCGTCCCTCGACCGCTCGTAGAACGCTCCCGCCACAGCCGGATAGCGCATTCCAAGCGCCTTGTCAGAGCGACGCTTCGTAATCATCGATGGTGGACGTAAAGCCTTCGTCCGACTTGACGGTGCCCCGGGCCTTCAGGACTTCACGAGTCAGGAGCCAGTACACGGTCGCAAGGGCCCGCCGACCCTTGTTGTTCGTGGGCACGACGAGGTCGACGTCGCGCGTCTCGTTGTTCGCGTCGCAGAGCGCCACGACCGGGATGCCGATGTTGAGCGCCTCGCGCAGCGCCTGCTGGTCCGCCGCCGGGTCGGTGACCATGAGGACCTCGGGCTCGATGAATTCCGGGAGGTTCGGGTTCGTGAGCGTCCCCGGGACGAAGCGGCCCGCGAGCACCCGCGCGCCAAGGCTCTTCGCGAACAATCGCGCCGGCTTCTGGCCGTATTGGCGGGCCGCGACCACCAGGATGTTCTCGGACTTGAATCGGGAGAGGAACTTCGCGGCTTCGCGGATCCGCGTGTCGGTCTTCTTGATGTCGAGGACGTAGAGCCCGTCGATCCGCACCTTGTAGATGAAGGGCTTCATGTCGGCGCTTTTCTGCTGCGTGCCGATGTGCACGCCCGACGTCAGGTAGACGTCCTCGGGGACCAGCAGTCCCTGTACGCCGCTCTGCTCCTCTTCCTGCATCAATCGCCTTCTTCGAGTTGTTCTTCGATCCGGATCAGCTCGTTGAGCTTCGCGATTCGCTCGCCGCCGACCGCCCCGGTCTTGATGCCGAGACAGCCCCAAGCGACGGCCAAGTGCGCGATCGCATCGTCCGTCGTCTCGCCGCTCCGGTGCGACATCACGGTGATGAAGCCGGCCCGGTGCGCGAGGTCCACAGCGGCCCGCGTATCGGAGAGCGTCCCAATTTGGTTCGGCTTAATAAGGATGCCGTTGCCCGCCTTCATGTCGATTCCTTTCTGGAGGCGTTTCGTGTCCGTGACGAAGATGTCGTCCCCGATGACCTTGCAACGGTCTCCCACGCGTTTCGTCAGATCGGCAAACGAAGCGGGATGTTCCTGGTCGAACGGATCCTCGACGCTAAACAATCCGTACGTTCGGACGAGGCGCTCCACGAAATCGACCTGTTTCCCGGGGGTGAGAGCGTGGTCATGATAGTGGTACTTCCCGTCCCGGAAGAATTCGGAAGCGGCCAGGTCCAGCGCGGGCCGCACCGGGAACCCGACCTCCTTGGAAGCCATCGTGCAGACGTCGGCGAGGAGAGAAAGGGCGTCCTCGTCGCCCAGCTTCGCGACCCATGCGCCTTCGTCCCCGCGGCCGAGCGGCTGACCCGGAATTTTCTTCACGAGAGCCTCCTGGACCATCCGATGCACCCGGGCATTCGCGAAGACGTTGTCCACGGCTCGAGGTCCCTGAGACACGACGAGGTACTCTTGGATCGTCGTGCCGCCAATCGCGTGACGACCGCCGCCGATCACGTTGCCGAACGGGAGAGGCATCGTGCCTTTGCCGCGGCGACCGAGGTATCGAAATAGCGGTTGGCCTTTGGCCGAAGCCGCGGTTTTGGCATTGGCAATCGATGTTGCCGTCGCGACGTTCGCGCCGATTCGCGCGAAGTTCGGCGTGCCGTCGATATCCCGCAGCGTCCCGTCCAGACCCGCCTGATCTTCGACTTCGAGCCCGTGGATCTTCGGCCCCACCTCCTCGCGAAACAGGCGGATCGCGACATCGACACCTCCCTTGGGGAAAGCGGGTGGTTCATGTACGCCGGTGCTCGCACCGCTGGCCGCCGCGGCGCGACCGAACGCGCGGGCCGCATGCACGGCCACCTCGACGGTCGCGTTGCCCCGGCTGTCCAGAATCTTCCGGATCGTCGCCACTTCAATCGAGGTCATCGCGGACCTTCTGGATGTTCAGCGGGACGCTGCCCGAAGCGAACTCCGCGAACGCAATCGTCAGGGGGTCCGCGACGGCGTCACCCGCGAGCAGGGTCGGTGCGCCCATCGAAATTTGGAGCGCCCGCGCCCCGATCATCCGAGCTCGTTCAAAACGACTGAATCGCAAGAAGAATCACGCGGCGAGCGCACAAAAGCCTGGCGAATATAAAGGTTTCCGCGGGCCCGAAAGGGCCCGCGTCGATTGGTTCGGCCGGACTACATCCCGGCTGGGCGAGGTCCGAATTCCTTCTTGACGACAACCAAGTAGACGATGATCACGAGCCACAGGACGGTCAGGTACCAGAGGGTCGTGACCGCTGCTAGGCTGCCGAGGAACGAGAGGACCGCGATGATCATCGTGAGCCACCAAGCCCAGGATCGGAGGCGGATGAGTCCAACGCCCGCAAGTATTGCAATCAGGCCGAAGATGATGAAAACCGCCCCGACGATTGCAAAAATGGCGCCGAATATGCCGCCAGCCGCGCCCCCGCCGAGGCCCAACATGGCCCCGCCCGTGACAAGGACAGCTCCGATTCCGAGCAGTCCCAGTCCTGCGATGATCGTCAGGATCCCTAGGATCATCACGCCAATTGGCGTCTTTCTCGGCATCGGCGCACCGGGCATCGGCATCGGCATGCTTCCAGGAGGCGGAGATTCCATAGACTTCCCGCGGGTGCATCCGAGTAACATTATATAAGTATTATCAATAAAAAATCCGCCCCGATATCGTTCGCGTGCAGCCGGACCACTATCTTTATCTGAAGTCCGTGTCTTCGCGCGGGCGGTGACTCCCCCATGGTGCAAGGGTACTGCGTGAAGTGCCGAGCGAAGCGGGAAATCAAGAACGCGGTCGCCGTGAAGCTGAAGAACGGGAAGCCTGCGATGAAGGGCAAGTGTCCTGTGTGCGGCACGACGATGATGCGGATCGGTGCGGCGAAATAGGTCTCGAAGTGCGGCGTTTCTGACGCGCCGGATTACCAACTGAGAGACTATTAATACGCCCAGACCGTAGCTAGGATTCCAGGGTGCGAGCGTGAAGGTCCCGGACATCAAAGTGACCCCTCCCGGGCCCAAAGCACGTGAGATTATTGAGCGGGACCACGCGTTCGGCGCGACGACGACGAAGTCCGCGCCGATCGTCGTGAAACGGGCGCACGGCTCGATCGTCGAGGACGTCGACGGAAACCTCCTGATCGATTTCGCGTCCGGGATCTCCGTGCTCAACGTCGGGCACACACATCCGAAAGTCGTGGACGCGATCTCGAAGCAGGCCTCGGAGTTCACGCACTTTGCCGGGACCGATTTCTATTACGATGTCCAAGCCCGGCTCGCCGAGCGCCTCGGGAAGATCACACCGGGGCGACATCGCAAGAAGGTCTTCTTCGGGAACTCGGGCGCTGAGGCGAACGAGGCCGCGATCAAGGTCGCGAAGTCCCACACGAAGCGGCAGATGTTCCTCGCCTTCCTCGGCGCGTTCCATGGGCGGACCCAGGGCGCGCTCTCGCTCACGGCGAGCAAGGCGAAACAACGCGCCGGATTTTTCCCGAGCATGCCGGGCGTCGTGCACGTGCCGTACGCGTATTGCTACCGGTGTCCGTACAAGCTCACGTACCCGTCGTGCGACTTGTACTGCGCGAACATCATCGAGGACACGTACATGAAAACGGTCGCGCCGCCCGAGGACACCGCCGGGATCTTCGTCGAACCGGTCCAAGGGGAAGGCGGCTACATCGTGCCGCCGCCGGGCTGGATGGACCGAATTGCGAAGATCGCGAAGGACAACGAGCTCCTGCTCATCGACGACGAGGTGCAATCCGGATTCGGCCGCACCGGGAAGATGTGGGCGATCGAACACTCGAAAGCCGTTCCGGACATCCTGACCAGCGCCAAATCGCTCGGTTCGGGTGTGCCGATCGGGGCGGCCGTCTATCGGGCCGAAATGGATTTCCCGGAGAGCGGGAAGCACTCGAACACGTTCGGCGGAAACCCGATCGCCTGCGCGGCGTCGCTCGCGACGATCGACGTGATCGAGGACGAGGATCTCGTCGCGCGGAGCGCGAAGGTCGGGGCCCATTTGGCGAAACGACTCGACGACATGATGGACCGCTACGAGTTCATCGGAGACCGACGGGGCATCGGACTCATGCAAGCCACCGAGTTCGTGACGGACAAGCGGAGCAAGCAGCCCGATCCGAAGCGTCGCGATGCGATCACGAAGGATGCGTACGAACACGGGCTCATCGTGCTCCCGTGCGGCGAGTCGAGCTTGCGGTACATCCCTCCCCTCAACATTCCGATGGATCTGCTCGACGCGGGCCTCGACGTGCTCGAGGACTGCATGCGCCGCGCCGCGAAGTAGTCCGCCGCGAGATGTTCCGAGTTCGCGACGCGTTCCAACTCGTTCGTTCCCGGTGAGATTCAAATAGTGACACGTGTTTGCACCCGACATGGCAGCGGGAGGAGGTGCCCCACCGGCGGAAGCGATGCGGGGGGCGAAGGGTGTTTCAGTTGCAATTGTCGCGGTCGTGGCCATCGTCTTGTTCGGCGCCGGAGTCGGCGTGGGGTGGATCGTCTTCTCGCCTCCCGCGACCCGAGCCTCGAAGTTCTTCCTCGGGACGAACACACCGTTTCCGCCCTTTGAGTCCCGCAACGCGACATCGGATGTGCTTGAGGGATTCGACATCGAGCTGATTCAGACGATCGTCCATCGCGGCTGGGGCTACAATGAGTGTAGCGACACGGTCACGAACAACTGCTACGAATGGAACGACTTCCGAGACTTCTCCGCCCTGCTCGCTGCGGTGAGCGTCGGGCGCATGGACATCGCCGTCGGCGCCATTACGGAAAGCGGCTCCGTGGGGACCGAGCGTAACAAGTCGATGGACTTCTCGAACCCGTATTATGTGTCGAACCAAGGGATCCTGAAGCGAGCCAACGACAACACGGCGTACTGCGCGGCTGTGATCTGCACGGTTGCAGATCTCAACAGCACGACTTTGACGATCGGGGCGCAAGCGATCACGACGAGCGAGTTCTGGGTTGAGGACAACCTGCCGGCCGTGACCGCCAACAACCACTTGCAGCTCCGACCGACTGTTGAGGACACGTTGCTCCTGCTCTCGCAGAGCGTCGTCGACATCGTCGTCATCGACCTTCCGGCAGCCCAGGGGATTGCCGCAGCGAGTCCGTCCTCGTACGCCGTCGGAGGCGAGATCCTTACGAACGAGCTCTACGGCTTCGCGGTCGCCAACGGGGATCCTCTCGGGCTCGTGCCGGTCATCAACGCGCAGCTCGCCGCGATGAAGGCGGACGGGACGTACCAGACGATTCTGAACAAGTGGTTCTGATCCGGTATGTTTGCGGCTCGCGTCCGGGTCGCAAACCCTTTCCTCTTTTCCGGCGGGGGAGAAGTCGCCTAGATGGAGACCGCAACGGCGTTCCAGCTCCGGGAACCTCCGAAGTTGGTCACAAGGCTCACGCTCGTCCATCTGGTCGAAATGGTCGTCGCAGGCGTTCTGATGGTGTTCCTCATTCTGCCTGCCATCTTCAACTTCTCTCTGCTGAGCACCCGGTTTTGGAGTCTCTACACTCGGTTCTACGTCACCGGCCTGTTCGGGACGTTCTTCTACGTCGCACTCACCCTCCCGTTGAGCGTCGTCCTCGGATTCCTGATGGGGTGGGCGCGCGTTTCCCGAGTCCGGATTTTCGCATGGCCCGCATCCCTTTACGTGAACGTTTTCCGCGGTCTTCCGCCTCTGATCCTCGTGATTTTCGCCTCGCTGTTCGGGACCGCACTCATCCCGCAAGCAATCCTCGATCGGTTCTTCGCAGGCTTCCGGCGCGGCGACATCGCCGTTGGGATCGCCGCCGTCGCGATCGGGATGCACTCCTCCGCGTATCAGGCCGAAATCTTCCGGGCGGGCTTCCAATCGGTTCCGAAAGGACAGGTCGAGGCGGCCCAGGCGCTCGGCCTACGACCCTGGCAGGGGATGTGGCACGTCATCCTGCCGCAGACGTTTCGCCTTAGCCTTCCCCCGCTCGGGAACGAGTTCGCGGTTCTGATCAAGGACACCTCGATCCTCGCCGCGATCGCGGGGATTGAACTCGTGGCGAAGAGCCGCGACCTGCTCGGCAACTTGGCCTCGAACGGCTTGCCGATCGTCTGGATCTTCGCGGTGTGGACCGTCGTGGCGCTCACGTACTTCGTGCTGACGTACATCGTCACGCGGGGCCTGCGCCTCCTCGAGCGCAAGTTCCATACGCCCGGTTTGGAAGGGATCTCCCTTTGATCCGGGTCAAGGACATCCAGAAACACTTCGGCGCCCTCCATGTCCTTCGCGGAATCTCGTTCGAGGTCCAGAAAGGGGAGGCCATCGTCGTCATCGGACCCAGCGGCTCCGGAAAGAGCACGCTACTGCGGTGCATCAACCTCCTCGTGGAGCCGGATTCCGGCGAGGTGTTCATCGACGGGGTCCAGGTGAACCGCCGCGGAATCCGCCACGAGTGGGTTCGCCAGCAGGTGGGGATGGTGTTCCAGAGTTTCAATCTCTTCACGCACCTGACGGCGATCGACAACGTGACGCTCGCGCTGATTCGCGTCAAAGGGATGGACCGCGACAAGGCGGTCCAAAAAGCCCGAGTGTTGCTTGACCGCGTGGGGCTCGCGGCGAAGGCGAACTCGTATCCCGCCGAGCTGTCCGGCGGGCAGCAGCAACGTGTCGCGATCGCCCGCGCCCTCGCGATGGACCCGAAAGCGATGTTATTCGACGAGCCGACGTCCGCGCTCGATCCGGAGTACATCCGCGAGGTCCTCGACGTTATGACGGCGCTCGCGCGGGAGGGCATGACCATGATCGTCGTGACCCACGAGATGGGATTTGCGAGCAACGTGGCGAGCCGCATCTTGTTCATGGACGCGGGAAAGGTCATCGAGGAAGGGTCGGCCGAGAAAATCTTCCAGCATCCGAACGAAGAGCGAACCCGGGCCTTCGTAAGCAAGATCCTGAGGTGACCCCTTGGCACACGGGCGCAAGCTCCTGACGTTCCTGCGAAACTGTCGCAAGTTCCTGCGAGACCGCTGGCGGTACATCGACGGCATCCTCGCGATCGCCTTCATCCTCGGAGCCCTATGGTACATCTACGACCTGTTGGTCGGGAGCCGGGGACTCGACGTGGGATACATCACGCGGAACTATGGCCTGTATCTGCACGCAGTCTTGACGAACGTGTACGCGACGACGATCGCGTTCCTCGTCGGGATGGCCATCGGATTCTCGGTGGGATGGCTTCGGACCGCAAGAACCGTGCCGCTCGCGAAGTTCGTCGTAACGATACGGGCGGAGCGCCGCGCCCGATCCGAAGATCCGGCCATGAGAGAGGTTGACAGCATGTTTCTCCTGTTCGTCTCGTTGCTCTGGTACGGAACGAAATATGTCGTACGACGAATCGGGGACGGCTTTGTTGAAATCATTCGCGGCACGCCGCTTTTGGTCCAGATCCTCTTCGCGTCCTCGTTCTTTGTCGTCTTTCTCCCGGAGTACGCGACCGAGGGACTGCTCATCGGAATCGTCGCCCTCTCGATCAACACCGGCGGCTATCAGGCGGAGATCTTCCGCGCCGGGTTGCAGACGGTCCACTCCGGACAAGTTGAGGCAGCGAGGGCGATGGGGTTCTCGCGGCTCGGTGCGATGCGGCATGTCGTCCTACCGCAGGCCCTGCGCCTCATTATCCCACCCCTGACGAACGAGTACATCGGCCTGTTCAAGGCGAGCACCTTCCTGTTCGTCCTCGGGGTGCAGAGCGAAATCAGCTACTTCGCGCAACACGAGGGATTCGCGGGCGACGTGTTCGAGATCTTCGCGATGGTGACCGCGATCTTCTTGGCGATTACGGTGACGTTGTCGTTCGTCGTCCAGGCCATTGAGCGCCGATTTCGGGTTCCCGGACTCGGGATCGAGCAGGTCCGGAAGCCCCGCGGGGTCCGGACCGTCGCGCCATCCGTTTGAGCGGCATGCTCAGGTGCCGCCGGGATCCGACCGGCGGCTCATACCACCCGGGGCGAAGGGCCCGCGGGATCTCCTCCATTTCCGCCGCGGTTCGGGCGAAGCGCTGCCCGCAGCGTGCACACCGGAAAGCTCCCGTCTTCCCGGTCGACTTGGCCCGCTTCCCGCAATTCGTGCAGAGAGGGTTCGCCCGCTTCCTCCGGTCGTCGGCCAGGTAGAGCACCTCAAGCTTCTCGATATTCAAGGTCCGGGGCTCGTCCCGGACGGACCCCACCACGCGCACGTAATCCCCCGGACGCAACGCGCGGATCGCCCCGCGGAATCCTTTGGACGGTTCGTAGGCCGCAGCATCGAGATCGCCCATGTGCACGATCACATGACCGCCCGGAATGACGCGCGGCATTGCCGTGATCCGCCGATCGACGCGGACAGTCGTTTGCGGTTCCATCCTTCTGGATCGGCCTACATGGTCGTCGGTTCCCTGGTTGGTTTCGAAGATGACCCAGGAGGCGAGAGCTTCTCCACGGATGGTCCGCATCGCCGCAGGCAGGACCGTCGGGTCATCCCCCCGGATTCCGAGGAGGACGGGACACGGCGAGTGTGGGGCAATGACGACGTGGTTGCAGGCGTAGTCAAAGTTGTTGAAGGTCGACGGAAATGCGCGATCCATTTCTTGGACGGACTCGGGGTCGATGACCCGCGTTGTTCCCCAGCGGTTTGCCTCGCGATAACCGAGCACCTCGTACGTGCGGTCGCGCGGTCGCCAGGAGGTTGCCGCGAGGGCACCGATGATGCCTCGGCCGTTCTTGTATTCCCGGAGGACACCGGGCGTTCGAACCGCGCGCATCGCTTCGTCTTTCGTGACGACGCGACGCACCGCCTTCCAGTACAATCCGGCGGCGGGCGGCTCTGGGAGAATGCAGAATCCGGGGTTCGTCGTCGGGTCTCGGAGTTCGGACCGCCGCTCGACGAGACGTTCGACTCGGTCCAGCACCCGCGTCGGTTCGTCGCGACCTCGGGCACGCGCGAAAGCCCAAATCGGGCGGTCATGGATTTCGCCAACCACGGTCCGGCCGCCGACCCCCCTTCCGAAACGAAGGCAGATCGCGCCGTTGCCGCGGGTCTTCCACGGAATGTTCGGATTGAGCCGCACGAGTCGCGGATATCCGATGAGATCGTAGTCCTCCGTCAGGTCCCTCACGAGCTCGGTCGCGAGGAACGTCGTGCACATGCCCTCGAGGCTGTCGGTGTCGTCGACTCCGATCCAGAGGACCATCGGCTACCTCGGAACGCACGGGGGGACTAGAATCATCCGCTGCCGACAATCTTCATATAGCCTCGGCCCTTAAGACGCACATCGATGCCCATCAAGACCTTCGAGCTCTCGAGCGTGGATGGCCGGCGGTTCGTGAAGCCGTCGGACCGTTGGCTGAACCTTCGGGTCGATCACAACAGTACGGTGACCCTCGTCTCGGAGCTCGGGGACCGCCAAGCGTCGGTCGATTTCCGATTCACCGCGAATTACCACGCCTCGGAGGCCGTCGTCGGCCTCATCCAAATCGAGGGGAGCCTCGTCTGGGAAGGCGATGCGAAGTCGCTCGCGAAGGGCTGGTCGTCCGGCGGACAGATGCCGCCCGAGGTCGCGCAGGAGATCCACACGGTCATCATGACGAATTGCATCCCCGAGGCGGTCCTGCTCGCGCGGGAGCTGCGGCTGCCGCCGCCCATCCCGATTCCGCAGGTCAACATCCAACAGGCGGCGGGGAAGCCGCCGAAAGGTCGCTCGCCCGAAATCGCCTGATCACTTGATGTGGTCCAGGCTGAAGGACCCGATCGACACGTTCGACTTCGTGTACGTGTAGCGGATCCAGCCGCGGCTCTGCACGTCGCAGATGCCTTTGATGCTCATGAACGACTTGAGCTGCTCGACCTTGAATTCGACGCTGCCGTCCATCAGAGACCCGAGCATCTGGATCTCCTGCTCCTCGTGCATCCCCTTCTCGATCACGTAGAACGCGACGGACTTGTCCCGCTTGCGACGGCCGACGAACGGTTGGAGGAACTTGAAGGTGGTCGTCGGGTCGAGGTACGCGATGAGCGTCGACACGCTCCGGAACGCGAGCCGGTACGTCGGGTACTTCTTCTTCCACTCCGCCGCTTTGGCGTCGACCGCCTTCAGGATCGACGCGTGGTCCGTCGGCTCGTCGATGTAGGTCGTGTTTGGATCCGACGCTTCGGCGCCCATGGACTTCGAATAGGCGTCGATGTATCGGACGAGCCCGAGCTTCTCGTATTCCTCGTACCCCGGCAGGACGAACGACATTTCCTCGCGGATTTCCCCGGGGCCTTTGTCCGTGAGGACCCAGAGGATGGGGGAGCCTTTCTTCAAGCCTTCCGCCATGAAGATGTTCACGACGACCTCTTTGCCGACGTAGGCGGGGCCGTAGACCGAGGCGTTCGTCCCGAAGGGGATGCCGCCGAAGAGCAGGTCGTCGAGGCGGGCGATCCCCGTCTTGACCTTCTGCTGCTTGACTTCGATCTGCAATTCCTGTTCTCGGGCCTCGATGTCTTCCGTGATGAGACCCTGCTCGCGTGCCCGAAGCTCTTCCATCTTCTGCTGGAGGTACTTCTCCTTGGTGCGGACCTCTTCCTCTTTCGTCGTGATCTCGGACTTCAGCTCCTCGAGGCGCGCCTTCAGATCGAGTTCATCGGTCGAGCCGCCCTGCGCCTTCGCGTCCTCGAGCTTGCGGCGCTCGGCCTGCATCAGCTTCTCGCGGTACAGGAGATCCTCCTCGCGTCGGAGCATCTCTTCTTCCTTGTAGGCGAGCGGCTCCTTCAGTTTCCGGAGCTCGTCGTCCTTGACCTGTAGTTCGTCCTGGAGGCGCTGGAGTTCCTGTTCTCTCAGGAGGACCATCTTCTCCTTCTGCATGACCTCCTGCTCCTTCCGTTGCAGGACGCTCTGCATCTCCGCCTTCGGCTTGCCCGCGAACGCCTGCGACTCCGCTCGGACCTTGTCCTCGATCTTGAACTTGCTGACTTCCTCCTCGAGGGAGATGATCCTCCGCCGGAACTCCTCTTCCTTCGCGAGGTAATCCTGCTCTTTCTCCCGGAGCTCCTCCTCGAGGCGCCGCTTCAGTTCCTCGCTCGGAGCGTCGCCTTCGCCGGACGGCATCGTCGCGAGCTGATCTTCCTTCGTCTTGAGCACCACCTCGCGTTCGGCGACGTCCAGCTCGCGCTTCTTCAGTTCTCGCTGGTCCGGCTTCATCTTCGCCAAGCCGGCCTCGACCTGCTTGCGCAGCGCATCGCTCACCGCGCGGATCTCCGCGACTTGGGCTTCCAATGACGCCCGGGCCTTCGACTCCTGTTCGAGGCGCCTCCGGGCCTCCGGCGATGAGGCGGCTTTCATCTGTTGTGATTTGACGTACTTGATGACCGCGATCGAACCTTTCTTGATGTGCTCGATTTCCTGCTCGAGCTCCTTGCGCTTGGCGATCTCGGTCTGAAGTTGCTTCGATAGATTCGCGGTCTCTTCGATGTAGCGCACGGGATCGAATTTCCCGGTACGGAAGTTCGTGAGTTCGCGGTTCAACGTGGCGCGCATCGATTCGAGCTCCGCCCGCAGGCCGTCCGCCTCGACGCTCTTCGCGCGAAGCTCCCGGAGCTTGTCGTCCGAGACGCGGTCTTGACCCGGCCGCGCGCCCTTCGCGCCTCCGGTCACCGTCGGGACACCGATCCATTCCTGGAACGCGTCGTCCTCGCCCGCCAACCACTTCCGGAGGGCATCGTCCCGGGAATCGCCTCCGGGCGCCGCGGCGCCGAGCCAGGCGTTCATGCCGCCATCCGATTCGCCTTTCATCCACGGACCGAGCGCCTTGTCGTCTTTCGATGGCGCATCGGACTGCTTCGTGCCGCAGACGACGCACTCGCCGTGCGGGCTGACTTCGCCGCCGCACACGCGACAGACCTGAGCCACGGTGCTCTCCGTGGGCTTCACCGCCATCAGGCCTGTGCCTCCCGCTGCATCGCTCGCACGACCGACTCGGACAACCGGTTCGCCGTCACTACGCGAGCTGAGGGTATATAATCGTGAGGGCGCCAGTATCATCCGTTAATCTTGCCGGCTCTCCGAGTGACGCGATTCGAAACGAGGTGACGCGAGCCGGAAGAGTATTTATACGCTCGGACGAATCTGACGGTCTCAGCGCGTCGGGAGAGCGGGCGGTCGTGGGGACGGAGAGCGACAAGCGCATCATTTTGCGGATCGATCCGAACGACGAATCGATCACTCTGAGGGACATCATGCAGCGGATCCAGGAGATCCAGCGGCAGAATCCCGACCTCGACGTCTTCTTCGACGGGGACGAGTACGCCGTGTGCTCGAGGCCGAAACAGAAGGCCCGCGCGATCGCGGAGACCATCGAAGGGAAGAAGAAGGCGTAGAAACCGAATCCTTTTGGCGGGGGCGGACATTGGGCCGCCCATGGCGACGAAGAAGCCGACGAAAGCAGACCTCACAGCCGTCCCGATCGAGCATCTCGACCTCGAGGCGACGAAGACCATCGCGGACCTGGTCGACGGCTACAAACACATTTCTTTCCAGGCGCGGACGCTGGGCCTCTGCGCATCCGTGCTCGAGAACGCGATGACGGACCCGAAATGCACCGTCTTCTTCGGCGGGGCGGGCGCGCTTACGCCGGGCGGCCTGCGGAAGGTCATGCGGGACATGGTCGAGTTCGGCCTGGTGGACGTGGTCGTGACGACGGGCGCGATCGCGTACCACGACTTCTACGAGGCCCACGGATACCGCCACTACCGGTCCTCGCCCGACGCGGACGACATCGTCCTGCGGGAACATTTCCTCGACCGGGTGTACGACACCCTCGCGGACGAATCCCTGTTCCGGGAGTGCGACGACGAGATCGCGGCCCTCGCGGACTCCCTCGAACCGAGGCCGTACAGCAGCCGCGAGTTCCTCGTGATGATGGGGAAGATCGCGGCGAAGGATCCGAACAGCCTCGTCGGCGCGTGTTACCGCAAGGGCATCCCGTACTTCGTCCCCGCCCTGAATGACTCGTCCGTGGGCATCGCGCTCGCGAAACACCACAACGACCGCGTCAAGGCTGGTCGCAACCCCATCGCGATCGATTCGATCAAAGACAATTACGAGATCGCGCAGGTGAAGCTGAAGTCCCCGAGGACAGGCGTCTTCTACGTCGGCGGCGGCACCCCGAAGAACTACATCTCGCAGGTCGAGGTGATCCAGGAGGTCATGGGCTACCCGGAGAACCCGCACATGTACGCGGCGCAGATCACGACGGACGTGCCGCAGTGGGGCGGCCTCAGCGGATGCACGTTCGAGGAGAGCCAGTCGTGGGGCAAGTTCCACAAGGATGCGAAGATGGCGCAGAGCCTGGTCGACGCGACGATCGGCTTGCCGCTTCTCATCGGCTACCTCCTGCAGAAAGGCGTCCACAAGAAACGGAAGCAGAAGAAATACACGTGGGAAGGCGAGGAGCTCGTCGAGCTGAAGTGACGGCTACGTGCCCAGCGAGCGATGTTCGTACTGGCGCAGGGTCTCCTCCTGCTCCGGCTCGATGACCCCGCGAACGGAGCCGTATGCCTCGGCGGCGCGCGCGCGGATCTCACGGATCGCCGCATCGGACGACATGCCGCTTTGGATCAGGTAGGCCGCGAGCATCGTCCCGGTTCGGCCCCGGCCCGCATAGCAGTGCACGAGGACCTTCTTGTCCTCTACGAGCTTCGCATTCACGAACGAAATGAACTCGTCGATTTGGTCGAACGTCGGCGAGCTGAAATCCTCCACGCAGATTTTCTTGTGCTCGAAGCCCGCGTCCTCGATTTCGAACGTGTTGAGGCGATCGCATTCGAGGCTCACGACGACCGAATAGCCCATCTTCCGGAGCCGCGCGAAGTCCCACTCCATGTATGCGGGCCCGGGGAGGCCTGCGAGCCGTCCGCCATCGACCGTGTAGTAGAGCATCTGCATTGACGGCACCAGCGCGGCGGGGTAGTTCAAAATAGCGGCCTGCCTATGGTCGCCCGTGGCCCTCGGTCGAATGACGATCGGCCTCTACAATTCCTACGATGCGGTCCGATTCGCCGAGGCCCATCGACGCGCGATCGCCCGTGCCGCACCCGTTGCTCTCGCGTTCGACGCGAATCTCGCGACGTTCGGTTTCCCCTACCAGAAGGATCTACGGACACCGCGGGAAATCGCGGCATGGGTGTCGGGGACCACGAGTATCGGAGAGGAAGGGAAGTACCTGCGGGATCTCGCCGAAGCCGGTCGGTTCATCGCGTTCGACTTCCCCAAGCGCGGCTTCCCTCCGCAACTCGGCGAGGCGGTGATCACGACCGACCGTCCGGATCCAAGGAAAGCCGTGGACGCAGGCCGCCTCGCCGACCTCCTCCGACGAGGCACCTCGCTCCTCCTCGTCTTCGGACTCGGGCCGCGCGGCTTGGACGACTCGGACGTCTACCCGCTGGGCCAACACCACTTCGACCTCACGGGTCGCGGCCTGGTGTTGGAGACCGCCACGGCACTCGGAGCGGCGCCCGCGCTCATTGCGTCGCACCTCCGATCCGCCTGAGACCGATTTCCTTGATGCGCCGAATTCTTAAGTAGCGCCGGCTCTTCCGAGCCACGCAAATGCCGCGAAAAGACGTGGAACTGTGTGACAACATCCTCCTCACGGTCCCCGCGCGACTCCCGACGAAGTACGGAGCGTTCCGAATCTACGCGTTTCAGTGCCCTTTCACAGGCGAAGACCACGTGGCACTCGTCAAGGGCCGCATTGCGGGCCGCGAGAACGTGCTCGTGCGATTGCATTCGGAATGCATCACGGGCGATGCGTTCGGCTCGGAGCGCTGCGACTGCGGCGCGCAACTTGACGCGGCACTCACGAAGCTCGGGAGGGCCTCGTACGGTGCGCTCCTCTACTTGGCTCAGGAAGGCCGCGGGATCGGGATCGCGAACAAGGTCGCTGCCTATCATCTCCAGGACCACGGACTCGACACGGTCGATGCGAACCGGGTCCTCGGATTCCCCGCCGACCTCCGTACGTACAAGTGCGCCGCGTGTGTGCTCCGGGTGCTGGGCGTGAGGTCCGTGCGCCTGATGACCAACAATCCTCGCAAGATCGAGGAACTCGAATCCTACGGCGTCCGCATCGTCGAACGGCTACCGCTTCAGGTGGCGGCAACCCCGACGAGCGTCCGCTACCTTCGCACAAAGAAGGACCGGTTGCGTCACCTCCTTGATCCGCCGGAGGTCACGCCGCGTCGACAACGACGACGACCCGGTCCACGGTGATCGACTCGCCCTCGTGGACGCGGACCTCGCGGACGACTCCATCCCGCGGCGCAGGGATTTCGTTCTGCATCTTCATCGCCTCGAGGATGAGGAGGGTCTGACCTCTACGCACGGGGTCGCCTGCGCCGATGAGGACTCGGACGACCCGGCCCGGCATCGGTGACCGAATCTCGATCGGAGCCTCTTTGCCGGCGGCGGTTGGACTATCGACGAGCGCTTGTTCGTCGAAAATTTCCGAGATGAGAACCTCGTGGCGGCCATCGTCGACGCGCGCTTCATGGCCCTCGAACCGAATGCGGTAGGACCGCGGGCCAATCCGCACCGCGACCTCATCCGCACGCGGGCGCGCGGTCGCGCGGTACTCCGATCCGTCCACTCGGACCGAATATCCTTGCCTCGTCCGGTCGACCTCGATCTCCCGCGGTTCACCATCGACGACGAGGCGAAATCGCACGAGCACCTCCCGCGAGTCGTTCCCGTCGGCCGGCGGTAGCCCACCCCGACGCGCCCGGCCGCTCGATCGCAAACGTCGGTCCGGCCTCCAGCCGTCCGGTGGATGCCAGCGCCGCGGCAATCGCGGCCACCCGCTCCTCCCACGGCCCGCGCGTCCGAATCCTCTCGGCGATTCGAAGGTCCGCCACCATGGTCGTCCAGAGATCCCCGTGGCGGAAGTGGGACTCCGCGAGCAACGCCCGGTCGAACGGAAGGGTCGTGTGCACGCCACGGATCTCGAACGCATCGACGGCCTGCTGGGTCCGTCGGATCGCAAGGGTCCGCGTGCGATCGTGGACGATGAGCTTCGCCAGGAGAGGATCGTAGTACGGAGGCACGTCCGATCGGGCGGCGATCCCGCTGTCGACGCGGATGCCGGAGCCCGCGGGCTCTCGGTACCCGGCGACTCGGCCGGGCGAGGGAAGGAAGTTGCGCAGCGGGTCCTCCGCGTTCACCCGGCACTCGATCGCATGTCCGTGGCGGCGGATCTCGTTCATCGAGATCGAGAGGCCGTCGCCCGCTGCGATGTGGAGCTGCTCGGCCACGAGGTCGACCCCCGTGACCATTTCCGTGATCGGATGCTCGACCTGGAGCCGAGCGTTCACTTCGTTGAATGTGAACTGGCCTTCGTGAAGGAGAAACTCAACGGTCCCGGCATTCCGGTAGCCGAGGGCTTGGAGCCCGCGCACCGCCACCTCGATCAGCCGCTTGCGCAGGGCCGGGCCGACGACGGGCGACGGGGTCTCCTCCACGAGTTTCTGATGCCGCCGTTGGACGCTGCACTCCCGCTCCACGAATCCCACAGCCCCGCGATCAGCGACAAGGCTCTGGATCTCCACGTGGCGGGCCCGCTTCAGATATTTCTCGAGGAACAGGTCCGGGTTTCCAAAATTGGCACGAGCCACCGACCGAGCCGTCTCGAAAGCCGCCGGAAGGTCGGCCGGTCGATCGACGCGCGACATCCCGATGCCGCCACCGCCCGCGGACGCCTTCACCATCACCGGATAGCCGAGTTCGGACGCGACCACGCCGGCCTGCTCACTCGACTCGAGGACGCGGTCGACGCCCTTCGTCACCGGAACACCCGCACCGGCCATCGCCTTTCGTGCCGCGATTTTGTCCCCGGTCACGGCCATCGCCGCGGGGGGCGGGCCGACGAACACGACGCCTTCCTCGGAGCATCGGGTGGCGAACATCGGATTCTCGGAGAGGAATCCGTATCCCGGGTGGACGGCGTCCGCGTGCGTCCTTTTCGCGGCACTCACGATGGCTTCGATGTTCAGGTAGCTCTGCGCCGGGAGGGGCCCGCCAATCTCGACGCTCTCGTCCATGGAGGCGCGGTGCTGCGCCGCCCTGTCGCCCTCCGAGTACACGCCGATGCATCGAATGCCCAAGGATTGAGCCGTCCGCGCGACTCGGATCGCAATCTCGCCACGGTTCGCGATCAGGAGCCGTCGGAACATCGCGGCCTCCGCGTCAGAGCGGGATGTTCCCGTGCTTCTTCGCAGGACGGCTCTCTCGCTTCGTCCGGAGGACGGAAAAAGCGTTGATCACTCGAGGACGCGTCTCCTGGGGCTCGATGACGTCATCGAGGTATCCCATCCGCGCCGCGATGTATGGGTTCGCGAACCGCTCTCGGTACTCCCGGACGAGTTCCTTCTCTCGCTTGTTCGGATCCGAGGCCTCCTCGATCTCCTTCTTGAAGACGATTTGGACCGCGCCCTCCGGCCCCATCACAGCGAGCTCAGCGGTCGGCCAAGCGAAATTGAAATCGCCGCGGATGTGCTTCGAACACATCACGTCGTACGCGCCGCCGTAGGCCTTGCGCGTGATGACCGTGACCTTCGGGACCGTCGCCTCGCTGTACGCGAACAGCAGCTTCGCGCCGTTCCGGATGATCCCGCCGTATTCCTGCGCGGTCCCGGGCAGAAAACCCGGGACGTCGACGAACGTCAGGAGGGGGACGTTGAAGCAGTCGCAGAAGCGCACGAAGCGAGCGGCCTTGATGGACGAATCGATGTCGAGGGTGCCGGCGAGGACCTTCGGCTGATTTCCGACGACCCCGACGGGATGGGAGTCGAGCCGCCCGAAGCCCACGACGATGTTCTGCGCCCAGTGCTCGTGCACCTCGAACCACGATCCGCGGTCCACGATCCGTTCGATGACGTCCCGCATGTCGTACGGCTTGTCGGGCTCCCGCGGCACGACGGCGGCGAGGTCCGGATCCATGCGGTTCGCGTCGTCCTCGGTCCGGAGCACGGGGGGATCGTCGACGTTGTTCGACGGAAGATAGCTGAGGAGTCGCCGCACGAGCCGCAGCGCCGCCTTCTCGTCGTCCGCCGCGAAGTGCGCGACCCCGCTCTTCTCGGCGTGCGTCATCGCCCCGCCGAGCTCCTCGAAGCTCACGCTCTCCCCGGTGACGGTCTTGATGACCTCCGGGCCCGTGATGAACATGTTCGAGGTCCCTTTCGCCATCACGATGAAGTCCGTCATCGCGGGACTGTACACCGCACCGCCGGCGCACGGCCCGAGGATTGCGCTGATCTGCGGGACGACGCCGGAGGCGAGGACATTTCGGAAGAAGATTTCCGCGTAGCCACCGAGGCTGATGACGCCCTCTTGAATGCGGGCCCCGCCGCTGTCATTCAATCCGATCACGGGGGCGCCGACCTTCATCGCCGTGTCCATGATCTTCACGATCTTGTTGGCGTGCATCTCGCCCAAGCTGCCGCCAAACACGGTGAAGTCCTGAGAGAATACGAACACGGTCCGGCCGTCGATGGCCCCATGGCCCGTGACGACGCCGTCCCCGGGGATTCGCTTCGCGTCCATTCCGAATTCCGTGGTCCGGTGCTCGACGAATGCGTCCGTCTCGACGAACGACCCGGGATCGAGGAGGAGCTCGATCCGCTCCCGAGCCGTCAGCTTCCCCTTCGCGCGCTGCGCCTCGACCCGATCTTTTCCCCCGCCCTGCTTCGCGAGGGCCTTCCGTCGGCGAAGCTCCTCGACGCGCTCGTCGACCGCCATGCCGCGCCGAACGCGCAGGCGCGTCATTAATCCTTCGCGGACTCCGGCATCGGGAGGCAATCTACTTGAGAATCTCGAGGTTCCCTTCGACGAAGGTGTGCTTCGCTCCCGCCTCGTCCATGATCACGAGTGCCCCATCCGGCGCGATGTCGTAGGCCTTCCCGGTCACGATCGCCTTCCCGATGCGGGCGGATACGCGCTTGCCGATCGTGGTGCATTGGCCGCGGTAGTCCTTGAGGAGGAAATCGAGGCGGGTGTTTCGGTAGCGGGAGTAGAGATCGTCCAATTGATTCAGCATGTAATCCAAGAATTCGTCGTTCGCGGTGAACAAGTTCACTTCTCGTTTCATCGTCGTCGCCTTAGCACGTACGTCCTCCGGCAGCTTGTCGAGATCCACGTTCGTGTTCACGCCGATGCCGATCACGACGTGATAGCGATCGTGGCGGTAGACCCCTTCCGACAGGATCCCCGCAATCTTGCGATTCTGGTACATCGCGTCGTTCGGGTACTTCAGGCCGGCGAAGACGCCGAAGTGACGCAACGCCTTGACGACGGGCATGCCGGCCAGCAAGCCGAGGACCCAGGCGTGCGTTTCCTTGGGCTGCACGATCACCGAGGCATAGAGGCCTCCAAGGGGAGACGCCCAAGCGCGCCCCTGCCGTCCCCGGCCGGCGACCTGCCGGTCCGCCCATACGGTAAGACCCTCCTCGATTTCCGTCTCGAGCAGTTCCTTCGCGGTCTCGTTCGTCGACTCGAGCACGTCATAGTGGAGGACCGTCCTCCCCACAGCCTTCCGCGATGGCTCGTGGAACTCCGCGAGCTTCAACGACCAATGGACCCGCGGGCCTCTATTTCAACGTTCCCGGGTCACGAGGGAATCTGCGCCGGTGCGGGAGCGCGGGCCTTCGCGATATCCTGGCTCGCGAGGAATCCCCAGAACATGACCGCGATCCCGAGGAACTCGCCGATGTAGAGGGCCCACGGCAGATTGTAGCGGGCGAGCGATCCGCCCGCGGCCACGATCAAGGCGCCGAGGCCGATCCAGAGATTGAACAGGAGCCGCGTCTTCCAATACGAGTACGCGGCGATCCCGATCAGGGCGATGCTCCCGGGAATCGTGAACAGCGGAGAGAAGATGCGCACGTTGTCGGGCAGCGCCGTGCCCGCCACCGGAATCGCGGAGGCGAACGCGGCGGTGTTCACGGGAGCCGCAAGGATCGCGAGCAAGAACCCGACGAAGAGGACGGCGGCGTAGAGCGAGAAGCCGATCCCGGCGCGACGGTGAACGAGGAAGGTCGACCCGATCCCGAGCACCGCGACGAGTGGCGCCGCGACCAAGTAGTAGAGTTTGTAGAGCGGAGCCGACCAACCGAACGCCTCCGCGAAAAACTGGGCGAAGGCCGCGAGGCCGTAGAGACCGAGGCCCACGGACCACGCAAGCTGATACGGCCGGCGCTTCGCGAGCCACTGGCGCAAGACGAGGAACGCAAACGCAACGCTCAGGATCGTCGCACCGAGGGAGACCGCCGCGCCTTCGACGCTCATCTCCGCCGCACACCGAGGGCGCTTTGATAAACCTTCTCGGTGGAACTCAGGCTAATCCCGCTGAGACGCCTGTGACGGAGCCTCCTGGACGAATTCGAGGAGGACGCCGTGGGCCGAACGGGGATGTACGAACGCGACGAGACGCCCGTGCGCGCCTCGACGCGGGTTTTCGTCGACGAGCTCGAAGCCTTGCGCACGCGCCCCGCGGATCGTTGCGTGAATGTCGTCCGTCGCGAACGCGATGTGGTGCACGCCTTCGCCGTGGCGTTCGATGAAGCGGGCGATGACGCCGTCGGGTCGGATCGACTCGAGGAGCTCGATTTTGACGGGGCCCGCGGGGAGGAAAGCCGCCCGCACGCCCTCCGAAGGGATTTCTTCCACGGACTCGGGCTCGAAGCCGAGAGCGCGATAGATGGCCAGCCCCTCGTCGAGCCGTTTCAGGGCGATGCCGACGTGATGCGCGGTCCGGATCACACTTCCTGCCTCTCGCGGTACGTGCCGAATGCGGATCGGAGAACATCGCTGATTTCCCCCAGCGTCGCGTTCGCTCGGACGGAGGCCAGGATGGCCGGCACCAGGTTCTCGCTTGAGCGTGCCGCCGCGTCGAGTCGATCCTGGGCGCGATGCACCGCCTTCGGATCCCGGTCGCGCCGGAACCCCTTGATCCGCCGGACCTGGGTCGCTTCGAGCTTCGGGTCCGGGGCGTGGATCGGCATGCGGTCGGCTCCTTCGACGAACGCATTCACGCCCACGACGGTCCGTTCTCCCTTCTCCAGTTCCATCTGGAACCGGTAGGCGGAGTCGGCAATCTGCCGCTGCACCCAACCCGTTTCGATCACCTTGCGCATCCCGCCGCGGCGATCCACCTCCCGGATCAATTCGGAGGCCTGCGACTCGATACGGTCCGTGAGGGATTCGATCGCGAACGAGCCGGCGGTCGGGTCGACCGTGTTCGCGACGCCGCTCTCGCGGGCCAAGATCTGTTGCGTCCGGAGCGCGAGACGGACGGCCCGCTCCGAAGGGAGGGAAAGGGCTTCGTCCATGCTGTTCGTGTGGAGGGACTGCGCCCCGCCGAGGACGGCGGCGAGCGCCTGAATGGCCACCCGCACCGCATTGTTCTCCGGCTGCTGGGCCGTCAGAGCAACCCCCGCCGTCTGCGCGTGGAACCGCAACGCGAGGGACTCCGGCTTCTTCGCGTGAAATCGCTCCGCCATGATCGAAGCCCATAGCCGCCGCGCGGCCCGGAACTTCGCGATTTCTTCCAACAGATCCATGTGCGCGTTGAAGAAGAAGGAAATCTGGGGCGCGATGACGTCGACGTCAAGGCCGCGATCGACGGCCGCTTCGGTGTACGCGATTCCGTTGGCGAGGGTGAAGCCGAGTTCCTGAACGGCGGTCGCGCCGGCTTCTCGGATATGGTATCCGCTCACGCTGATTGCGTTCCACTTCGGGACCTCGCGGGCACAGAAGTCGATGACGTCGATCGCGAGACGCATCGAAGGCTCCGGCGGATAGATGTACGTCGACCGCGCGATGTATTCCTTCAGGATGTCGTTCTGGACCGTCCCGCGAAGAGCCGCCCGAGGGATGCCGCGCCGCTCCGCGACCGCGATGTAGAGCGCCAAGAGAGTGGCCGCCGTCGCGTTGATCGTCATGCTCGTGCTGACACGGTCGAGCGGCAGACCGTCGAGGAGCATGCGCATGTCGTCGATGGTCGGGATCGAGACGCCGACGCGTCCGACCTCCCCGCGCGCCATCGGTGCGTCGCTGTCGTAGCCCATCTGGGTCGGCAGGTCAAACGCGACGCTCAGGCCCTCATTTCCCTGCGATAACAGATAGCGGAATCGCCGGTTCGTTTCCTTGGCGGTGCCGAATCCCGCGTACTGGCGCATCGTCCAGAGCCGGCCTCGGTACATGGTTGCGCGAATGCCTCGGGTAAAGGGCGGCTCACCGGGGAACCCGATTCGGGACCGGAACTCACCCGGCGGGAGATCGCGGGCCGAAACGACCACGGGAACCGATAGTCCGCCCTGGGTTTTGTCCGCCGCAACGGCACGTTCGACGGCTTCCGACTTGACGACCTTGACTTTCCGAGGCTGCTTCGCCTTCGAGCGCGCCGCCACACGCGAAGGAAGCCGCGGGCCGCGCTTAAGGGTTCCGCGCGATTCATTGTTCGAAGGATTCGAGCACCTCGGGCAAGTCAGAGAAGTGGTGAATCGAGGCGTCCGGACGAGACTCCGCGACGGCCTTCGGATCGCCGTAGCCGTAGAGCGCGGCGACGGTTTTCGTCCCGGCGGCACGGCCTGCGAGGACGTCCACCGGACTGTCGCCGACCACGACGCACGCCTCCGGCGACACATGGAGCGAGCGAGCGCCGAACAACGGCAAATCGGGATGCGGCTTCGGTTGCTTCACTTGATCGCCTCCGACGACCGTCGTGAAGAAAGCTCGCAGGCCCGTGACCTGCAACATGTGCTCCGCCTCGGAACGCCGCCGCGTGGACATCGTGGTCATCGCTCGTCCGCGCAACGTCGGAAATGTCTCCGCGACTCCGGGGTAGAGCCGAATCTCACGGTCGACCTCGAGCGCGAAGTGCGCATAGTAGCGGTCGGTGAATTCGTCGGCGCGCGGTCCCACCACGCCGCGCAGTTCTCTCAACTGGCGTTGAACCGGCATCCCGATCATCGGCCGAAGTTCCTCGTGCCGGAACGGCGGAGACACGCCGAAGTCCGCACAGGCCGCGTTCATCGCCGCAACGATCGCGTCGAGCGTGTCCATCAGCGTGCCGTCGATGTCGAACAGCACGGCGAGCGGCACAGGGCACTCCTCAGACGACCCCGTCCCGGCGCAACGCGGCGATCTTCGTGGCCGCGTACCCGAGGGACGTGAGGACTTCCTCCGTGTGCTGGCCAAGGATCGGCGGCGCGATCGACGCAAGGGCCGAGCTCTTCATCCGAAACGGAGGCCCAAACTGACGGATCGGACCGGCAGTGGGGTGTTGCATCTCGAGCACGAGACGTCGCGCCGCAATCTGGGGATCCTCGACGAGGTCGCGCAGGGAGTAGACGGGGCCACACGGCACCTCGCCGGCGCGCAGCCGGCGAAGCCACTCCGCCGTCGACCCGGAGACGAAAATGTCCTCGAGGACCGGTTCCAGCGTTGCGCGGTTCTCGACGCGCGCGCGATTCGTCGCGAACCTCGGGTCGTCGGCGAGCTCGGGATGCCCGATCGACCGGACGAGCCGGCGAAAGATGGAATCATTCCCCGCCGCCACGTTGATGTGGCCGTCCCGGGTGACGAAGGTCTCGTAGGGGACGATCGTCGGGTGCTTCGAGCCGTTGCGTGGCGGCTCCTGGCCCGTCGCGAAAAAAATCCCTGCCATGTAGGTCAGCCACGCGAGTTGGGAGTCCAGGAGCGAGACGTCGATGCACTCGCCGGTCCCGGTCCGTTCACGCCGCAAGAGTGCCGCTACGATCGCGAACGCCGCGAACATGCCGCCGGCGATGTCCGCGACCGCGACGCCGATCCGGAGCGGTGGCCGGCCCGGTTCGCCCGTGATCCCCTGGAGGCCGCCCATTCCCTGGAGGATGAGGTCGTACGCCGGCCATTCCCGGTAGGGGCCGTCCTGGCCGTATCCGGAAATGGAACAATAGACGATCGCGCCGTTGGCGCGGGCGACGGCCTCGTAGCCGAGGCCAAGGCGGTCCGCCGTGCCGGGCGAGAAATTCTCCAGGAGGACGTCCGACTTGGCGGCGAGTTCCAGGGCGATCTCGCGTCCCTCATCGCGGCCGAGGTCGACCGTCACGCTCTTCTTCGTCCGGTTGACGCTCAGGAAGTACGCGCTCTCGCCCCCGAGAAACGGCGGTCCCCAGGCGCGGGTGTCGTCCCCCTGGCCCGGCCGTTCGACCTTCACCACCTCGGCGCCGAGGTCCGCGAGCATCATCGAGCAATACGGGCCCGCCATCACCCGAGAGAGGTCGAGGACGCGGATTCCATCAAGCAGTCCGGACACGCGAATCACCCGGAGGCCGGGATGTCCCGATGGGATAAAGGCCCGACGCCGTTCGCAAGTCAGTACGACTCCCATCGGAGCCCGAGGGGCTCATGGAACACCCCGCGACCGCGCGCGACCTCTCCGACAGTCTTTGCGGAAACGCCCGGCCGCAAGGCGCGAACGACGTCCTTCGCGACCGCGGCCGGCGCGACGATCGCGAAGCCCATCCCCATGTTGAACGTCTCATACATCTCCCGGTCCTCGATTCCTCCGAGCCGCTGAATTTCGCGGAACACGAGGGGCTGCTCGAGCGGGTCTGTGATTCGGAACTCGACATTGGCTTTGAGTCGGGCGAGGTTACGAAGGCCCCCACCCGTGATGTGCGCCATCCCATGGAGCCGGGCCTTTCGGACCGCGCGGAGGACCGGCCGCACGTAAATCGCCGTTGGCTCCAGAAGTTCCTCGCCCCACGGCCGACCACTCCCGCTGACCGGATCGAAGACGGTCAGGGAGGCGTCGCGGAGGAGTCGGCGAGCGAGGGTGAGCCCGTTCGAGTGGATGCCGGTGCTCGGGAGGCCGATGATCACGTCCCCGGGCCGGATCGCCCGGCCGTCGATCGCCTTCGTCTTGCGGACGACTCCGAAGCAGGTGCCGGCGAGGTCGAGCTCCCGCACGACATCCGGGACGACCGCGATTTCGCCACCGATGATGGAGACGTTCGCCAGCTCGGCGCCCCGGTTCAGCCCGACGCCGATTTGCCGCGCGATCTCGCGGTCGTACTCGGAAATTGCGACGTAGTCGACGAACGCAAGGGGTTCCGCGCCGATACAGATCATGTCGTTGACGTTCATCGCGACGCAGTCAATCCCGATCGTGTCCCAGCGCCGCATGTCCTTCGCCACGAGCGTCTTGGTGCCGACGCTATCCGTGCAGAGGGAGAGCGCGTACGCGCCGAACTCGACGAGGCCGGTGAAGTGCCCGATCTTGGTGAGGGGCCGCCCCATGCCCCTTCGCCGATAGGTCAGGGCGGCGACCAAGGCGGCGATGTGCGCCGCCTTCTCGTCCTGGCTGACGCCGGCCTCGGCGTAGGTCCGCACCACAAGGGCACGGAAGCGGGCGCGGATATTTCAAGGGTTCCGGACGCAAACCGTTATGCTCGGGCGCTGGCATCGTCGCGCTCGCATGGGGAAGGCCTGGGTCAAGGCCCGGAAACACGACCGGTTCTACCGCGCCGCGAAACGTCAAGAGTATCGGAGCCGCGCGGCGATCAAACTGTCCCAGATCGACATCCGCTACGCCCTCTTCCGAGAAGGCGACGTGGTCGTGGACCTGGGTGCGTCGCCGGGCGGCTGGTCCCAGATCGCCACCGAACGGATCGGGCCGAAGGGGCGGGTCATCGCCGTGGACCTCGCCCCGATGAGTCCCCTCGAGGGCGTCGAGTTCGTCCGCGGCGATTTCACGGATCCCGGGGTTCGCTCGCGACTCTTCGAAGAACTTCGACGGCCCGCGGACGTGGTCCTGAGCGACATGGCGCCGCGAATCAGCGGCAACCGCTCGGTCGATGTCGCGCGAGCCCTCGACCTGGCCGACGCCGCATTGACGTTTTCCGTCCGCGCCCTCCGCCGAGACGGCTCGTTGCTCGTGAAGGTCTTTCAAGGAGCCGGATACCCGGCTTTCGTGCGACGGGTCGCGTCCTCGTTCGAGGCGGTGAAGGGCGTCAAACCCAGCGCGTCGTCGGGGCGCAGTTCGGAAATCTACGTCCTTGCGATCGGCCGCCGCTAGGCGCGAGCGGCTTTGGAGATCGACCGCGCTCGCTCCAGGCACGCTTGGGCTTCGGCGCGCGACCCGAGGCGAGCCAGGACTTCGCCGCGGTTCAGCCAAGCCGCGACGTACTCGGGCCGCAGCTTCGTGGCCTTTGCGTGGCATGTGTCCGCCTCCGCGAAGCGGTTCATCCGCGCGAGGACGACGCCCTTGTTGTTCCACGCGATTGCGTACCTCGGCCGGATCCCGATCGCCTTGTCGTAGCACTCGAGCGCCTTGCCGAGCTCGCCCTTTCGGAAGTACACCGTCCCGAGGTTGCACCAGGCGACTTCGTTCTCCGCGTCCAGGCGAATCGCGTTCTCGTGACAGCGGAGCGCGTCGTCGAGCCGGCCCAGGTATTTCATCGCGACCCCGCGAGACGTCCAAGCGTACGAGGGCCGGCGTACGATGCGAATCGCCCGCTCGTAGTGGCCCAAGGCTTCCTCATACCGGCCGGCTTTCACGAGCCGGTCCCCGCGGGCCACCTCGCTGTTCGAGACGCGAAAGAGGACCGCCCCCGAGACCATGCCGGCCGCGGCGACCGCTGCGAAGAGCGCGATGGGCAACAGGTTCGACGGATCGAACGGGTTCGCATACATCCGGAAGAAGAGGAAGACGGCGAGCAGGCCGGCGATGCTGCCAAGGGTCACGAGATCGATCATCCGGCCAGAAATCCGGACCAGCTTCCGGCCTTCGGTGTCTGCGGGCGTCGCCAGGACGGGGACATGCTCGACGCCGCCGAGGTCCTCGGGGAGCGGCTCCGACCGGACCGAGACGGTCGAACGAGGGGCTGGACGCCCGGCATCGGAAGCGGACGGTTGGATCTCGACGAGCAGCGAATCGAACAGTTGCTCCGCGGCCTCTTCATCGACCTCCTCGCTCTCGGTCTCCGACGGCCCGACCGGTTCCTCCTGGGGCGGGGCCTTCGACAGATCCAGGATGTCCTCGAGGAGGGCATCGACGCGATCCGTGGCCCGGGAGGTCGCCAGGGCGAAGCCGCAGGCCCCGCACACGTCCAGGTCCGGCGGATTGGATGCGCCACAGACGGGGCACGAGACGTTGGCCTGATCCGGCAAAGAAATCCGGTCGCACGACGAGAGCATGCCCGATAAACGTATCGCCATGGGTTTCCGGCATGAGAGGATTGCATTGTCGACTCGGAGCAAAGACGGGCCCAAGATCGCCGCCTTGTCGCCAATTCGAAGGAGAGAAAAACGGGACCGGTCGGAGCAAGTATTATATAGCGTTCAGATTCCTGGACGGTCGCTTCCGGAAGGCCCAATCAGGTTGCGGGGAGGCAATCGGGCCCGTTGACGGAACCCCTCGGGTCCGACGACCGCTCCCCACCACACACCCACACCGAGAGCCCGGCGGACGTCGCGGTCCTCCCGTCCCAACGGTCCGCTGGGCTCCCCGTTCTTTTCCGGAAGCACTCGGCGGGTTCAGTCCCAGAACCGCTTCGTCCGCGCGTACGTGATCTCCGCGGCGAGGACGTCGCGGAGGAAGTCCTCCTCCGTCTCGTGGTACCCGCGCAGGATCCGCGCGGCGGTGTCTTCCCCCACGCCGCGGGCCATGAGGGCGAGCACCGCCCTCCGGCCGTGGGCCATCACGAGGCTGGCGTTCGTGAAGAGCCGCTTCGCCTTCGCGCGGCTCTCCTTGTCCCCGCCCCCCAGGTCGAGCTTCGCGATCTTGTCCTTCTCGTACGGCGCCACGACAGCGATCATGAGGGCGCTGCATCGCGGGCATCGGATCTTCGTGGGCAGCTCGCGGACGACCTCCCGCCACATCATCTTGCAGTTCAGGCACAGGAGCGTGGCCGTCTCCTTCTCGAGGCGAGCCTTGACCGCCTGCAACGTCGCGTGATCCGCCCTCGACGGGGTCACGAGGAGCCGTCCGCCTTCGAGGCCCGCGCGGCCGATCGGCGTGGGCTTCGTGACGACGAGCTCGATCTCCCCGGCCCGGATCCGCTTCAGCACCTCGACCGTCCTCGGGATGTCGAGTCGTTCCCAGAACACCTTGTCGAGGACTTCCTCGAACAACGGCGTGTTCTCGAACATCTTCAGGAGCCTGGGGATCGAGACGCTCTCCCAGTCGACGTCCCGCCGGAGGGCGCCGAACTTCTTCGCGACATAGACGAACGCCCACCGCAAGAACGCGGAATTCTTCAGGATCACCCGCAAGAGCGGCTCGAGCGCGTCGGGGTCCTCGGGTCGCAGGATCTCGACGATCTGCTGCGGGTTTACGGATCGCGGGACCTCGAGGACGACGCGGTACGGGTCCGTCTGCACGCCGACGCTCTGTCCGAACCGCGCGCTGATCAGGGACGAGATCAGCTGGCCGAGGGTCTCGTTTACCTTCGAGCCGACGCACGCGTTGACGATGACCACGTCCCGCGCGGACTCGATCGTGATCCGCGTGTCCGTCGCCAGGGGCGCGTCGCCGACGGAGGCGAGGTACTCGAGGAACGTCGAGGCGCCGTATGCGTTGACCGGATACGCGCTCATGTTCCGCTCACCTCGGATCCGTCCTACCTCCTGGGCGACCTCGAACGGGACCGGGATGTCCTCCCCAACCCACGAGGGGACGTCCCCGATCTCCTTGACGGGCTCGACGAGGACGTGATCCTCCTTGAAGTCCACGAACCGCCACGCGGTCCCGCGCATGATGAAGCTCTGCCCGAGCTTCGCGTTCTCCGCCACGAACCACTCGTCGAGCGTGCCGATGACGCGTCGCGAGGACAGGTCGATCACGCGGTATGTCTTGACGTCCGGGATCATCGAGATGTTCTCGAAGAAATAGGGGAGGGACGCGGAACTCCGTCCAAGGCGGCCGTCCCTCGCCCACACGATCCGGAGGTCCGCCAGCTGCTTGAGGACGTCGTCGAAGTCCGGACGCTTGAGATCGCGGAAGGGCCAGCTCCGGCGAACGGTCTCATAGGCCTCCTCGGCGGAGGCGAAGCGCTCGCTCACCGCCATGGCGACGAGCTGGTTCGCGAGGACGGACCGGTTGTCTTTGCGGACGACGAGGGCCTCGATCTCTTCGGCGAGGGCGCGTCGGGCGATGGCGCATGCCTCCGCGACGTCGTCCTCGTGGGTCGCAAGGATCACGCCGTCCGAAACTTCCCCCACCCCGTGTCCCGAGCGGCCGATCCGCTGGACCAGACGCGAGACCTCGCGGGGCGAGTTGTACTGGAGCACGAAGTCCGCGCTGCCGACGTCGATGCCGAGTTCGAGGGAGGACGTGCAGACGAGGGAGCGGAGACGACCCGCCTTGAAGTCGTCCTCCATCTGCACGCGGACGTCCTTCGACAGGCTTCCGTGATGGACGCCAATCGTCGGGTCCTGGTACCACGCGGCGATCCGCGAGGAGAGGAACTCGGCGGTGTCCCTCGTGTTGACGAAAAATAGCGTCGACGCGTGCTCCTTGATGAGTTCATGGCATCGGCGCAGGGCCGCCGCCTGTCCGACCTGGACCCGGAGGCGTTCTCCGATCTCGCGATCCCCTTTGGCGGACTCGGGCCGCTCGATTCGAATTTGGATCCCCTTCGGGATCTGGACGCGAATGACCTCGACGTCGCGCCCGATGCCCCCGAGGAACGACGCGACCTCCTCCGGCGTGCCGACGGTCGCGGACAGGCCGATCCGCTGGAACTCATGGCCGACGAGGTCCCGGAGGCGCTCGAGGCCGACCGCCAGCTGGGCCCCTCGCTCATCGGAGGCGAGCTCGTGAATCTCGTCGATGACGACCCAACGAACGCCCCGAAGGTGTTCCCGCAACTTGCGTCCCGTGAACAGAATCTGGAACGTCTCCGGGGTCGTGATGAGGATATCCGGCGGACGCCGAGTGATCGCGGCCCGCTCCTGGGGGGACGTGTCGCCGTGGCGGACCGCGACGCGCACGTCGAGTCGGTCCGCGAAGAACGTCATGCGACGGAGCATGTCTCGGTTCAGCGCGCGCAGAGGCGTGATGTACAGGCACGACGTTGGCTCGGGCTTGTCGTGCAAGATGCGGTCGAGGATGGGCAGGACCGCGGCCTCGGTCTTCCCGATCCCGGTCGGCGCGACCAACAACACGTTGGCCCCCGCCAGGATCCGCGGGATCGCGCGCTCCTGCGGTTCCGTGAACGACTCGATCCCGAGGGCGGAGACGGCCTCGAGCAAGCGGGAGTCGAGCCCCAGGCCGTTCATGCGGCGCTTGAAGGGCCGCTGGGACTAAAAGTTGCTCGTCGGGTCGATGAAAGCCGTCCCGAACGTCGAGAAAAACTATCAGGGTGGATAACCGCGCCCCAGGGCTCTAAACACCGGTCCACCGACGGCCTCCTGAGGTTCCAGAGTGAGCCGTCGCCTGCCCACCTCACCCCTAGTTCGAATCCTCCTCCTGCTGATCCTTGGCGGGTGCCTGGCGCCGCTCCTCGGGACCCCGGTGGCCGCGTTCGGCGAGCGGGCATACGAGTCGAACCAGGTCATCGCGGGCACCAACAACCTGGACGTCTTTTCGGGGGAGAGCGTCGCACAATCGTTCGTCGCTACGGATACCTATCGATTGCTGAACCTGACCTTGCGGCTGAGGAATACGGGAGACACGACGGACGCGCTGAACGTCGCGATTCGGTCCGACGCGGGAGGGGTGCCTTCGAACACGGACCTCGCCACCGCTCAGATCGTGATCGGCAACACGGTCCTCGGCAACTACAACATCCCGTTCACGGCCCCACCGACCGTCGCGAGTCGCACGCGGTATTGGATCGTCGCGACGTGCGGGAGTCTCCTCGCCAACCACTACGAATGGCACCACAGCGCCGCGGACGTCTACCCGGACGGCCAGGCGAAAATCAACTTGAACCTAGGCGGGGGGTGGGTCAATCCCGCGACGCCGACGGACATGTACTTCGTGAATTTCGGCCAGCAGGTCGAGGCGAACCTGACGGCCGTGGTGCTGCCCGGCGACCAAGACGCGAAGCCGGGGGATCTCGTCACGTTCGCGGTGTGGCTCAACAACACAGGGGGCTCCGTTGCTTCGGTCGCATGGTTGAACGACACCCTGCTTCCCGGGCTCGTCTACGTATCGGACACGGCCGGCAGTGCGGGCTCCTCGACGAATTGGCCCTCGTTCACGTTCCTTAACGTCGGGAACGGCCCTCGGTCGTTCACGATCACCGCAGAGGTTGCCATCGGCACCGAGCCCGGCACGGTGCTCGCCAAGGGCGTCACACTGTCCTATGTCAACGGAGTCGGCGCGATCGTCGCCGCGCCGGGTTCCCAGGGCAACGTATTTGTCGGGATGCAGACGAAACAGCTCTATCTCAACCCGACCCGGGTCGGCGCGGCAGAGGGATTGAGTCCCGCGAGGCCGACGGGCGACGCCGGTTCGCAGTACAACGAGTCCGTGAAACGAGACGGGGTGGCGCACGACTTCGATCTCGCTCCCGTCCTCGCTCGTCCGTTCCGTGTATTCGGCATCACCGCAACGTTGTACCTCGACTCCGCAAGTCACGACGTGAAGAACCTCGACATGAACCTCACGTTCTCGGATTGGAACGGCGTCACCCTCGTCCCGCTCGCGTATGTCCAGCGACGGGTCACGACGAACGCCTTCGCGGACTACCAGCCTTTTGCGTTCGCGTTCCCGCCCATTGACCACACGTTCCCAGCCGGGGGAAGGATCCGCGTCACGGTCCGGAACATGCCCACCAGCGGCTCGGACGCGATCCTCGCGATGAACTCGACGTTCGCATCCTCCGGGCTCGATCTCGAGACAACGACATACGTCCGGGTCGACCTCCTCGACCTTCGCGATGCGGGCGGATCAACGACCGTCTGGTCGCCGAAGGACACTCTCGTCGTGCAGGCGAACCTCTCCGATCCGCTCGGCAGCTCGGAAATCAGCGGCGCACGGATCAACCTGACCTCTCCCGCGGGCACGCTCGTCGTAAACTGGACCGCAATGGCTCTGATCGGGACGGACCCAGCGACCCCGTCCGCGTGGAAACTCTATCAGTTCACGTACGGTCCCACGCTGTCCGAGGGCACCTACAGCGTCGACGTCACCGCAATCGAAAGTAACGGGGTCCTGGACATCGCCGAAGGCCGGGCCCTCGTCCGGATGCCCCACTTTTCGTTCCTCAAGACGGCGACGATGTCGAACGTCGGGAGCGGGGACCGCTTCACATACGACATCTGGTTCAACAACTCCGGGCCGGGCACCGCGGGGCGCGTCTGGATCAACGACAGCCTGCCCACGGTCCTCACGTTCACCTCCTCCTCGGATCCTGGGGCCATGACGGGCAATTACAACTGGACCTGGACCGCCCTCACGACCGGAAACTACCGCCTACGAATCAACGTCCAGGTCAAGGGGGGTCTGCCGCCCATCGCCTACGCCCGGAACTATGCGTTCCTGAACTACACCGATGAGAAAGGATACTGGTGGCCGATGCAGATCGCGTTTGCGGACGTCGCCTTCCACGGTCCCGTGATCAGCCTTTCGAAGACGAGTTCCAAGGTCGCGATCCACGCGAACGAGACGATCGCCTATACGATCACGATGCGCAACACGGGGGATGCCGCCCAGACCCTATGGGTCAATGACACTCTGCCCGCGGACCTCGCGTACGTCTCGGACACCGCGTCGGCGCCACCGCTGTACGGAACCCGCATCGTGTCAGGGAACCGGATCTATTTCCGGTTCGCGAACATGCCCGCGTTGGCGACCTGGGCCTTCAGCCTCACCGTAGTCTCCGGCCCGGCGCTCCTCCGCGGGATGAGCCTCGAGAACGACGCCTCGCTGAACTACACGAACTCCAACGGCTTCCTGCTGCCGCCACGGGATGCTTCGTGGTCCGTCATCATCCGAGCTCCGTGGATTCCGTCGGCTTCGGTGACATTCGCCTCCGCTCAGGCAACGCCGACGGATGTCGTCCTTGCGACCGTTGCGATGGACAACGACGGGAACGAGGCCGCACAGGATGCGTGGGTGAACCTCACCCTGGATCCAAATCTCAGCTTCGTGAACGCGAGCATCCCCGCGACCTCGCAACCCGGCGAGGTCCGCTTCGTCCTCACCAACGTCGGCCTCGGCGGGAGCGCGTTCCACCTCAACGTGTCGATCAACCCCTCGGTCGTGGACCATCAGACCCTCGCGATCAACGGCACCATGACGTACACGGACGGGTTGGGGAACCTCTTCCCCCTCGTCACGCTAACCCCCGACTCCGTGGAAGTGGCCGCACCCCGAATCGACCTCAGCGTGAGCCCCGACATCTCGTGGGTCGAAGCGGACACGATCGCGTTCTTCAACGTGTATCAGGTTAACGCGGGGAGCGGAGTGGCAGGCGACGTTCGGCTCACTTTGCCGCTCCCCGCTAGCTTTATTTTCGTCAACGACAGCTCGGATGGAAACCGGACGTTCCTCGGTTCGACGTACACTTGGCATTGGAAGAACGTCGCGCCGGGATCAAACTCGTTCTCGCTGCAGGTGCGCGCCCGCGCCTCCGTCCCGAACAACGGGTTTGCGTCGCTCGACTTCCACGTCGATTACACGGACGGGAACGGTAACCTGCGGACCGGGAGTACCGCCTCGGCCGGAGTACGCTTCCGCGCGCCCCAAATCGTATTCGCGTTGACGACGACGCCCCTCCAAGCCCGACCGGGCGATGTGATCCGCTACAACCTGACGTTCCACAACAGCGGCAACTCGACGATCCGGAACCTCTGGCTCACGGACGCGTTCGATCCGCGGTTCGACTACATCTCGTTCTCCGGGCGGGTTCCGGTGTCCGGCCAGAATCCTCTGAACTGGTCGTACACCGACATGGCCCCCGGCCAGTTCGAAAACCTCACCCTCGTGCTGCGCGTGAAGCCGGGAACCTACGCGGGAACGCTCATCCCGAACGCGTTCGAGGTCGTGTTCACGAATAGCGCGGGGAACGTGATCGGATACGCGCGCTCCGACAGTGCGCCGCTGCTCATCCTCGGGGACGCGGTCCCCCTCTCGTACATCGGACTTGCGGGCCTTGCGGTCGGGGCCCTCGCCCTCCTTGTCGTGTGGCGTCTCCTCCAGGTGCAAATCGAGGAAGTGTTCCTCGTCTACCGCGACGGAGTCCTCATCTATCACCTCTCCCGGAGCCTGGCCCAAGACAAAGACGAAGACGTCCTGGGAGGGATGCTCACGGCGGTCCAGGAGTTCGTCCGAGACGCCTTCAAGTATGGCGAGCACCGGGAGTTGCATCAGCTCGACTTTGGCGACTACCGGATCCTGATCGAGCGGGGACGGAACCTCTACCTCGCGGTCGTCTATTCGGGGAAAGGCACCGCCTCGGTCCGTCGAAAGGTTCGGAGAGTCCTCGATCACATCGAGGCCGCGTACGGCAAGGTCCTCGAGAAGTGGGACGGCGACATGGACCGGGTCGTCGGGGCCCGGGACGTAATCCGCGAGTACCTGCTCAAGGCGAGCGGACGACGTGGGAAGGGCATCACGCGGCTCTTCTGACCTCGGGCGGAAAGATGGGCCCGGCCGGAGTTTCCGATCTCACGGACAGCCGAGAGACCTTTTGAACCGACGACCTTCTGGTTATGAGCCAGACGCTCCACCAGACTAAGCTACGGGCCCTCGCCCGCGCAACCGCGTGACGTTACTTAAGGAATCGGTCCTCGCGGTCCTCTAATATTTGGAATGCGAGTGACGGAGGGATGGCGCACGCCAACGGGAAGCTCGGCCTCCTCCAGCGACTCTTACCGACGGAGAATGGCGTCACGGTCTTCGACGCAGAGACGCAGGAGACCAGCTACGGGATCTGGTTCCTCGGCGGACTGCCGTTCATCTTCGACACGCATCGCAAGATCGGCCGCTGCGTCGCGACGATCGAGCTCCTGACGGAAGTCATCGCCCCCGTCCGGATCGCGGTGGCCCGCGTGCGACGATTTGGCGCCGCGTGTCGGGCCGTCGGCCTGATGCCGATTCCCTACACGGGCTGTTTCTTCAAAGGCAATCTCCACGTCTACTCCTTCTCCGGCCCGGTCCGCGGGTTCGATGTAGCGGCGGTCTCGGGCTCCGCCCGAGGGGTTGAGAGACGTCTCCACGAGGGCGTCGCGCGGCTGTGGCCCGGGATCCCCAATGAACTCCGCGAAGCCCAGCGCGAACTCCTGGCCCGGAGGAGAAAGGTCCGTCATCCGGAGGACCTCGAGGTCCTGTTGAATCGATGGGCAGAGGAGATTCGCGGGACTGCCCGTTGAGACAGGCCGTGCGTTTATCTGGCGTCGCGGCACTCCGGGCCCTTCATGGCGCGAGACGAAGACGAGGCTCCGCTGCTGCTCCCCCTTGCTCAGGAGGCGTTCCGGAAGCAGATTGCCAAACGGGTGCGGCCGCTCTCGCGCGGTTACGTGGAGAAGTGGATGGCTTGCGAACTCTGGCTTCATCCTGCGGTCATCCAGCGGCATCGAAACGAGCTCCATTCCTATCGGTCTGTGGTGCTCGAGGTGTTGCGGGCCATGAGCCTCGACGAGATGCTGTCAATCTGCAAGGAAACGCGACCGGATCTCAACGATCTTTGGTCCAAGCCTGCGGCCCGAGCGAAGCTCTCGAAGGAGCTCGCGAAGTCGATTGAGGCCGTCGAAGCCGCGTGACGGCAAACGGCCCTCAGGAGGAAGCGCCGTCGTCCGGATTTGAACCGGAGACCACCCGATTAACAGTCGGGGGCTCTACCAGACTGAGCTACGACGGCTCACGGTGCGATAAAGGTCAGCCTCAAAATAGTTTCTCAATGATTGTGGCCCGACGCCTTGGCGTCCAACCCTGGAGACAGACGTCGCTCAGCTCTGCTCATGCTGATGCAGGCGCCGCGTCCACGCGACTCGACCTGCGGGTCCGACCGCGCGACGGAAGCAGGCGAATCGTGGAGCAGGAACGCCCGGTGAATCCGCCCTTTCGCCGAAGGAATTAAGTCATGGAAAGGTTCGTTCTACATGCGCTACAGAAACCTTAGATATCCCAGCCTTCTCGGTTCGAGGCATGTTTCGCTCGGCGTGGTCCGGGAAGCGACTCCTGGGCATGGTCGCAGCGCTCATCGGCCTCGCTGCGGCCGTCCTGATCCTGCTCGCCGCGACGGCGGGCAACAACTTCTCGCTGCACTTCATCGCGATCGGACTCGGCGTCCTGTACGGGAGCTACCTCATCTACCGCGGGAAGACGAGCCTCTTGTTCGGTTGGGGGAAGACCCGCCTCGGCGCCTGGATCAATCTGATTCTGGGGGTCCTGACGCTCATCATCCCCGGCGGCGTCGGCGGGGAACCGGCGGTCCTCGCGATCGTGAGTGGGGTCTTGGCCCTGTTCGCCGTCTAGAGGTGCGGCCAGGCGGAGCGGGATCCGCCCGTATCGTCACGGGAGAAGTCCGTCTCAGCCGAGCGTCTTGCGGAGCTCCTGGACCGTCGTCGACATGGAGTCGAGGACGCCCTTCAGATAATCGAGGAACTCCTCGAGTCGATCCGTCGTCACCGCGCCTTCGGGGGAAGGCTTGATCAGCCCCTCTTGCTCGAGGATGCGAAGGGAATAACGAACCTTGTGCTGCGGGAAGTTCAGGAGTTCGGATAGCCGGATGATGCCGATCGGCTGGTTCTCCATGATCGCCTTCAGCATGGCGACGTGACGTTGCAAGAGCTTGACTTCCGCCTCGATTTTGCTCGTGAGGGCGCTCCTCCGCGTCATCGAAAACCTCCCCTACACAAAATAGCATGGTCCGTGATAACGTGGGCTGTCTTAAAGCGTTCGGCGCGAGGCCGACGCCGAGAAGGCCATCTCGCGGTTGCATGCTTCGCCCCAGCCGCGCCTCCCGACGGCGATGATTCCAACGGGCACGTCCTTCGGAAAGAGCCGGAGTCCGCGATCCGCCGCCTTCTGCGCCGTCACACCCTCGGCGATCCGGTCGTACACGAACTTCGAGAGGACTCGCTTGATGATCTCCTCGCCGATGCCGGTCACGGACACCGCCGCCATGGGACCTGCGTACACGCCGGCGCCGACGATCGGAGAGTCGCCGACGCGGCCGGGGAGCATGAACGCGGTGCCTCCCGTCGAAGACCCCGATGCGAAGCGACCGCGCCGATCCCGCGCGACCGCGCCGACCGTGTCGTGCAGTTCAATCCGCTTCCACTTCCGGGCGTATCGAGGCAGCTGGCCGTTCCGAATCCGAGCCAAGCTCTCTTCGAGATGCCTTCGCGAATCGGGAGTCGTCGGGTCGTAGGGCTCGTGCCCTTTGGTCCGGGCGAACACGGTTGCGTCACTCCCGACGAGGAGCACGTGCGGCGTTGCGAGGACGTCCCGCGCCACCCGAATCGGGTTCCGGACGCCCTCGATAGCCGCGACCGCGCCGGCCTCGAGGTCCCCGTCCATCAGGGCCGCGTCCATCTGGATCCGTCCGTCGATGCGCATCCGAGATCCGGTCCCCGCGTTCAGACGGGGATCATCCTCGAGGACGACGATGGATTCGACCACCGCGTCGAGGGCCTTCCGGCCTCGATTCAGCATCGAGAGACCCCTTGCACATGCGGCCTCCGCGGCGTCCTGTGTGGACGCGTCGGAGCCGGCGCCGCAATGCGTCAGAAGGAGAGGCCGCACAGAAGGCGGCAGGCGAAGAGGTCGTTTCAACCTTTCTTCGCGGGTTTCGCGCGAGGCGCTTCCATCGAAGGAAGACGCTTCGCAAGGTTCCCGACTCGACGCCGCAACTCGTCTCGGATCGCCTGCAGCTCGTCCATCGACTTGCCCGTCGCCCCAGGAATCGGCCAGTCTTCGGCCTTGTCCCTCGCGCCGATCGGGCATCGGTCCAGGCATCCGAACGTCACGACCCGGGACGCGCGGGCGATGAGATCCGGAGTCGCGAGCCGCGGCGTCTTCGGCCCCAACGGGATGCCGATCTCCCGGAGGAGTTCGACTACGACCGGGTTGATCGACGACGCGGCCTGCACCCCCGCGCTCTCCCCGGTCCAACCCGATGGCGCGACCCGGTTGAACATCGCTTCCGACAGGACGCTTCGGAACGTGTTCTCGACGCAGACGAAGAGGACCATCGGCATCGATCGGAACGAAGCGACCGCGGCGGATATAGGTTCGGCCCGCGGTCTCCGATAACCACGAGGCAACCCTCTTATAACGAGGCTTTCGTCCTCGCGCCGTGGCTGTGATCGAGGCCGTCCATCTCACGAAACGCTTCGGCGATGTCGACGCCTTGCGAGGGATCGACCTCCGCGTCGAACGAGGCGAGTTCTTCGGATTGTTCGGCCCGAACGGCGCCGGCAAGACGACGATGCTTCGCATCCTCACCGGTCAGCTGCGGCCGACTTCGGGCGAGGCGCGCGTCCTCGGGGTCGACGTCGTCCAGGAGCCGCTCCGGGTCAAGTCGATCGTTGGCATCGTCCCGGAGGTCGAGTCGCCCCCGTCGTACCTGACGGCGTACGAGTACCTCTTTTTCGTCGGCAAGATTCGGAAAGTCGATGGCCTGGAGGCGCGGATCGCTCGCTGGTTCGAGTTCTTCGACCTGGAAGGCATGCGGGGCAGCCTCTGCAAGGACCTCTCGAAGGGGACGCGGCAAAAACTGATGCTCGCCGCCGCGTTTCTGCACGATCCGCCGCTCGTCTTCCTGGATGAGCCGTTCATCAACCTGGACCCAATCTACCAACGGAAGCTGAAGGACTTTCTCGCGGGATACGTCAAGCAAGGCGGCACGGTCTTCATGGCGTCGCATCTCCTCGACATCGCGCAGAAGCTGTGCGACCGGGCCGGGGTGATCCGGGACGGGTCGCTCATCGCGACCGGCACCCTCGATGAGGTTCGCGGGGCGGAGACCGACTTGGAATCCGCGTTCCTTCGGCTCGTGGGGGCCTGACGCTGGACCATCTCCTCCGGCTGATGCTCCTCGAGGAGTTCCGTCTCCACACGAGCTATTCCAGCCGAACGATGTTCCTGACCTTCCCGATCGCGATCAGCCTGTTCAGCTTCGCGATCGCGGTCACGAGCGGACGACTCTTCGCGTACACGCCGATCGGCGATGCGATCTTGCTGCTGCACACGAGCGTGTTCCTCTACGGCCTGAGCGTCGGGGCGTTCGGGTTCCTCGGTCGGCAATATCTCGAGCGGACGAACGGCACGCGGAACTACATCGTTGCGATGCCGGGAATCCTCCCGATGCACTTGCGCCGGACGTTCCTGGGGATGTATGTGCGGGACGCCATCTTCTACGTGGCGCTCCTGCTCGCGCCGGCAACCGTTGGCCTCATCGTGTCCGTGCCGATCACCCACTTCCGGATGACGAGCATCGGCGTCGTGTTCGGTACCGCGCTCGTGTCGTTCCTCCTGGGGATGTCGCTGAGCTTCTTCGTGTCCACCCTGTACATGCGAAGTCGTGCGGGTTTCGGGATCTCGCTGATCGGCGTGTCGGCCGTCTTTGCACTCGCGGGCGCAACACGGACCATCCCCATTCGGTGGGTGCTACCCGGGCTTGCGGCCAACCTGAGCCTTCCGCCGTTCGCACTCGACGCCTCGGCCGCGGCGGTCTCCGCGGCGATCGGGCTTTCGGTCATGGTGGCGCTCGTCGGTGCGGCCCTCGCCTTCGTGCCCGACCGATACGAGCCGCGGAGCGGATCCGTGACGGAGGAATTGCCCCGGATGGCGTCGCGCTTCGGTCGCTTCCCCCGGTACGGAACCCTCCTCGCGAAGGAATTCGTGGACCTCCAGCGGAGTGGCACGTACGTGAAGATGTTCTTCTCGTTCGTCACACCGCTCCTCTTCCTGTCCTTTACATCCTGGTTCGTGCGGTACGGGCTCCAGGTGCCGGTCGGCTTCAATACGGTCTTCTATGCGGGAATGGTCGGCTTCTTCGGCGTCATCCTGTACAACTGGTTGAACAATGTGGACGCGACGGACTACCTATCGACCGTCCCCGTGTCCGTGCCTGAAATGATCCGAACCAAACTGATCGCCTTCCTGCTTCTCACGACGTGGATCGGCGTATCGTTCGTCATCGCGATTTCCTGGCTCAACTCGGATACGCGACTCCTTTGGCTCGCGCTGCCGATCGTCGTGGTGACGTCGGTGTACATCGTCGTCGTCACGGCCTACCTCACAGGACTTCGGACGAACTCGTTCCTGTTCGATCCCGGCGTCCTGGCCCGGTTCAGCGTGATGTCCATGCTCCCGGACTTCGGGCTCACCATCCTGTCCTTCACAATCGACCGAGATCCGCGGTTCGCGGCGACCGGCATCGCGTTGGTCCTCGCCATCCTGGTCGCGACAACGTATATGCTGTTCAAGGGCATTGACGCGAAATGGCGCGGCGCGGAATTCGGCGAGTGACCGCGCGGTCAGGACCATGGACGGCAGCTCCGCGTTCCGTCGAGCGGTCCACATTCTCTCGCCCGCCTTCTTGGTCTACTACCTGATCCCGGAATCCCTGCCCGGCGGCATCACCCGCACCGCCGTCACCTTGCTCTTCCTCGGGACCGCGGGTTGCATCGAGGTCGCCCGGATGGCGCTCGGGATCCAGCTCCTCGGGATGCGACCGTACGAAGGCCAGCGCGTCTCCGCCTACGCACAAGGGGCCCTCGGGCTTGCGGTTGGCCTGTTCCTCATCGGAGACCCGAATATCGTCGTGCCCGTGTTCCTCGGGATGGCATGGATCGATCCGTTGGCGGCCTACGTCCGCAAGAGGAAGGGGCCCCGGGCCATCGTGGTCGCCTCCTACTTCGGGCTCTTCCTCGCGGCGGAGTTCGCGTTGAACGGAATCCCATCGTGGTCGGTTCGGTTTCTCTACGCGCTGCTCGCGACGGCCGCCGCCATCCTGGTCGAAGGCCCGAAACACCCGCAAGCGGATGACGACTTGCTCATGCAAGTCGTCCCGATGGCCGTCCTCGCGCTCGTATCCGCCGTCATCCGGAGCGGCGTCTCACTTTAGGACTTCGAGTTTTCCGTATTTGCCCGCGCTGACCTGCAGGTTGCCGCGCCACTCCCGGGCCCATCCGTTCGTAATCCGGATGCGGTCGTTCGCTTGGACCCGCTCGATCTCGTCGTTCCACAAGCTGACGGAGACCTCGGTCCCTTCGTCGTCGACGGCCTTCGCGTCGCACACCTTGCCCGACGAGCCGGACCGGCTCGAGAACTCGCGGGCCGCCCCCTTCTCGCGGATCGTGAGGTCAATCGTATCGACCTTGCTCTCGGGACGGAGGTCCTTCGCCTTCATGACGCAGCCTCACGAACGTCCCAGTTTGGTTTAAACGTTTCCGATGCCGTGCGAGGGGGCCTTCGCATGGAGAAACGCTAGGCTCCCCATCTAGAGGAAACGACGGTCGTTCCGCTGATGGACCGAACCGATTGACATTCTTTCGAGACACGAAATAAAACTTATAACGGCTCAGCCGGATATCGCGCACGTCGGTTTCTTTGAATCGCATCAAGGTTGTGAGTGAGGTCGCGGAACTCGTCCCCATCCTCCGCGCGGTGGACAGCGACGTGAAGAGCGAGGTGTTCCGGGAAGTCTCCAATGGATGGAAGACCACGCGAGAGATCGAGGAGAAGTTCGGGCCGACGGGCGCCGATGCGTTGCGGTTCTTCGAGAAGATGAAGCTCGTCGAGACGAAGTGGCAGACCGGACCGACGGCCTCGCCCGAGAAGGCGTACCACGCGTTCTACTCGTCGTTTCACATCAACGCGACCGCGCCGGTGCAGGAAATCTCGGACGTCCTGCAGGTGGCCATGATGGCCGAGGAGGCGTACGGCGTCATCGAGAACCAGATCTTCGACATGATCGGACCCGAAGGGAAGTTCTCCGGGGACGTGGCGGATGCGCTGAAGGTGACGCAAACGAAGCTCAAGGCGCTCGTGAAACGCTCTCCGCGTCTCGATTTCCGCGGTCATCGGATCATTCGTTTTGAGGAATGAAGTGATCACGGTCCTCCGCTTGGGCCACCGGCCGAGCCGGGACAAGCGCGTGACGACCCACGTTGCACTGACGGCCCGCGCGCTCGGGGCGGACGCGATCCTCGTGTCAACCAAAGACGCGGTCCTGGAGAGGACGGTCCGCGACGTGGTCCGACGGTTCGGAGGCTCGTTTCGGATCGACACGGGCGTCGCATGGCGTCGCGCCTTGCGGGATTGGCCGGGCCCGAAGGTGCACCTCACGATGTACGGCCTTCCCCTCGATGCGAACGTGCCGAAGATCGGGACGGACGGACTCCTCGTTGTCGTCGGGGCGGAGAAGGTTCCGCGCGACGTGTACGACCTCGTGGACCTGAACGTGGCGGTTGGGAACCAGCCCCACTCCGAAGTGGCGGCGCTGGCGGTATTCCTCGACCGCGTTCTCGCCGGAGAGGCACTGCGTCGCAATTTCGGCGGCCGGGTCCGGATTCGCCCGGGCTCGAAGGGACGGACCCGAAGCCCAAGAGACCGCTGAACCAACAACCTTAATCGAGCGCCGCCGAATGGTCACGCGTGCGTTCGGCTGCCCTCATCGCGGTCCTCCTGGTCGCCCTCGCCGCGAGCCCCGTCGTCCCGCGGACCGCAAGCGTGTCCGCGCCGAGTCTCACCCCGGGCGACACGTGGACGTACCGCACGAACACGAGCCTCGGGGCCGGCTTCTACCTCGATGGACACGTGACGCTCACGGTCGTCGAGCACGGCAATATCTCGGTCGAAGGCGCCGCGTACAATGCGTACCGAATGTCCGTTAGCGGCACGGGGACCGCAGCCGGAAACTTCTCGACCGACTTCGGAACGACGCCGGCTTCGGGGAGTTGGGTCCTGACCGGCCAGGAGGTGTTCGAGTCCGCGGGGCTCAAGACGATCATGACCGTCCTCGATCTCGAGGCCAACGGGACGCTCCACACGTCCCCGGTCCAGCTGCCGTTCCGGCTTAGCGTCCAGAACACGACGACGTATCGCATCGTCGAGGATGGATGGAGGTTCCCGCACGCGGTCGGCGATTCGGCGGTCGTGCGACTCGCCTTGAATTTCACCGAGGATTTCCGACTGTTTTATGGGCTTCCGACAACCCCGGTGCACACCGCCGGGATCGTGTGGTCGAACGTCACGTACACGCTCGAGACCGAGACTACGGTCGATACGCCTGCGGGCACGTTCGATTCGTTCCGGATCTCGTCCTCGTATCCGGACGGGACGCGCGATCGGGCCTACTACGCCCCGGCGGCCGGGAGCGACGTCCGTCGCGAGTCGTACACCGGGAATGACACGAGTCCGGTTTCGACGACTGAGCTCGTGACGTACCGCTACCAGGCGCTCGAGCCCGCCCGGTTCTTCGGCCTGACCACGTCCGACTGGATCATCGTGGTTGCCCTCATCGCCGTCGCCAGTGTGCCGGTCATCGTCTTGTTTCGGTGGCAGACTCGCTCGAAACCGCCACCAGGCCCACCGCCGCCTCCGAACCGCTAGTCACCGGAGATCCTGCAAGTTCGTCGGGCGGTCTTTGAGTTCGATTGGGGTGCGATGGCGCGTCGTCTTCGGCGGGAATCGATCGCCCGTCACACCGCGCCGAATCACCTCCTCCTTCGTCACGGATGAGACGACCGCATCGGGCCAGGTCGTCAAGTCGACGAGGCGGGAGAAGTAATCCACGACGTAGGCGGGGATGCGGCGACAACCGAGCACCCGGAGCACCTCGAGTCGATGATGCCCGTCAAGCACGACGAACTCTCCGTCCGCCACGAGGATTGGTCGACGGATGTACCCGTCCCGTTGGATCACGGCCGTGAGCTCCTCGAGGAGCGCGGGTCGAATCTGCTCGTGCCCATGGAGCCGATCAATCTCGAGGACTTCGAATCGGATGGCAGGAGTAGTCCGGGTCGACGACCTTGCGCGGGACGTGGGGCGGGCAAGGAAGCCCGCCGAATAAGCGTATCGCACTGCGGCGCGGAATTCTATTTCGCGACGGCGGGGATCGCCGGCGTCGCGCCCTTCCGCAGGGACACCCGCTTCGGGAAATACCGCAGCACGACGATGTCCCCGACGCTCTGGACCCAGCGGTACGGCACGCTCACCGCACGACTCCCCTCGACGAGCAACGGGTTCGTCTCACCGACGAAGATTCCGTCGACCGAGCCGTTGTCCACGTCGACGACGAGGTTGTTCACGTTGCCCAGGAACACGCCGTTTTGGGTGTAGACCTGAAGCCCGATGATTTCGGAAATCTCTTCGAGCAAGAGCACCATCCCTTCTGCTCCGCGTATCCGGAGAGCCTCACTTAAAATCTTCGGTCCAATCGTAGAAGCCATCCTCGACTGACGGATTTCGCATCGGGGAAGGCCTGCGGCTCGGGGATTTCGGAGGCGATCTCTCCTAGAGGATGTGCGCCACGATGTCCTCGAGCTCGCGGTCGCAATACTTGCACACGACCCGCAGCGGGCTCTTCGACCGGACCAGGAACTCGGACTCGATCGGCTCCTTCACGTTGGAAATGCAATTCGGGTTCGCGCAGCGCAGAATCCCGACGGCCCGATCCGGGAGCGTCACCCGCCGCTTCTCCGCGACGTTGTAGTTCCGAATCACGTTGACCGTGGCGGACGGCGCGATCAGCGCGATCTTGTCGATCTCTCGGGAGCCGAGTTCGCGATCCTCCACCTTCACGATGTCCTTCCAGCCCATCGCCTGGCTCGGGACATGCATCGCGACGGTCACGGTCGACGCGACGGCGTCCCCGATCCCGAGGATCTTCAGGACCTTGAGCGCCAACCCCGCGGGAATGTGATCGATGACCGTGCCGTTCTTGATCGGCGTAACGCGGAGCTCCCTCACGCGCCGCCTCCGAGGATCAGGTCCAGGAGGGCCATCCGGACCGGCACGCCGTTGAAGGCCTGTTTGAAGTACACCGCGTGCTTCGTCCGATCGACCTCGGGGGCGATCTCGGTCGTCCGAGGGAGCGGGTGCATGATGATCAGATCGCGCTTCGCGTCCCGCAGCATGTCGACCTCGATCCGGTAGGATCCGGCGACTTTCTCGTACTCCTGCGGATCCGGGAACCGCTCCTTCTGGATGCGGGTCGCGTACACGACGTCCGCGTCGCGGATCACGTCTTCGAGACGGTGGGCGACGCGGAACGAGAGGCCGCGCTCCTTCACGTGCTCCAGGATTTCCCGCGGCATCTCGAGGGTCTCCGGACTCACGAAGATGAGGTGGGACCCGAGCTCCGCGAGCGCGTAGGTCAGCGAGTGGACCGTGCGGCCGTACTTGAGATCCCCGACGAGGGCGACGTTCTGGCCCTCGAACGTGCCCTTCTCGTCCCAGATCGTGTACAGGTCGAGGAGGGTTTGCGTCGGATGCTGCCCGGCCCCGTCGCCCGCGTTGATGACGGGCTTGTCCGTGAATTCGGCGGCGAGGCGTGCGGCCCCCTCGTGCGGATGGCGCAGGACGATGGCGTCGCTGTAGGCCTCGACCATGCGGACCGTGTCCGCGAGGCTCTCGCCCTTCTGGACCGACGTGCCCTCGGAGCCGCTGAAGCCCAGCGCGCGGCCGCCGAGGCGGGCCATCGCGCTCTCGAACGAGAGGCGCGTGCGGGTCGAGGGCTCATAGAACAAGGTCGAGAGGATCTTCCCCTCGAGGGAACGGGACCGTTTCTCCCCGACGGCAATGGGGACCATCTTCTTCGCGGTCCGCAAAACGAGGTCGATGTCCGCCCGCGACAGGTCCCGGATCGAGAGGACGTCCCTCCCGCGGAAGCCCGACATCAGGCCCCATATTCGGAGGTCCGACTTAAAGGATACCCGGCGAAGCGCTCCGCCGCGGACGACACCTCGCGGCCCGGATCTTTGCCCGGCTCACGGCTTCGGTTCCTTCCGCCCCAACTGAGTGACGTTCGAAGGCAGGATGACGATCCCGCCCTCCGCTTCCATGTACCGCTTCCACTCTTGCGTGTTCTTCTGGGCCTGCTTCGCGCGCTCGACGGAGATCGTCGCGACGACCTTCCTGACGACGTCGTCGACGTCGACGCCGAGGATCTCCTTGAACAGGTATTTCATGCGCTCCCGATCCATGGTGAAATGGCCGATTTCGGCGGGTCGTATATGAGAAAATTGTCAACCGTCTCAATCGTGAAACCGAAGGTTCCGCGTCGGACGCATGGGCCATGGGAGGCCTTTGTCAATGGGTTGGAAGAAGGTCCGGACGTCCATCGAACGCTGCCGCTTCCTGTGGTGACAATAAAAGAGGCAGGACGAGGGGTTCTCGGTCCTGCCTGTGGGTTGTGGAGGAGGGGTTATAGGGTTGGGGTTGGGAGAATAGGCTCGACGACGTCGACCGCTTTCCAGTCGCCGCCGAAGTCCCTCGTGATGCCGGTCGCAAGCTGGAATCGCACCCGCAGGCGGCCGTTCTCGAAGAAGATGTACGCGTTCTTGAGTTGGGACATGTAGAGGGAGATGCGCTTGCCCTTTTGCGTCAGCGCGCGCTCCGTACAGCGGATCAGGCCCGCGCGTTCGAGCGCGTGGATGCGACGGTAGCACGCGGCAATCGGGATGCCGTACTCGCGGCTCAGGTCGATGGCCGACTTGGCCTTCTTGAACGTCGCAACAAGGATCTTGGCCGAGTACTCATCGGTCACAAGCCTCGACGCTTCAAGGGGGTCCATATCGCTTCCTCCTCTTCTAGTGGAATCGACTGGGACTCGATGGTATATAACCGGGGCGGGACGATTATCCGCACTGATTCTCAAATGTCGGAACGCGTCGCGAGGACCGCTCAGCCGCCGCAGCAGCCACTTTCGGAGCCGCCATCCGCGCAGCCGCAGCTCTCGCCGCAGGAGCCTTCGTGTTCCTTGTGCAGGACCGGCAGAATCACGGTCGTCTCAGGGGCCGCGAGCGGGGCCTTCTTCTTGCTCGCCAGCATCTCGATCAGGCTGCCCATGGTCTCGTTCCTCGAAGGATGCCCAGGATATATTTATGTGTCGTCACACGAGGTGCTTTTTGACACGTTCCTCGAACGGCCCGCGAGGCATCGCGCCGACGACCTGGTCCACGAGCTTCCCGCCCTTGAAGAACAACAGGGTCGGAATGCCCATGACCATGTATTTCTGCGGAGTGCTCGGATTCTCATCCGTGTTCACCTTGACGAACGTCACCTTGTCCGCATACTTCTTCGCGAGCTCTTCGACGATCGGCTCGATGGCGCGACACGGCGCGCACCATTCGGCCCAGAAATCGACGACCACGTAGGGGTGGTCCCGGATCGCCTGGTCGAAATCGGCATCCGTGACGTGAATCGGATGGTCCACCATGAGGCTGGCTCCCATGCTGTGCGTACTGATTCGTCGGATTTAAACCTCGGCGCACAAGTGTTTCAAGCAGGGACGGAGAGAGATCGGCTCCGGGCAAGAGGGGCGGGCCGGGATTCGAAATTCGTCGAGGGGCCCATGGGCTGCCTTCAAGGCCCTCTCTCTCGTGTACCGTCCCGCTGCGCGAGGACAACGCTCATATAGAAGCCCTCGCATAGACCGATGGGAATTCTCATGATGGGCGGTCAGCCAATCATTATCCTGAAGGAAGGGACGGAGCGCGAGAAGGGCAAGGGCGCGGTGACGAACAACATCGCTGCGGCCCGCGCCGTGGCCGATGCGGTCAAGTCGACGCTCGGCCCGAAGGGCATGGACAAGATGCTCGTCGACTCCCTCGGCGACGTGACGATCACGAACGACGGGGTCACGATCCTGAAAGAGATCGAGATCGAACACCCGACGGCCAAGATGCTTGTCGAGGTCGCGAAGACCCAGGACGACGAGGTCGGCGATGGCACAACGAGCGCGGTGATCCTCGCAGGGGAACTATTGAAGGAGGCCGAGGACCTCATCGAGCAGGAAGTCCACCCGACGATCATCGTCAACGGGTACCGAATGGCGGCCACGGAAGCGGTGCGGCGGCTCAATGCACTCGCCTTCGCGGTGAAGCGGGACGACAAGACGACCTTGCGCTCCATCGCCCGCACCGCGATGTCGGGCCGAAGCGTGGGGGCGGTAAACGCCGACTTCCTCGCGGACATCGCCGTGGATGCGGTCCAGTCGATCATCGAGGAGGTCGCCGGGGAGGTCCGCGCAGACGTCGACAACATTCTCGTCCAGAAGAAACATGGCGGATCCCTGACGGACACCACTCTGATCGATGGCGTCGTACTCGACAAGGAGCGCGTGCACCCGCGCATGCCGAAGTTCATCCGGGACGCCAAGATCGCTCTCATCAACCGGGCGCTCGAGGTCAAGAAGACCGAGGTGAACGAGGAGATTCGAATCCGGGATCCGGCGAAGCTCCAGATGTTCTTGAACGAAGAGGAGAAGAGCCTCAAGACGATGGTCGACAAGATCAAGGCCTCCGGGGCGAACGTGGTCCTGTGCCAGAAGGGCATCGACGACGTCGCGCAGCATTACCTCGCGAAGGAAGGCATCTACGCGGTTCGGCGGGTCAAGGAGAGCGACATGAAGAAACTGGCGAAGGCGACGGGCGCACGCGCGGTCACGAACCTGGACGACCTCACGGCGAAGGAGCTGGGCAAGGCGGACCTCGTCGAAGAGCGAAAGGTCGGGACCGATGACATGACCTTCGTCACGGGAAACAAGAAGGCCCGGGCCGTGTCCATCCTGATCCGAGGCGGGACCGAGCACGTCGTCGATGAGGTCGAGCGGATCCTGCACGATGCGCTCCGCGTCGTCGCGGCGGCGATCGAAGACGGGAAGGCGATCACCGGCGGCGGCTCCGCCGAGATCGAGCTATCCCTCGCCCTGAAGGACTACGCGGCCACCGTCGGTGGACGGGAACAGCTCGCGATCGAGAAGTTTGCGCACGCGCTCGAGGTCATTCCACGGACGCTCGGGGAAAACGCGGGGCTCGATCCAATCGATGTGCTCATCAAACTCCGCGCCGAGCATGGAAAGAAGGGCGGGAAGTCGATGGGCGTGAACGTCATGTCGGGCGAGCCCCTCGACATGCTGAAGGCCAACGTGGTGGAGCCGCTCCGAGTGAAGACGCAGGAAATCGAGTCCGCCGCGGAAGTCGCGAGCATGATCCTCCGGATCGACGACATCATCGCGTCGAAGAAGTCGCCTCCGCCACCGCCGGGAGGCGGCGAGCACGGCCACGGCGGCGGCATGGGTGGAATGGGCGGCATGCCCGGAATGGGGATGTGACGTCCCCTACTCCGTAGCGGTCCGCGCAGCGAGCCGCTCGGCGATCCGCGCGCGCAGGCGGGCGGCGTCCTCGTCCAACAACCCGACACTCTGGACGATCTCCGTCCACCCGTCGTCGTTCGGCATCCCCGGACCGATGCGGGACCGCTCGATCCGGAACCGCGTCTTGATTCCCTCCGCGGTGACGACGCGGGGCGGATGATCCGACCGCGAGCGAACCACGTCCACTCGGGACCGCTTTCCTTCCGCTTCGATCGCCTCCACGACGGCCCTTTCCGCGTCCGCAAGGGATCGACTCGAAATCAGACTGAAGCTGACGGACCCCCGCTTGGCGAGGCGCGGGACGAAGACGAGGATCGTGAACACGAGGATGAACGAGGCGATCGCGAGGAGCGAGACGCCGGCAATCCCGGCGTTCTCACCGAACGAGGAGACGGCGAGGACTCCGATCCCCAGGAAAACGATCGCCAGGCCGAGGAACACCGCGGCGATCCGCCAGTTGTTCGCGTAGGCCCACCCCTCGGGCTGCGCATCCATTTCAATGTCCCTCCACGACGAGGGCGCCGAATTTCCCGCGCGACACGTCGAGGCCGAAGTTCGTCCGCTTCACGTAGCAATCGAGGGCCCGGACCGTCGCGCCGACCGCGACCTTGCCGCGCTCGACGAGGCCCACGTCCTCGTCCCACAGGGCGAAGCGGCAATAGCCGCTCTCGTCCCGCAAGTCCAGGTTCACGACGCGGCCCGGGGTGCCGTCCTGTCGGTTGAACGTCCGGATCGGCGAGATCGCGACGACGCTCGCCCGGAGGTTCGCCTCCATCCCTTCCTGCAAGTCCGCGATCCGGGTGAAGGACGCGACGCTGCGGCCCATCCGCTCCACGAGGACCATCGCGGCGGAGTCGCGGTCGAGGAGACCCCCCCATTCCGCGACCACCCGGTCCGTCTCGGCGTCGAACGCCTCGGGCGTCAAGAGGTCCTGCACCTTTTCGTAGTGCGGGCGGCGCACGGCCGCTCATCGCAGAGGGCCGGAAAAGGTTTGCTCAGCCCTTCCCGAGGGAAGGCTTGCAACGATCGCCTGGCGCAAGGCGTCCATCGATTTTCGGTCGGAGGAACGAGGCAAGAGCAGAATCGTCGTCTCCGAATCGGCACCGGATCGAAGGAGCCCAACCAAGGCCGACGGATCGTCGATGCGGAGCAGGATCTCGCAGCGCCGGAACAGGCCTTCGGGGCCATCCGCGGGCGAGAGTGGCGTCGGCGTCCGATCAACGAGCGCCTCGCGCAAGGACTCCGCGACCACCGCCGGATCACCGCGGACCGGGAGCGCCCAGAGCGGGCGACGTCGCAAGCGAATGCCCAGCCACACCGGAGGGCCGAAGGCGCTCGTTGCGAGCAAGGAGACGGAGACAAGACCGAAGCCGAGTTGCCAGGCCACGAGGCACGCCGTCCAGAGGGCGCCGATCAGGAACAGGAAGGTGAGGACGGTGCTCCCTCGCACCCAGCGTCTCCATACGAGGGCGGACGCCGCCGGACCCGACACGGAAGCGCCTCACTTCAGACGGATCGTCTCGAGGTTCATCGGGGCGCGCGTCTCGAGGCCGAACTTCTTGTACAGCCCCGAGGCCAGATCGGAGCACTTGAACTCCTCGCCGTGGTTCACGATGACGCGCTCGGGGCGCGGCTCCATCGTCCCGACGTAGTTCAGCAACTGCAAGCGATCCGAGTGACCGGAGAACCCGTCGATCGTCTCGAGGTCCAGCTTGATCGGGAGCGTGAGCGGCTGGCCGCGGTCCGTGAGCGTGACTTCGCGAGCCTCGCGCTGGATGCGTCGGCCGAGGGATCCTTCGGACTGGAATCCGACGAACAGCAGGGCGTGAAGCGGGTTGTCGGCCCACGACTTGAAGTACTCCAGGACTGGCCCGCCGGACATCATGCCGGACGTCGCAAGGACGATGCACGGCTCGACGTCGTCGCAGATGTTCGACCGCATGTCCGATGTCTCGACGCGCTTGAACATCGGCGACAGGAACGGGTTCTCCCCGGTCTGGAAGATTTGCGTCCGGAGTTGGCTGTTCAGATATTCCGGATACGCGGTGTGGATCGCCGTCGCCTCCCAGATCATGCCGTCGAGGTAGATCGGGACCTCGGGGATCTGGTGGTTCCGCATCGCGTCCTCGAGGACGAGCATGACCTCCTGGGACCGTCCGACCGCGAACACGGGGATCAGGATCTTGCCGCCCCGACTGAGGACCCGTTTCGCGACCTCCTTGAGCTGCTGCGCGGCCTCGTGGCGAGAGGGCTGGATGTCGTGATAGCCGCCGTACGTCGACTCGAGCACGAGCGTCTCGATCCTCGGGAACTTGTTCACGGCCGGGTTGAAGAGCCACGTCTTCTCGAACTTGATGTCCCCCGACATCGCGACGTTGTACAGCCCGTCCCCGATGTGGAAGTGCGCCACCGCCGAGCCGAGGATGTGCCCCGCATTCTGGAAGGTCAGGCGGACGTCGGGCGCGATGTCCGTCGTCTCGCCGTACTTCAGCGGAATCGTGTTCGCGACCGCCTTGCGGATGTTGCTCGAGTCATACGGCGACTTGCGCGCCTCGCCCATCGCGACCTTGATGAAGTCGAGCTGGAGGAGGGACATCAGGTCGCGCGTCGGCGGGGTCGTGTAGATCGGTCCGTCGTACCCGTACTTGTACAGGACCGGGACGAGCCCCGAGTGGTCCAGGTGGGCGTGCGTGATGACGACCGCGTCGATCGCGCCGAGCGGGGTGACTTCGGGCGCGTTCAGGTACGGTGAGCCGTTGTCTTCCGAGATGAGGACGCCGCAGTCGATGAGCACCCTCGACTCCCGCGTCGAGATCAGGGCGGCGGACCGGCCGACTTGGCGGAAGCCTCCAAGGGCCGTGATCCGAACATAGTTCTCGCCCAGGGGGACCTCCCGCGCGAGCTTTCGGCCGACTTGCTTCAGGAACGCCTGCCGCTCGTCGTTGATCGTCCGGAGGTACTGGCGGATCTCCTCGACCGTCTTCGAGGGGATCGGCGGCGTGCGGACGACCTTCGGCGCCCAGCCGATCCGTTTCTTGATCTCGTTCAGCACGGATCCATGCCGGCCGATCACCATACCCGGGGACAGGGCTTCGATCGTGACCTCGCCCGTCTCCGTCTCGAAGTAGATCCCGGTGATCTGCGCCTCCGCGGGGATCACCTCGCGGATGATCTTCTCCGCGTCCTCCTGGGATGCGAGGAGCGAGGGATCGGGCCGGACGACGATCCGGCGCCGCAGCTGCTGGGCAATCTGCCGCACCAGCTCGTTCGACTCCGCGAAGACCTCCATATTCTTCGTGTAGATCACGATGGTTGGTCCTTCGAAGTCGACCTGGGTGATTTCCACGTGGTCAGGGACCACTTTCTTCACGACGCTACGCGCGTCGCTCAGAATGTCCTCAATGGTCATCGGACATCACTTTGGCCGGACGTCGCTTGCGGACTCAGGCCAGTTTCATGCTTGTCTTGCGCTTCTCGACTTCCTTGTCGTCGAGCATCTTGAATCCGTCTTTCGTGATGATGGCGACGTCGATCCCTTCGCCGGAGACCGCATCGCGTTTCATCGCGGCGGTCACCGCGCGGACCGCGAGGTTCGCGCCTTCCTCGGTCGTCATGCCATCCGTGTAGTGGTCCTCGAGGACGCCGTAGACGTACGGGCTCCCGGAGCCGCTGGACACGAACTTGTCGGGGAGCGAGCCGCCAGCCGCATCGAGCGAGTAGACGTGTCCGCCCGAGCGGTCGACGCCGCCGATCACGAGCTGCACCCAGTACGGGAAGTACCGGCTGCCGCTCAGGATGTTCGCGGTCAGGGTCGCACAGGCCTCGACGGGCATCGTGATGCCCCGCTTCAGTTTGTACAGCTCGACCTCCGCCGTGATATAGCGGGCGAGGACCTGCAGGTCGCCGACGAGTCCGGCGGTCGTCAGGCCCAGGTTGTCGTCGAGCTTGTACACTTTCTTCGTTCGCTTGTGGGCGATCAAAGTCCCGGCGGTCGCGCGTCGGTCCGCCGCGAGGACGACTCCGTCCTTGCAGACGAGCCCCAGCGTCGTGGTGCCGGTCTCGACCTCTCTCGTAATCGCTGACATCAGAACACTCCCGTTCAAAAGGGTGTCAAAAGACGCCCGAAGAATACGGGCGGCACTATTTAAGAATTACCCTTTCTATCTCGAATCCGAGATAAAACGGGACCGTGCCCTTTCGAGTTCTTCAGCCCCCGGGGGTCGCGTAGCGAGGCCGCGGAAGGTCACATGTGGAAGTAGGTCCACCAGACCCCGAAGGCGACGATGACGATGATGACGACGGCGATTCCGACGTACATGTACATTTTCCGCCTGCCTTTCTTCTTCTCGCCGCTGAGCCCCAGACCCGCGACATCGTAGGACATGTCGGACCTCGACGGGCCAAGTTGCGGGAGCGACTTAAGGGTTTCGACCTCGAGCGGGTTTGGACACGAGGTCCACGAGGAGCGATGCCGCTCGCGACGCCGGTTTGAATTGCACCGCGTAGGCGATCTTTTCTTTCGGCAACGCCACGTTTGCGGCGCTCACGAAGACGGTGATTCCGCCGCCCTCCTCCGCGGTCCGGAGGATTTCGTCTTGAGGAATCGAGATGAGTTCGCGGCCTTCTTGGTCCTCGAAGAAGAACTTCACTGCGCTCGGCATCGCGCGCAGCTTCACGAGAAAATATCCAGGGTCTTCTGGGTCGCGCGTCGTCGGCGCGGCGAAGAAGATCACGCCTTTCTCATGACGGTACGCATGGCCGTCCACCGGTCGGAGGAGGGGCACGCGTTGGCCGTCGTGATCCATCGAAACTTCGGCGGTCGCGTCCGCTTCTCCGAGGATCCGATACGATGCGGCACCGCCGCCTGCGATCTGGGAGAATGCGATACGCGAGGGCTCGCCCTTTTCCCCCGCTTCGATGCGGACACGCAACCGGAGGGTCGCAAAGTTGAGGTCGTAGATTCGGTCGTCGGAATCGACGTAGCCGAGGATCATCCGCGCGCCTCAGACGCCGAAGCCCTTCCGGAACTGTTCGGCGATCTCTCCGAGTTCGACCTGGGAAAAACTCTCGAAGTCGGACACGGCGCCATACTCCGCAAGGTCCTCTTCCCGATAGATGTTCGGAATTGCGGACGCAACGGTCTCCTCGGAGAGGATGAACTTCAGCGCGGCCTGGGAGAGGGTCATCCCCTTCCCGTCGTAGATCCATCGCAGATTCGCGGCCTGCTTACGGGCGCGGTCGATCCAGGCCGCGTCCTTTACCCCAAGGTCCCCGTCCGCAGGGAACTTGGCCGCTTCGGGATTCGATTCGAGTACACCCCCTGCGTGCGGGGCGCGAATCACCATCCCTTGCGCGATCTCGAGCGCCACAGGGAAGAACTTGCGGCCGGGCTCCTCTTCGAGGAGATTGTAATAGGTCTGGATGCAACCGAGGTCGTACTTCCGCATCGCGGCGCGGCCTTCCTCAAGGCCACCCGGGCCTGGGCCGAGGGCGATCCCGTAGTATCGGATCTTGCCTTCCGTCTTCAGATCCTCGAGAGTTTGCCACACGCCGGTGTTCGCGACGGTGGCGGCATCCGGGTAGTGGAGCTGCAGGACGTCCACGTAGGACGAGGCGAGTCGCTCGAGGGACGCATCGAGGGACTTGCGGATCCCTTGCGGAGAGAAGTCGACGGCGCCTCCGGTGCGGCCGGCCTTCGTCGAGATGATGACGAGCTCGCGCTTGTCCTGGAAGGCTTTCCCGAGGAGGCGTTCCCCCCGGCCCGCTCCGTCCGTCGGTCCGACGTCGAAGTAGTTGATCCCGGCGTCGTATGACTTTCGAAGCAAATCGATCGCTTGATCGTCCGTGAACGAACCCCACCGGTCCGAGGCGAGCGTCCACAGTCCGAAGCCGATTTCGGAGACCTCGAGCTCCGTCTTCCCCATAGGACGATAGTTCAGCACGGGTCCCTCCCGACCGCAAAGGAGGCGGCCGTATTTGACCGCACCGCTTGCCGCCGGATGTCAGCGCCACGACACGATGAAGAGGGTCGCGAACCCGACCAACTCGGCGGCGTTCAGCGCGAGCATCGGCAGCGCGACGCCCGCCCCGTAGCTCTCGCTCAGGACGACGTAGAAGTACACCGCCGCGAGGTTCTCGAGGACGAACAGGCCGGCGAACACGATGAGGCCGAGCGAGAAGGCGGAGCGGAGATGGCGGAAATTCCCGACGTATACGTAGAGCAGGCCTGAAAGGACGGCGACGCTCGCGAGGGCGAGCCCGACATCGACCATCCAGAATGTACCGAGGGCCACGTTACCACCGACCCAGTCCGGTGCTCGGCATATCTACTTTTCCCCAAGGCGCGGCCCGATCCGTTGCCAGATTTCGAGGAAGTCCTCGAAGTGCGTTTGCAGGCGCGGCGATAGCGAATACAGCGTGCCGTAGCCCTCGTTCCCCAGCGTCATGACGCAGTCGTTCTCTCGGAGCACGTCGAGGTGATGGCGAACCGTTTTGTAGTCGAGACGCAGATGGCTCGCGAGGTCGTTCGCGTTGTACGGCCGATCGTGGAGCGTCCTCAGAATCCGCGCGCGGTTGATGCCGCCGCGGGTCGCCGCGATGAGGTACCAAAGGCGCTTGTCCATGAAGCCACGTGCCCATCCGTTCTTCGATAATGGAGCTTCCGGCACGGGCATCGAACACCCCATCCGCAAACGTTCTAATATTACTATCCCAATAGTCAAAATGGTGGCGTCCGTCCCGGGGGAGGGCGGCCTTCGGAGGAAGGCGATCGGGTGGTTCCTGGAGTTCCGGCTGATCCCCGTCCTCCTGTGGTCGTACACCGCCGTCGTCCTCGGGACCGCCGTCGCGTTCGCCTCGGCCGGCGTCTTCGACCCCGGGTGGTTCGTCGTCGCCCTCGCGCTCGGTGGCCTGATCCAGGGCTGGGAGACGCACGCGATCAATGAGATCTACGACTGGCGTAGCGGCACGGATCGCATCGGCGCGGCCCGCGCGCTGTCCGGCGGAAGCAAGGTGCGCAACCTCGATCTTCTCGACGAACGTGATCTGTGGCGGATCTTCGTGTTCGCAACCATTGCGGTGGCGGCCCTCACCCTGTGGGTCTTCGTGGCGCGCGCGGCGTGGCTCGCGATCCTCATCGTGTCGGGATACATCCTGGGGCTCCTGTACACGCTCCCTCCCGTTGCGACGGCCTACCGCCCGTTCCTGGGCGAGTGGCTCGGCGGTTTCCCTGGCGTGCTGCTTTCGGGCCTCGGCGCATTTGCGATCCAGACGCTCACACTGTCTCCGGTGGCGGCGATCGCAGTCGCCGCGCACGCCCTCGTGTGCACGAGCATGCTCGTCGTACACCACTACCTCGACGCACCGATGGACGCGGAAGCGCGGCCTACAAAGCGAACCGCGGTGCTCGCCCTCGGCTTCCGATGGGCTCGGCGGTATGCGGCCGGGATGGCGATCGTCGCCGTGGGTCTGGACCTCGGTCTCGCGATCTGGTTCCATCCGGCGTTCTTGCTCGGGGTGATCTTCACGGTCCCCGCGGTCTGGTACCATCTCCGCCTGAATCCACAAGACCTCGAGTCGACGACGCGGAACGAGTTGCGGATCATCCAGCTCGGAATCGCCGCAGGCCTTTCGACCGCGGTCGTCCTCGCGCCTCCGCTCTGGCCCGTTCTCCCGATCGCCGTACTTGGGTATCTGGCGCACCTCGTGGTCGTCTCGCCTCCCGCAGCGCTCGCACGCGCTTGGAGGCGGGCGCCTTCTCTCGAGTCGGATACGCACAACGGATGAGGCGCCGCGGAAGCGGGAAATAGCACCGGACGCGTCTCCGCTCCGTGCGGCGGCTTGGTTTCGTCGTGAATCCTGTGGCGGGCTTGGGTGGGCGCGTCGGCCTGAAAGGGACCGACGGCGTCGCGGACCAAGCGCGAGCCGCGGGCGCCCAACCGGTTTCCGAGCCCCGCGCGCGACAGTTCGCGGAGGCGTTCGTCGCCTCGTCCCGAAATGATCCGGCCCTCGAGGTGCGCTGGCTGACCGCAGAGGGCGCAATGGGTTCCGACGTGCTGACCGCTAACGGGATCCGGAGAGATGCGCTCGAGATCATCGACCGTCCGCCGCCACAGACGACCGCCGAGGACACGCGTCGCGCCGTCGCGGCCTGCGTCGCGAGGGGCGCGGAGCTCCTTCTGTTCTGCGGCGGCGACGGGACCGCAAGAGACGTGGCCAAGGCGAGCGCCGACCGCATCCCGATCGTTGGGATCCCCGCCGGGGTGAAGATGCATTCCGGGATCTTTGCGGTCTCGCCCCGGGCCGCGGCGGACATCGCGATCGCATTCCTTCGGGGCGAATTGCGCATCGGCACCGCGGAAATCTTGGATTTGGACGAAGAGGCGTACCGCAAGGGCGAGTGGCGGGTCGCCCTCGTCGGGACGGCGAAGAGCCTCGTCGAGCCCAATCTTGTCCAGGCGGGCAAGCTGCAAGTCGCCGAGGTGAGCGAAGAATCGACCCGAACGGAACTCGCCGAACATTTCCGCGAGTTGTTCGCCGACCACCCCGATACGTTGTTCCTGCTGGGTCCCGGCTCGACCGTGGCGGCGATCGCCGCGGACCTCAGCCTCGAGAAGACGCTGCTCGGCATCGATGCGGTCGCGGGGAACCGCACGATCGCGAAGGATCTGAACGAGCGGGACCTCCTCGCCCTCCTGGATCGTCATCCCGATGCCCGGCTGATCGTGAGCCCGATCGGAGCGCAGGGGTTCATCCTGGGCCGCGGGAATCTCGAGGTGAGCCCCGCCGTCCTGCGGCGCATCGGGACGAAGAACGTCCTCATCGTCGCAACGCCGGGCAAGCTCGCGATGACCCCGGTCCTGCGCGTGGACACCGGCGATGCAGCGCTCGATGAGGATTTCTTCCGGCGGGAATACGCCTTCGTGATCGTCGGATACCGCACGTCGAAACTGCATCCGATCCAGCGGGCACCGTGACGCCTCGAGTAACAAGTTGAAATACCCCCATCCCATGCGCACGTCCAGTCAGGGGGAAACGCGGGCATGTCATCGACGATGCAAGCCGCGGTGAAACTCAAGCCCTCGCCAAGGAGCACGGAAGTCCGCAAGGTCCCGATTCCGGAACCCGGACCGTCGGAAGTCCTCATCCGAGTGAAGGTCGCCTCGATTTGTGGGACCGACGTCCACATTTACGATTGGGATGCCTGGGCCCAGGCCCGGATCAAGGTGCCGCTGATCCAAGGGCACGAGTTTTCCGGGACGATCGAGAAACTGGGGTCCGGTGTCACGGGCCTCGAGCGGGGCGCGTACGTCAGCGCCGAGGGCCACATCGCCTGCGGCCGCTGTTACATGTGCCGCACCGGGAACGCACACGTGTGCAAGACCGTCTCCATCCTCGGAATCGATCGGGCCGGATCCTTCGCGGAGTACCTGACCGTCCCCGCGACGAATGTGATTGTCAACGATCCCGATCTGCCTCCGGAACTCGCGACGATGCAGGACCCGCTCGGCAATGCCGTGTACACGGTCACGGATGCGAACGTGCCGGGAAAGACCGTGGCGATCTTCGGCCTCGGACCCATCGGGCTGATGGCGGTCGCCTTGTGCCGCGCCATGGCCGCGTCGCGGGTCATCGCGATCGGCCACACGAACCAGTATCGGATGGACCTCGCGAAGAAGGTCGGGGCCCACCACGTCCTCGCGTCGAAAGACTCCCTCCCCGATGACATCGACGATCTCACCGCGGGCGAAGGGGTCGACGAAGTCCTCGAAATGTCGGGGAGCGAGCAAGCGCTGCGCCAGGCAATCCGGATCGTCCGGCCGGCGGGCGGCATCCATATCCTCGGATTCTACACGAAGGACGTCACGATCCCGATGTCCGACCTCGTGACGAAGGGCGCGACGATCCACGGCATCCACGGGCGGCTCATGTATACGACCTGGATGCAGATGGGCGGGCTGCTGAAGAGTGGCAACGTCAATTTGCGGCCGCTCCTCACGCACCGATTCCCGCTCGAAAAGTACGATGAGGCGATGAATGTGATGCGAAGCGGGAACTGCGGCAAGGTGGCATTCCCCATGGAGGGCGGACGATGACGAAGCGCGATCCGACCGGGTGGATGCGCACGGAGTACGAAGCGCTCGTGGCCCAGAGCCTCGACTGGAAACTCCGGGTGCTGCAAGGCCCGTCCGCTCCGCGGAGCGTCGTCGACGGCAAGAGCGTCATCATGCTCTGTTCGAACAACTACCTGAACCTCTCGAATCATCCGAAGGTGAAGCGCGCCGCACGCGAGGCCGTGAAGACGCACGGGGCCGGGAGCGGGAGCGTTCGGCCGATCGCGGGCAACTTGGACCTCCATGAAGAGCTCGAGCGGCGCATCGCGCGGTTCAAGCGACGGGAAGCGGCGCTGTTCTACATGAGCGGGTTCGCGGGCAACGCCGGTCTGATTCCGCAGCTCGTCGGGGAGGGCGACGCCCTGATCACGGACGAGTTGAACCACGGGAGCATCATCGACGGCGTCCGGCTCACGAAGGCGCAGCGGATCATTTACCGCCACTGCGACGTCGGCGATCTGGAGCGCGCGCTGAAGGAGGCCGACGCATTCGCGCGGCGCATCCTCGTCGTCAGCGACGGCGTGTTCTCGATGGACGGGGACATCGCGCCGGTCGGGGATATCGCGCGGCTCAGCGAAGAGTTCGGCGCGATGGTGTACATCGACGACGCGCACGGCGAGGGCGTACTCGGGGACGGTGGCCGCGGGGTCGCCTCGCACTTCCACGTTGAAGAGAAGATCCAGATCGAACTCGGCACGTTCTCGAAAGCGCTCGGCGTCGTCGGCGGATACATCGCCGGGTCGAACGAGCTCCGCAACTATGCGCTGAACAAGTCGAGGACTTGGCTCTTGAGCGGCTCCCATCCGCCCGCCGTCGCGGCGGCATGCATCGCGGCGATTGACGTGCTCGAGACGGAACCGCGGCACGTCAAGAAACTGTGGTCGAACACGAAGTACTTCAAGAAACGCCTCAAGTCGATGGGGTTCGACATCGGGCGCAGCGAGACCCCGATCACGCCGGTGATGCTGGGGGAATCGGCGACGGCGAAGCGGTTCAGCGACCGACTTTTCGAGGAGGGCGTGTTCGCGCTGCCGATCGTGTATCCGATGGTCGCGAAGGACCAGGCCCGGATCCGCAACATCGTGAATGCGGGCCTGAAACGACAGGACCTCGACGACGCCTTGGCCGCCTACGAGAAGATCGGCAAAGAGCTGAAGGTAATCGCTTAGACGTTACCACGCGCCTTGCGGCGGGCGTAGATCATCGGCAGGATCTCGTATCCAAGAGTCTCGAACACCGCTTTTGAGGAATCGTTGTCGGTCTCGATGAGGGCCGCGAACATCTCGATGCCTTCCCGTCTGAGCGCCTGCTCGCATGCCCGCACCAACCGGGAGGCGAGCCCCCGCCGCCGGCATGCTGGATGCACCGCGAGGCGGTTGATCCATCCCTTCCGCGTGTCGTGTGTCCCGAGGACCGTGCCGACGAGGCGGGTCCCCTCGAACGCGCCGAGGTACTTCGCGCGGTTCGAACGGAGCTGCCGCGCGATCGCCGCCTTCGCGTCTCGCCCTCGCGTCCTCGGATCGAGGCCGCAGATTCGGAAGAGCTCAATCATCGCATCGTAGTCGGAAAGCCGCAACGGATGGATGCGAATCGCCATCATTCACTCCCGCGAGATCAGGTGGCGGGTGGGCTGCGCGAACCGCTCGCGGACGTCGAGGGGAAGGCGATCCCGAAGGAACGAAGGCATCAATGCGAAGCGGGCAAGCGCCGCAACGGGGAGCAGCCGCATCCGGATATGGGACTCTCGGCTCGGGATGTAGCCCTCGGAATCCGGCGCTGGGAACGCGGAATTCAGATCGACGAGGAAGTAGAATCCGATCTCGTGGGTGACGATTTTCTTCAGAGTGTAGAAGTTTTCGTGCACGTAAACGAGTTTCTCGGCCTCGACGTTCAGGCCGGTCTCCTCGTAGAACTCGCGGGACATACACATCGCGAGGGTCTCCCCGAACTCGAGGTGTCCCCCGGGCAGCGCGTAACTCCTCGAGCCTCGCCCGTCGTCGCCCTCCTGCGCGAGCACCGCATCGTCGTGGATCAGGATGCCGCACGACCGAGCGAGGAACTCGTGCCCCGCGTCACGCGATCCGAGCACCCAGCTCTCCCTCCGCGTCCGGGCGGAGCAGAATCACCCGGCCGTCCGCTTGAACGGCGCCGAGGCAGAGGACCCCGGACAGGAACGGTCCGATCTGGCGCGGCGGGAAATTCGTCACAGCAACGACCGCGCGGCCCTCGAGGTCCTCCTTCGTGTACCACCGCTGGATCGCCGCGGAACTCCGCTTGACGCCGAACCGTCCGAAGTCAATCCGCAGTTTGTACGACGGGTTCCGGGCCTCGGGAAAGTCTTGGACGTCGACGATCTTCCCGACCCGCATCTCGACCCGCTGAAAGTCCTCGATTGTGACGAGAGACATGCTCCCGGGCGCGCGGAACGGGCTCCGTCGATTTGAGGCCTTTGCCTCACACCGCCCGTGATTCGGGGCTTCGCACCCCGAGATGCTTGCACAGACGCTCGTGCTCCTCGCGGCTCGTCCATTCGACCCGGAGGTAGTCGGCGATCTCCCGATCCCGCATGCCGAGCCGGCGCGCCTCATCGACTGCGACCTGATAAGCCTCGATCTCGGTTGGCCGGTCGACGTAGTCATATCGGCGGTCCCAAAGCTCCTTCCCCGCATGCCACTGGCGGATGTGCGTCAGCTCGTGGAGCACGTCGAGGTAGAGGATTTTCTCCTCGCCTTCTAGGAGGTAGCTGAGGCCCGCAACGACGTTCCCCGCCTTGTCGTCGATGTACATGTACATGTCCTCGGGCACGGCATGGAGCTTGCAATCGCGCAAGACCTCCTCGCGAAGGCCGTCTGGAAAAATCGCGCGGAACGCGGCGCTCCCGTCAAGCCCGGGGAATACGTCGAGGATCGCGTGCTTGCCGGCTTTGACTTTCCGGTTCACGCGAACGGGCAGTGTCACCGTGCGAGAAACCGGCCGGCCCATGAAAAACCTTCGCTCCCGGAGTCGTTTAGGAGTGCGCCTTGCGCCGCTTCGTCATCGCATCGATGCGCGACTCGAGGGTCGCGAGCTTTCCGCGGAGCTCCTTGTTGTCATCTTTGAGCTTGTCAAGATCCTCTTGTTGTTCGACCTTCTTCGCGGACTCGGCGAGTTTCTCGCGCAGGTCCCGCAGGGCTTTACGCGCGGTCGAGCGGAGGTTCGACATCGGCTCCGCTTCCGCCATTTTCTCGAGTTCGTCCGCCGCCTTCCGATAGGCGAGCTCTTGCAGGCCGAAGGTCGCCCCGATCCGCGTGCGGTAGTTCCGGTCGCGCAACAGAGCAGACAGGTCCCCGAGGATATCGTCGCGACGCTTCTCGTGGTACGATCCGAGCTTTCCGAGCGCCCATGCGGCGCCATACCGCACCATCTCCGGACGGTCGTCCCCGGTCCGTTTCTCCAGCTCCTCGATGCCGCGCTCGTCCCGGAGATTCGCGAGGGCCATCGACGCGCCGCGCGACAGGATCTCCCCCTGGGAGGGGCGATCCATCCCCTTCACGATCGTCTCGAAGGCCCGCGTATGGCGCGTCTCCGCCAGGGCGAGGGCCGCGGCCTGCATCGGGTAATACCATCCGTCGTCGGCGTACGCCTTCGCGAGCGCCTTGAACGCAACCTCGTCCTTGCGGAACTTTCCGAGCGCGCGGTAGACGCCGCGACGTACACGGCTGTCCTTGTCCTTCGCGCCCGCGAGGAGCGCGTCGCGCGCAACGGTCGTGCCGATTTCCCCGAGGGTCGCCGCGGCCTCGCGCCGCACGGCCCAATAGGGATCCTTCGTCAGCGCCTTCGCGACCCCCTCGACCAGGGAGTCGTCGCCGATGAACTTCGCCAGATCCCGCGTGGCCTTGAGACGGGCTCGCGTGCCCTTCGCGTTCGCAAGCTGCCACTGGAGCTCATCCTTCGGCTTCTTGAACGTCAGCGTCTTCAGGAGCGCATCGTCGGGATCGAAGAGGACCGTCCGCGGCCGGCGCGCGGCGTCGAATCGGAAGACCTCCTCGGCCTTCTCGACGCGGATCGACTCCCGCTGGGTGCGGTCGGGCCACAGGAGCTCGAGGTCCGTGCGGACCTTGAACAACGGGACGAGATCCTTCACCTCGTGCGTCTGCTTGACGCGCACCTCGACCTGCTCCGCGGCATCGTCCCAGGTCCACGAGACCTCGAAGTCCGGATGGCCGGCGTGGTAGAGCCACTGGTCGAAGAACACGTCGAGGTTCCTGCCGGTGGCCTCGGCGATTGCCTCCTTGAAATCGTTCGTCTCGACGTTCGCCCCCGCGAACGTCTTGACGTAGTGGCGGATCGCCTTCCACCACAGGTCGTCCCCGAGCTCCGTGCGCATCATGTGGAGCACGCAGGCCCCCTTCTCGTATGTGTGCCGGTCGAACATGTCCGAGGGCTCGAGGAACTTCATCGTGACGATCGGCCGCTTGTACGATTTTCCCGCTTCCTCGAGGTACGCGTCGCGGTCCGCCTCGAGTCGCATGAAGAAATCGTCTCGGCCGAACGAGTGCTCCCACCAGAGCGCGTCGAAGTACGTCGCGAACGTCTCGTTGAGCCAGATGTGCCCCCACGATTTGCACGTCAGGAGATCGCCGAACCACTGGTGCGCGAGTTCGTGGGCGAGGAGCGGCTCGGGACGGTAGTCGTCGTACGCCTTCTCGTCCGTCAGGCAGTACTCGAACAGGATCGTCATCGAGGTGTTCTCCATGCCGCCGACGATGAACTCGGGCACGCACACCTGCGCGTACCGCGGCCAGGCGTACCTCTGGCCCGTGGCCTCGCCGAAGAAGCGGACCATGTCCGGCACCATCGAGAAGCAGCGGTCGAGGTAGCCGCCCATCCCCTTCGGGACGTGCGCGAGGACCGGGATGCCGTCCGCGTCCCATTCCTTCGAGTCGAACTCGCCGACCGCGAGGGCGATGAGGTAGTTCGAGTGCGGCTGCTCGAGGGACCAGTGGAACGTCTTCGTCTTCCGTTTCTTGTCCTGCGTCACGCCGATGAGCCGGCCGTTGCTCAGGGCTTCGTAGCGCTCGTCGACCGTCGCGAGGACCTCCGACGTGAAGCGCTGGTTCGGGAAATCGTACGAGGGGAACCAGCTACGGTTGTCCATGTCCTCCCCTTGCGTCCACGCGATCCGCGGGCGCTTGGGGTTCGCCTTGTCCGGCTCGGTGAAGAACAACCCCTTCCGCGGCTTTGCGTCGTAGTGGACGGAGATCTCGAACGATTCCCCGGCCTTCCGGGCTCGTGGGAGTTGGATCGAGAGGGATTCTCCGTTGAGTTCCCATTCGAGCTCGTGCCCCGCGTCGTCCGCGACCTCGTGGATGTTCAGGTCCGCGGCGTCGAGGACGATCTCCTTCAGGCCGTCGTTGATCGGCGCGAGTCGGAGGACCGAGGTCCCCGAAATCGTCTTCGCGCGGTCGTCGAGAGACACCTCGAGTCGGAGGTGGAGGAGTCGGAACGTCCGGTCCCGCGGCGGCTGGTCCGGCGCATCGGGAGGCGCGAAGACCTTCTCGCCGTTTCCGAGGCTGTGGCCGCGGCAGGTCTCCGAGAAATCGGTCACGGAAGGGCCCCGTCCATCCGGCCGCGCGGAACGGGCGGCGGCTCTTTAGGTTTGCCCCGGCGCCGCGAGGCTTATGGCCCGGGACCCGCTCCCCGCCTCGAATGACGACGGACTCCGGAGTTCCGATCCGCGAGACGTTCGATCGCGTCCGCCGTCCGCTGCAGTGGCCGATGGAGAATTTCCGGAGGAGGAAGGTCTCGAACCGCGGATTCTCCGGATACATATTCTCGCGCGTGCGGCGGTCCGGCGTGGCGGGCTTCGCGTTCGGGTTCGCGCTCCGGGACGACGTGCTGCCCGACGTGGTGGACCCACCGGAGATCGTCGCCTACGCATTCGTCCGGCCGCCCGCCGGCGCGCTCCACGAGGCCCTCGTCCACCGGTCGAACAGCCCGGTGCGCCGGCTCGTCGCATCGAGCCGAAAGATGGGGTTCCCGTTCGAGTTCCGGCCCGACGGTGAGACCGTCGCCGTCCGCCACCGGTCGATGCGGACCGTGCCCCGCGAGATCTTCGTGCTCGTCGCGTCGGACTTCCTGATGTTGAGCTACCAGCCGCTCCGCTCCTCGGGATTCCTGGAGCGTCTACGGAAGGCGACGACGCGGCCGGGCCCGTAGGGGTCAGGCCCCGAGCTCGAGGGCGAGGGCCGCGGGCACATGCGGACGATCGAGGACCTCGTAGATCTTCGTCCAATTGTCCGCGAGGTCGCGGGAGCATCGCAGGATGCCCATGTCCACGAGGGACGCAAGCCGCCTCCGGGTGCGTGAGCCGGGCCAGCGGAACCGGATCGCCATGAACTCCACGACGGCCCGCTCCCGCGTCACCCGGTTCGCGAAATGCACCTGGATCGCGGTCGCGATGAGCGCGAGATCTTCTCGGAGTGCCGCATCGTCGACGTCGAGGAGGACCGACCACAACCCTCTGCGCTGCGCCATGCGCGACGCACCGGACGGCGAGTCCCTCTGCCTTCCGGATGCAGGTAACGTACGTCTCGAGAGGCGCGCAACAAGACTTTAATCGGCCTCGGTCGATACATCGACGATGGCGGTGGACACGGAGCTCGTCCCGATCGACAACCCGGACGGCCTCAACGTGATCCTGGGCCAGACGCACTTCATCAAGACGGCGGAGGACGTACACGAGGCGCTCGTCGGGTCCGTGCCGGGCATCCTCTTTGGCGTCGCATTCTGCGAGGCATCGGGCCCCTGCCTGGTCCGCGTCGAAGGGAACGATCCGGGCCTGCGGGACCTGGCGGCGAAGAACGCGATGGCGGTCGGCGCGGGCCACTTCTTCGTGATCTTTCTCAAAGAGGCCTTCCCGATCAACGTGCTCCGCGCGCTGCGGGAGGTCCCGGAGATCCTCACGATCTTCGCCGCCACCGCGAACCCGGTCGACGTGATCGTCGCGAAGTCGTCGCGTGGCCGCGGGGTCCTCGGGGTCGTGGACGGCGAGCGGACGAAAGGCGTGGAGACGGAGAAGGACCGGGCGGAGCGGATCGCGTTCCTCCGCAAGATCGGCTACAAGCTGGGCTGACGATGTGCCGGATGCTCGCGATCGTGAGCCGGAAACCCGCGCCGGCGGACACCCTCCTCGCGTTCGGACAGCTCGCGGAGACGGGCCGCAACTTCCGGGACTTCGGGTGCCCGCAGCTCAATCCGAAGACGGGCCACCCGGATGGCTGGGGGATCGCGTGCCTCGCCCAGGAGGGCGAATTCTACGTTCGCGGGGCCGCGAAGGCCAGCTCGGATCCGAAGTACGAGGACGCGGTGCGGCGGCTCGTCCGGGTGTGCAGCCCGCCGCTCGTGCTCGTCGCCCACGTCCGGTTCGCGTCGAAGAAAGACACGATCCAGGAGAAGTACAGTCATCCATTCCGACGCGAGGTCGACGGTCGGACCGTGTTCTTCGCCCACAACGGCGAGATCACGGATTTCGGCGTACGGGACGGCAAGATCGACACGCAGTTCATCTTCGACCGGTTCGTCGAGTCGATGGGCACGGAACTCCACCCGCTCCCGGACCTCAAGCAGGCGATTGCGAAGGCGAAGGCCTCGATCGACGGGGAGTTCCCGCGAAAGGTCGAGTCGTACACCTTCCTGATGCTCGACGGGGATCGGCTCATTGCGCACCGAGACGCGCGGACCTGTGTGCCCTACTACACCCTGCACGAGACGGGGACGGAGGACATGCGCGTGGTCTGCTCGGAAGTCCTGCCGACCCTGCCGGGTCGGTGGCGGATGCTCCGAAACGGCGAGTTCGTCGAGCTCATGCCGTGAACTGTCGATGCACCGCCCCGCGAGACGATGGCTACCCGCCGCGAAGGCGTCGGATTCCCCGCATGAAAATGTCAAACGGACGTGCGGTTCGGAAGGAAGGGTTATATAAATCCTGTCGCGTAGAGGACTTAGTATTTCTTCCTGGGGGAGGACTTGATAGAGTGAGAGAAGTCGAGATCACGACCACGTGTCCGGAGTGCCACGGGGAACACCTCGTTCGGGACTACGAGCGGGCGGAGATCGTCTGCGAGGATTGCGGCTTGGTCCTCGACGACATGATCATCGACGAAGGCCCCGAATGGCGGGCGTTCGACTCGGAGCAACGCGAGTCGCGGGAGCGCGCCGGGCCCCCGAGCACGATCATGGCCCACGACAAGGGCCTCTCCACGTCGATCGGCTGGCGGAACAAGGACGCGTACGGGCGGCAGATCCCCCACAAGTCGCGCGCCCAGATCTACCGCCTCCGGAAGTGGCAGCACCGCATCCGCACGTCGAAGAGCGGCGAGCGGTCCCTGGCTCAGGGCTTGACGGAAATCAATACGATGGCCTCCAAGATGGGATTGCCGCGGCACGTACGCGAGAGCGCGGCCGTCCTGTATCGGCGGGCCTCGACGAAGAATCTCGTCCGCGGGCGGTCGATCGACGAGGTCGTCGCCGCCACGCTATACGCGTCCTGCAGGCAATGCAGCGTCCCCAGGACCCTCGACGAGATCGCGTCGAAGTCGAGCGTGGACCGCAAGTCGATCGGACGGACGTACCGGACCCTCGTTCGCGAACTCGGCCTGAAGCTCCTGCCGCAGAGCCCTCGGGATTACATCGCCCGGTTCTGCAACCGGCTCGAGCTCGACATGGACGTCCAGCGGAAGGCGAAGGAGATCCTCGACAAGGTCGAGAAGGACGAACTCGCGTCCGGCGTCGCGCCGAGCGGCGTGGCGGCCGCGACGATCTACATCGCCGCGATCCTGTCGAACAAGCCGTGCACCCAGAAAGAGGTCGCCGAGGTCGCCGGAGTCACGGAAGTCACGATCCGGAATCGGTACAAGCGCATCTCCGTCGCCATCGGAATGAACAAGTGAGACGCCTCCGGTGCGACCCTCCCGTAAGGTTTAAGGGAGTGCGACCCTTCCGAACGTCCTCGCGGTGAGCCGTTGGTCTCGGATTCCGTCCAGAAAGGCGACATCGTCTGGCTCGAGTACGACGCCTGGACGGTGAACCCGAACGGCACCCGGACCCTCTTCGACACGACCCACGACGAGGTCGCGAAGAAGGAGGCCAAGTTCGACGAGAAGAAGGTGTACATCGAGGTCCCCGTCGTCGTCGGCCGCGGTCGACTGTTCGAGGGACTCGAGGCCGCGCTCGTGGAGTCGAAGCTCGGCGAGCAAAAAGAGGTGCTGATCCCTCCTGAGAAAGGCGCGGGGGCCCGGGATCCACGTCTCGTCGAACTCCGGACCGAACGAGAGTTCCTGAAGCAGGAGATCAACCCCGACGTCGGGATGGAAGTCTCGATCAGCGGGAAACACGGTGTCGTCACGGCCGTGAGCGCGGGCCGCGTCCGCGTGGACTTCAACAACCCGCTCGCCGGCAAGACACTGAAGTATGTTTTCCAAGTGACACGAAAGGCGAAGACCCCGGAGGAGCGGGTCCGTGCGATCATCGACATGGACTACGGCCTCGGAGAGCAGTTCAAGATCCACCTGAAGGAGGGCGTCGCGGAGGTGCAGCTCCCGGACGTCTGCAAGACGGACGAGAAGTGGTTCGTCTCGAAGTTCCGCGTGGTCGCGGATCTGCGCGAGCTCTCCGAGCTGAAGACGATCCGGTTCCTCGAAGAGTACGAGAAGAAGGAACCCAAGGCGGAGCCGACGACCGAGGCGAAGGCCGCCGAACCGAAACCGGAACCCGCGGCGGAAACGCCTCCCGAGAAAAAGCCGAGGCGGAAGGCCACGGCGACGAAAGCCAAGGCGAAGGCCGAGCCGACGAAGGAGACGCGGGCCCGAGAGAAGGAGCCCGAAGAGCTGTAGACTCGACAAGGGCTCTGGCATCGAAGCAAATTCGTATCCGTTTTTCCGCAAGCGCCGAAGGCTTAATGGTCGGTCAAGCCGTCGTCGCCGCGCTCGGGTGGCCCAGCATGGACAAGGCAGCGACCTCCTAAGTCGCGGATCGTGGGTTCAAATCCCACCCCGAGCGATCTCTTGTGACCCCATTGCGGCCATTGCAATCAACAAGTATCGTGGCCGCAATCCGGTCGTGAGACCGGGAGCAGGATCGCATGGCGGAAACGAAGACGATTCTCGTGGCAGGCGTGACGGGACAGCAGGGCGGCTCGGTCGCCAAGAGCCTGCTCAAGCGGGGCCACCGGGTCGTGGGGCTCACGCGAAATCCTTCGAATTTCCCGGACCTCGAGGCGAAGGGCATCCGGGCCGTCCAGGGCGACCTGACCGATGCGGCGTCCCTGGCGGCAGCCCTCCGAGGAGTCGACGGTTTCTTCTTGATGACAACTCCGTTCGGGCCGTACTTCTCCGTCGACACCGAAATGGAGATCCGCCAAGGGACGACGGGGATCGATGCGGCGCGGGCCGCGCGCACTCCCCATCTCATCCTCGCTTCCGTTGGTTCCGCGGACGAAGGGACCGGCATCCCGCATTTCGAATCAAAGGCGAAGGTCGAGCAATATCTGAAGGGGACTGACTTGCGGTACACGATCACGCGCCCCGTGGCGTTCATGGACTCGCTCATGAGCCCCTGGATGGCGGACGCGATTCGTTCGGGGATCCTGGCGAGGCCGATGCCGCCAACGACGCGCCAGCAGCTCGTGGCCGTGAAGGACATCGGGGAGATCGTCGCCCGGGCGTTCGATCGACCAGACAAGGCGTCGGGGAAGACCGTCGATCTGGCCGGCGACGAAGTCACGGTGGAAGAACAGGCCCGCAAACTCGGCGAACGGCTTGGACACCCGATCCGCTACGTCGAAATTCCGGATGGGCAAGCGATGCAGCAGATGGGCGAAGATCCGATCCGGATGTTCCGTTGGTTCCGGACGGTCGGATACCACGTGGACATCCCGGCCCTTGAGACGGAGTGGGGATACCGCATGACGCGATTCGACGAATATCTCTCCGCCGCCACCTGGGAAGGCTGAGGTCGCGAGTCAGCGGCTCGCACCTGATCGATCCGCGTTGCGCTTCAGAAGACGTAGCGCCGCGGTGTGCGGATCCACACGGCGGTCCGCGACCTCGTCCGCGAGTCGATCGAAGGTGGCTCCCGCGCCCGAGCCCTCGACCTCGCGAGCCAGAAGCCGTTGCGCGTTTTCAAGGATCTCGAGCCGGGCCCGCGCGACCTCCCGCTTCCGCCGAAGGCCCGACCGATCGAGGAACTCCGCGTGGCGTTGGAGCGCATCCGCGAGCTCATCGATTCCCCGACCCTCGATCGCGGCCGTCCGGATGATCGGCGGGGTCCATCCGTCCCGTGCTTGCAGCTGGAACTTCAGGTTCGCGACGAGGACGTCATCGTTTCCGAGGTCGACCTTGTTCACCACGTACACGTCGCCGATCTCCAAGATTCCAGCCTTCATTGTCTGCACCGCGTCCCCGGTCAGCGGCATCTCGACGACGACGGTCGTGTGCGCGCGGGTTGCAATCTCGACCTCGCTCTGGCCGGCCCCGACTGTCTCGACGAGGACGTAGTCCATCCCGAGCGCGTCGAGGACCCGCACCGCGTCGAAGGTCGCGAGGGCGAGGCCGCCGGCGTGGCCGCGCGTCGCCATCGAGCGGATGAACACGCCCGGATCGATCCCGGTGTCCGCCATCCGGATGCGATCGCCCAGGACCGCGCCTCCCGTGTACGGCGAGGTCGGATCGACCGCGACGACGCCGACCGTCTTCCCCCGGCTCCGGAACGTCCGCACGAGGCGGTTGATGAGGGAGCTTTTCCCGACCCCGGGAGGACCCGTGAATCCGACGATGTGCCCCCGACCCGTGTGCGGATGGATCCGTGCGAGGGCCTCCGTCGCCTCCGGCTCGTCGTCCTCGATCAGCGAGATGAGTTTCCCGGCGGCTCGTTTGTCCCCTTCGAGGAGCGAGTCCACGAGCCCGCGGACCGAACCACGCGGCTTCGCGGCCGACGCTTTCCGCGCCGCCACGGCCTCACGCACCCTTGCCCGCCTTCTCGAAGAACGCGACGATGTCGCGGAGCGGCGTCCCGGGCCCGAAGATCATCCGGATGCCCGCCTTCTTGAGTTTCGGCACGTCGTCCTCGGGGATGATGCCGCCGCCCGCGACGACGATGTCCCCCGACTTCCGCTTCCGGAGGAGGCGGACAACCTCGGGGAAGAGCGTCATGTGCGCGCCGCTGAGGCACGAGAGCCCGATTGCGTCGACGTCCTCCTGGATCGCGGCCTCGACGATGTCCTCTGGCGTCTGCCGCAACCCGGTGTAGATGACCTCCATCCCCGCGTCGCGCAACGCGCGGGCGACGACCTTCGCGCCGCGGTCGTGGCCGTCGAGGCCCGGCTTCGCGATGAGGACGCGGATCTTCTTCGGCATGGGCCCTCAGTAGAGCAACGGCTCCTCCCAGACCCCGAAGACCTCGCGCATCACATCGCACACCTCGCCGAGCGTCGCCTTCGCTCGCACCGCGTCGAGGATGAACGGCATCGTGTTCTCGTCTCCCTCGCAAGCCTTGCGCAATCGATTGAGGGCGCGGGTGTGCTTCTTCGCATCCCGAGTCCGTCGGATCCGGCGGAGCCGCTCGAGCTGACCGCGGAGGGCCGCCTCGGTGACGCGGAGGGGCTCGACATCCGGCTGCTCGTCGACGACGAAGTCATTCACCCCGACGATCGTCCGCTCGCGGTCCTCGATCTCCCGCTGGTACCGGTACGCGGAGTTCGCGATCTCCTGCTGGAAGAACCCTTTCCGGATCGCGGGGATCACGCCGCCGAGGTCCGTGATTCGATCGAAGTAGCGGTATGCATCCTCCTCGAGCTCGTCCGTCAAGGACTCGAGGAAGTACGAGCCGCCGAGCGGGTCGACCGTGTTCGCGACGCCGCTCTCGTGGGCGAGGATCTGCTGGGTCCGCAACGCGATCCGCGCGGCCTTCTCGTTCGGCACCTGGTACGCCTCGTCGTAGGCGTTCGTGTGCAGGGATTGCGTCCCGCCAAGGACCGCGGCGAGGCCCTGGATCGTCGTGCGCACGATGTTGATCTCCGGCTGCTGCGCGGTCAGGCTGACGCCGGCCGTCTGCGAGTGGAATCGGAGGAGCCACGACCGCGGGTTCTTCGCCCCGAACGTGTCGCGCATCTCGCGCGCCCAGATCCGCCGCGCCGCGCGATACTTCGCGATCTCCTCGAACAGGTCGTTGTGCGCATTGAAGAAGAACGAGAGGCGCGGGGCGAACTCGTCGACGGGGAGGCCGCGGTCGATCCCCCACCGGACGTACTCCATGCCGTTCGCGAGGGTGAAGGCGAGTTCCTGCGCGGCGGTCGCGCCGGCTTCGCGGATGTGATAGCCGCTGATCGAGATCGTGTTCCATTGCGGCACGTGCGTCGAGCCGAACTCGAACGTGTCGACGACGAGCCGCATCGACGGCTCCGGCGGATAGATCCACTCCTTCTGCGCCTGGTACTCCTTGAGGATGTCGTTCTGGATCGTCCCTCGGAGCTTCGTCCACGGCACGCCGCGTTCCTCCGCCATCCCGAGGTACATCGCCCAGATGGCGGACGCGGGCGAGTTGATCGTCATCGACGTGCTCACGCCGCCGACGTCGATCCCGTCGAACAGGGTCTTCATGTCCTCGAGGGACGAGACCGCGACGCCGCATGTCCCGAACTCGCCTTTCGCCTCTGCGTCGTCCGTGTCATATCCGTAGAGGGTCGGCATGTCGAGCGCGACGCTGAGGCCCGTCTCGCCGTGCGCGATGAGGTACTTGAAGCGCTCGTTCGTGTCCGCCGCGCTGCCGTAGCCGGCGAACATCCGCATCGTCCAGAGGCGCCCGCGGTACATCGTCGGGTGGATGCCGCGCGTGAAGGGGAAATCGCCCGGACTGCCGAGCCGCTCCGCGGGCGTCTTGTCCGCGAGGTCGAGCGGCGTGTAGAGACGCTTCACCGGGCGGCTCGACGTCGTCACGAATTCCTTGCGGCGTTCCGGGAGGGCCTTCAGGGCGTCCTTAAGGGTCGTGTCTTCCCAGCGCTTGCGGTCCTTCGCGAGCGAGCGGTCGTCCGCGTTGGCCATGAAACCCTCGGGTGGTTTCAAACGGCGGTGCCTATATGATGGTTCCGTCCGTCTACTCGGTGACGGTCGACTCGACGATCGTCTTCGCGAGGCCTTGGAACGCGCCCTCGACGTTCTCGCCCGACTTCGCGGACGTGTAGAGGATCGGACATTCGTACGACCTCAGGATGGAGGACGCCTCCTCGGGCGTGGCCTCCCGCCGGTGCGTGAGGTCGGTCTTGTTGCCGAGCGCGTAGACCGGAATGGGCCCGACGGAGTCCCGGACGCCGTCGATCCACTTCGTGACGTCGCGGAGGGACGCGACCCGCGTGACGTCGAATACCGCGAGGACGCCCTTCGCCCCGTGGAAGTACGCATCCTTGAAAAGTTGCAGGAACGTGCGCTTGCCCATGATGTCCAGGATCATCATGTCGACCTGGACGGGCCGGCCGCCCATCGATCCAAGTGCGACCGTCTTCTTCGAGACGACCGCACCGAGGGTGCGGATGTAGGACTCGTCGAAGGCCCCGGACACGAAGCGGTGGATGAGGCTCGTCTTGCCGACGCCCTCTTCCCCGACGAGGCAGATCTTGAACTTGTAGGTCTTCGACTCCGGGTCCACCGAAGGCCTTCGCAGCATCGTGGGCGGAATAGCCGGGAGGGGGGTTATCAAGCCGTCGGGCTGGTTTTCATTTTATGAACGGACGGGCTCGAAGCCCTCGACGTCCGCGATCGTCCCGGCGCGGGATTCACGCGGTCCGAGTCGCGGCCGGACCCGCATGCCCGGGCGCACCGCATCAGGCGGAACGAGGAGCCGGTGCACGAAACCCCCGCGGATTCCCGGAAACGTCACGAGGGCCCAGACTTGTGGCCGGTCCAGCCTCGAGCCGCCTCGGTCGACGTGGCTGATCGTCGACGCGGCAACCCGGCCTTCCTTCGGTGCGTCGACGTATTCGGTGATCTCCGAGAAGCAGTCCTCACAAAACATGCGGGGTGGGAGGCAAGTCAACCCGCACGCCGAACACCGCGACGCGAGAATCCGGCCCTCGTCGCGCAGCGCGACGAAGAACCGCTCCCCGGCGATGCCGGAGGTGTAGATGTAGTCCGCCTCCATCGTGCCCTCCCACGCGCGGTACCGCCGAGGGTCCGTCGTGCGCTCGATCGTCATCGCTCCTCCTCCCGGAGCGGGCGGAAGTAGCGGATGTCGAGGACGCTCCCCTTGCGTTCCTCCGGAGGCTTCCATGCCGCGCGGACACGCATTCCGATGCGGATCTCGTCCTTCGTCATCTCGCCGAAGTAGTGCATCATCCCCATCTTCGGCGACGCGCCGTCGAGGCTGACGACGCCGACGAGGATCGGGTCTGCGATCCGCTTCGCGTCCGTGTCGAGGTACGAGATCGAGAAGGTCTCGATCGTCCCCGTGTCCCGGATGTACGTCCACTCGTCGGTCGGGCGGAAGCAGTCCTCGCAGAACATCCGCGGCGGGAACAGGATCCGATTGCATCCGTGGCACGTACGGGCGATGAGGCGGCCCGCCCGCAGCTCATCGAGGAATCGCGACATCGCCTCGCCCGCGGACCACGCGTACTTCGCTTCGGGGCGGTAGCGGGTCTGCGTGACCTTGCCCTCGTACAGGTCGGCGGCACTCAGCTCGACCCCGGGCCACTTCACGATGCGCGCTGTCATGCCTTCATCACCACCACGCAGCCGTATTGCATGAGGTCGCCCCAGGCCTGCGACACCCCGGTGTGGACCTCGTGCGGGATCTGCCGCTTCCCCGCCTGGCCGGTGAGCTGCCAGAAGAGCTCGCCGATCTTCATCCCCATCGTCGCGGCGATCGGATTGCCGACGCCCATCAAGCCGCCGGAGGGGCACACGGGCAGGGAGCCGTCGCGTTGCGTCACACCCTCGCGGGTGAGGATCGGCGCCTCGCCTTTCTTCGCGAGCAGCAGGCCCTCCAGGTGATGGAGCTCCTTGTAATCGAACGGATCGTACGGCTCCGCGAAGTCGATCTGGCGGCGCGGCGCGTCGATCTTCGCCATCTTGTACGCCATCTTCGCGGCGCGCGCGACGTACTCCGGGAAGACGAGGTCGCGGTCCGTCCACATCGTCGAGTCGATGCACCAGCCGACGCCGGAGATCCACGCGCGGTCCTTGATCCGCCGCCTGCGAATCGCGTCTTCCGACGCGAGGACGACCGCGCTCGCCCCGTCGCTCGGCGGACTGATGTCGAGGCGCTGCACGGGCCACGCCATGACCTCGCTCGCGAGGACGTCGTCCACCGTGATGTTCGCGTCCGCGAGCTGCGCGCACGGATGCCCGACGGCGTTGCGCTTGTTCTTCACCGCGACGCGCGCGATGTCCTCCTTCTTGACGTGATAGACCGTCATGTAGCGGTTCATCTCCATCGCGAAGATCCAGACGAGGTTCGGCCGCAACGGCCGGTCGAGGATCGGATCCCAGATGTGGCCGAAGACGGACTGGGGATGCGGCTGGCACGAGGACATCTTTTCTTCGTTCACGACCAGCACGACGTCCGCGAGGCCCGACGCCACATGCCACCATCCCGCGATCGTGCTGAACACGCCCGTGCCGCCGCCGGTGAAGACGCGGGTGAAGGGCTTGCGATACCCGCCACATCCGTCGAGCAGATACTCGCCCTTCATGTGCACGCCATCGAAGGCGTCCGGGGCGGTCCCGTTCACGACCATGTCGACGTCGGCGAGGGTGAGGCCCGCGGAATCGAGGGCCATCTTCGTGGCTTCGTAGCACATCTCCTTGCCCGTCTCCTGGAGCCGGCGGCGGAAGATCGTCATCCCCGCGCCGATGACGCCGACCTTCCTCATGCGCCGACCCCCAGGACCGCGACCGCGCCGGTCGCACTCGGGATGAAGCGCCACGCTTGCGCGACGCCGACCCTCGCTCCGTCCACTTGGCGGGGCCCGGCATCGCCGCGCAGTTGCAAGGCCGTCTCGGCGGCGCGGTGGAGTCCGGTCGCTTCGAACACGTTGCCGCATCCGAGCGATCCGCCGGAGACGTTCACGGGGATTTTTCCGTCGGCGGCGTAATCGCCGCGCAGCGTCTTTCGTCCCGCCTCGCCGGACTTCGCGAGCCCGAGCGCCTCGAGGTGTTGGAGCTCCTTGTACGAAAACCGGTCGTCCACCTCCGCGAGGTCGACCTCGGTCGCGGGCCGCCGCACCTTCGCGAGGCGGTATGCCATCTGGCCCGCGAGCCGCGCGTACGTCGCCTCGGCCCAATCCCGCGTCTCCAGCGATGGGGAGTCGCTCGCCCACCCGACGCCTCGCACCCAGACGGGATTCGCGTGGAGTCGCCGCGCCGCGCGATCCGATGCGAGGACGAGGACGACCGAGCCGTCCGCGAAGGGGCTCAGGTCTAGGAATCGGAGCGGATCGAACTGCATCTCCGAGGCACTCACGGCGTCGGGTTCGATGTCGGCTCCGTACGCCGCGATCGGATTCTTGAGTGCGTTCCCGCGGTTCTTCGCGACGACCGCGGAAAGCGCCTTTCGCGTGGTGCGAGTCGCGCGCAGGTACGCGTCCGCCTCCAGGCCCGCAACGACGTAGGGATGCAAACCAAGCGGCTTGTTCCAAATCGGATCGAGGCCATGCTCGACGATGCCCATCGGTGTGAGGACGTCGGAAATCTTGCTGTGCGCCTCGACGACCGCGACGTCGATCAGCCCCGTGCGAATCTGCATGAACGCGTTCGCCAGTCCTTGGAGCCCATCGCCGCTGACCGTGCACGTCGGCCGGAGGGCCGCGCCGAGCTGGTCCGGGACGAACTCGTCGAAGATGCCGAATCCTTCGTAGTAGTCCTCGGCGCACGTCACGAACGAGCCGACGTCGGTGCGAGGATCGATGCCCGCGTCCGCGTAGGCCCGGGTCGCCGCCTCGAACATGAGCTCCTTCCAGTTGTACTCCGGCGTCGAAGGCCGGAACGCCGTCATGCCGACGCCGATGATCCCCACCCGCAAGGCTCCCGCCGTCCGCCGCGGCAATGGGGCGTCCGGAGAAAAGACTGTCGGGCCGCGCCCCTCCGGGCAAGGCTTAAGGCCCGCCGCGAGCCTTCGCAGGACGAAGGGTTCCTTCTGCCCCTGTACTACTTCGACATGGAGACCACGGGCGACGATCCGGGCCAAGACCGGATCGTGACGGTCCAGTACCAAGCCCTCGCGGACGATCTCACGCCCGCCGGCGCGTTCCAGGTGATGGCGGAATGGGAGTGGGGCGAGAAGCAGGTCCTCGCGATGGTCCTCGAGAAGGGGATCCTCGAGCCGACGTGGGACTTCGTGCCCGTCGGGAACCGTCTGCGGTTCGACATCACCTTCCTCATCGAGCGGGCGACCAAGTGGAAACTCATCGAATGGGACCTGGCGAAGCTCAAGTATTACTGGTTCACGAAGCCGTACATCGACCTCGCGCCGATCCTGGTCTTCCTGAACCGCGGCGCCCTCGCGGGCTCGAGCCTCCACAACTTTGCGGACAAGGAGAGCGGCGCGCGCATCCCGAAGATGCACCGCCAAGGCAAGTACGCCGAGATCATCGACTACGTGACGCGGGAGCGGGATGCGGCGGTCGACCTGCTGCGCGAGAGCCGAGAGATCCTCGGTGCGCTCGGGGACGGCCGCCGGCGCGTCCCGAAAGAAAGCGAGGCGAAGCCCTAAGACCGGGGCCGCGTTTCCGAAGGCGGGCACATGGACTTCGAGATGAAGCCGGAACACGAGCTGATCCGGCAGACCGTCCGGGACTTCGCCGAGAAGGAGGTCCGCCCCGTCGCGGCGCACGTCGACAAGACCGGCGAATTTCCGAAGGCGACCGTCGCGAAGATGGCGGGCCTCGGACTCCTCGGCGTCGCGATCCCGGCGGAATACGAGGGCGCGGGCCTCGATGCGCTCGCCCTCGTCATCGGCATCGAGGAGATTGCTCGGGTGTGCGGCTCGCATGCGTTGATCATGGCGGCCCACAACTCCCTGTGCACCGGGACGATCTGGCTCGCCGGGACCGAAGAGCAGAAGCGCAAGTATGTCCCCGACCTCGCGAGCGGACGGAAGATCGGCGCGTGGGCCCTGACGGAACCGACGAGCGGATCCGATGCCGCAGCCATGCGAACCGCGGCGAAGCGTACGAAAGATGGATGGGTGCTCAACGGAACGAAGACGTTCTGCACGAACGCGCCCGTCGCAGGGACGTTCGTCATTCACGTGGTCACCGACGCGGCAAAGGGAAGCCGCGGGATCAGCGCGTTCATCGTCGAGCGAGGGAACCGCGGGCTCTCCATCGGGAAGGTCGAGGACAAACTCGGCGTCCGCGGAAGCGCGACCTCGCAAGTCATCTTGACGGACTGCCGCGTGCCGAAGGATGCGCTTCTGGGAGAGGAGAACAAGGGATTCGTGAATGCCCTGAGGATCCTCGACAGCGGACGGATCGGAATCGGATCGATGGCGGTCGGCATCTCACAGGGAGCGTTCGAGGAGTCCGTGAAGTACGCGAAGGACCGCGTGCAGTTCAGCAGGCCAATCGCGGAACATCAAGCGGTCCAGTTCATGCTCGCGGACATGGCGATGCGGATCGATGCCGCGCGGATTCTGGTGCGGCGGGCTGCGTGGCTTAAGGACCGAGGGCTTCCGTTCAAGAAAGAGGCCGCTATGGCGAAACTGTACGCGAGCGAGATGTCCTCGTTCGTGACGAACAAAGCGGTCCAGATCCATGGCGGCTACGGATACATTTCCGACTATCCCGTGGAGCGGATGCTGCGAGACGCGAAGCTCACTGAAATCGGCGAGGGAACGAGCGAAATCCAGCGGATCGTCATCGCCCGGGAGCTCCTCGGCAGCTGACAGCCACTTTCGCAGGATCCTACAAAAAGAGTGACTGGCGCATTTCGCCCTTTTGCAATATACTTCAAAAACGCCTCCACACGAGGCCATGCCCTCATGGTCTCGATTGCCCGCCGGGTGGGTAGGCTTTTCGAAGAACCTTCAAAACCACCGGCGGGAGCACACCACATTTCGAAGAATCCTACAAAACCGGTACTTTCGCTCATCTCCCCCTGGAGCGTTCATAGGTCCGAAAGTCCTACTTCTTTCAATGCGCGGAATGCGGTCCCATCTGGTGCGCGATCGCCTCCAGTCTTTCGCGCGCGCTCAACGAAGTCGATCGCTAGAGATCGTTTCGTACGACATTCCGGGACACGACAAAGCGCTGTCGGTGCAGATTGCACGTTTCGTCTTCGGCTCTCGAACGAAAGCGCGAGTTCGCGGTGGACTCAAGGAGTACCACTATCCAGGGTTCATCGAGAAAGAGGGAGTGGTTTGGCTAGGGCAATCCGTTTTTCTGTTGACGCCGCATCGATCCCGAGAGCTGCGCGACTTTCTCGGCGCCGGCAGCGTCGCATACGGCCATCTCAACGTCCGAGTCGACAAGGGGCTTTTGAAGAATCCTACAAGAGACTCAGGCGCGGTCCGCGACTCCAGTGATGGGTCTGGATTTATTCGAAGGCTGATACATCTTTATATCGCGCGCGTTCATCCAGCCGCGAATGCCTGAGAGCGAATACGAAGTCGAGCTTTTCCGGAAGCAAGGATTCTCTCGGCAAACGTGTTCGAAGTGCGGGAAAGCGTTCTGGTCCCTCGGGCAGCACGACACGTGTGGCGAGGCACCGTGCCAGGAGTACGACTTCATCGGCAACTCGCCATTCAAGAAGAAACTCACGTACCGCGCGATGCGCGAGGACTTCCTGTCGTACCTCGAGCAGAACGGCCACACGCGAATCAAACGCTATCCGATCGTGGCGCGCTGGCGCGAGGACGTCTTCTTCGTGCAGGCCAGCGTCTATCCGTTCCAGCCGTGGGTCATCAGCGGCGAGGCGAGCCCGCCGGCGAACCCGCTCGCGATCAGCCAGCCCTGCGTGCGCTTCCTCGACGTCGACAACGTCGGCAAAACGGGCCAGCACTTCACGATGTTCGAGATGATGGCCCACCACGCATTCAACTTCCCCGGCAAGTTCGTGTACTTCAAGGATCACACGGTCGAACTGTGCCATGGTTTCCTGACGGAGCGGCTGGGCCTCGCGCCGGAGACCGCGCGGTACAAGGAGTCATGGTGGGAGGGGGGCGGGAACAGCGGGCCCTGCTTCGAGGTCGTCTTTGGCGGCGCCGAGCCCGCGACACTCGTGTTCATGATGAACCGAGAGGTCAACGGACACCGCGTGCCGATGGACACCACGGTCGTCGACACGGGCTACGGACTCGAGCGCCTGACGTGGCTCTCCCAAGCGACGACGTCCGCCTACGAGGCCGTGTTCGGGGAGGCGCTCGCCTACCTGAAGCGCGCGACCGGCGCGAAGCGCGTGGATGAGCGCGTCCTGAGAGAGTACTCGAAGGTCGCGGGGATGCTGAAGGTCGAGGACCTTGGGGACATCCGGGAGATCCGGCGGCAGACCGCGGAGCGCGTCGGGATCTCCGTCGACGAGCTCGTCGCGCAGGTCTCGCCGCTCGAATCGCTGTACACGGTGTGCGACCACTCGCGCGCCTTGATCTTCCTCCTTGGAGATGGCGTCGTCCCGTCGAACAGCCGCGAGGGCTACTTCGCGCGCCTCCTGATCCGACGCGGGCTGCTCGCGCTGAAAGATCTGAACATCACGTACAGCCTCGCCGACACGGTCAGCTTCATGATCGACCAGATCCGCGAGGACTATCCGGAGTTCTTCTTCAACAAGGGGGACATCCTCAAACTCCTGAAGGTCGAGGAGGCGCGGTTCAAGGAGACGCTGGAAAAGGGCCGCGCGACCGTTGGGAAGATCGCGGACGAACTGAAGGCGGCCAACAAGCCGTTCGACGTCGACACCCTGATCCAGCTGTATGATAGCCACGGGCTGAACCCCGACGTCGTGCAGGAGTTCACGGACTTGCCCGTCGAAGTGCCGGACGACTTCTATGCGCGCGTGGCGGCGCGCCACGATCGTCCGACCGCGGCCGAGCCCGCGAAGAAGGTGGCGGTCACCCGCGACCTGCCTCCGACGAAGCTCCGCGTCTACGAGGACCGCCGCAAGCGGACGTTCCGGGCGAAGGTCACCGCGGTCGAGGGAGACGTCGTCGTGCTGGACCAGACGTACTTCTATCCGGAAGGCGGCGGTCAAGAGGCGGACCACGGAACCATCGCGGACCACGAGGTCTACGACGTGCAACGCGTGGGTCCGTCCGTCCTTCACTTCGTCCGGGGCGACGCGAAGCCCCTCCTCGGGAAACGGGTGGCGTGCGCGATCGACGGCGAGCGTCGCGAGGCGCTGATGCGGAATCACACGGCCACGCACATCGTCCTCGGCGCCGCGCGCAAGGCCCTCGGGAACCACGTCTGGCAGGCGGGGGCTCACAAGGCCGCGGACATGGCGCGCCTCGACATCACGCACTTTGACGCCCTCACCGATGCCGAGTTGGCGAAGATCGAGCAGCTCGCGAACGACGAGGTCCTCGACGGACGCCAGGTGCGAGCGAAGTTCATGGCCCGCGATCTCGCGGAGCGGAAGTTCGGGTTCCGACTGTACCAGGGGGGTTCCGTACCGGGTGGGGAGCTGCGCGTCGTCGAGATCCCAAAGTGGGATGTGGAGGCGTGCGGCGGGACGCACGTCGCGCGGACGAGCGATGTCTCGCTGATCAAGATCCTCCGTTCCACGCGGATCCAGGATGGCGTCGTGCGCCTCGAGTACGTCGCGGGCAAGGGCGCTTACCAGGCCGCGCGAAAGCAGGCCGAGGAACTCGGCCGCGTCGCGGACATCCTCTCCGTGCCGCGGGACCAGATCGTCCCCGCGACGGAGCGCCTCGTGGCGGAGTGGAAGGAATACCGCAAGGTCGCGCATCAGGCGACGGACGAGCGCGCGACGGCGAAGGCCCGCGCGGAGATCGACACCGCGAAAGGGACGTGGCCGATCCTCCGGGACGAGGTCTCGCAAGGCGTCGGCTTCATGCTCTCCATGTCGAAGGCGACCGCCTCCGAGCCGCGGGCGACGGGCATCTACTGGGCCGCGACCCCGAGCGACGTGAAGCTTGTCGTGACGCGAGGCGCGCAGGTGCCGGTCGATGTGTCGGAGCTCGTGCGGACCGTCGCGCCGGAGTTCCGCGGGAAGGGCGGCGGCAAGCCGGACTTCGCGCAGGCGAGCTTCCCGAACGTCGAGCAGGCGCGGGCCGCGGCGACGAAGCTCGAGGACCTCATCCGGAAGCAGCTCGGGATCGAGAGCGGATGACATGGACATCCGCGCCTGGCGCCGACGGATCCGGGAGTACGGCGAGGTCACCAACGTCGGGCCGATTGTCCGGCGTTATTTCGTGATCGGCGCGTTCGACGGCGCGCTGACGATCCTGGGGATCATCCTCGGCTCCGTCGCGGTCGGGGCGGACGAGAGCCACAAGGCGATCATCTTCTCCGCATCGCTCGGCGCCGCTTTCGCCCTCGCCGTGAGCAGCGCGGTCGGCGCGTATGAAGCCGAACGCGTGGAGAAGAAACTCGACGTGCGCACGATCGAGCGCGCCTTGCTTGCGCGGCTGAGCGAGGAGCACAAGGAGGCGTTCCGGTTCGCCGCGATCGTGAGCGCCCTCGTCCACGGGGTCGCGCCGCTCATCGCCGCGATCCTCCCCGTGATCCCGTTCCTCTTCCTCGATGTGCGGACGGCGACGATCGCCGCCATCCTCGTGACGCTCGCCATCCTCTTCGTCATCGGCGCGTACCTCGGGAATCTCGTGAAGGAACGCGTGTTCGTCACGGGCCTGCGATTCGTCGCCGCGGGCATCGCGACCGCGGTCGCGCTCTGGTTATTCGGCGCGCGTCCCCTGTGAGTCCCGCACCTTTTAATACATGGGAAGGATGGCTCGGCCAATGATTTCTCCGGAGGCGGAGATCGAGTCGATCAAAGAGTCCGTCGCCCGGCATTTTACGGTGTATGGCGTCGTCGTAACGCCGCTCGCCCTCACGTTTCAGGTGACCCCGCCGCCGGGTGGGATCGATGCGCCGTTCGACGGTCTCCGGCGCGAACTCGTGCCGAAGGACTACATCCCGACGATTACCCGAGAACGCGGCGAGACCCTCGTCCACGTCCAGCGGAGACCGCGCGCGCGATTCCGGAAACGCGAGGTGAACCTGCTCCTTCTCCTCATTACCATTCCCTCGATCGTCTTCGGAGGCGGCGCATGGAACTGGTCCTCCTACTCGGGTGAGCCGCTCTTCTCGGCCGCGTCGATCGGATACGGGGCGATCTTCTTCTCGATCCCGTTGCTCACCATCCTCGGATCGCACGAGATGGGGCACTATCTGGTCGCGAAGCATTACAAGGTGCAGGCATCGCTCCCGTTCTTCCTGCCGTCCGTTCCTCCGCTGGGAACGCTCGGCGCGTTCATCAGCATGCGCGACCCGATCCCGAACCGGCGCGCGCTCCTGGACATCGGCGTCTCCGGCCCTCTCGTCGGATTCGCGATCGCAATCCCCGTGACCCTCGCGGGCCTCGCGCTTTCGACAGGTGCGCCCCCGATTCCCCCTGCGGCCGTCGGGGAGGCAATCCATCCGTCGCTGCTGTTCAACTTCCTCTCCCTGTTCTTCCCGCTCCCCGACAGCTTCGTCATGCACCCGCTCGCCTTTGCGGGCTGGGTCGGGCTCTTCGTGACCGCGATCAACCTCCTCCCCGCCGGACAGCTCGACGGTGGCCACGTCGCCCGTGCGCTCTTCGGGCGGAACCAGTTCTATCTCTCCTGGACCGCCATCGTCGCGCTGTTCGCGATGAGCTTCTTCTACGTGGGCTGGATCTTCTTCGCGTTCCTCATCCTGATGCTCGGTGCGCGGCATCCGCCGCCGCTGAATGACATCACGCGCCTCGACTTTCCACGCAAGCTCGTCGGCATCGCCGCCGTCGCGATCCTCTTCATCACATTCGTCCCCGTGCCCTTCACGACAATCGGCGGGCAGCAGACGATCACGTTCGAGACCGTCACCGGCAGCCCGCTCGTCGAGATCAACCGCACCATCGCCCTCGGTGCGACCGTCGTGCTGACGTTCGCCGTCAACCACTCTGGCCCTTCGCCGGACATCTTCGTCGTCACGGCCCAGGACCCGAACCTCGCGAGTTTCGGATTCTCATTCCTCTTCCTGGACTATCGCGTCGGGACGAACACGACGGTCGCGAACAACGACACGGTGAGCGTCCGCCTCAATGCGTCCGAACGCGTGGTCCTCGACCTCCAGGTCGCCGCGCCGTCATCATGGCCCGTGCCGCTCCCCAGGCTCGTGAGCTTTGCCGTTCACGTCACGACGCTCCGCGGCTCGGCCTCGAAGGATCTGACCGTCATCCTGAACGTCACGCCGTGACGAAGACGCAGAAGTGCCGCACCAGGGAGCGGTGTACCCGCATCTCGTGCCGCTCGATGAGTTCCATCCGCTTCGAGCCGATTGCGATCGCCTTCTCGGTCGGGAGGACGACCGCGGCGTGGGCTCCGCTCGGGAGGACGTTGACGAACGCGTCGAACGCCCGTGCGTACAACCGCTCAACCGGCTCCCCCCGGGTCGATGCGGCGCGGCCGTACGGCGGATCCGTCGCGACCGCCTGGATCGACCTGGCTCGGATCGGGAGTCGTCCGGCATCTCCGACGACGAGGGATGCGGATAGCCCCAGCTGCCGCAACGAACTTCGTGTCCCATGCACCATCCGACGCACGCGGTCGGTCCCCACCGCGCCGATCCCGATGTCCGCCGCTTCGAGGAGGATTCCTCCCGTCCCGCAGAACGGATCGAGGAGCCTCGCCGTGCGCGGAACGCGGGACAGGTTCACGAGCGCTCGGGCGAACTTCGGATGCAGGGAGATCGGGAGAGAGAACGACCGGTGGGCGACCTTGCGGGACTCGAGCCGGGATCGATTCACTCGATGGATCACCTTGCCGAGGACGACCTCCTCTCCGACAAGGAGGCGATAGTCGAGTTCCGGGTCGTCGAGATCGACGCGACCCGTCTTCCCAAAGTCCGCGCCGATCGCTCCCTCGACGGCCGTGGGGTCCACATCGACGCCGAATCCCTGGGCCCGCACGCGAAACGTTCGCCCGGCGAGATCGGATTCGCGCGCGAACGAACGGACGGCATCGAATTCTCCGGCGACGAGTTCCTCGGAGACCGTATGCGCGAGCCCGAGGCGCGTCACGGCCCTCGCTGCGGGTCCGGACACATCGAGTCGCAGGAGCGAGGACCCAAAGGTCGCCACCCGGATTTCGACGCCCTCGGCCGCCATGGCGGCGTAGACCTCGGCGCGCGGGAGCGTCGGATGTTCCCCGGACAACTCGACCGCGAGGCGCACGGCCTTCGAACGACCCGGAGGGAGATGAGCCTGCCGCCGACCGTCATTTTGAAAAGGCGCGGGCCCTTCGCTCGGGCCGCGTGCGCGTCCGGCCGTTCGTCCCGAACGACATCCCCGCGGTCGCCTCGATCGTCCGCGAGGCGTTGCGCGAGAACTATCCGACGTCGCTCTACCTAGACATCCACCGATGGTGGCGGGACGGGTTCCTCGTCGCCGACCTCGACGGCCACCCGGTCGGCTTCCTCGCGGCCGTCATCTCGGCGGACGGGCAAGCGCGCATCCTGATGTTCGCGGTGTCCGCGGGCTTCCGCAATCGCGGCATCGGGGGTCAGATGATGAACGCGTTCATCCAGGCGTGCGCGATGCGCGGGCTTCGACGGATCGACCTGGAGGTCCGCGTGTCCAACGCAGAGGCAATCGGCTTCTACAAACGATATGCGTTCGACATTGCCGGAACCTTGCCGCACTTTTACACAGACGGCGAAGACGGCTACAAAATGGTCAAGCACATGTGAGCCGCGCGGCTCACTGGTAGCCTTGGACGTCGTCCGCCTTGTGCTCGTTCCAGTAATGGTATGGCGACGATTCCCGCTGCGCGGAGGACAGGTCGGTCCCGACCCCGGCCGAGTAGGATCCGTACCTCTCTCGGATCTGATCCTCGATCGAGCGGGCGACCTTCACCCCGCGGCGCACGTGATCCGCCTCGATGAGCTTCGATTCTTCCGTCACCGCGATGTCTCCCGCGGAACGGATGAGACCGCCTAACTCCCGGAGTCGCAGGCTCAATGCTTTCTCCTTCGTGTCGAAGGCCTTCGCCCGGCGACGGGCCTCCTCGACGACGACCTGGACCGCGTCCCTCGATGCGGGAGGGATGCGCTTATCCACGGCGATCTCCTGCGCGACGAACTGCGCGAGCTTCGCGCGATTCGTCTCCGTGTCGGGCATCGTCGTCTCGACGAGGACCTCGTACCCGGCGCCGGTGATGCGGGATCGGAGCGGCGACAGGATGTGCGGCAGGTCCTGGATGTTGCACGCGCCGACGAAGATGAAATCGCACGGCACGTTGTCGACCTTCACGCTGGCGCCCGCGCTCTGCGGGTTCCGGCCGGAGATCGGGAAGCGCTTCTCCTGCATCGCCGTAAGGATGAACCGCTGCAGATGGCCGAGCTGCGGGAGCTCGTCGATGAACAGGACGCCCTGGTGGGCCTCGTGGATCGCGCCCGCGACGACGCGGTCGTATGGCTGCGTCCCGAGCTGCGGGTGGCCGCCGTAGGGATCATGGCGCACATCGCCGAGGAGCTCCGTCTCGCTCGCACCCGTCGAGAGGACGAACGGCTGGCGGGCGATGGAGACGAGGACCTTCCGAGGGCTCTCCTTCTCGACTTCCCGCCGCTTCTCGAGGGCCTTCTGGTCCAAGACGCGGATCATGTCGCCCGCGCGCTCGTACACCACGACCTCTTCCTTGCCGAACTGCTGGCGCGTGGTCGTCACGCGGTCGCGGCCGCCGAGCTGCGCAAATGTGACCTCAAAGATGCCGCCAAGGAGATCGCCGAACGGATTCCCGGCGTTCCCCTGGGCCGCCGCCTTCGGGCGTCCGCACTTCGGGCAGACGCGGTCCGTCGGGGACGAGTACGTGCCGCAGTGGACGCACTTGTAGCCGAGGCGTTCCGCGACGTTGATCGGGGCCTCCTTTGGGTCGATCAGGTCGCCCTCGGCGCCGGCGAGGCGCGTCCGCTCCGAGAGGACCTCGTCCCGCTGCTTCACTTCGACGAGCGGCCGCTCCGGATTCTCCGGATTGTGGACGATGCGAATCTCCTCGGTCACCGAGGGAAGATGCAGCGACAGGGCCTGGGCGATCATCGACTTGCCCGTGCCCGGTGGCCCGACGAGGAGGAAGTGACGTCGCTGCTTCGCGGCGATCCGGGCGAGGGCGACCGCCTCGTCCTGGCCGACGACCCGCTTGAGCGGATCGTCCGGGATCAGGATCTCCGAGGTGTCGTTGAAGTCCCCGAGGTCGAATCCCTCGTCTGCTGCGAGCAGTTTCGTCCGCGCGATACGCCCCACCCCGATTACGGCGCGAGGTCGCTCCGCGTCCAGATCTCGACGCCGGCCGGCTGCTTCGTGATCGTGCCCATCTTCGTGCCGATCACCGAGTGCATGTTCATCTCGGACGCGATGTCCAGGATCCGCTGAGTGATGATTCCGTCGAACACGACGGCGCGCGTCTGCTTCTTCGTCTTCAAGGTGTCGACGAGCTCCCGCACGGGGACCTCGCTCAGCACGTTGTCGCCGTCATCGAGGAGCCGTGCGGTCGAGGAACCGCCGAGCTGGACGAGCATGTCCCGGTACCGCTCGAGCTTCGGGTTCATCGCCTTCGTCGTCGGGGTCATTGGCGCCGGAGCGCTCTCCTCGCGCGTCTCCCGTGCCTCCACCGCTCTTGGTGCCGCGGATCGCGGCTCGGGTCGCGGCTCCGGTCGAGCCGCAGGCGCCGCCGCCGCGCGGGGCTCCGGGAACTCGGACTCCGCCTTGTAGACCTGGCCCGACAGACCGTACATCTCGACGTACTGGTCCGCGGGGATCTTGTTCCGGAGGCACTTCATGATCTGCTTCTGCGTGAGCTCCTCGACCTCCTTGCCGCGCGGCGCGCGAGCGATGAAGTCGACTTCCGCCACCTGGAGCAATTCCTTCAGGATCAGATCGCCGCCGCGGTCTCCGTCGACGAAGGCCGTCAGGGCCCGTTCCTTCGAGAGCTCCTGGATCGTCTTCGGGACGTTCGTCCCCTCGACCGCGATCGCGTTCTTGATGCCGGAGCGCAGGAGGTTCAGGACGTCTTGGCGACCTTCGACGATAATGATCGCGTCGCTGTCCGCGACGTTCGGGCCTGCCGGCAACCGCTCGGCGCCGAAGGAGACGATCTCCGACACCTGGACGCTCATCTTGACTTCGTCGAGCAGGTCCGTGCCCGAGGTCTTCGACTCCTCGACCATCTGGCTCAGCAACGCGCGCGCGCGTTCGATGATGCGGTTGCGCTTCGTCACCCGGACGTCCTCGACCTTGTCGACCTTGATCGTGGCCTTGCACGGCCCGACGCGGTCGATCGTCTCGAGGGCCGCCGCCAGGATCGATGTCTCGACCTGGTCGAGCGAGGACGGAATCAGGATCGTCCCCTCGCTCCGTCCTTTCTTGCTCTGCACGTCGACCTCGATGCGGCCGATGCGCCCGCTCTTTTGCAAATCGCGCAGGTCCAATTCCTCTCCCAAGAGCCCTTCCGTCTGGCCGAAAACGGCACCCACGACGTCGGGCTTCTCCACGATCCCTTCGGCCTCCATTCGGGCCTGGATCAGGTATTTCGTTGTACTCGGATCGATGTTCATGTTCGCACGTGTCCGGATTCGACCAGGGTCGCGGATTTCGTCCCGCTATCCGGACAACTCTCGGCCCCGCAGGGCGCTGCAGCCTCGGTGTCTCGCGAGGCAGGAAAGGATGATTCGGATGAGTGGGATCGGTGAATCACGGCACTGGCCGCTATCCCGGTTCCAAACGGGGGGCCGGTCTATTTAAGGGTTCGGGCGAACATTCTCACTTTTGGGACCGACGGCGGGTGTCGCGTCGCTGGACGCGGTCCGCGTACCATCGCTTCGAGGGCCGCTGCCGGTACCGCGACGACGCGTGTTCCGCGACGCGCTCGACGAAGACATGGAGCGATTCGACGTCCGTGATGTCCTTGCGACACAGCCGTGTGAGCCGCGCGCGGAGGTCCTCGTCGAACTTAACGCCATTCGCAGAAAGTCCGTCCCGCAGCTGACGCGCGAGCCGGCCGCCGCGGATGTCCCAGTCCGTCAGGATGATCGCTTCTCGATGGCGGCGCGCAATTGATTCGCAGAGTCCGAAGACCGTCGAGCCTTCATTGATGAGACGGATCTCGCCCTCGATCCCCAGGCCCCGCAAAGACCGTCGATCGTACTCCCCCTCGACGATGATCGGCGCGGCCTGGTTCTTCTCGATCAGGTCAGCGAGGACCTGCTTGAGGTCTTCGTGAAGTTGCTCGTAGTCCATGCGCCGCCCGTCCCTCCCGGCTTACGCATCCGCCGCAAACCGGTCGTCTCGCGACAACTCTTATCCAGGCGACTCGGATATCCTTTCCGCCGAATGGTCGGCGGTGTTGGATGAATGAGCGTGCGTGGGGAGGCGGCGCGCTTCGGCATCGGGCTCGTGTGCGCGGGCATCGCGTTCGTAGGGACGTTCGCGGGACTCGCGCTCATGTCGCTCGCCGGCCTGAACTCCGGAGCCGCGTTCCCGCTGTGGCTCCCATTCGCCGCCGGCGTGCCCACCGTGCTTGTCGTCGCGTTCCTTTCTCTCCTCGGCCGGAGGCTGAAGCGACGGTTCCATCCGCTCCTGACGGGACTCGGCATCGTGGTAGGTGTCATCGTCGAGCTCGCGTTCATCAACATCTTCTTCCTTTACGGCCTCCTCTTCTTCCCCGCGCTCTTCGGGCTCACCGCATTCCTTGTGTCGGGATATCTGCTTGATCGAACTTCCTTGTCGTCGAGCGAACTCGAGTTGAGTGCCGCCGCCACCACGGCGATCTATGGCTACTTCGCGAGCGGTCCTATCCTGATCGCGCTCGGCCGCTTCGGTACTCAGGGCTGCAGCGACGGATGCGGTCCAACGGAGAACCTAATCACGGCAATCGTGGTCTTCATCCTCGCGTTGTTCGTCTTCGGGGCGGCGGTTCGGTCGAGGGTCTCGCGCCGCGAGCCGTTGCCCTCCCAGGTCCAGGCCGGTCTCTGACGGCCCGCCTTCGTCGACGACGGCATCATATATCGTCCGCCGGATATGCGACGCGTGCCGGGCGACGAGGACGTCAATTTTGAGCGCGTCACGAAGGTCTACCGCGAGGAGAGCGGCAAGAAGACCCTCGTGAGCCTCGAAGCCGACTTCTACGACAAGCTCGCCGCGTACGTCGCGCGCCTCGACGAGTCCGCGAACAAGGAGGCGCAGAAGGACCCGAACTCGCCGAAGGCGCTCCTCCTGCAAGACGAGCTCCGCAAGGTGCGGAAGCGGCGGGACCAGATCTTCACGTACCGCGAGCGGAAGCTCGCCCTCCTGGCCTCGAGTCGCGCGAGCGGCGCCGAGGTCGAGATCCCGAGCCTGCCCGCCCAGGAACGCTCGCTGTTCGAGAACATGGTGGCGCTCCTGAAGAAGTCCCGCGGCGACGCGTTCGGCGGCGGATCGCCTTTCGGATCGGAACCCGCGCCCGCCACCGAAGCAAAACCCGCGGAGCCGCCGGTGCCTGCGAAGGAAACGTCGTCGCGCATGAAGGTCGTGAAGGCGGACGAGACGCGACGGACCGTGACCCCTGCGAGCCTGAAGGACCATGTCCTGGTGCACGTGCTCGAGGACCTCCCGCCGTTCGCGGGGATCGACACGACATACCGACTCAAGAAAGAGGACGTGGTCACGCTGCCGAAGACGATCGCGCAAATCCTCGTCGATCGCGGCAAAGCGCGCATCGTCAACGCTCCCGGACTCGGCGCGTGAGGCGCCTAGGGTGCCGCGCGACTCGGCAGGCCGTTCAGGAATCGACGGAAATCGTTGAGCACCACAAGACTCGGGATCGTGATGAGCCAGAGGACCGCGAGCCACGAGAGGCCGCTGCTCACCGAGCATACGGTGCTCCCCGTGAACGTTGGGATCAGATGACTCACGCAAGTCGCCTCGACGGATCCCCAGACCGGGAGCGACGCGAAGCCGACGACGACGCCGACGTACCGGAAGTCGCGGTCCTCCCGCCAGAGTTTCCGTCCGATAAGCCAGGCCATCACCTCGACCGCGACCATGCCGCAATCGACTACGAGGAGCCCGATGAGATACCGGTTGACGCCAGGAGTCAGGGCCGCGCCGTTCAACACGATCGCGGCGGACGTCGAGCCGACGAACGTGAAGGCGATGAGGACGGGCAGCCACCGCAACCGCGGGTGCCGCAGGTCGAACTCGTAGCGTCGCGTGTCGACCTGCCACCGGTATTCCTTCCAGCGGTCGACGAGTGAATGCTTCGGCACGGGGCGCCCCGGGGCCGCGCCGCACAGGATCGGCGGCGGCCTCGAAGGAAGGATTAAATATCGCAACCGCATAAAGAATCCGGCCTCCGAGGACATTGGGCTCTGCACCAACGTGGCATCCCGTTTTGCGCTTGGAGACGCAATGTGCACCCTCGACGTGCGCGGGCGTCGAAGGGGAAGGGGTAGAGGCCGCTGGAGGCGCACGCGCGCCGACTGCACAGCGGCCACTGATACCGATCATATGCATCCTGGACGTGTGCTAAGCCGACAGGTCCGTGGCTAACATGCTGTCTGGGGAATGGCTCGGCTCGGGCGCCGATGAAGGACGTGCCAAGCTGCGAAATGCGTCGGGTAGGCGCAAGGAACCTGTGATCCGACGATCTCCGAATGGGACCTCCTAACCGCGAGGTTGTTCCGAAAGGAACGGGAACCCCCGGAATCGAAGCATCCTAGTACGGG